>Ga0153981_1000084_pt1 | contig 27689 bp, 24 predicted proteins | sample TSGA065MetaG_FD_104714 | JGI IMG/M metagenome (GOLD analysis project Ga0153981, IMG submission 104714) | Attine ant fungus gardens microbial communities from Georgia, USA - TSGA065 MetaG | ecosystem: Host-associated > Fungi > Mycelium > Unclassified | place: USA: Georgia, Magnolia Springs State...
CACCACGTCGGCACGCAACATGTCACGGCCGGTAAAACCGGTGGTGTCAGTAAATCCGTCAATCCCGATAAAGGCTTTGCTAAAATTCATCTGCTGCAAACACAATTTTGTCAGCGGACCGACCACTGTCTGGCTGGTCTTCTGGTACATCCCGCCGAGCAGCACCACGTCACACGGCATACTTTTCAGCAACGACGCCACATAACTGCTGACGGTAATCACCGTGAGATTCTTTTTGTCCGCCAGATATTGTGCCAGCAGGGCAATGCTGCTGCCGCTTTCGAAAAATACCGTTTCGCCATCCTGGATTAATGACGCCGCGAATTTTGCCAGTTTTTGCTTCTGTGCGAAGTTCGACATCATTCGGGTATCGACGTCATCGGTCTGGATCGCGACGGCAAAACCGTGCGCGCGGCGCAGATAATGGCGTTGCTCCAGCTGATTGAGATCGTGACGGATCGTCACTTCTGAAACCTGACAAATCTGCGACAGCTCACTTACGCTGATCCGCTGTTTATCGTTTACCCATTGCAAAATGACTTGCTGTCTGTCGTTCATAAGTGCCCAAAAATACGGGCAGCGCAGGCTGCCCGTCAGCTGAAGTGAATTCTGTCCCGAAGATTACAACGTATGTTCCGTTCGCGCGATAATATCATCTTGGGCTTCCGGCGATAAAGCGGTGAAGAAGGCCGAATAACCGGCCACACGCACCACCAGATCCCGATAGTTTTGCGGTTCCTCGCGCGCTTTCAGCAACGTCTCGCGGGACACAATATTGTACTGTACGTGCCAGCCTTTGTGCTCCTCAAAGAACGTCCGCAACATCAGCATCAGCGTCTGGCGGTCGGTTTCATTTTCAAGCGATGCCGGATTGAGCTTCTGATTTAGCAGTACGCCGCCGAGGATCGCTTCCGTCGGTAATTTCCCCAGCGAATTAAACACCGCCGTTGGCCCCAGATGGTCTGTACCGGAAGCCGGGCTTGCGCCTTCAGCCAGCGGCGTGAACGCTTTACGTCCGTCAGGTGTCGCTGTGGTCGCTGCGCCAAACGGCACGTTAGCGGAAATCGACGAGGTTCCGGCGTAGTACGTTCCGCCAATCGGGCCGCGCCCGAAACGCGTGTTGTGATAATTCGACAGCTCGTCGATGTAGCACTGATAGGCGCGTACCAGAAGATTATCCACACCGTCATGGTCGTTGCCGTACTTTTCCGCACCGTTGATCAGCCGCTGACGCAAACGCTCGCCGTCCAGCCCCGCGTAGTCGGAAGCCAGCGCATCCGCCAGTTCCTGCTGCCCGACGGAACCTTGTTCGAAGACCAGTTTTTTGACCGCTGCCAGACTGTTGCCGAGATTGGCAATCCCGACCTGCAAGCCGGAAACCCAGTCGTATTTCGCGCCGCCTTGTTTGATGGTTTTGCCGCGCTCGATACAGTCATCGACCAGCGCAGAACACAGAATATCCTGCGCATTTTCCTCCAGAACGGTATCGACAACACATTCGATTTCAATCGATTTACGCGTGTAATAGCGGATTTGCTCATCCCACTGCGCGAAAACCTGTCCGAAGTTTTCAAAGTTGCCTTTAGACAGCCCGCGTTCCTGCGGCAGAAATTGCGTATGGCTTTTGGCGTCCTGCCCCTGTTCGAGCGCAGCCAGCATAACGCGGGCAAAGTTGATGAAACTCATGCCGGTGCAGCGGTAGCCCCATTTTCCGCCGACGGCGGTTTCGATGCAGCCGATGGCGGCGTAATCGTAGGCATCTTCTTTCTCGACGCCGAGTTTGATGAATTCAGGGATCACAATTTCATCGTTATTAAACGCGGGCATCCCGAAACCACAGCGGATCACCTGCACGCAGGCATCCAGAAAATCGCTGCTCATGCCTGCGTGATAACGCACGCTGAGGTTTGGCTGTGTGGAACGCAGCTGACCGCATGATTCCAGAATGGCGTAGGAAAGCGGATTAACCGCGTCGGACGCCACGCCGAGATGCAGTTTCTGGCCGCCGATAGTGACGTTCTGATACAACGGGCTGCCCGCCGACGCTTTGGAGTGTGTACCGGAGCGGATTTTGTTCACTTCCAGCAGTTTCAACCAGCAGCTTTGCAGCAACTCAATGGCGTGACCGCGATCCAGCGTTTGCTCAAGTTCGACGTCACGGCGGTAGAACGGGTAAAGATACTGATCCATGCGGCCAAATGAAACGGAATGCCCGTTGGATTCGATCTGCAAAATCAGCTGGATGAAATAGCACAACTGTAACGCCTGCCAGAAGCTGGAAGGTGGCTGATGAGCGATCACGTGACAGTTTGCGGCAATCGCCAGCAGCTCATCGCGACGGTTCTCGCGCGGCTCGGCGGCGGCCATTTCCTGCGCCAGATCGCCAAAGCGCACGATATGATCGCTGACGGCAGCCAGCGTGATATCAATGGCTTTCAGCAACTGTTCTTTATGCAAATCTTCCCAGTCGGTCAGATTAACGCGGCTGCGGCGTTCATCGACTTTATGGCGCAGTCCGTCCAGCCCCAGCCCGAGCAGGAGCGGGAAATTGACCGCCAGATGGGCATCGCCGGACGTCATATTGCCTTCGGCTTTTACGATGCCGCTGTCGAGCAGTGCTTTCTGCTCATCAGTGAACATGCCGTAGCAGCGATCCTGCACCGTCTGCCCGCGCCACCACGGGCAAATTTCGTGCAGAACATTCTTATTCTTTTCACTCACCGCGAAACCGGCTCCCGGCCGGTCGGCCAGCGCATCAATTTCGTTTTCAATCCAGCTGACGGTGTATTCCGGGAAAATCGGCGCGGCACGCACTTCGCTGGCCTGATTCCCGACGATCAGCTCGTCATGTTTGATCCAGACAGTCCGCTGCCTGAGATGTTCTGCCAGTGCCAGCGCGCGGCGGACGGCCAGGGGTTTATCCGCATGTTGCTGATAAATCTGCGTGTAATGCTGTGCGCGTTCGGTACACACCGGCGGTTTTACGATGTGGATCAGCGCGTCTTTATGGGCGCGAATGCGGGCGGAGAGGGTATTCAGGTTCAATGTCGTCATTATTTTTATCCTCTTAACTGTGCACAAAGACCTTTCTCGGCGGCGTATTCTTCAGCAAACGTCAGCAGGTCCGGGTCATTTAATGGCTGGCGCGGGGCCAGATAGGGTTCGCCGAGCAGGACATATTTATTGATACCCAGCGTGTGATAAGGCAAAAAGTGGATGGCATCACAACCGGTTTCCCCCGCAGCGAAATCCACAATCTGGCGGATGGACGCCCGGTCGGCGTTGAAATCAGGGATCAGCGGCACGCGGACAATCAGCTTCTGACCGGCAGCCGCCAGACGGCGAAAATTGTCCATCACCCGTTTTGCTGAGCCACCGGTCAGGCGTCTGAACGGCGCGTCGGCGACGTGCTTTAAATCGGCCAGCAGCAAATCCAGCGCGCCGAGAGAAGGCTCGATATATTTCCAGGGGACGTGCAGACAGCTTTCCACCGCCGTATGTAAACCCGCGTGGTGACAGCGTTGCAGCAGATTCAGCGTCGTCTGTGGTTGCATAAAAGGCTCGCCGCCGGAAAGCGTAACGCCGCCGCCGGTGCGCTGATAAAACGGCTTATCGCGCAGGATTTGCTGCATCAGGCTTTCCATATCTGCGTCTTCGCCGCAAACGCTCAGCGCACCGGAAGGGCAAACCTGTTCCATCTGACATAAATCTTGCGCAGAGAATGCCTCGCGACGCAGGCAGATCCCGTCATTTTCTGCGGTCACTGCACGGGGAAATGCCTGCGCACAATGCTGACACCCGGCGGTACACAGCCGCGAATCAAACAATACGTCGGGTTTTTCTGAACGGCTTTCCGGGTTCTGGCACCAGGTACAACTCAGTGAGCAGCCCTTGAGAAAAACAACCGTGCGGATCCCCGGCCCGTCATGGGTGGAATAACGTTGCACATTAAAAATCATCGCGGCGCTCCCTTAAGTTTCTTCTTTCGTAATTTAAATACTTTCATTCGAAAGTCATTTTGATAACGATCAATAAACCCGCCGCTTGCAGAGGTACACTCTCCGATACTTTGCATTCGCTCACAGGTTTAAGGAGAAGGTTATGGAGCTGTATCTCGATACTGCCGATGTTATTGCGGTGAAACGTCTTTCGCGCATTCTGCCGTTGCAGGGGGTCACGACGAATCCGAGCATTGTGGCGAAAGAAGGAAAATCCCTCTGGGAAGTGTTGCCTGCCCTGCGTGACGCCCTCGGCGGAACCGGGAAATTGTTTGCCCAGGTGATGGCGGCGGATGCAGAACAGATGATCGCCGAAGCCCTGCTACTGTCGCAGCGGGTGCCCGGTTTAGTGGTGAAAATCCCCGTCACGGCGGAGGGGCTGGCGGCGATTAAAGCCTTAAAAAGCATGAATATACCAACGCTCGGCACGGCTGTTTACGGCGCAGGTCAGGGGCTCTTATCCGCGCTGGCGGGTGCTGAATACGTTGCGCCTTACGTGAACCGTCTGGACGCGCAGGGCGGCGACGGCATTGCGATGGTCAGAGAATTACAGACGCTGCTGAGTCTGCACGCGCCGCACTCAAAAGTGCTGGCGGCCAGTTTCAGAACGCCGCGTCAGGCGGTGGATTGCCTGCTGGCGGGCTGTCAGTCGATTACATTACCGGTGGATGTTGCTGAACAACTTCTCGGTACGCCAGCGGTTCAGGCGGCGGTGCAAAAGTTTGACGCTGACTGGCAGCAGGCTTTCGGCACAACGTCCATAAGTTAAAAATTCCCGGCATTTCAGAAACCCGCACAGGTAACTGCTGCGGGTTTTTTTTGTTTTTGTGCGGCAGAAAAATCCGGAATTGTGATTTTTCTCCGAAATTAAATATTGACGGAATATTTATTAAAACTACCGATCTATAAAATAGAAACAACGTTTCAATTTATGAGTTGCATCACTTTTATAGCCCTGAGAAATGGATAACGTAGCGGCATTCGGAAGTCCGTTCCTTTTAAATCAGGTGAAAAATAATGCACATTAAACGAGCGATAGAAAAAATCCCTGGCGGGATGATGTTAGTGCCTCTCTTCATCGGTGCCTTGTGTCATACCTTTGCGCCTGATTCCGGTAAGTATTTTGGCTCCTTCACCAACGGTTTGATCACCGGCACGGTGCCGATTCTGGCCGTCTGGTTTTTCTGCATGGGGGCATCCATCAAACTGAGCGCCACCGGGACGGTTCTGCGTAAATCCGGCACGCTGGTGGTCACAAAAATTGCCGTCGCCTGGATTGTCGCGGCAGTGGCTTCGCGCTTTATGCCGGAAAACGGCGTCGAGTTTGGCTTCTTCGCCGGGCTATCCGTTCTGGCGCTGGTCGCGTCCATGGACATGACCAACGGCGGGCTATATGCCTCGGTCATGCAGCAATACGGTACAAAAGAAGAGGCCGGCGCCTTCGTGCTGATGTCTCTGGAATCCGGCCCGCTGATGACCATGATCATCCTCGGTACGGCGGGAATTGCCTCGTTTGAACCGCATGTTTTCGTCGGCGCCGTCCTGCCGTTCCTGATTGGATTTGGTCTGGGGAACCTCGACCCGGAATTACGCGAATTCTTCAGTAAAGCCGTTCAGACGCTGATCCCGTTCTTCGCATTCGCACTGGGTAACACCATCAACCTGAGCGTTATCGCACAAACCGGTTTGCTGGGTGTGATGCTGGGCGTGTCAGTGATTATCCTGACCGGCATTCCGCTGATACTGGCCGATAAATTCATCGGCGGCGGCGACGGTACCGCAGGCATTGCCGCCTCCAGTTCAGCCGGTGCCGCGGTGGCCACGCCGGTACTGATTGCCGAAATGGTGCCACAGTTCAAACCTGTCGCCCCGGCCGCCACGGCGCTGGTCGCCACGTCAGTGATTGTCACCTCAATACTGGTGCCGATTCTGACCGCGATGTGGTCGCGGAGAGTGAAGAATAAAGCCGTGAAAGGCAAAGTGGCGATGGATCCGCCGATGGCGAGTGTGAAGTAGGCAGAACGGGTGGGCGTTCAATCACCTAAGTGGCCGAGAAAGTTTCGGTTTTTCAATCACTGTGAACACTTAACTCCCTGCGCCGAAACCGACAAAAGAGGGCTATGACGAGCCCTCTTTTGAATCTCCGCGTTTTTTTTACTGCGCGCTATTGCTCGCAGTAAAAAAAACCGGGATTTTCAAGGGGCGCGGCGAAAGGCGCTCCTTGTAGCCAGTCTGGGCTGTAACCCCAAGGTCCTGACCCTCACCGCAAGTGAATAAATTTGCCAATCTTAAAGCACCTTCTCCAGGAAGGCTTTTGTCCGCTTATGCACCGGCCTGTCCAGCACCTGCGTTGCACTTCCGCTCTCGACAACGGCGCCATCCACCATAAACACCACCTGATCGGCGACCTGCCGCGCAAAACCGATTTCGTGCGTCACCACCACCAGCGTCACACCTGACTGCGCCAGTTTTTTGATGACGTCCAGCACTTCGCCGACCAGCTCCGGATCAAGCGCGGAGGTGGGTTCGTCGAACAACATCACTTTCGGATTGAGCGCTAAGGCGCGGGCGATGGCGATACGCTGTTGCTGGCCGCCGGAAAGATGGCGCGGCCAGGCGTGGGCTTTTTCGCGTAAACCGACGGTATCCAGCAACTCATAAGCACGGGCGATAGCTTGTTTGCGGTTCAGCAAGCCGTGAACGACGGGCGCTTCGATGATGTTATCCAGCACCGTCATGTGCGGGAATAAATTGAAATTCTGGAAAACATACCCGACGTGGGTGCGTTGTTTGAGGATTGCGCGTTCTTTCAGTTCGTACAGCGTATCGCCTTTGCGGCGGTAACCGATGTAATCGCCGTCAATCTGGATAAACCCCTCATCGACGCGTTCCAGATGATTGATGGTGCGCAGCAGGGTAGATTTCCCTGAGCCGGACGGGCCAAGGATCACCGTTACCGTGCCGGGTTCGATGCTCAGGCTGACGTTATCCAGCGCTTTATGCGCGCCATAGTATTTGCTCAGGTTATTGATCTCGATGCGCCCGACGGTGGCGGCCTGTGGCTGGCGCGGAAACAACCGTTCAACGGATGCGTCATGAGGCGGTTTTACGAATAAATCAAAGGCTTCAGACATAGATTTCTCCAGAATTATGAACGGGCGATACGCCACTGGCGCAGACGCTGCAACGGCGTAGGCGCAACCTGGCGCACGGTGCCGCGCGAGAAGTAACGCTCGACGTAATATTGCAGCACCGACAGCACGGTGGTAATCAGCAGATACCACACGGTCGCCACCATCAGCAGCGGGATCACCTGCTGCGTGCGGTTGTAAATCACCTGTACGGTGTAGAACAGCTCCGGCATGGAAAGCACGTAAACAATCGATGTGCCTTTCGCCAGACTGATCACTTCGTTAAAACCGGTCGGCAGAATCGAGCGCAGGGCCTGAGGCAAAATGATGCGGAACGTCCGGCGGTAGGCCGGTAAACCGAGCGCGGCGGCGGCTTCGTGCTGGCCGTGTTCGACGCCTAAAATCCCGCCACGGATGATTTCTGCGGTATATGCCGACTGCACCAGCGAAAGCCCCAGAACCGCGACCGAGAACTGATCCAGCAAATTCACGGTTGGCGTGCTGAAAAAGGAAATGGACGTAAACGGAATGCTGAGCGACAGGCTGTCGTAGAGATACGAAAAGTTGTAGAGGATGATCAACACCAGCAACAGTGGCAAGGATCGGAACAACCAGATATATCCCCAGGCCAGCGCATTCATCAGATAGGATTTTGACAGGCGGGCGAGGGCCAGCGCCGTCCCTAAAATAATGCCAAAAAGCGTGCCCAGTAAGGTCAGCAGCAGCGTTTTCCCCAGCCCGGAAAGGATGACCGGGTCAAAGAACCACTGGCGAAAAACGCCCCATTCCCAGCGGGAGTTGGTCGCAATTGACTCAACGATGCCCAGCAGGATAAAAACTGAAAATATCGCGCCAGCCACCCGCCACGGATAGCGTGCAGGAACCACATTTAGCGGCGGATGATTCGCGGAAGTCGGGGCGTTTTCGCTCATGGTGTTCTCTTTCTTCTGGCAATTTCAGGTAACAGGGACGTCAGCGGTCAGCGCCTTGGTAAACGGCAAACGACCGTCGTACGGCGGGCGGGAATAGACATCCGGGTCGAGACGCGTGTCAAACAATGGCTGATAACCGTGGGACAAATACAATCCGACCGCTTCCGGCTGGCGGAAACCGGTAGTGAGGAAAACCTGCTGATAACCGTAAGCGGCGGCGCGGCGTTCCAGTTCGAGTAAAACCTTCTGTGCCAGCCCCTGGCGCCGCAGTGAGCGGTGCGTCCAGATGCGTTTCAGCTCTGCCGTTTTCTCGTCGTAGCGTTTGTACGCGCCCATCGCAATGGGCGCTCCGTCTCTCAGCAGCACAATAAACGTGCCGTCCGGTTTGGAAAATACGCTGTCATCTTCCGGCGGCTGGCTGGAGAAATACTCACCGTAGCGCTCGCGGTATTCACCGAACAGCCCCTGAATGAACGGCGCAATCAGCGGGTCTTCCGGCACGGTCTGGATAAAAACGTCATCGCTCATGATGCAATCCTCTTTACTCAGTCGCCCAGGCCTGGCGGATTAATTTCGGAGTGGTCGATTTTCTCAACGCTTTCACCCCAGCGGTTAAGCACCTGCAAATAGGTGCCGTTGTCGATGGCGCTGTTAAGGGATGCCTGAACCGCGTCCACCAGACCGTTGCCTTTTTTCAGTGTCACGGCAATGTTCGCGGTTTTCGGCCAGCCGCCCGGCACAGTGCCGACCAGTTTGGTTTTGCCGGTTAACAGCGCTTTGTAGGCACCGGTGACGTTTGGCCCGAAGGTCGCATCGGCGCGGCCAGATTGGATCGCCAGCGTCGCGGCGGCGTCATCAGTGACGTACTGTGGTTTCAGCGCCGGTAAGCCTTTGGCCTGATTCTCTTTATCCCACGCCAGCAACACGGCTTCCTGATTGGTGCCGGAGCCGACAATAATACGTTTCCCGGCGATATCCGGCGCGGATTGAATCGACGTGATTTTGCTGTCGGATTTCACGTAAAAGCCCAGCGTATCTTCGCGATACGTGGCGAAATCAAACTTGGTTTTGCGGTCTTTCGTGACGGTAATGTTGTAGATGGCGGCGTCGTATTTCCCGGAGGTCACGCCCAGCGGCCAGTCTTCCCAGGAAGCCGGAACCACTTTCAGTTTCAGGCCCAAACCGTCGGCGACCAGACGGGCGATATCCGCTTCACTGCCGATCACGGTCTTATTATCGCGGGCATACAGGCCGAACGGCGGGGCGCTGCCCAGCACGGCGAGCGCCACGGTCAGCGTGCCGGGTTCAACAAACTTAAAGTTAGCCGGGATTTTTGCCACCGCTTCCGGGCTTTTCGGCGCGTTAATGGGTTTTTCATTCGCAATCAGGTCGATACCCGGTGCAGCCTGTGCCAGTGCAGAAAGACTTAATAAAGCGGCGATGGTGGATAATTTAAGGCTGTGTTTCATCATTATTTTTATACCCTGCATTCTTATTGTATGTGGTGATGACAGTGAGACGACAATTTCACTATTCCCGAGTGTTACAGGGATGTAAAACAACAAAATTAAATAATGAAAGAGATAAATTGGAAATAAAGGCCTGCCTGAAATAGCCACGCAAAACGCCCGGATTACCGGGCATTTCAACAGGAATGAAATTAAAGAAGGCTATTTTCCGGTTAATTCCCGCAGTGCTTTCTCAGCCAGTTGCTGGAAATAGGCGGCTGCCGGATAAATAGCGGATTCGTCAGGATTAAATTGCGGATGATGCAAGCCAAATTCACTGGCGGAACCGATGCTGACGAACGCGCCGGGGACGTGATGCAGATAAAAAGCAAAATCTTCGCCGCCCATTTGCGCCGTCGCGACTTCCGTTTTATAGCCAAATTCAGCCGCTGCTTCCAGGCTGAAATCCGCCCAGCGTGGCGTATTCACCACCGCCGGCGGCCCGCCAAACCAGTGCAGTTCGGCTTTCGCACCCAGTGCCGTGGCCACGCCAGAAATTACCTGACGGATACGTTCCGGAATCTGTTCGCGGACAGCGTCGTTATGTGTGCGCACGGTGCCTTCGAGTTCGACGGTTTGCGGCAGCACGTTCCAGGTATTGCCGCCTTCAATGCGGGTGACGCTGACCACCGCTGCTTCCTGCGCGCTGACGTTGCGGCTGACCACGGTTTGCAGCGCAGAAATGATGTGGCTGGCGGTCACAATACTGTCGACACCTTCCTCGGGATGCGCAGCGTGTGCGCCTTTGCCGGTGATCGTGATACTGAACCGGTCAACGTTGGCATAGAACGCGCCGCCTTTGGTGGAAAAGGTGCCGACCGGCAGCTCAGGCGCATTGTGCAGGCCGAAAATGACATCAACGTTTTCCAGCGCACCGGCTTTAATCAGCTGCGATGCGCCGCCAAACCGTTCTTCCGCAGGCTGGAAAAACAGACGCACGCGCCCCGGAAGCTGGTCTTCGCGGGCTTTGAGTAAATACGCCGCGCCAAGAATAACGGACGTGTGAAAATCGTGGCCGCAGGCGTGCATCACGCCGGGATGTTGCGAGCTGAAAGGCACGCCGGACGCTTCTTCAATCGGCAGCGCATCAATATCACCGCGCAGCGCCACCAGCGGGCCATCCGGCGAGCCGATTTCAGCCACGACGCCGGTTTTCAGCCCGAGATCCAAAATCCGTACTCCGGCCGCATTCAGCCAGCCGGTAATTCTTTGCGTGGTCGCAAATTCCTGATTCGATAATTCAGGGTTCTGATGTAATTCACGACGATGGGCGATGAGTTTGCTTTCTAATAAGGATGAACCGGACAGCGTCCCGGTGCGCTCTTCATTGGCAAGTGAAATGCTCATTATTCGTAGCCTTTTATAAGGTGTGGTTGCAGTCATTTCATCGTAGACAGGAAACCCCTTTTCGCTAAAGACTCTGTGGCTATATTTTATAAGCACTTTTCTTCTCAGGGCGCATAGCAAAATAATGGCTATCGATGCGCAATTTAATTATTTAGCTTTGTCCTCACTTCGTGGAACTCTTTTTAACATGAACTGATTTTTTTCATGAATTGAAATCTGTGGATAAAAGGAATACCCCGAGTGAATTACCGACTGAGCTTATTAGACCAAAGCCCGATAAATGAAGGACAACGTGCGGAGCAGGCACTGGAGGCCACGCTGACGTTTGCGAAAACGGCAGAAAAACTCGGTTATCACCGCCTGTGGGTTTCTGAACATCACGACACAGAAAAGCTGGCAGGCAGCTCGCCGGAAGTGCTGATTGCCTGGCTTCTGGCTCAGACCTCGACGCTGCGGATCGGCTCCGGCGGCGTCATGCTGCAACATTACAGCCCCTACAAAGTCGCGGAGAATTTTCATCTGCTTTCTGCGCTGGCGCCCGATCGGGTGGATATCGGCATCGGCAAAGCGCCCGGCGGTTTACCGCTATCAACCAAAGCGCTGCGGGGCCATGCTCCGGCAGATTCCGCACCCGGTTTCCCCGCGCAGTTACAGCAACTGACGCATTATCTGACTCATCTCGACGACAATCTGGCCGGTGTCGAAGCCCGCGCATTGCCGCAGCCGCCGGTTGCGCCGCAGCGTTTCCTGCTGGGCGCGAGCAAAGAAAGCGCCCGTCTGGCGGCCTCGCTGGGTTGGAATTTTGTTTTTGCCGGTTTCATCAACACGTCCGCAGAAGTGATGACCGAATCGGTGCTGGCGTACCACGAATATTCCGCCGGACAGGGGCAGGTGCTGGTCAGCCTTGCGGTGCTGGCCGCCGAAACGCGGGAACAAGCCGCCGCGCTGGTGGCAGAGCAACATAATTTCCGCGTCACCGTGGGCGATAAACATGTGACTGTCGGCACCCGCGAACAGGCCGAAGCGTTTGTCCGGCAAGCCGGGGCGACGCAGTACCGCATTGAACAGCAGCAGATCAGTGTGCTGCACGGCACGCCCGCCGATATTCATGAACAGCTGCGCGACATTCAGCGCCGTCTGTGCGTTAACGAATTTGTCATTCATACCCCACTGACAGATGCCGCCGTGCGTCTGAAGTCCATCGAATTGCTGGCTGGCCAGCTTTAAGGAGATCTCATGAGCCATTCAAAAAGTATCAAGCTCGGTCTGATGTTGCACGGGGCAGGCGGGCATATGAATTCGTGGCGTCACGAAAAAGCGCCTGCCGATGCCAGCGTGAATTTTCCATATTTTCGCGATTTAGCGTTGCGCGCTGAAGCCGCCGGTTTTGATTTCCTGTTTGTGGCCGACGGTCTGCACATCAACGAAAAATCGCTGCCACATTTCCTCAACCGCTTTGAGCCGGTTGCGCTGCTGTCGGCACTGGCGTCCGCCACCCACAGCATCGGGCTGGCGGGGACGATTTCGACGTCGTACAGCGATCCGTTTACTGTGGCGCGCCAGCTGGCATCGATTGACAACATCAGTCAGGGGCGTGCGGGCTGGAATGTGGTGACGTCGCCGCTGGCCGGTTCGGCGAAAAACTTTGGCAAAGATCACCCCGAGCATGCGCTGCGTTACCAGATTGCGGAAGAGTACATCAACGTGGTGCAGGGTTTGTGGGATTCGTGGGAAGACGGCGCGTTTGTGCGTGACCGCGAAAGCGGCGTGTTTTTCGATGCAGCCAAACTGCACAAACTCAATCATCAGGGGCAATTTTTCTCGGTCGAAGGCCCGCTGAATATCCAGCGTTCGCCACAGGGGCAGCCGGTGATTTTCCAGGCGGGCGCTTCTGATGCGGGTATCGCACTGGCGGGTAAATCTGCTGATGCAGTCTTCACCAATGCGCGCACGCTGGAAGAGGCGCAGGATTACTCCGCCAAACTCCGGGCGCAGGTAGCAAAAAATGGCCGTCATCCGGTGGGGATTTTCCCCGGCATCAGCCCGGTTGTCGGCAAAACTGAAGCAGAAGCGGAAGCCAAATATCAGTACCTGCTTTCGCTGCTGTCGCTCGACGACGCGCTGGCGTATCTCGGCCGCTTCTTTGACCATCACGATTTCAGCCAGTACCCGCCGGATGGTCCGTTCCCTGAGCTGGGCGATTTAGGCCAGAATACGTTCCGTTCCACCACCGACAGCATCAAGAAACAGGCGAAAGAGGAAAACCTGACATTGCGTGAAGTGGCGTATCAGACCACGCTGCCGCGCGGTGAGTTTTTCGGTACGCCGGAACAGGTCGCCGACCGGCTGATCCGCTGGGTGGAAGAGGGCGGTGCGAGCGGGTTTATCATCAGCGGACCGGTGCTGACCGAAGCGCTCGACGACATCACCCGTCTGGTGCTGCCGGTGCTGGCGGCGCGCGGTTACTGGCATCCTTCCGAGGCGCATACGCTGCGCGAGCGTCTGGATATTCCGTTCAAAACCAACCGCTACAGCACGCCGGAAACCGTTCGTGAGGCTGTGAGCGCGAAATAGTTACAACATACTGATCTTTAAAAACAGCCCGCCCGGTTCAGCCGCGGCGGGCTTTTTGCTGTTCAGGGAATGACGGGGTTGCCTGCGCAGAGAATTGGGGGTAGGCTTTTGGTAATTAAAAAACGATCGGTCTAAATTATGAGTGATGCACTGACAATCCCGCCCGAAGCCCCGCCCGTAGCGGCTAAAAAGCCCCGCCGTGGCCGTCCGCCGAAAACTGAACGCGAGTTTGCGGATACGCGTGACGCGCTGATCCGCTCAGGGCTGGAAGTGATCACGGAGATGGGCTATCTGTCGGCGGGTATCGATGCGGTGATTAAAAACATCTCTGTACCCAAAGGATCGTTTTATCACTATTTCGCCAGCAAACAGGATTTCGGCATGGCAGTGCTAACGTCCTACGGTGCGTTCTTCGCCCATAAGCTTGACAAGTTTTTACTCAATGACGCATTGGCGCCGCTGCAACGCATCGGCGCATTTGTCGATCACGCTGGTCAGAGTATGGCGAGATTTGAATTTAAACGGGGCTGCCTGGTCGGCAATTTATTACAGGAATCCACCCTGCTTCCCGATGATTTCCCGGAAAAGCTGAAAGCGATTTTGCAGGAATGGGAAAGCCGCGTGGCGCGTTGTCTGGAAGAAGCGCAGCGTGCGGGCGGCATAAACTCCGGCACGCCTCCTGCGCAACTGGCGGAGATCTTCTGGTCGGGCTGGGAAGGGGCAGTGATGCGCGCCAAACTGTTCCGTTCAGCCGAACCCCTGAATCAGTTTTGGGCATATTTTCAGAAAAACATTCAATAAGAAATTCAAAAATAGCACCTGCAATCATTACGTTAGTCATCGCATTTCTAACGACAACTCTTCGAACTCCTGAATAATTAAGGGATAAAAATGAAAGCACTGGTTCTGGAACAGCAAGACAAAGCCACACTGGCCGAAGTTAAAGAGATCACACTGCCGGAAATGGCGGAAGGCGATGTGCTGGTGGATATCAGCTGGTCCGGTCTGAATTACAAAGACGCGCTGGCGATCACCGGCAAAGGCAAAATCATCCGTCAGTTTCCGATGGTGCCGGGGATCGATTTTTCCGGCCGCGTCAGCCGCAGCAATGACGCCCGCTTTACTGCTGGCCAGCCGGTCATTCTCACCGGCTGGGGCGTGGGCGAAACACACTGGGGCGGTCTGGCAGAACAGGCTTGCGTGAAAGGCGACTGGCTGGTGGCTTTGCCGGAGGGGCTGGCGGCGCGTAATGCGATGATCATCGGCACGGCAGGTTTCACCGCCATGTTGTGTGTGATGGCGCTGGAGGAGGCTGGCGTTAAACCGGAAAGCGGAACCGTCGTCGTGACCGGTGCCAGCGGTGGCGTGGGCAGTACGGCTGTCGCATTGTTGCATACGCTCGGCTATACCGTTGCCGCTGTAACCGGCCGCGAGTCCACGCACGATTACCTGCGTAAACTGGGTGCCAGCGAAATTCTCTCCCGCGATGATTTCGCCGAAACCCGTCCGCTGGAAAAACAAATCTGGGCGGGCGCGGTGGATACCGTCGGCGACAAAGTGCTGGCCAAAGTGCTGGCGCAAACTAACTACGGGGGTTGCGTGGCGGCCTGCGGGCTGGCGGGCGGTTTTGGTCTGCCGACGACCGTAATGCCGTTTATTCTGCGCAACGTGCGTTTGCAGGGCGTCGATTCTGTTTCCGTGCCCGCTGACCGCCGTACTGCCGTCTGGGAACGTCTGTTGAAAATCCTGCCGCAGAGTTTCTACGAGCAGGCGGCGACTGAAATTACGCTTGAACAGACTCCGGCCGTGGCGGCGGATTTCCTCGATAATAAAATTCAGGGCAGAACGCTGGTGAAAATCGCCGGTTAACCGCTTTTTCCGGCATCTCCCGGGTGCCGGATATCTTTCTCCTGCTCAATTTCTTCTCTGCACTAAAGAATTTCCCCGTCCGGGCCGATAAATAAGCCGTCCCTCTGAGAAAAAAAGAAAATTAATTTCCTGTTTTTCCGAATGACGCGCACGGCAAACGCACACGAAAACTAATAACGAAGGCATGGGGAAAGTATGGATAATTTTCAGAAAGAAATTGATGAAAGAACAAATCTCACTTCATCAAACCGGTTTGAATTACTGTTGTTCCGTCTGGGCTCATCGCCTGATGAAGAGCAGTCAGAATTATTTGGCATCAACGTTTTCAAGCTGCGTGAAATTGTCCCTATGCCGACGCTGACCAAGGCGGCGGGAATGTCATCGCCGATGATGGGGATGACCAATATTCGCGGTGAAATTATTCCGGTGATAGACCTGCCTGCGGTCGTCGGCTGCGTGCCGAAAACCGGGCTGAATATTTTGCTGGTCACCGAATATGCCCGCAGCACGCAGGCGTTTGCGGTGGAATCAGTGGACGACATTGTTCGTCTGGAATGGAGCCAGGTGCTGGCGGCAGAATCCGGTGTGAAGAGCCGTAACATCACCAGTATTGCGCGTCTGGATAACGATAAATCCAGCAACCGTCTGGCGCTGGTGCTGGACGTCGAGCAAATCCTGCACGACATTATCCCGAACAACAATATCGACATGGACAAGAAGAAAACCAGCTCGTTCAAGATGAAACCGGGCACGGTGGCGATTGTTGCGGAAGACTCCAAAGTCGCGCGCCAGATGCTGGAAAAAGGTCTGAACATGATGGAAATCCCGGCGCAGATGCACGTAACCGGTCTGGAAGCCTGGAATAAAATCCGCAAAATGGCCGAAGAATGCAAAGCCGCTGGCGTGCCAATTTCAGACAAGATCTCCTTCGTGCTGACGGATCTGGAAATGCCGGAAATGGATGGTTTCACGCTGACGCTCAATATCAAACGTGACGAATTCCTGAAGAATATCCCGGTGATTATTCACTCCTCACTCTCGGGCAGCGCCAATGAAGATCACGTCCGCAAAGTCGGTGCCGACGGGTATGTGGCGAAATTCGAAATCAACGAACTCGAAGCCGCAATTCATAAAGCGCTGGACGCGAAAAAAGTCGTTCACGGGTAGGTTAGGAATACAGTTTAAATGCCCGCGCAAGCGGGTTTTTTTATGCCTGCGATCACCGGTATTGCTCGAACTCAATGGTTTCCCGAACCTTGTGTAACGTGGTGCGCAGGACTTCGATGGAAACTGAACCGAGCGCGAGCCGCAGCGCTTGCGGCACATTGACCGACGTGCAAAAAGGTGCGGCGGACGAAACAGAAATATTGCTGTCCATTAACGCACTGACCACCCGTTCGGCTCTGACATCTTCCGCCAGCGGTAGCCAGAGAAAGTACGAAACCGGATGTGTGATGCACGTCAGCGTGCCCAGACACTCCTTCGCCACAACCTGTCGCTGCCGCGCATCTCGCCTTTTCAGCGCTTCAAACCGCGACACGGTCCCGTTTTCAATCCAGCCGCACACCAGTGTGGTCATCAGCGACGGCGTATTCCAGGTTGTCGAGCGGATTGCCCGTTCAATCGCGGGCCGGTGCTGTGCAGGGCAGATCACCGTACCGACGCGTAATCCGGTCGCGACATTTTTTGAAAAACCGGTGACATAAACGGTGCGTTCCGGTGCATAAAACGCGACCGGCGGCGGCGGGCGCTGCACGAGATAGGCATACGCGGTGTCTTCGATAATCAGCAAATCATGCACTCGGGCAATCTCCGCCAGCATTTTGCGCTGATTGCGATCCAGAACCCAGCCGAGGGGATTGTGCAGCGTGGGCATGGTGTAAACCGCACGCACATGCCGTCTGGCACAAAGCTGGCGCAGTGCGTCAAGATCCGGCCCATCGGGATGAGACGGAATAGCCACAAGTTCAAGGTGATACAGTGCCGCCAGCGCCTTGAATCCGGGGTACGTCAGCGCATCAACCGCCACCACATCGCCGGGGCGGAGCAGCCCCATCACCGTAACCGTCAGGCCGTGCTGCGCACCATTGACGATCAGCACGTTTTCAGCTTCCGGCGTGAAGCCGTTTCCGGCCAGATGACGGGCAATAATCTCGCGGTCGGTCAGCCTGCCGGCGTGCGGCTGGTAGCGCAGATGGGATTCGATATCGCCCGTGGTGGCCATCTGGCGCAGCGCATCGCGCAGCAATTCACCCTGACCGGGCAGTGCAGGATAGTTAAAGTTCAGATCCGTTACGTCGGTCGCGATAGCATGCTGATCGATGCCGTGCCCCGCAGGCAGGGAAATATCACGCACAAACGTGCCGCGTCCGGTTTCGCCGCTGACCAGTCCCATCGCTTCCAGTTCGGTATACACGCGGGTCGCGGTCGCCAGCGAAATGTGCTCTTCCGCCGCCAGAAAACGGTGCGTCGGCAGCCTTGTACCTGCTGCGAGCGTGCCGGAACGGATGGCTTTCGCGAGGTTATCGACGAGGGTTTTGTATCGGGCTTTCATGAATTGTATCCATGACAATAATTTGATTGTACCGGATTGAGGAGACTACCATCGCCGCGTTCATTGCTCAAATTCCTACAGTGAGGTCTGCGTGGTTAATTCAGGGGTACCTAAAACAAAAGTGAATAAGACAGGGGGTATTAAATCAGAACCGGGCGCGTTATCCGGTTGGGTGAACGGTTTACTGGGCGTGATAATTTTCAGCGGCTCGCTGCCCGCCACGCGTGTCGCCGTGATGCAGTTGGACCCGTTCTTCCTCACCTTTGCCCGCGCGTCGGTTGCGGGTTTTTTCGCGGTGATACTGGTGTACGTAACCCGCGAGAAATGCCCTAAAGCATCGCAGATTTTACCGCTGATCATCGTTTCACTGGGCGTTGTGACAGGTTTTCCGCTGCTGACGGCGATGGCGCTTGAACACGTTACGTCGGCCCATTCCATCGTTTTTCTCGGGCTGCTGCCGCTCACGACGGCGATTTTTGGCGTGATCCGCGGCGGAGAAAGGCCGGGTGCCGCATTCTGGATTTTTTCAGTGATCGGCAGCCTGCTGGTTGTCGGATTCGCCCTCTCGCAATGTGCTTCAGTTTCGCTGACCGGCGATTTACTGATGCTCGCGGCGGTGGCCGTTTGTGGTCTGGGCTATGCCGAAGGCGCAAAACTCACCCGCGTTTTAGGCGGCTGGCAGGTGATCAGCTGGGCGCTGATCATTTCGCTGCCGTTTATGCTCGTTGCCTCCGTCATTCTGCGGCCCGCATCCTTCAGCGCTGTCAGCGTTTCTGCCTGGATTGCGCTGGGTTACGTGTCGCTTTTCAGCATGCTCATCGGGTTTATCTTCTGGTACAAGGGCCTGGCGATTGGCGGGATCGCCGCTGTCGGGCAATTGCAGTTACTCCAGCCATTCTTCGGGCTTGCGTTATCTGCCACGATTTTGCATGAAACCGTCAACCCGCTGATGCTCGCCGTCACACTCGGCGTCATTGCCTGCGTGGCCGGGTCACGGAAATTCGCGCGTTAACCTGAAAGCGCTATATTATTTTTGCGAATAATAAATAACGTTATTTAAACGCCCGCCTAATCTTGCCACGAATAAATACTTAGCAATAATCCATCTAAATAAACCGGCCCGGTCTGAATATACTGGGTCGGCGCTAATTGCTTAATTTATTTACAGGATAATTAGAATGAAAAAAAGTCTCTGCTTATTACTCGCAGCGGGTAGCTTGTGGACGCACGCGACGTTTGCTGCAGCACCGGAAGAAGTACGGGTCGCCTACAGCGGCGGTTCTCAGGTGTTATTACTGGCGAAAGCTGACGGCTCTTTAGACAAAGCATTAAACAGCAAAGTGAAATGGGTCCAGTTTGCTACCGGTGCGGATGCGCTGACGTATTTCGCCAGCAACGCCATCGATATCGCCAACTTCGGTTCAAGCCCGGCGACTGCCGGTATTGTGCGTAAATTACCGGTGGAAATTATTGGTGTTTCCGGCGTAATTGCGACTTATGAACGGCTGATTGGTAAAGACGGCATTCATAATATTAAAGACATTGAAGGTAAGCGCGTGGCTTATCCGCCGAATTCTACGGCGCAATATGCGCTGGAAGCGGCAATCAGCGTCAACAAACTGGATCGCAGCAAAATTACGTTATTACCCCTGCGTCCCGCAGAAATGGTCGCTGCGTGGAAACGCGGCGATATTGATGCGGGTTACGTCTGGGCACCGTTCGCTCAGGAGCTGGAGTCTTCCGGCGGTCATCAGGTCTTTGCGACCAAAGATCTGCAAAAAGACGGTTACCTGATTTACAACAACTACGTGGTGCGTAAAGCCTTTGCGCAGCAATATCCGGAAGTTGTCACCGCATTCCTGCGCGTTCATCAGCAAAAAGTGGACGAGTTTAAACGCGATCCGGAGCATGCGGCGGCCATCGTGGCCAAAGAAGTGGGCGCGCCGGTGACCACGGCGGCCAACACGCTGGGCGGGCTGGAATATCCGACGCTGGCGGAGCAGGGCACGGCGGCGTGGTTGGGGAACGGCACGCAAACCAGCGACAGCGGTATCGGCAAAGCGCTGACGAAAACCTCGGATTTCCTCGCAGGCATTGGCGAACTGCGTAAGCGTGATATTCCGGCCAGCTGGGACAATGCCATCAACTCCCAATACATCCGTGATGCGGCAGCCACCGCAAAATGAAGATGGGGCAACACATCACGATCAGCGTGATATCGGTCGGGATTTTCTTTGCCCTCTGGCAAATCGCCGCCACAAGGCAGTGGGTGGATCCGTTGCTGCTGCCTTCGCTGACCGACATCGGCCTGACTACCGAAGAGTTGCTGGCCGACGGTTACCGTCAGGTGCCGTTATGGCAGCACGTCGGGGTCAGTCTGGCACGGGCGCTGAGTGCTTTTTCGGTGGCGGTTATTTTAGGCATTCCGCTGGGGCTGCTGATGGGATTATCGGAAGGGCTGTCGGCGGTACTTAATCCGTTCGTTCAGTTTCTGCGTCCTCTGCCTAAGATTGCACTGATCCCGCTGGCCGTCGTCTGGCTGGGTATCGGCGAAGCCTCCAAGTTCTTCCTCATTTTCATCGCCACATTTCTGAGCGTTGTAGTTGGCGCGAATGCCGCCGTCGAGCGCATCGGGCGTTCGCGCATTCGGGTGGCGCAAACGCTCGGGGCATCACGCAGGCAGATTTTCCTGCGCGTGGTGCTGCCCGATGCGCTGCCGGAGCTTTTCACGACGGTCAGGTTGTCGGTCGGGATCGGCTGGACGTCGCTGATTGCCGCTGAAATGGTCGCCGCCAGTTCGGGACTGGGCTGGATGGTCATCAACGCCAGTTCATATTTACGTACGGATATTGTCATGCTGGGCATTTTGCTGCTCGGCGGCATTGGGTATTTGCTGGACTTATTACTTCTGGGGCTGCAACGCCTGTTTGTGCCCTGGGCGGGAAAAGAATAATGGCTGAACAAATTGCGCTTGAAGACGTGTCGTTGCAGTTTACCGCAAAACCGCACGCCTTCACCGTGCTGGAAGACATCTCCTTAACGTTGCAAAAGGGCGAGTTTGTCGTTTTGCTCGGGCCGTCGGGTTGCGGCAAATCCACCATCCTTAATCTGGTCGCAGGCTTTCTTCAGCCCGATACCGGTCGTGTGCTTTGCGGCGGCAAGATTGTACAAAAACCCGGCCCGGCGCGGGGCATGATCTTCCAGCAACCGAATTTATTTCCGTGGCTGTCGGTGCTTGATAACGTCACGTTTGGCCCGCGTCTGAGCAGGCATCGCAAGGAGGACGTTAACGCCGAAGCTATGGACTGGCTGGCGCGCGTCGGGTTGCAAGGCTTTGAGCATCATGCGCCGTGGCAGTTATCCGGCGGGATGAAACAACGTGTAGCGCTGGCACGTGCGTGGTTACCCGGTCCGGAAGTCTTGTTACTCGACGAGCCCTTTGGCGCGCTCGACGCCCAGACCCGCCTGATGATGCAGGAACTGCTGCGCTCAGCGTGGCTGGAAACCGACACCACGCTGTTGTTTGTCACGCATGACGTAGAGGAAGCGCTGTTTCTTGCCGACCGCATTCTGGTGATGTCGGCTAAACCGGGCAAGATCGTCGAAGAAATTGTCTCTCCCTTTGGCCGTGAACGCGATATCGAAACCCTTGCAGAGCATCCGCAGTACAGCGAAATCAAACATCACGTTTTACATCGCGTCCGCCAGGAGGCGAAACGTCATCTGAACACTCTCTGAAATGAATTAACTGTCATCAATAAAAGGTGAAAACAATGAGCAATAGCGAATTAAAAGCCCGGCTGGAACAGAGTATTCATCAGCACCGTGACGACTATATTGCGATATCCAGGGACATTCATGCGCATCCGGAAACCGGGAATAACGAATATTATGCCAACGACGTGCTGACGACGTTGCTGCAAAAACACGGCTTCAGCGTGACGTCCAACGTTGCCGGGCATGAAACCGCGTTTTACGCCGTAAAAGACAGCGGTGAACCCGGCCCGACCATTGCCTATCTTGCGGAGTACGACGCGCTGATCGATATCGGGCATGCCTGCGGTCACAACATTATTGGCGTGAGCAGCATTGCGGCCGCCGTGGCGCTGAGTGATACGCTCAGTGAAACCGGCGGCAAAGTGTTGGTGCTGGGTACGCCGGCTGAAGAAGGCGGATTGCGGGGCAAAGGCGGCCTGAACGGCAACGTAAAAGCGCGCTTTGTCGAGCACGGTTTTCTGGATGATGTGGACGTCGCGCTGATGGTGCATCCGTCCGGGAGAACGCGGCTTTCCGGCCCGTCGCTGGCAAATAATCATCTGTATTTTCATTTTTATGGCAAGCCGTCTCATGCCGGCAGTTCACCGCATAAAGGCGTTAATGCGCTGGATGCGCTGGTGTTGCTCTATAACGGTATCAGCGTCTTGCGCCAGCAACTGCCGGACGGTGTGCGCGTTCACGGCATTATCACCAACGGCGGGCAGGCACCGAACGTTATTCCTGAATACGCCTCAGCGCACTATTACATCCGCGCGGATACGCGGGAAGAAGTGCTGGCGCTTGAGCCACGGATCCGCGCAATTGCCGATGGCGTGGCGCTGGCGACAGGCACAACGGTCAAAATTGAGCATCAGGTCGGGCCGCGGGATTTCAATATCAATCATGTGCTCAATGGCGTGCTGCTGGAAGAATTCACGGCCGCCGGTGAAACCGTTGATCTGAGCGAAAAAGAGGGCAAAGGCTCGACGGATGCGGGTGATATCAGCCACGCCGTACCGACCGCGCACCCGTACATCAAAATCGGACCTGACGATCTTATCGGCCACACCGTCGCTTTTCGCGAAGCCGCCAACTCTGTTCAGGGTTATGACGCACTGATCACCGGCGCGCTGGTGCTGGCCCGCACTGGGCTGCGTCTGCTCACCGAACCTGCGCTTTTGCAGGACGCTAAAGATGAATTTGCCGGGCAAAAAAATCGCTCAAACGCCGCCTGATCTTACCGGAGCTACAACAAAATGAAGATGATGTTTTCTGCCGCCGCACTGTTGCTGGCGGCGGCTCTACCCTGGGATAACGCGCAGGCTGAAACGGTCAACCGGAACGCCACGCTAAACATTGCTTACGGCAACCGCCCTGGCACACTTGACCCTTATCTGACGACCAATAACGCAACGTCAGATGTGGACAGGAACATCTTTGAAGAGCTGTTTACCCTTAACGATAAGTTTGAGCCGGTACCGGAACTGGTGGCGTCTTACACCCTCAGCGACGACCGGAAAACCTACACGTTTGTCTTACGTGATGGCATTCATTTCCATGACGGGCAACGGCTGACGGCCGACGATGTGGTGGCCTCGATGAACCGCTGGCTGGCGGTTTCCACGCAAGGTAAAGCCAATCTGCCCGGCGCGCAATTTACCAAAATAGACGATAAAACGGTGCAGCTGACGTTGCCAGCGCCGTCGCTGATCACGCTTAACGTGCTGGCGGATGTGAAAAATATCGCTGCTATCATGCCGGAACGGTTGATTGATGAGGCGAACAGCACGAAAAAACCGGTCACCGAACTGGTTGGCACCGGGCCGTACAAACTGGCGGAATTCAAGCAGGGCGAGTATTTGCATCTGACGCGTAATGACAATTACGTCTCACGCAAAGAACCGGCCAGCGGGTTGTCGGGTGAGAAAAAAGCAGACGTCAAAGATATCTGGTTCCGTTATATCACCGATGAGTCAACGCGCCTCGCGGGTGCCATGACCGGGGAATACGACATCGTTTTCAATTTGCCAAAAGACAATATTGAAGCACTCAGCAATCTTCCGGATTTGTCGCTGACGCGGCCGGAAAGCGGCGGTTCATTGATCACATATTTGTTTAACAAGCAGCAGGGGCCGTTTGCAAACGTTAAGCTGCGCCAGGCCTTTAATCTGGCGCTCGACGTGCATCAGACTCTGCTGGCAGGCTACAGCGATCCGCGCTTTTTTGTCGAAGATCCGTCGTTAGGTTTCCCGGAGCAGGTGGACTGGTACAGCGAAGCGGGTAAACCGTACTGGAATCAGCATAACCTCGAAGAAGCCCGCAAACTGGTGAAAGAGTCTGGCTACAACGGTCAGGAGGTGGTGATTATCGCCACTAAAGAATATGCCGAACTTTACAACCTTGCGATTGTTGCACAGCAGGTTCTCAAGCAAATCGGCGTGAAATCTCGTCTGGATGTCTACGACTGGCCGACCGTATTGCAGCGCCGTCAGGATCCGAAAAACTTCGACCTCTGCGCACTGGAATTCTCAATGCGACAGGTTCTGCATCAGTATCCTTTCCTGGATTCCCGCGCCAGATTTCCCGGCCTGAGCAACAGCCCGGAAATCGATACGGTTCTGGATGGCATCAAGCAGGCACACTCGCTAAAAGACGCCAAAGGGCTGGTTGATAAGCTTAACGTACTGACGTGGCAATACCTGCCGGTCATTGTGCTTGGACGAACCACGCCGGAGCCGGTCGCTATTAAGAAAAACGTGCACGGTTACCATGACCTGATCGGGCCAGTGCTGTGGAATGTGACGGTCACCCAGCCCTGACGGGAGAGATTTATGAAGTGGTTTCTGTTTCACCGGCTGATGGCGCTGTTGCCCGTATTGTTTGTGGTATCGCTGGTGGTGTTTTGCCTGGTACATCTGGCGCCGGGTGATCCGGTGCTGGTGATCCTCGGTAACGATGCCAGCCCGCAGGATATCGCAACGCTGCGCCAGCAGATGGGGTTGGATCAGCCGCTGCTGGCGCAGTTTGTGCGCTGGTTTGGTGCGGTGATTTCCGGTGATCTCGGCCACTCTTTGTTTCTCAATGCCAGCGTTACCGACCTGTTTATGCAGCACCTCGCGCCGACGATGTCGCTGGCATTATACGCGCTGGCGATTGCGCTTACTTTCGGGCTGGCGGGGGGCGTGGTCAGCGCCTGGCAACATGGACGGCTGGCAGACAGGGTGATCCGGTCGCTGGCGACGTTCGGAATGTCGGTGCCGGGTTTCCTGCTGGGGCTGTTCCTGATCTTTGTCTTCGCCGTCAGGCTGCGGTGGTTTCCGGTGGTCGGTTATCGTTCCACCAACGATGACGGGTTGCTGAACCTCTGGTATCTGACGCTTCCGGCGATTGCGCTGGGGTTTCGCATTGCAGCGCTGATTTCGCGCATGACACGCGCGGTGATGCTCGACGTTTTGCAGGAGAATTACATCAATACGGCCCGCGCCAAAGGCGTACCGGAATCTCTGGTTTTGCTGCGTCACACGTTGAAAAACGCGCTGATCCCGGTGCTTACTATTTGCGGTGAATCTTTTGCCTCGCTGGTCACAGGAACGATTGTCATTGAAAGTGTATTCGGTATTCCGGGTATCGGTTCACTGATTGTGGACTCCATTGAACGACGCGACTTTACTGTGATTCAGGGGGTGGTACTGCTGATTACCGTCTGCTACGTGCTGATCAATTTGCTGGTTGATGTGCTCAGTTATCTGGCCGATCCGCGACTGTCCGTTGAAGGAAGTGAAAACTGATGCTGCATAACAATACCAGGCTGTTTTTCTGGGGCGGCGTGCTGGTGGCGATTGTGTTGCTCTCATTTTGCAGCAGCCTGTTTAGCCCTTACGACGCCTACAGTATTGACCCGCTAAGCCGCCTTAAACCGCCGGATGCTGCGCACTGGTTTGGCACAGATAATTTTGGCCGGGACCTGTTTGTACGGGTTGCCGTGGCGGTACGCGTTTCACTGTCCGTCGGTGCGGCAGTGGCGCTGATTGCCGGATTTACGGGGCTGACCGTCGGGCTGCTGTGCGCCTGGTTCCGCCCGCTGGACCTGATTCTGATGCGTGTGTGCGACGGCCTGTTTGCCTTCCCTTCATTACTGCTGGCGATCGCAATTGTCGGCGTGCTGGGGCCGAATATCGCCAATGTGGTGCTGGCGTTATCGCTGGTGTATGTGCCGTCGATAGCCCGTGTTATCCGCGGCGCGGCGATGGTGGTCAAAGAGAAAAATTTCATTGAAGCGCTGCGGGCGCAGGGCGCGTCGTCCGGGCGCATCATCTGGTTGCACCTGCTACCGAATGTCATTTCGCCACTAATTGTGCAGGTGACGTGGGTCTTTTCGGTGGCGATCCTGACGGAAGCGGCGCTGAGTTTTCTCGGCTCCGGCGTGCCTGCGCCCACGCCAAGCCTCGGTAATTTATTACTGGAAGGCAAAGCGGTGATTTTCACTGCGTGGTGGATGACATTTTTTCCCGGGATCGCCATCGTGCTGCTGATTCTGGCGCTCAATATCATCGGGGATGATTTGCGTGACGGCGCGGAACCGGGCCTGAAAGCCCTGCCTGTGCGCGTTATGCGTCAGTTGAAAAAAGGAGCACAGCGTGGCTGATCCTCTCGACGAACCACACCTGCTGCGGGTGAATAATTTGCAGGTCAGCTTTGCGACGCCCAAAGGCGTGGTGACGCCGGTGCGCGATGTCTCTTTTCACGTTGGGCGCCATGAAACACTCGGCATTATCGGCGAATCCGGCTGCGGTAAAAGCGTCACTGCGCAGGCGCTGATGGGGTTACTGACGCCGCGAACCAGCCGGGTTGATGGCGAAATTATACTTTCCGGCGAACGGCTGGATGTGCTTTCGTCAGGAACCCGCAGGCGGCGCAGCGGTCGTGATATCGCGATGATTTTTCAGGATCCGCTGTCCAGTTTAAATCCGGTTTTCACCATTGGCTTTCAGATTGAAGAAAGCCTGCGTTTGCATACGTCACTGAAGCGGCAGCAGCGTCGGGAAAAAGTTATCAGCCTGCTGGAACAGGTCGGGATCCCCGAACCGGCACGCTGCGCCAGCGCTTATCCGCATGAGCTTTCGGGAGGGATGCGTCAGCGCGTGATGATTGCGATAGCCGTCTCCAATTCGCCTTCGTTGCTCATTGCCGATGAGCCTACGACCGCACTGGACGCGACCATTCAGGCGCAGATTCTGGATCTGCTCGATGACATTAAACGGCAGTCTGCGATGGGTATTGTGATTATCACGCACGATCTCAGCGTGGTGGCGAGGCTTTGCCAGCGCGTCGTCGTGCTCTATGCCGGGCAAGTGGTGGAGGAAACGGACGTTGTGACGCTGTTTCAACATCCGCGTCATCCGTATACGCGGGCACTGCTGGCGGCACGGCCATCTGCCGGTCGGGAACCCAAATCCCGGCTGGATGAAATTCGCGGCAGCGTTCCGGCACTTGACGCTTTACCGCAGGGCTGTGCCTTTGCCGGACGCTGCTCCCGGGCAACAACGCGGTGCCTTGAAGACTCGCCGCCGCTGCGTATGCTGGGTGGCGCGACCCATCAGGTGCGCTGCTGGTACGCTGAAAACACAGGATCCCCGTCATGAGCCAGCCACTGCTGCGGGTCGATAATTTGTCGAAAACCTTTCACCGGCGCGGGCACAGCGTCCACGCCGTACAGGGTGTCAGTTTCACGATCCATGCCGGGGAAACCTACGCGCTGGTCGGGGAGTCTGGTAGCGGGAAAAGCACCACCGGACGCACAATTTTAGGGCTGACGCCCGCCTCAGGTGGAACAGTCGAGTTTGACGGCGTGCCGCTGCTGACGCGCAACGCCGCACAATGGCGGAGCCTGCGCAAAGACATTCAGATCATTTTTCAGGATCCGCTTTCAACGCTTGACCCGAAACGTACCGTGGGCTACAGCATCGAAGAACCGCTGATTATTCATGGCGTAAAAGATGCCAATCAACGGAAGAAGGCTG
>Ga0153981_1000086_pt1 | contig 27139 bp, 24 predicted proteins | sample TSGA065MetaG_FD_104714 | JGI IMG/M metagenome (GOLD analysis project Ga0153981, IMG submission 104714) | Attine ant fungus gardens microbial communities from Georgia, USA - TSGA065 MetaG | ecosystem: Host-associated > Fungi > Mycelium > Unclassified | place: USA: Georgia, Magnolia Springs State...
AAAATGGTTGTTACCTTGATCCACCCAATCGCGATGGATGACGGTCTGCGTTTCGCAATCCGTGAAGGCGGCCGTACTGTAGGCGCTGGTGTTGTTGCTAAAGTTATCGCTTAATCGCTGATAGTTTTTTGTCACTATACGTTGACGCAACACACCCGAAAAGGGCATCATTCGATGCCCTTTTTTCTACGCTGTGGTGCTAGAACCTATCTCATCAGCGATTTATACGTCATAATCACTGGTGAGATAGGCTCTGAAATATAGCGTAAAACACCGAATTGCGCTCGAGTAGAGCATCGATCGGTTTGGTTTGCCTCGCAATGCGAGGCAAAGTTGTTTGTTCTGAATCATTGTGACGGGTTGGTTTATGAGTGCGAATACCGAGGCTCAAGGGAGCGGGCGCGGCCTGGAAGCGGTAAAGTGGCTGGTTGTTGCCGTTTTGTTGGTTGTAGCTATTGTCGGTAACTATTATTACCGTGCATACAGCCTGCCGTTACGCGCGTTAGCCGTAGTAGTTATTATCGCAATTGCAGGCGCAGTGGCTTTATTGACCACTAAAGGCAAGGCGACAGTTGCGTTTGCTCGTGAAGCGCGCACCGAAGTACGTAAAGTCATTTGGCCAACGCGCCAGGAAACATTGCATACCACACTGATCGTTGCTGCGGTGACTGCCGTTATGTCTCTGATTCTGTGGGGGCTGGATGGTATTTTAGTCCGCCTGGTATCTTTCATTACTGGCTTGAGGTTCTAAATGTCTGAAGCACCTAAAAAACGTTGGTACGTCGTTCAGGCGTTTTCTGGCTTTGAAGGCCGCGTAGCGCAATCGCTGCGTGAGCACATCAAATTACATGACATGGAAGAGCTGTTTGGTGAAGTCATGGTTCCAACCGAAGAAGTGGTTGAGATCCGTGGTGGCCAGCGCCGTAAAAGCGAACGTAAATTCTTCCCGGGTTATGTGCTGGTCCAGATGGTGATGAATGACGCCAGCTGGCACTTAGTTCGCAGCGTTCCTCGTGTGATGGGCTTCATTGGCGGAACGTCAGATCGTCCTGCACCGATCAGCGATAAAGAAGTCGATGCGATCATGAATCGCCTGCAACAAGTGGGTGATAAGCCACGTCCTAAAACATTGTTTGAACCAGGTGAGCTGGTACGTGTTAACGACGGTCCGTTTGCGGACTTCAATGGTGTGGTCGAAGAAGTTGATTACGAAAAAAGCCGCTTGAAAGTGTCTGTTTCCATCTTTGGCCGTGCAACACCGGTTGAACTGGATTTCGGACAGGTTGAAAAAGGCTAACGGCACCTTTCTAAATATTCATTAGAACAGATGTTGTACAGGGCGCGAAATTGAACTATAATTTCGCGCCTTTTGTTTTTATGCGCAGCCTCTGCGTGTGGAAAGTATAAAGTACTGTAAATAACGGGGAGCCTCTTCAAACAGGCGATATCACCCAAACGAGGATATTTACCATGGCCAAGAAAGTACAAGCCTACGTTAAGCTGCAAGTTGCAGCCGGTATGGCAAACCCAAGTCCGCCAGTTGGTCCAGCTCTGGGTCAGCAAGGCGTGAACATCATGGAATTCTGTAAGGCGTTCAATGCTAAGACTGATAGCATGGAAAAAGGCCTGCCAATTCCTGTTGTTATTACTGTTTATTCTGACCGTTCTTTCACCTTCGTTACCAAAACCCCTCCTGCAGCAGTACTGCTGAAGAAAGCGGCTGGTATCAAGTCTGGTTCCGGCAAGCCGAACAAAGACAAAGTAGGTAAAGTAACGAGTGCTCAGGTTCGTGAAATCGCAGAAACCAAAGCTGCGGACATGACTGGTTCTGACGTTGAAGCGATGACTCGCTCCATCGAAGGTACTGCTCGTTCCATGGGCCTGGTAGTGGAGGATTAATAGAATGGCTAAGCTGACCAAGCGCATGCGCGTGATCCGTGACAAAGTTGATGCTACTAAACAGTATGACATCACCGAAGCCGTTGCTCTGCTCAAAGAGCTGGCCACTGCTAAATTCGTAGAAAGCGTGGACGTTGCTGTTAACCTCGGCATCGATGCACGTAAATCTGATCAAAACGTTCGTGGTGCTACCGTTCTGCCTAACGGCACCGGTCGTTCTGTTCGCGTTGCCGTCTTCACCCAAGGTGCAAACGCTGAAGCTGCTAAAGCTGCAGGCGCTGAGCTGGTAGGTATGGAAGATCTGGCAGACCAGATTAAGAAAGGCGAAATGAACTTCGACGTAGTTATTGCATCTCCAGATGCAATGCGCGTTGTTGGCCAATTAGGTCAGGTTCTGGGTCCACGCGGCCTGATGCCTAACCCGAAGGTTGGTACTGTAACTCCTAACGTTGCTGAAGCAGTTAAGAATGCTAAAGCAGGTCAGGTTCGTTATCGTAACGACAAAAACGGCATCATCCATACCACAATTGGTAAGGTTGATTTCGAATCCGACAAGCTGAAAGAAAACCTGGAAGCTCTGTTGGTCGCTCTGAAAAAAGCGAAGCCTTCTCAGGCTAAAGGCGTTTTCATCAAGAAAGTAAGCCTGTCCACTACCATGGGCGCGGGTCTTGCTATTGATCAAAGCGGCCTGAGCGCAACAGTTAACTAATTAACTGCTGACGTTTATCGCTTTACGCGGGCGGTAGATTTGTCTAGAATCTATGGCCCGTTGTTTCGTTAATGCGAAACCAAGATTTTTCGGTTGGAGCCTGGCCTATCCAGGCCTCCGTCCAAGACCGCAGGTGTCCTGAAAGGGACTTAATCCTTCCTGCGTAGACGGTGACAGAGCCTGAAGAAAATATTTCTTTGTCTTTTTTAAAAAGAATTAAGATTTGTCTTTGCTGGATTCTCTGCTCACCGTGTTTGAACGCTTGATATCGATCTCGATAACAAGTGATGTGAGTTCCGGGGGTTTTCCCCGGCTAAATCCAGGAGCAAAAAGCTAATGGCATTAAATCTTCAAGACAAACAAGCGATTGTTGCTGAAGTCATCGAAGTAGCCAAAGGCGCGCTGTCTGCGGTTGTTGCGGATTCCCGTGGCGTAACTGTAGATAAAATGACTGAACTGCGTAAAGCAGGTCGTGAAGCTGGCGTTTACATGCGTGTTGTTCGCAACACCTTGATGCGTCGCGTCGTAGAAGGTACTCAATTTGAGTGCCTGAAAGACACGTTTGTCGGTCCAACCTTGATTGCATTCTCTACTGAACACCCAGGCGCTGCTGCCCGTCTGTTCAAAGATTTCGCTAAAGCGAATGCAAAATTTGAGGTTAAAGCTGCGGCCTTTGAAGGTGAGTTTATCTCTGCGGCTCAAATCGACCGCTTGGCAACTCTGCCTACTTACGAAGAAGCAATCGCACGCCTGATGGCAACCATGAAAGAAGCCTCTGCAGGCAAACTGGTTCGCACTCTGGCTGCTGTTCGCGATCAGAAAGAAGCTGCTTAATCAGCCTTTCTTATCTCGTTCATTTGCTTACGTATACACTATTTCTGAATTCTAGGAACACTTGAAATGTCAATCACTAAAGAACAAATCATTGAAGGCGTTGCAGCTCTGTCTGTAATGGAAATCGTTGAACTGATCTCCGCTATGGAAGAAAAATTCGGCGTTTCTGCTGCTGCTGCTGTTGCAGGTCCTGCTGCTGCTGCTGAAGCTGTTGAAGAAAAAACTGAGTTCGACGTTATTCTGGCTGCTGTTGGCGCGAATAAAGTTGCAGTTATCAAAGCTGTTCGTACTGCAACTGGCCTGGGTCTGAAAGAAGCTAAAGACCTGGTTGAGTCTGCTCCAGCAGCTCTGAAAGAAGGCATCAGCAAAGACGACGCTGAAGCTCTGAAAAAATCTCTGGAAGAAGCTGGTGCTTCTGTTGAAGTTAAGTAAGTTTAACTTCCCGGAGTGCAGTCTGTCCTAACAGACTGATGGCTGGTGACTTTTTAGTCACCAGCCTTTTTGCGCTATAGAGTGTCAGTGGTGTTTCACACTGTTTGAGCACTGAACTACTCTAATATCTCTTTCTATAGACGCCTTAATATATTGATGCCTCTTGCTGTAGCTCATCTACAGATAACGCACAACGAAATGATTTAAGAGTGGTAGAAAACAGATATTGCGGGAAGCGTTTCTGCTTTCCGGTCGACATAAACGGTGTTGCATGAACTGTCCTTCTCAGGGCAGACAAGATTGGGTCACTGATCAGCGAGCTGAGGAACCCTATGGTTTACTCCTATACCGAGAAAAAACGCATTCGTAAGGATTTTGGTAAACGTCCACAAGTTCTGGACATTCCATATCTCCTTTCTATCCAGCTTGACTCGTTCCAGAAGTTTATCGAGCAAGATCCGGAAGGCCAGTACGGTCTGGAAGCTGCATTCCGTTCTGTATTCCCTATCAAGAGCTACAGCGGTAACTCTGAGCTGCAATACGTTAGCTACCGTCTTGGTGAGCCAGTATTCGACGTTAAAGAATGCCAGATCCGTGGTGTGACGTTCTCCGCGCCATTGCGCGTGAAACTGCGTCTGGTAATCTACGAACGCGAAGCACCAGAAGGTACGGTCAAAGACATCAAGGAACAAGAAGTCTATATGGGCGAAATTCCGCTCATGACCGAAAATGGTACCTTTGTGATTAACGGTACTGAGAGGGTTATCGTATCTCAGCTGCACCGTAGTCCGGGCGTATTCTTCGACAGTGATAAGGGTAAAACCCACTCATCGGGTAAAGTGCTTTATAACGCACGTATCATCCCTTACCGCGGTTCATGGTTGGATTTCGAGTTTGACCCGAAAGATAACCTGTTTGTACGTATTGACCGTCGCCGCAAATTGCCAGCGACCATCATTCTGCGTGCATTAAATTACACGACTGAACAGATCCTTGACCTGTTCTTTGACAAGGTGACTTACCAGATCCGCGACAACAAGTTGCAGATGGAACTGGTACCTGAGCGCCTGCGCGGTGAAACAGCTTCTTTTGATATCGAAGCTGACGGTAAGGTCTATGTTGAAAAAGGCCGCCGCATCACTGCACGTCATATTCGTCAGCTTGAAAAAGACGAAATCCAGCGCATCGAAGTTCCTGTTGAGTACATCGCAGGGAAAGTCGTTTCTAAAGACTACATCGACACCAATACCGGTGAGCTGATCGTCCCTGCTAACATGGAATTGTCTCTGGATCTGCTGGCTAAATTGAGCCAGTCCGGTCACAAAACCATTGAAACGCTGTTCACCAACGATCTCGATCATGGCGCGTACATGTCCGAGACCATTCGCGTCGACCCAACCAGCGATCGCCTGAGCGCACTGGTTGAGATCTACCGCATGATGCGTCCTGGTGAGCCACCAACGCGTGAAGCAGCTGAAAGCCTGTTCGAAAACCTCTTCTTCTCTGAAGATCGTTACGACCTGTCTGCTGTTGGCCGTATGAAGTTCAACCGTTCTCTGCTGCGTGATGAAATCGAAGGTTCAGGTATCCTGAGCAAAGACGACATCATCCAGGTAATGAGAAAGCTGATCGGCATCCGTAACGGTCAGGGCGAAGTGGATGATATCGACCACTTGGGGAACCGTCGTATTCGTTCTGTCGGCGAAATGGCTGAAAACCAATTCCGTGTAGGTTTGGTTCGTGTTGAGCGTGCGGTTAAAGAGCGTCTGTCTCTTGGCGACCTCGATACTCTGATGCCTCAGGACATGATCAACGCTAAGCCGATTTCGGCTGCGGTGAAAGAGTTCTTCGGTTCAAGCCAGCTGTCACAATTTATGGACCAGAACAACCCGTTGTCTGAGATCACGCACAAACGTCGTATCTCTGCATTGGGCCCGGGCGGTTTGACCCGTGAACGTGCTGGCTTTGAGGTTCGAGACGTACACCCGACTCACTACGGTCGCGTATGTCCAATCGAAACGCCAGAAGGTCCAAACATCGGTCTGATCAACTCCTTGTCTGTGTATGCACAGACCAATGAGTATGGTTTCCTGGAAACCCCTTACCGCCGTGTGCGTGAAGGCATGGTTACCGATGAAATTAACTACCTGTCTGCCATTGAAGAAGGCAACTTCGTAATCGCTCAGGCGAACTCCAACCTGGACGAAGAAGGCCGCTTCCTGGAAGACTTAGTCACTTGTCGTAGCAAAGGCGAATCAAGCCTGTTTAGCCGCGATCAGGTTGACTACATGGACGTTTCTACCCAGCAGATCGTATCCGTTGGTGCTTCTCTGATTCCATTCCTGGAACACGATGACGCCAACCGTGCATTGATGGGTGCGAACATGCAACGTCAGGCAGTTCCAACCCTGCGCGCTGATAAGCCGCTGGTAGGTACTGGTATGGAACGTGCTGTAGCGGTTGACTCCGGTGTTACTGCCGTAGCTAAACGTGGCGGTATTGTTCAGTACGTGGATGCATCCCGTATCGTTATTCGTGTTAACGAAGAAGAGATGTACCCGGGCGAAGCAGGTATCGACATTTATAACCTGACCAAATACACCCGTTCTAACCAGAACACCTGCATCAACCAGATGCCGTGTGTGAATCTGGGCGAACCCATCGAGCGCGGCGACGTGCTGGCAGATGGTCCGTCAACAGATCTGGGCGAACTGGCTCTGGGTCAGAACATGCGTGTCGCGTTCATGCCTTGGAACGGTTACAACTTCGAAGACTCCATCTTGGTCTCCGAACGTGTTGTGCAGGAAGATCGCTTCACGACCATCCATATCCAGGAACTGGCGTGTGTGTCCCGTGACACTAAGTTAGGGCCTGAAGAGATCACCGCTGACATCCCTAACGTGGGTGAGGCTGCGCTCTCTAAACTGGATGAATCCGGTATCGTTTATATCGGTGCTGAAGTGACCGGTGGTGACATTCTGGTCGGTAAAGTTACACCTAAAGGTGAAACTCAGCTGACTCCGGAAGAGAAACTGCTGCGTGCGATCTTCGGTGAGAAAGCGTCTGATGTTAAAGACTCTTCTCTGCGTGTACCAAACGGCGTTTCCGGTACGATTATTGACGTGCAAGTCTTCACCCGCGATGGCGTGGAAAAAGACAAACGTGCGTTAGAAATCGAAGAAATGCAGCTGAAACAGGCTAAGAAAGACCTGACTGAAGAGCTGCAAATTCTGGAAGCTGGCCTGTTTGCACGTATCCAGTCTGCGCTGGTTGCTGGCGGTGTTGAAGCTGACAAACTGGGCAAATTGCCTCGCGACCGTTGGTTAGAACTGTCACTGACTGACGAAGACAAACAGAATCAGTTGGAACAGCTTGCTGAACAGTACGACGAACTGAAATCCGAGTTTGAGAAAAAACTCGAAGCTAAGCGTCGTAAAATCACTCAGGGCGATGATCTGGCACCAGGTGTGCTGAAAATTGTTAAAGTGTATTTGGCCGTTAAACGTCAAATCCAGCCTGGTGACAAGATGGCAGGCCGCCACGGTAACAAAGGTGTTATCTCCAAGATCAACCCGATCGAAGATATGCCTTACGATGAAAACGGGACTCCTGTTGATATCGTACTGAACCCGCTGGGCGTTCCATCACGTATGAACATTGGTCAGATTTTGGAAACCCACCTGGGTATGGCCGCGAAAGGTATTGGTGAAAAAATCAATGCCATGCTGAAGAAACATGAAGAAGTTTCTAAGCTGCGCGAGTTCATCCAGCGTGCCTATGATCTGGGCGACGATGTACGTCAGAAAGTTGATCTGAACACCTTCACCGATGACGAAGTATTGCGTCTGGCTGAGAACCTGAAAAAAGGTATGCCAATCGCAACACCAGTCTTCGACGGTGCGAAAGAGACAGAGATCAAGCAACTGCTTGAAATGGGCGGAATCCCTACCTCTGGCCAGATCACACTGTTTGACGGCCGTACCGGCGAGCAATTTGAGCGTCAGGTTACCGTCGGCTACATGTACATGCTGAAACTGAACCACCTGGTTGACGATAAGATGCACGCGCGTTCTACCGGTTCTTACAGCCTTGTTACTCAGCAGCCGCTGGGTGGTAAAGCGCAGTTCGGTGGTCAGCGCTTCGGTGAGATGGAAGTGTGGGCACTGGAAGCATACGGTGCCGCTTATACCCTGCAGGAAATGCTGACTGTTAAGTCCGATGACGTTAACGGCCGTACTAAGATGTATAAAAACATCGTAGATGGCGATCATCGTATGGAACCAGGCATGCCGGAATCCTTCAACGTATTGTTGAAAGAAATCCGTTCTCTGGGTATCAACATCGAGCTGGAAGACGAGTAAGTACTCGAATTCGCACTGATCACAGGGGCACCTGCCTGTTAATCAATACAGACCAGGTGCCTAACAGGTCTAACCCGACGGGAGCCAATCCGTGAAAGACTTACTAAAGTTTCTGAAAGCGCAAACTAAGACCGAAGAGTTTGATGCGATCAAAATTGCTCTGGCATCGCCAGACATGATCCGTTCTTGGTCTTTTGGTGAAGTTAAGAAGCCAGAAACCATTAACTACCGTACGTTCAAACCAGAACGTGACGGCCTTTTCTGCGCCCGTATTTTCGGACCAGTAAAAGACTACGAATGCCTGTGCGGTAAGTACAAGCGTTTAAAACATCGCGGCGTGATTTGCGAGAAGTGCGGCGTTGAAGTGACCCAGACTAAAGTACGCCGTGAGCGTATGGGCCACATCGAACTGGCTTCCCCGACTGCACACATCTGGTTCCTGAAATCGCTGCCATCGCGCATCGGTTTGCTGCTGGATATGCCATTGCGTGACATCGAACGTGTTCTGTACTTCGAATCCTATGTGGTTATCGAAGGCGGCATGACTAACCTCGAAAAACGCCAGATCCTGACTGAAGAGCAGTATCTGGATGCGTTGGAAGAGTTTGGTGATGAGTTCGACGCGAAGATGGGTGCTGAAGCAATCCAGGCTCTGTTGAAAAACATGGATCTGGAAGCGGAATGCGAACAACTGCGTGAAGAGTTGAACGAAACCAACTCCGAAACCAAACGTAAGAAGCTGACCAAGCGTATCAAGCTGCTGGAAGCGTTCGTTCAGTCTGGTAACAAACCAGAGTGGATGATCCTGACCGTGCTGCCGGTGCTGCCACCAGACTTGCGTCCATTGGTTCCGTTGGACGGCGGCCGTTTCGCAACGTCGGATCTTAACGATCTGTATCGTCGCGTTATTAACCGTAACAACCGTCTGAAACGCCTGTTGGATCTGGCCGCGCCAGACATCATCGTACGTAACGAAAAACGTATGCTGCAAGAAGCGGTAGATGCTTTGCTGGATAACGGCCGTCGCGGTCGTGCTATCACCGGCTCTAACAAGCGTCCGCTGAAATCTCTGGCAGACATGATTAAAGGTAAACAGGGTCGTTTCCGTCAGAACTTGCTGGGTAAACGTGTCGACTACTCTGGTCGTTCCGTTATCACCGTAGGTCCGTACCTGCGTCTGCACCAGTGTGGTCTGCCGAAGAAAATGGCACTGGAACTGTTCAAACCATTCATTTACGGCAAGCTGGAACTGCGTGGCCTGGCCACCACCATCAAAGCCGCGAAGAAAATGGTTGAGCGCGAAGAAGCTGTCGTTTGGGATATCCTGGACGAAGTTATCCGCGAACACCCGGTACTGCTGAACCGTGCACCAACCCTGCACCGTTTGGGTATCCAGGCGTTTGAACCCGTTCTGATCGAAGGTAAAGCAATTCAGCTGCACCCGCTGGTTTGTGCGGCATATAACGCCGACTTCGATGGTGACCAGATGGCTGTTCACGTACCGTTGACGCTGGAAGCTCAGCTGGAAGCGCGTGCGTTGATGATGTCTACCAACAACATCCTGTCACCTGCGAACGGCGAGCCAATCATCGTTCCTTCTCAGGACGTTGTATTGGGTCTGTACTACATGACCCGTGACTGTGTTAACGCCAAAGGCGAAGGCATGGTTCTGACTGGTCCTAAAGAAGCTGAGCGTATTTACCGCGCCGGTTTGGCCTCTCTGCATGCGCGTGTGAAAGTGCGTATTACCGAAGAGATCAAAAATACCGAAGGCGAAGTTACGCATCAGACGTCGATTATCGACACGACTGTGGGTCGCGCCATCCTTTGGATGATCGTACCAAAAGGTCTGCCGTTCTCTATCGTCAACCAGCCTCTGGGCAAAAAAGCTATCTCCAAAATGCTGAACACCTGTTACCGCATTTTGGGCCTGAAGCCGACCGTTATTTTTGCTGACCAGATCATGTACACCGGTTTTGCTTACGCTGCCCGTTCAGGCGCGTCAGTAGGTATCGATGACATGGTAATCCCTGCGAAGAAAGCAGAGATCATCGAAGAAGCAGAAACCGAAGTTGCTGAAATCCAGGAACAGTTCCAGTCTGGTCTGGTAACTGCTGGCGAACGCTATAACAAAGTGATCGACATCTGGGCTGCGGCCAACGAACGTGTTGCTAAGGCAATGATGGAAAACTTGTCTGTTGAAGACGTCGTCAACCGTGACGGTGTTGTTGAACAGCAGGTTTCCTTCAACAGCATCTTTATGATGGCCGACTCCGGTGCGCGTGGTTCTGCTGCACAGATTCGTCAGCTGGCCGGTATGCGTGGCCTGATGGCTAAGCCGGATGGTTCCATCATTGAAACGCCAATCACCGCGAACTTCCGTGAAGGTCTGAACGTACTCCAGTACTTCATCTCTACTCACGGTGCTCGTAAAGGCTTGGCGGATACCGCACTGAAAACTGCGAACTCCGGTTATCTGACCCGTCGTCTGGTTGACGTGGCACAGGACCTGGTTGTGACCGAAGACGACTGTGGAACTCACGAAGGCATCATGATGACTCCGGTCATCGAAGGTGGCGACGTTAAAGAACCACTGCGCGAACGTGTACTGGGTCGTGTGACTGCAGAAGATATCCTTAAGCCGGGTACGGCGGATATTCTGGTTCCACGTAACACCCTGCTTCACGAGAAGACGTGTGATCTGTTAGAAGAGAACTCTGTCGACAGCGTGAAAGTACGTTCAGTCGTAAGTTGCGAAACCGACTTTGGTGTGTGTGCAAACTGCTACGGTCGCGACCTGGCACGTGGTCACATCATCAACAAAGGTGAAGCGATCGGTGTTATTGCAGCACAGTCCATCGGTGAGCCGGGTACTCAGCTGACGATGCGTACGTTCCACATCGGTGGTGCGGCATCTCGTGCGGCTGCTGAATCCAGCATCCAGGTGAAAAACACCGGTACCATTAAACTGAGCAACCACAAGCACGTTAGCAACTCTAACGGCAAACTGGTTATCACTTCCCGTAACACTGAGCTGAAATTGATCGACGAATTCGGTCGTACCAAAGAAAGCTATAAAGTGCCTTACGGTTCCGTGATGGGCAAAGGTGATGGCGCATCTGTTAACGGCGGCGAAACCGTTGCTAACTGGGATCCGCACACAATGCCAGTTATCAGTGAAGTGAGTGGTTTCATTCGCTTTGCCGATATGGTTGATACTCAGACCATTACCCGTCAGACAGATGACCTGACCGGTTTGTCCTCTCTGGTTGTTCTGGATTCTGCAGAACGTACTGGTAGCGGTAAAGACCTGCGTCCGGCACTGAAAATCGTTGATGCTAAAGGCGACGACGTATTGATCCCTGGTACTGATATGCCTGCTCAATACTTCCTGCCAGGTAAAGCGATCGTTCAGCTGGAAGATGGTACTCAGATTCACTCTGGTGACACCCTGGCGCGTATTCCTCAGGAATCCGGCGGTACCAAGGACATCACCGGTGGTCTGCCACGCGTTGCTGACCTGTTCGAAGCGCGTCGTCCGAAAGAGCCTGCAATCCTTGCTGAAATCAGCGGGATCATCTCCTTCGGTAAAGAAACCAAAGGCAAACGTCGTCTGGTAATTTCTCCGTTAGATGGCAGCGATGCTTACGAAGAAATGATTCCAAAATGGCGTCAGCTGAACGTGTTCGAAGGCGAAGTTGTGGAACGTGGTGACGTCGTATCCGACGGCCCTGAATCTCCACACGACATTCTGCGTCTTCGTGGTGTTCACGCGGTTACCCGCTACATCACCAACGAAGTGCAGGAAGTTTACCGTCTGCAAGGCGTTAAGATTAACGATAAACACATCGAAGTTATCGTTCGTCAGATGTTGCGTAAAGGCACCATCGTTAGCGCTGGTGGCACGGACTTCCTGGAAGGCGAGCAGGCAGAAATGTCTCGCGTTAAAATCGCTAACCGTCAGCTGGAAGCTGAAGGCAAAATCACGGCAACCTTTACCCGTGACCTGCTCGGTATCACCAAGGCATCCCTGGCGACCGAGTCCTTCATCTCTGCTGCATCGTTCCAGGAAACCACGCGCGTTCTTACCGAAGCGGCTGTTGCCGGTAAACGTGATGAACTGCGTGGCCTGAAAGAGAACGTTATCGTTGGCCGTCTGATCCCAGCCGGTACCGGTTACGCTTATCACCAGGATCGTGCACGCCGTAAAGCTCAGGGCGAAGTGCCAGTTGTACCGCAAGTCAGCGCGGACGAAGCAACGGCTAACCTGGCTGAACTGCTGAACGCAGGTTTCGGTAACAGCGACGATTAATCGTCTTCTGTCGAAACGCATAAAACCGCTCTTTCGGGAGCGGTTTTTTTTTGCCTGAAATAGGGGAGTTGATAATGTCAGGAAAGAGGAGCCGGAACAGGAAACTGGACGATAACCCGTTCCGGCTGGTTGGAAGCAGCACCGGGATGAATGGCGCTGGCCGGTTGCGATGATGCAGCGACAGCGGCACGGTAACCTTCCCGGCGTGCTGGCGCGAGAGGCAAAATCGCTTTATGGAATACGCATTCCTGAGAGATTATCGCGTTGCTGTCTGGCGACATTTTCCTGCGGCGTACGCCCCAAAAAACTGTCCCAGTCTTTCCACACGGGCTGCAATCCTGCTTGCGTTAATGCCGCAGCCACCCGCTGAGGTGAGCGGTTATCATGTGGCGCAAATTGTTCCAGTTCCGGATGATCGTCTGCGTAACCGCCAGGTTGAGTTTTGGATCCGGCGCTGACGGTGTTGATCGCCAGAGGAATGACATGATCGCGGAAATACGGTGACTCGCGTGTCGACAGGGAAAGCTCGACATCCGGCGACAACATCCGGAAAGCGCAAATCAGCTGCACCAGTTGGTTTTCCTCCAGCAACGAAGCCGGTTCGATTCCGCCGGTGCACGGGCGCAATCTCGGGAACGCCACCGAATAGCGGCTTTGCCAGTAAGTTTGTTGTAGATAAAGCAAATGCTCGGCCACCATATAACTGTCAGTTCGCCAGTTTCCGGAAAGCCCGAACAACGCGCCGAGTCCGATCTTATCGATTCCCGCGCGCCCCAGCCGGTCAGGGGTTTCCAGCCGCCAGAAGAAATCTTGTTTTTGCCCGCGCAGATGATGCAGCGCATAGGTCGGTGCGTGATAGGTTTCCTGATAAACCAGAACACCGTCCAGCCCCAGCGTTTTTAACTCGGCGTATTCTTCCTGCGGTAGCGGCTGCACTTCAATCATCAGTGAATCAAAATGACTGCGGATAGCCGGGAAATGTCGGCGGAAATAATCCATACCCACTTTCCCTTTATGCTCGCCCGTAACCAGCAACAGGTGTTTGAATCCCAGCGCGTTCAGCGCCTCACATTCAGCGATGATTTCCTCTTCATCCAGCGTCTTACGTTTGATTTTGTTGCTCATCGAGAAGCCGCAGTACGTGCACTCATTGGCGCAAAGGTTGGAGAGATAAAGGGGGGCGAAGAAATTCACGGTATTGCCGAAACGCTGGCGCGTGAGCTGTTGCGCGCGCTGCGCCATTTCTTCAAGATACGGTAACGCGGCCGGAGAAATCAGTGCCATAAAACCATCACGGTCGATTTTGTTCCTGCTCAGCGCCCGCTCAACATCACTGGATGTTTTGCTGTTAATTCGCAGGGAAATATCGTCCCAGTCGAGCGTTGACCAGACATCGGTAAAGTTGCTCATAAGCTTGCCTGCGGGGAAGTCAGAAAACCGGTCAGCGGGCTGGATGCGCTGGCGTACCGTTGCCGTCCGCCTAATCCGCTTTGACGGGCAAGCACGCCCGCTTCAACGGCCAGCCGGAAAGCTGTCGCCATGGAAACCGGTTCACGCGCAACGGCAATTGCCGTATTTACCAGCACGGCGTCCGCGCCCATTTCCAGCGCCTCAGTGGCCTGACTGGGTGCGCCGATCCCGGCATCAACCACAACGGGCACGCGCGCCTGTTCGATAATAATTTGCAGAAACTCACGGGTTTGCAGCCCCTGATTAGAGCCTATCGGTGCGCCGAGCGGCATCACTGCCGCGCATCCGGCTTCTTCAAGACGCTTGCACAGCACCGGATCAGCACTGCAATAAGGCAAAACGACAAACCCCTGTTTCACTAGTATCTCTGCGGCTTTCAGGGTTTCGATGGCATCGGGCAGCAGGTATTTCATGTCCGGATGGATTTCCAGTTTGACCCAGTTTGTGCCCAGTGCTTCGCGGGCCAGCTGAGCGGCAAACACCGCTTCTTCTGCCGTTTTTGCCCCTGACGTATTGGGCAACAGGCGCACGCCAAGTTGCTGCAAAGGCGAAAGAATATCATCGCCGCCACGCCGCAGATCGACGCGTTTCATCGCCATGGTCACCAGCTCAGAGCCCGATGCTTCAAGCGCCTGTTGCATCAGCGCCGGACTGGCGAATTTTCCGGTTCCGGTAAAAAGGTGGGATCTAAATGTGGTATCAGCAATTTTTAACATATCAGCCTCCGGCTATCGCCTGAAAGAGCAAAATCTCATCATCGTCTGCCAGCCAGTGTGCAGGCCAGTTATCGCGGGGGATAATGACCTGATTTACCGCCAGCGCGCTGCCTGCAGTGTTTAACGCTAGCTCATCGAGCAGAGCTAATAGCGTGAGCGGCTGACTGAACTGATGAGATTCATCATTGACCAGAATATTCACGCATAGCCTCCGCAGACGGTACAGGCAGATGATCGCGTGAGTTGCAGTGAACGCCAGTTCTGTGTTTTTCCGTCGAACAGCCGGAGTTTGCCGCTCAGTGTGCAAGGCAGCCCAGCCAGGATTTTCAGTGCTTCGAGCGCCTGTAATGTACCGATGGTGCCCACTACCGGCCCGAGTACGCCGGATGTCCGGCAGTTACGTTGCACGGTTTCCTGATCCGGATACAAACAGGCATAACAACCGTGAGCGTAGGGTGCTTCAATCACCAGAAGCTGTCCGCTGAATCCGACTGCGCTGCCGCTGATTAGCGTTTTGCCTGCATCCACGCAGGCTTTATTGACGGCATGACGGGTCTCCATGTTGTCGCTGCAATCCAGAACGATATCGGCATTGGCCACCGCTTGTGTCAGCGCTTCACCCAACAGGCGTTCCGTAATGGCCACGGCTTCGCAAAGCGGATTCAGGCGCAGCAGCTCACGCTTTGCCAAAGTGGCTTTGGGCTGATCGAGATCGGCTGTGCGGTAAAGGATTTGCCGCTGAAGATTGGTGATATGCAGCCGGTCGTCATCGGCCAGAAAAAGCGTGCCGACGCCCGCCGCCGCCAGATACAGGGCGGCAGGAGAACCGAGTCCGCCAAGTCCGACGATCAGCACCTTTGCCGCCTGTAACTTTTCCTGCGCCTGCGGGCCGAATTCCTCCAGCATCAGCTGACGGCTGTAACGCATAAACGCCGCATCGTTAAGCATCTTCCGGCACCTTGCTGGCACACAAGGCCAGCAGTTCGGCGGTTGCTGCACGCCAGTCCGTGGCCTGTGTAATGGCGCTGACGACCGCAATGCTGCCGACGCCGCAGTCCAGAACCGACGGCGCGCGGTCAATGCTGATCCCGCCGATGGCCACTGTCGGAAAGCGGCCATCGAGTTGCTTAATGTGTCGGGTGAGTTCTTCCAGACCCTGTGGCGCCGACGGCATATCTTTGGTCTGCGTCGGGAAGATATGGCCCAGAGCGATGTATGAAGGATTCACGGAAACGGCGCGCGTCATTTCAGCCTCGTCATGCGTGGAAACGCCCAGTCGCAGACCGGCCTGACGAATTGCCGCAAGATCGGCTGTATCGAGATCTTCCTGACCCAGATGCACGCCATATGCATGATGCTTCACCGCCAGACGCCAGTAATCGTTGATGAACAGCCGCGCCTGATATTTTTTTCCCAGCGCGATGGCCTCGATAATTGCCGGTTCGACGTCTTCATCGGGTAAATCTTTCACCCGCAACTGCAGCGTTTTCACGCCTGCATCGAGCAGACGGGCGATCCATTCCACCGTATCGACAACCGGATATAAACCAAGGTGAAAAGGAACGATGGGGAAGGGCTGAGCTGACTGATTCATTTGTTGATCTCCGTGGCAGGATGATAAAGCTCGCCGCCGCGTGAACGGAATTCAGCTGACATTTGTGCCATGCCGGATTCAACGAGTTCGATGGGCTGGGCTTTAGCTTCCAGCGCGGCGGCGTAATCGCGAACTTCCTGAGTGATTTTCATTGAGCAGAATTTCGGGCCGCACATCGAACAGAAATGGGCGACTTTGCCGGATTCCTGCGGTAACGTTTCATCGTGGTAGGCGCGGGCAGTGGCCGGGTCCAGAGCCAGATTAAACTGATCTTCCCAGCGGAATTCGAAACGGGCTTTGGACATGGCGTTGTCGCGGATTTGCGCACCCGGATGGCCTTTGGCTAAATCGGCGGCATGTGCTGCAATTTTGTAGGTAATCAGACCCTGCTTAACGTCTTCTTTATTCGGCAGGCCGAGATGCTCTTTCGGTGTGACGTAACACAGCATGGCACAACCGAACCAGCCAATCATCGCAGCGCCAATACCGGACGTGAAGTGGTCATAACCGGGCGCAATGTCGGTCGTCAGCGGCCCGAGCGTATAGAACGGCGCTTCGTGGCAATGCTCGAGTTCTTCCGTCATATTGCGGCGGATCATCTGCATCGGCACATGCCCCGGCCCTTCGATCATCACCTGCACGTCATATTCCCAGGCGATTTTTGTCAGCTCGCCCAGCGTGTGCAATTCTGCAAACTGCGCTTCGTCGTTGGCGTCCTGAATCGAGCCGGGACGCAGACCGTCACCGAGAGAAAGCGAGACATCGTAAGCGGCGCAGATTTCGCAAATCTCCCGGAAATTTTCATACAGGAAGCTTTCGCGATGATGTGACAGACACCATTTCGCCATGATTGAGCCACCGCGCGAAACAATACCGGTCAGACGTTTGGCGGTCATCGGCACATAACGCAGCAACACGCCAGCGTGAATGGTGAAGTAATCCACACCTTGTTCGGCCTGCTCCAGCAGGGTGTCGCGGAACATTTCCCAGTTAAGGTCTTCGGCCACACCATTCACTTTTTCCAGCGCCTGATAAATCGGCACCGTACCGATCGGCACCGGGCTGTTACGCAGGATCCATTCACGGGTTTCATGGATATAGCGGCCGGTGGAGAGATCCATCACCGTGTCCGCGCCCCAGCGCGTCGACCACACCAGTTTTTCAACTTCTTCTTCGATGGATGACGTCACCGCCGAGTTGCCGATATTGGCGTTCACCTTCACCAGAAAATTGCGGCCAATGATCATCGGCTCGGATTCCGGGTGATTGATGTTGGCGGGGATAATCGCGCGACCGGCGGCCACTTCCTGGCGAACAAATTCGGCGGTGATATTCGCGGGCAGGTGCGCCCCGAAGCTTTCACCGGGATGTTGCTGGCGCAGGACTTCTCCGCGGATCCGCTCACGCCCCATGTTTTCGCGAATAGCGATGAATTCCATCTCAGGGGTAATCATGCCCCGTCGCGCATAATGCAGCTGTGTGACATTTTTACCGGCAATGGCTTTTCGCGGGCGCGGAAGATGTTCGAAGCGTAAATGATCCAGCCCTTCGTCGGCCAGGCGCTGCTGAGTAAAACCGGAGCTGACTTGCGGAAGTTCTTCGGTATCGGCGCGTCCGGTTATCCAGCGGGCACGCAATTTTTCAAGACCGGTATGCACGTCGATGGTCGCAGACGGGTCGCCATACGGTCCGGCGGTGTCATAAACCGGAATCGCTTCGTTTTCTTCAAACTGCGGGTTGTCTTTTCCGCCGCCGACCAGCGTCGGGCTGAGCTGGATTTCACGCATAGGGACACGAATACCGGCGTTGTCGCCCTGAAGATAGATACGTCGGGAATTGGGAAAGGCTTCGCCCTGCAAGCTGTCGATAAATGACTGTGCCTGTGCGCGTTGTTCACGGCGGTTAGCGGGCTTTTTTTCGGATGTAACGGGTTTCTGGGTACTCGACATAGCAAATTCCTTGTGTTGTTTTCACGCCAAAAAGCGTGACAGAACGTAATGGAAAATTGCTTGTCTGGAGGTTTACGGCAGGAGTAAAAATGGGCGGTTGAACGCTGGCGGCCGTTTGCAGGCTGATGCCAAATCGCGCTAAACGCATAACATTACTCTTGTTCCCTTCGCGGGTACTAACCCGATCAGGTTCCGCGGATCCCGAATTAACGGTCTCAGCCTGGCATCATCTCCGCGAGGAAATTTTGCACGAGGCACTCCGACAAGAAGCCTCAATATAGGAGGCCGTTGTAAAAACTACAACCCTGAGCAGGGTTTTTATTGTGGCAACGTGTTGTGCAGAAGTAACACGTTACGCGGGTCTGGCAAGATGCTCTTCGTTTGCAGAAGGCAATTCTTTGCGACTTTCCGGATCAAAGGCCAGAATGATCAGTTGATCCTCAAGCTGAAAACGCGCATCCAATGCTTCACCCACATCGGATAATGCATAATGAAATGCGAAAGCATTGTCATCATCAATATCATTTTCGGTGTAACTGTCATGGAAAGCCATGATAGCTTCAGTATTGAGCTCGAGTGCAGGGTATATTTTCGCAGCCTGTAATTTTATCTCTGCACCTTCCACTTCATCGATGACCCGTTGATAAAGATGGAAATGACCGGCAGAAAGGTAATCCACCAGGTTATGGCAAAAGTTGTCCAACGCTTTTTCATTCAGCGGTGTATGTTTTTCTTTATTGGGTTTCAGGCCGACCAGTGTGCAGTAAGACACCAGCAACTCTTTACGCGCGTGCAGCCATTGATCCACTAACTCATTACTGCCACCAACGCGTTGGGTCAGTCTTTCCAGACGATTTAGCATGGTTGACTCCGTGAGCGAGAAAAAAGTAACCAAAGGTTACTAATATGTAAATATCAACCCCAGATTGTCAGTCTCGTCGAGGTTATGCAACAACAATTATGGAATTACAGATCACAGAAGAACATACCGGCTGGTGGGTAATCAGCTATGAGGGCAAGCTGTGGCTGCCCGAAGGTGAACTGCCGAATGGCAGCGCTGCGCAATTTTCTCTGACGGGCAAAATCGCGCGTCAGATTGGTGAATGGCAGGGCGAACCGGTGTGGATGGTACGTCAGGCGATGCACAATCACATGGTGTCTGCACGGCAGATGCTCGATCAGGATCGCGGGCTATTCCAGCTGGTCGGGCGCGGTGTGCAGCTGTCGGAATTTTACCGTTCGCACAAGTTCTGCGGCTATTGCGGCCACGAGATGCACGTCAGTAAAACCGAATGGGCCGCGCTGTGCGGGCATTGCCGCGAACGCTATTATCCGCAGATTGCGCCCTGCATTATTGTCGCCATCCGCCGCGGTGATGAGATTTTGCTGGCGCAGCATGTCCGCCACCGCAATGGCATTCATACGGTTCTGGCAGGCTTCGTGGAAGTCGGGGAAACTCTCGAAGAAACTGTGGCGCGTGAAGTCATGGAAGAGAGCAATATCCGTGTGAAGAATGTCCGTTACGTCAGTTCCCAGCCGTGGCCTTTCCCTAATTCGCTGATGATGGCGTTTATGGCCGACTACGACAGCGGTGACATTGTGCATGATCCGAAAGAGCTGCTCAACGCAGGCTGGTATCGCTTTGATCAACTGCCACAGTTGCCGCCACCGGGGACCATCGCCCGCCGGCTGATTGAAGATACGGTTGCGCTGTGCCGCGCAGAAAGAGATGAAGACGACGTGTAGCAGGAGTGTTGCATGCTAGAATGCCGCCAGATTATTTTCGGGCGGCCCGAATATTGAAGGAAAAAGACAGAATGAATGAGTTGAAAAATGACCGCTACCTGCGCGCCCTGTTACGCCAGCCTGTGGATATCACACCGGTCTGGATGATGCGTCAGGCGGGCCGTTATTTGCCAGAATACAAAGAAACCCGCGCTGTAGCCGGTGATTTTATGTCGCTTTGCAAGAATGCAGAGCTGGCCTGCGAAGTGACCCTCCAGCCACTGCGTCGCTACCCGCTGGACGCCGCGATTCTGTTCTCTGACATCCTGACCATTCCTGATGCCATGGGGCTGGGGTTGTATTTCGAAGCCGGTGAAGGCCCTCGTTTTTCTTCCCCGCTGACCTGCCGTGCCGATGTGGAAAAACTGCCCGTTCCCGATCCTGAAATGGAACTGGGATACGTCATGAATGCGGTTCGTACTATCCGTAAAAACCTCAAAGGTGAAGTGCCGCTTATCGGTTTTTCCGGCAGCCCGTGGACACTGGCGACATATATGGTGGAAGGTGGCAGTAGCAAAGCCTTCACAAAAATCAAAAAGATGATGTATGCCGATCCGCAGACTTTGCACCTTTTGCTCGATAAAGTGGCTGACAGCGTCATTCTCTACCTTAATGCTCAAATCAAAGCGGGCGCTCAGTCTGTCATGATTTTTGACACCTGGGGCGGCGTGCTGACGCCTCGAGATTACCGCGAGTTTTCCCTGAACTACATGCATAAAATTGTCGACGGCCTGATCCGTGAAAACGAAGGGCGCCGTGTGCCGGTGACGTTGTTCACCAAAGGCGGTGGACAATGGCTGGAAGCGATGGCGGCAACCGGTTGTGACGCGCTGGGCCTCGACTGGACAACAGATATTGCCGAAGCCCGTCGTCGCGTGGGCGACAAAGTCGCGATTCAGGGCAACATGGATCCTTCCATGCTCTATGCTTCTCCGGTACGTATTGAACAGGAAGTGGAAACCATTCTGGCCGGTTTTGGTAAAGGCAACGGTCATGTGTTTAACCTGGGCCACGGCATTCACCAGGATGTTCCGCCAGAAAATGCGGGTGCGTTCGTGGAAGCAGTACATAGCCTGTCCCGGCAATATCACGAGTAAATCCGGCGTATGATTGATACCCGCGCATTACGTGAAGAACAACGGATCCTTGCAGATCAAATTGAACTGCGGGATCCGACTGAATTCAGCACACCGGCGTTGATCGCGGGTGTGGATGTCGGTTTCGAACAGGGTGGTGAAGTAACGCGAGCCGCGGTTGCGGTTCTGCGTTATCCCTCGCTTGAGCTGGTGGAATACCAGATAGCCCGCATTCCAACCGTCATGCCTTATATTCCCGGCTTCCTTTCTTTCCGGGAACTACCGGCGCTGTTGCAGGCCTGGAAGCAAATCAATGCGCGGCCCGATCTGGTGCTGGTTGACGGGCAGGGTATTGCGCATCCGCGCCGTCTTGGCGTCGCCAGCCATTTTGGCCTGATGATTGACGTGCCAACAATTGGTGTAGCGAAGAGCCGTTTGTGCGGCAAATTCCTGCCTCTCGGGGAAGACCAACACAGCCAGCAGGCGCTGTATGAAGGCGATGAGCAGATTGGCTGGGTCTGGCGCAGCAAACTGCGCTGTAATCCGCTGTTTATTTCACCGGGCAATCGCATCAGCATGGAATCGTCACTGTACTGGGTTGAACGCTGCATGCGGCAATATCGTTTGCCAGAGCCAACCCGCTGGGCGGATGCTGTGGCATCAAATCGGGCAGCGTTTCAACGCTGGCAACGGTTGAGTGATGATCTTTAGGAATCAAGGAATAGGGATATTGATTTATTTCAGGTAAACTCCCGCGCAGAAAAGTTAACGAGATCAACTCATGTTACGTAATCCAATTCATTTACGTCTGGAAAAGCTGGAAAGCTGGCAACACGTGACGTTTATGGCGAGCTTGTGTGAACGCATGTATCCGAACTATCAGGCTTTTTGCCTGGAAACCGGGTTTGGCGAGGCACAGCTTTACCGCCGTATCCTGGATTTAATCTGGGAAACGCTGGTGGTAAAAGACGCCAAGGTCAATTTTGACTCACAGCTCGAAAAACTGGAGGAAGCCGTGCCTTCTTCCGATGATTACGACATTTATGGTGTTTACCCGGCCATCGATGCGTGTATCGCATTAGGCGAACTGATTCATTCACGTCTGAGCGGCGAAACGTTGTCTCATGCGGTTGCCGTGAGTGAGACATCAATTCGTACTGTTGCGATGTTGGAAATGACTCAGGCCGGTAAAGAAATGACCGATGAAGAGCTGAAAGTCATTCCTGCTGTTGAAGAAGAATGGGACATCCAATGGGAGATTTTTCGCCTGTTGGCTGACTGTGAAGAGCGTGACCTGGAATTAATAAAAGGGTTACGTTCTGACCTGCGTGAAGCCGCTGTCAGTAACATTGGCATAAATTTAGCGCAATAAGGCTAGAAAACGTGATTTAACGCCTGATTTGTCGTGCCTTAAGGCTTCACATCCGCACCCTGTCTGGTCTACATTTGGGGTGCGTAAAAAAAGTGGCTATCGGTGCGTGTATGCAGGAGGGTGCTGTCAATCGGCATATCCGTCGCACTCGATGCTTTGCAAACGATAAACACACTGTAAAGGATAACTTATGAACAAGACTCAACTGATTGATGTAATTGCTGACAAAGCTGATCTTTCCAAAGCACAAGCCAAAGTTGCTCTTGAATCTACTCTGTCTGCTATTACCGAGTCTCTGAAAGAAGGTGATGCTGTACAATTGGTTGGTTTCGGGACTTTCAAGGTAAATCATCGTAACGAGCGTACTGGTCGTAACCCACAGACTGGTAAAGAAATCAAAATCGCAGCTGCAAACGTACCTGCGTTCGTTTCTGGTAAAGCTCTGAAAGACGCTGTTAAGTAATTGCTTGCAGTGAAAAGAATAAGCGGAGGGGCCTGTAAGCCCCTTCAGTTTATCACCCCCAGGCTGGTGGCAGGTTTACTGGTTCTCGGTCTGGTGGGTTGCAGTTCTAAAAACTCCTCTGAATTATTCTTTGCCAGCGGGTATGTTGCCGATCAGGGTATCAACAGGCTCTGGCGCGAAGACAACGCACAAAACGAACCTCAAACTATTCTCAACGTATACAGCCCCTATTTTGGCGGCGATACGGTCATTACCCGGTATGAATTCCAGCAGGGGCAATTACACCTGATTAAAGAAACGCATGCGACGCAAACTGATTTAGGCGTGATGCTGCGTTTTGACGATAGCGGGCACGTCAGCTTTATGCAGCGGCAGCTTCCTGAGCGCAGGGAAAAATTATCGTCAGATGATATCGAGCGCTATAAATATGAAGCGACAAAAATCCTCGATCTGAGTAATGCGCTGCGCGTGGGCAATGTCCGGCTGGTGCAGGCTAACTGGCGACAGGGTTTGATCACCACCTGCGCGGGTGAACAGGTGACGCCGAAACTGACCGTCCGTTCCCAGGTCTGGCTGGCTAAACGGGCCAGTCGGAGCAACGACAATCTTGGCCTTGCCTGGCTGACCGCACCCGAAGGCAACGAATTGCTGCTGGTTGCAAATGAAGATTTCTGTAAGTGGGAACCTAAAGAGTCAGATCTCTGATCCCGCTTGCTAATACGTATAAAGGAAAGGCACGCCGAAGCGTGCCTTTTTTGATCGTCAGGTTCTGATCGTCAGATGAACCGCGATTACTGATTGCGTTCGCGGTCAATGGCGCGATAGCCGATATCCTTGCGGTAAAAGCTGCCTTCCCAATGAATATCTTTCGCTAAATCATAAGCGCGCTGCTGAGCGGCTTCGACGGTTTTACCCAGCGCAGTCACACAGAGTACGCGTCCGCCATTTGTCACCACGCGTTCATCTTGCAAACGAGTTCCGGCCTGGAAGACTTTGCCGTCCGGGACTTCTTCCAGCGGTAAACCGTGGATCACATCACCGGTTTTGTAATCGGCAGGATAACCGCCAGCGGCAATTACAACGCCCAGCGAAGGACGCGGATCCCACTCAGAGGTTTTCTCGCCCAGACGACCTTCCGCACCGGCCAGACAAAGATCGACCAGATCCGAGCGCAGACGCAACATGATTGGCTGAGTTTCCGGATCCCCGAAGCGGCAGTTAAATTCGATCACTTTCGGCTGGCCGTCTGCGGAAATCATCAAACCTGCATACAGGAAGCCGGTGTAAGTATTATTCTCAGCCGCCATGCCGTGCACGGTTGGCCAGATAACCTGATCCATAACGCGCTGATGAATTTCATCCGTCACAACCGGTGCCGGGGAATAAGCGCCCATACCGCCGGTGTTCGGGCCGCTGTCGCCATCGCCAACACGTTTGTGATCCTGACTGGTTGCCATAGGCAGAACGTTCGTGCCGTCAACCATCACGATGAAGCTCGCCTCTTCGCCATTCAGGAATTCTTCGATAACGATGCGGTGGCCAGCATCGCCAAACGCATTTCCTGCCAGCATATCGTGGACTGCATCTTCTGCTTCTTTCAATGTCATCGCTACGATGACACCTTTGCCTGCAGCCAGTCCGTCAGCTTTAATGACGATCGGCGCGCCTTTGCTGCGCAGATAAGCCAGTGCCGGTTCGATTTCGGTGAAGTTCTGGTAATCCGCGCTTGGAATATTGTGGCGAGCGAGGAAATCCTTGGTGAAAGCTTTTGAGCCTTCCAGCTGCGCCGCTTCCTGCGTCGGGCCAAAAATTTTCAGACCCGCAGCGCGGAATGCGTCGACCACGCCAATCACCAGCGGGGCTTCCGGGCCGACAATCGTCAGGCCGATATCATTGCTTTTGGCGAACGCCAGCAAACCAGCGATATCCGTTGCAGCGATATCGACATTCTCCAGCAGAGGTTCCAGTGCGGTACCGGCGTTTCCGGGTGCGACAAAAACTTTGTCCGCCAGAGGAGATTGCGATGCCTTCCATGCCAGTGCATGTTCACGCCCGCCGTTACCGATAATTAAAATATTCATTCGAGGACTCCGGGTGAGCGGGCGCATCGCACCCGCTAAAAGAAAATTAATGACGGAAATGGCGCATGTCGGTGAACAGCATTGCGATACCGTGTTCGTTTGCGGCCGCGATAACTTCGTCATCACGAATTGAACCGCCTGGCTGAATCACACAGGTAATGCCTACCGCAGCGGCTGCATCAATACCGTCGCGGAACGGGAAGAAGGCATCGGATGCCATCACGGAACCTGCGACTTCCAGACCTTCGTCAGCGGCTTTAATCCCCGCGATTTTCGCTGAGTAAACGCGGCTCATTTGGCCTGCGCCAATACCGATAGTCATTTTGTCGCGTGCATAAACAATAGCGTTGGATTTTACGAACTTAGCGACTTTCCAGCAGAACAGTGCATCAGTCAGTTCCTGCTCAGTTGGCTGGCGCTGGGAAACAACGCGCAGGTCACCGGCATCAACCATGCCCAAATCACGATCCTGAACCAGCAGGCCGCCATTAACACGTTTGAAGTCCAGCGCTTTCTGGCGCCCTTGCCATTGGCCGCATGTCAGAACGCGGACGTTTTGTTTTGCCGCAGTCAGGGCCAGCGCTTCAGGGCTGACTGATGGGGCGATGATCACCTCCACAAACTGGCGGCTGATGATCGCTTTCGCGGTTTCAGCATCGAGCTCGCGGTTGAAGGCAATAATGCCGCCGAAAGCAGAGGTCGGGTCAGTCTGATAAGCACGTTCGTAAGCAGCCAGAATATTGTCGCCGATGGCAACGCCGCAAGGGTTCGCGTGTTTGACGATGACGCAAGCTGGCTCTGCAAATTCCTTCACACATTCCAATGCCGCATCGGTATCTGCAATGTTGTTATAGGAAAGGGCTTTGCCTTGAAGTTGGGTCGAGGTCGCAACCGAAGCTTCACTGACGTTCTCTTCTATATAGAAAGCGGCGTTCTGATGGCTGTTTTCGCCATAACGCATGTCTTGTTTCTTTATATAGCTAAGATTTAGTGTGCGCGGGAACTGGCCAGACGCAGATTCGGTATCGCCGTGATATGCCGGAACCATGGTGCCGAAGTAGTTGGCAATCATGCCGTCATAAGAGGCGGTGTGCTCGAAGGCTTTAATCGCCAGGTTGAAACGGGTCGCCAGCGTCAGCGAGCTGCTGTTGGCATCCATCTCTTCAATAATAGATGCGTAGTCGCTGCTCTTCACCACGATCGCCACATCTTTATGGTTCTTCGCCGCTGAGCGAACCATGGTCGGGCCGCCGATATCAATGTTTTCTACCGCATCTTCCAGTGAGCAATCCGGGCGTGCGACGGTTTGCGCGAATGGGTAAAGGTTCACGACCACCATGTCGATTGGCGCGATCGCGTGCTGCGCCATAATTTCATCATCTTTCCCGCGACGGCCGAGGATCCCACCGTGAACTTTCGGGTGCAGGGTTTTGACGCGTCCATCCATCATTTCCGGGAAACCCGTGTAGTCAGACACTTCTGTGACTGGCAGACCGGCTTTTGCCAACAGGCTGGCGGTGCCGCCAGTGGAAAGTAATTCAACGCCACGCGAAGAGAGTGCCTGGGCGAATTCTACGATACCGGCTTTATCAGAAACACTGAGCAGGGCGCGGCGGATTGGACGAGATTGTTGCATGGTGGTTTATATCCTTGGCTTTGGAGTCGCAATAAAGAGCGTTATCGGAATTCAATGAGCGTTTTCTTCTCTCTATAGAGCAATTTGCAGAAAAACGCGGGATTGAGCTCAGATAACTTCCCTCTGGCGACTTACTTTTCATTTATCACCCGTAACAGGTGTCGAAAACTGACGCGCGAAATTGTAGCGAAAACGATTGCGCGACGCTCGCAAAATTTGAGATTCCTGTGCTTCTGTGGATAAATCTGTGTAAAACACGGTATAAGCGGTGTGTTTGCTGTGTAATGCAGCAAACGGTATTTTTTCCTAAAATTAGCCCTTGCGGGCTGCTGAGAACTCCCTATAATGCCGCTCCATCGACAGGGAACAACGTGAACAACATCACGAAGTGAACGGGTCGGAAAGATTAAAAACAGCGGCAACCGGATGAAATAAACGGTTGACACTGAA
>Ga0153981_1000088_pt1 | contig 26974 bp, 25 predicted proteins | sample TSGA065MetaG_FD_104714 | JGI IMG/M metagenome (GOLD analysis project Ga0153981, IMG submission 104714) | Attine ant fungus gardens microbial communities from Georgia, USA - TSGA065 MetaG | ecosystem: Host-associated > Fungi > Mycelium > Unclassified | place: USA: Georgia, Magnolia Springs State...
ACGGCGCCAGCACCATCGCCAAAGAGGATCACCGTACCGCGATCTTCAGGATCGAGTTTACGGGACAACACGTCAGAGCCGATCACCAGCGCATATTTCACGGCACCGTTTTTAATGTATTGATCGGCAACGCTTAGTGCGTAGGTGAAACCTGCACAAGCGGCGGCCAAATCGAAAGCTGCAGAATCCTTGATGCCCAGCATATTCTGCACCTGGCAGGCTGAACTCGGGAATGCATGTGAAGATGAGGTTGTTGCAACAATGATCAGACCCACGTCGCTTGCGCTAACGCCGGCCATTTCAAGTGCTTTCTCTGCTGCGTGCAGGCCCATTGTGGCCACAGTCTCATCCGGTGCAGCGATACGACGTTCACGAATACCTGTGCGGGTGACAATCCACTCGTCGGAGGTATCCACCATTTTTTCTAAGTCGGCATTAGTCCGAACTTGCACGGGCAAATAGCTCCCCGTACCGAGAATTTTTGTATACATGTACGATCAGTCACTCTTGGGTAATACAGCTTCAAGGCGCGCGGCAATCCGCTGAGGGACCTGCCGCTGCACCGCCTGCACAGCCTGTTCGATAGCAACAGCAAACGCACGCTGGTTTGCTCCGCCGTGGCTTTTAATAACGATGCCCCGTAATCCTAACAAACATGCGCCATTATACTGGTCGGGGTTGAGGTGGCTAAAACGCTTTAGCAACTTCTTCTGAACTATCCGTCCCAACCATTTCAACCACCAGGCCTTCTTGCCACCCTCACCGGAGGATTTTAACAGTGACAAAAACATCCTTATTACACCTTCCATGGTCTTGAGCGTAACATTCCCGACGAAGCCGTCACACACCATCACATCTGTCTTACCGGTCAGAAGGTCATTGCCTTCAAGATAGCCGATATAGTTGATTAGTGCGGTATTTTTTAAAATGGCAGCGGCTTCACGGATGTTATCCAGCCCTTTACTTTCCTCTTCGCCGATATTCAGCAAGGCAACACGGGGGTTATTGATACCTACCACCTGTTCGGCCATCACTGCACCCATAACGGCAAACTGGACCAGCATTGTGCTGTCGCACTCAACGTTGGCCCCCAGATCAAGTACCACGGTTTTACTGCGCTGCTGATTGGGCAATACGCTCATCAGCGCCGGGCGCTCAATGCCATCCAGAGGCTTTACAACCAGTTTGGCTAATCCCATCAGCGCTCCGGTATTCCCGGCACTGACGCACGCCTGCGCGTCACCACTCTTGATCAGTTCCAACGCCACACGCATTGAGCTTCCTTTACTGGCACGTATAGCTTGCGATGCGCGCATATCGCTGGCTATCACTGATTCAGCAGGAATTATCCGAATTCTTTCTGTTAAAGAAGGATCGGCTTTGGCTAAGAAAGGTGTGATTGCGTCGGGATCACCGACCAGAAGAAGGTCTAATTCAGAATTAGAAATCAGTGCCTGCAATGAAGCAGGCACTGTGACGGAAGGACCGAAATCCCCGCCCATTACATCTAACGCGAGGGTTAGACGAGTCAAGGTATCGCCTTGCCAGCACTTATCACGTGAATAAGTTGCAGGCAAATATCAGCCGATTACCTTGCGACCGCGGTAGAAACCGTCGGCAGTGATGTGGTGACGCAGGTGAGTTTCACCAGAAGTCTTGTCCACAGACAGAGTGGAAGTGGTCAGAGCGTCATGTGAACGACGCATGCCACGTTTAGAACGGGTTGGTTTATTCTGTTGTACGGCCATGGACCTTACTCCTTAAGTACTTTTCTTTAAACTCGCTAATACGGCAAATGGATTTGGTTTCTCCGCCTCTGCAGGCAGTTTACCAAACACCATGTCCGCGTCGGACACTTCACAGTGTTCAGATTCATGTACCGGAACGACAGGCAGAGAAAGAATAATTTCGTCTTCAATCATTGCCAGCAAATCAACTTCGCCAAAATCATCGACTTCGATCGGCTCGTACGCTTCCGGTAATGCCTCAGCCTGCTCATCATTTTGGACAGGACTAAAACAATATGTTGTGTGAACCTGATGTTCAAACGTCTTACCGCATCTCTGGCATTCCAGAGTTACAGCAACATCAGAGTGGCCGGTAATCACCGCCAGACGCTGATTGTCGATATTAAACGACAATGAGGTTTGTATATCAGAATCCACACTGACCACTGATTGGGCAACGCGCGTAACCTGATCTGCAGTATAGACACCTGTATAGTCTAAACGCTTCTGGGCAGTGCGGACCGCATCAAGGGTCAGGGGTAATTTTACTTTTTGCATAGGGCGCGCATATTAACTTTGTAACGACAGAGAGTCAAAGAAAAAGGCCTCAAAACCGCACCTTTCACCAATATTCGCTTCCACAGCGGCCGACAGTTTAAAATGTGCGATTCAATAACGCTACGCTTTGTGAAAAAAAATTATGATTATGTCTTCACCAAAATTACTTTTAGCCTCGACCTCGGTCTACCGCAGAGCGTTGCTGGAGAAAACCGGCCTGACGTTTACCTGTGCGTCACCCAATATTGATGAAACTCCAGCTCCCGGTGAGAACCCGGCTGAACTGGTGAAACGCCTGGCACAATCGAAAGCCACTGCGCTGGCCACTGCCCATCCGCATCATCTGATTATTGGCTCCGATCAGGTTTGCGTGATTAATGGAAATATCACGGGTAAACCGTACACATTTGATAATGCCTTCAAACAGTTGCAGGCAGCCAGTGGCAAAACCGTCACCTTTTATACGGGCCTGAGTGTTTATGACAGCGATACAAAATCAGCGCAGACGTTATGTGAAACGTTTGACGTCACCTTCCGTTCTTTAACCGATGAAGAAATTACCGGATATTTGCATCGTGAAAAACCCTACGACTGTGCGGGCAGCTTTAAATGCGAAGGATTGGGGATCACGCTCTTTGACAGTCTGACGGGGCGCGACCCAAATACGTTAATCGGATTGCCATTGATCGCCCTGCTCTCCTTACTGCGAAGACACGGCATCAATCCGTTACTTGAAAACCGTTAACTGAGAGGCATAAAAAAAGGCGCAACCCGTGCGCCTCTTTACAGGCTGATTTTTTTAACGGGCGGTCGTTTTGCCGCGTAAAATTTTCAGGCAATTACGCAGTTTGGCATCCATAGGCGCTTCAATACGCAGTGTTTCACCGGTATTCGGATGTTCAAATCGCAAAGCCGCAGCGTGCAGGAATAAACGATTCAATCCCGTGCCTGCCAGTTTTGCGTCAAAATCACGCTCGCCATAGCGGTCATCAAAAGCGATCGGATGACCTGCATGCAGGGCGTGAACACGAATCTGGTGCGTTCTGCCGGTTACCGGGCTGGCTTTTACCAGTGTCGCGAATTCATAACGCTCTTCAATTTTGAATCGCGTTTCAGAGGGTTTACCTTCTGCATTAACACGCACAACACGCTCGCCGCTTTGCAAAATGTTTTTCAGCAAGGGGGCCTGCACGACTTTACAATGTGACGGCCATTCACCGCGCACCAGCGCCAGATAATCCTTCTGCATGCTTTTCACGCGCAGTTGTTCGTGCAGGGAACGCAATGCTGAACGTTTCTTCGCAACAAGCAATACGCCTGAGGTATCACGGTCCAGACGATGGACTAATTCCAGAAAACGCGCTTCAGGGCGAAGTGCGCGTAATCCTTCGATAACACCAAAGCTCAGGCCGCTGCCACCGTGAACAGCGGTACCAGACGGCTTATTCAGAATTAATAAGTAATCATCTTCATACAATATGCAGTCGGTTAGTGCGGCAACTTTATCCAGTTTGGCAGAAACTGGCGCTTCATCCCTTTCGGCTACGCGAACAGGTGGCACACGCACTTCGTCGCCAGCTAATAATTTATATTCTGGCTTAATTCTTTTCTTATTAACCCGGACTTCGCCCTTACGCACGATGCGATAGATCATGCTTTTCGGCACGCCTTTCAGGATTTTGAGTAAGAAGTTGTCGATGCGCTGACCGGCTTCATCTTCGGAAATGGGGATTAATTGTACAGTTGGGTTCTCAGTTTTCATGGCTCGCGATTCTAAATATCCGGCACGGTTCGCGCCACTGATTTTTATGTGCTTAAATCTTACTTTACCAGTAACCACCGAGGAAAACCTGCCTGCTTCACCCGTTTTTTAAGAATACAAATGTTAAGACAATGCGGCACATATCTCATTGAGGTAAATATCTTACCCGCATGGGAAAAGTCACCTTGCTATCAGAGTGCCTGCAATGGAATAATGAAGTCACTTTCGGCGTTGTTTCTCTTAAGTTAGGGAAAACGCAGGAATTATAGATTTGCCTGATCGCACAAAAACGCAGCAATGGCGTAAGACGTAATGTGAAATCAAGCAATTAGCGGGCTGCGGGTTGCAGCTTGGCCGGCGAACGGAATGAGATCTGTTAACGTAAATTCAGAAGCTATTCCCCTAATAAAAGTGCTGCTTTCATAACGCTGGTGTCTTTAATACAGCAAAAGCAGACTTACCGAAATAATGCGCCCCTATGCAAGCGACAGCCGTGAGGTTGACGATTTGCGAGAAGACTCGGGGCCAACGGTTTATCCGGTCATGAGGTCATTTTGCCCGCAGCTCTGTCAATAATGGAATAATAATGAGTAAGTTAAGATGAAAAGAATGTTGATCAACGCGACTCAGCAAGAAGAGTTGCGCGTTGCCTTGGTAGATGGACAGCGACTGTATGATTTGGATATTGAAAGTCCGGGCCATGAGCAGAAAAAAGCGAACATTTACAAAGGTAAAATCACCCGCATTGAACCAAGTCTGGAAGCGGCATTCGTAGATTACGGTGCGGAAAGGCATGGTTTCCTCCCTCTGAAAGAAATTTCCCGCGAATATTTCCCAAGTAACTATTCCTCTCATGGCCGCCCGAACATCAAAGATGTTTTGCGCGAAGGCCAGGAAGTGATCGTTCAGGTTGATAAAGAAGAGCGTGGAAATAAAGGCGCAGCGCTGACGACGTTTATCAGCCTGGCCGGTAGTTACCTGGTACTGATGCCAAACAATCCACGTGCTGGGGGAATTTCCCGCCGTATTGAAGGCGACGACCGTACAGAATTGAAAGAAGCCCTGTCTTCACTGCAATTACCTGATGGCATGGGTCTGATTGTTCGTACCGCAGGCGTTGGCAAATCTGCTGAAGCTCTGCAGTGGGACCTGACTTTCCGCCTCAAGCACTGGGATGCCATCAAGAAAGCCGCTGAAGGCCGCCCTGCTCCTTTCCTGATCCATCAGGAAAGTAATGTTATCGTCCGCGCATTCCGTGATTACCTGCGCCCGGACATCGGTGAAATCCTCATCGATAACCCTAAAATTCTCGATCTGGCAAAAGAGCACATTGCTGCACTTGGCCGTCCTGATTTCAGCAGCAAAATCAAACCTTACGTTGGTGAGATCCCGCTGTTCAGCCATTATCAGATTGAATCCCAGATTGAATCTGCTTTCCAGCGTGAAGTGCGCCTGCCTTCCGGCGGTTCGATTGTTATCGACAGCACAGAAGCCTTGACGGCTATCGACATCAACTCCGCACGTGCAACCCGCGGCGGCGATATCGAAGAAACCGCATTCAATACCAACCTTGAAGCCGCCGATGAAATTGCCCGTCAGTTACGTCTGCGTGACCTCGGTGGTTTGATTGTTATCGACTTCATCGATATGACGCCAGTTCGCCACCAGCGCGAAGTGGAAAACCGTCTGCGTGATGCCGTTCGTCAGGATCGCGCACGAATTCAAATTGGTCGCATTTCCCGCTTTGGTTTGCTGGAAATGTCCCGTCAGCGCCTCAGCCCGTCACTGGGTGAATCAACACACCACATCTGCCCACGTTGCGCAGGTACAGGTACCGTTCGTGATAACGAGTCCCTGTCGCTGTCGATTCTGCGTCTGATTGAAGAAGAAGCGCTGAAAGAAAATACCAAAGAAGTTCATGCGATCGTTCCGGTTCCTATCGCTTCTTACCTGCTGAACGAAAAACGTGAATCGGTGAATGCCATCGAAAAACGTCAGGGCGGTGTTCGTGCAGTGATCGTTCCAAACGATCAGATGCAAACCCCGCACTACCATGTTCTGCGCGTACGCAAAGGCGAAGAAATCTCTGCACTGAGCTATCTGTTGCCACAAATTCACGAAGCAGAAATGCTGCAACCTTCTGAAGAGTTGCCGACTGAGCGTCGTCGCCCTGAGCAACCGGCACTGGCTGCGTTTGCCCTGCAAAGTGAAGCGCCTCCGTCCAGCTTTGAGCAGGAAACAGCGGTTGAAGAACCGGTTAAAACCCGTACCACAACGGTTAATGCGCCAGCCGCACCAGCAACTGAGAAATCCGGCTTTGTCAGCCGTCTGCTGAGCGGGCTGAAAAGCTTGTTCGCACCGCAGCCACAGCAGGAAGTTAAACCTGTTGAAGCGCCGAAAGAAGCTGAAGCCACTGAAACAGAAAATCGTCGTAACAACGAACGCCGTAACCAGCGTCGTCAGGGCGGACGTCGTGATCGCAACGGTGAACGTGGCGAACGCAATGACCGTGGCAACCGTGGTGAGGGTCGTGAGAATAATCGTGATAATCGTGGCGAAAGCCGTGACAACCGCGAAAATAATCGCGAGCAGCGTGATGATCAACGCCGCAACCGTCGTAACCAGGAGCCTGTAGTTAGCGAAAGCCGCAACGAAGACGTTGAAACTGCACCGCGTGAAGAGCAGCAGCAACAACCTCGTCGTGAGCGTTCGCGTCGCCGTTCTGAAGATAAGCGCAAAACACAGACTGAAGAAAAAATTCAGGATGCTATTGTTGTAGAGCAAATCGCCGCGCCGGTCAGTGATGAAACGGAACAAGAAGATCGTCAGCCAGCTCAGCGCCGTCAGCGTCGCCAGTTAACGCAGAAAGTTCGCTTCGAATCAGAAGAAGTTGATCACGAAGCAGAAGCTGCTGCACAGTTACTGATTACCGGTACACGCCCTGCGGCTCCGGTATTTACTGAACAGGCACCTTCTGAAGCGGAAACAGTTAATACAACTGAAGGCGAAGAAAACCTGAATGACAACAACCGTGAAAACGGTATGCCACGTCGCTCACGTCGTTCTCCGCGCCACCTGCGTGTAAGCGGTCAGCGTCGTCGCCGTTACCGTGATGAGCGTTACCCGACTCAGTCGCCAATGCCTCTGACCGGTGCGTTTGTTTCTCCGGAAATGGCGTCAGGTAAGGTCTGGATCACTTACCCGGTTGCGCAGTCATCTGAACAACAGTTTGCAGAAACTGAAGCGCCAGAAGTGCTGACACAACAGGTTGAAACCGCTCAGGCCAATACGCCGGTTCTGAATGAATCAACTGAAGTTGAAGCCGCGCCGGTTGAGCAAACTCTTGCGGTTGAAGCAGTTCCGGTTACTGAAGCAGTACAGCCGGAAACACCAGCGGAAGAAAGTGTTGTGCCTGAAATTGCACAACCTGTTGCCGAAGAACCTGTTCTGGTTGAACCTGAAACTGCAGAGCCAGTTGAAGAGACACCGCGCGTAGAAGTTGCACCACAAGCTCACGAACCGGTTGTTGTTGAACCAGTGCCTGTTGTTGCTGAACCTGAAGTTCAGGCTCCGGTAGCCGCAGAACCTGAAGTTAACGCCGAGCCTGTTGCTCCGGTACAGCACGCCGCAGAAACAACGCCAGAGGTGAAAGCCCCTGCTCATGTTGAAACTGTTGTCTCTCAAGCTGTCGTTGCTGAACCACGCTTTAAACATCATGCCACTGCACCGATGACCAAAGCGCCAGCCCCTCAGTACGTTCAGGAACCTGCCCGTCACAGCGACTGGGTTCGTCCTGAATTCGGCTTCGAAGGTAAAGGTTCTGCAGGCGGCCATGCAGCAGTAAGCACTGCAACGGCACCAGCAACCAAACCTGAAATGCCTTCTGAGTGATGCGTTGAAAATGCTCTAAAAAAACCCGCCCCGGCGGGTTTTTTATTATTAAACAATAATGACTGACTGATTGAGACGTTTTCAGGCCAGGGTTTTGAGGCGACGAATAGTCAGTTCTTCCAGTTTACCTTCGAGACTTTTGGCGAAATGCTGAAAATGCTCTGTTTTGTTGTGCTGCTTCAGTGCATCTTCAGAAGCCCAGCGCTCGTAAAACACGAACGTCCCTTCCTTATCAAGATCTCCGTGCAGTTCATACTGCAGGCACCCAACCTCCTGACGGCTGGGTTCAATAACGTCAAGCAAAGCCTCTGTTACCTGTTTTTTAAACTCTGGTTTAGCAACAATTGTGGCAACAACTCTGATTTCCATACTGGTTCTCCTGTTGTTTTTTGTCTTGCTTCCCCAGTGTCTGGAAGCACTTTGACTAAAATCTACGTTCACTATGAACCTTTCGATACATTGATTTCAATACGAACTTTATTTAACAGATGCAACACAACGGTTTTACGCTTATTCTTGTTCCCCGCCGTTAATGCTCCCATTACCGCACCTGATTCCCAACATCTTGTCTCTCAATGCCGGAGTTTTGCCTGATGACCGCCACACCGCAAGTTTTGAAAATCCGCCGCCCAGATGACTGGCATATTCACCTTCGTGACGATGAAATGCTCAGCACCGTGCTGCCTTTCACCAGTGAAGTCTTTGGCCGCGCGATTGTCATGCCCAACCTGACGCCTCCGGTGACGACCGTCGCAGCGGCAATTGCCTACCGCGAACGGATTATGGTTGCACTGCCGAAAGAACATAACTTCACCCCATTGCTGACCTGCTACCTTACGGATTCTCTGGATCCTGATGAGATCTCTCAGGGTTTCGAGCAAGGTGTATTCACTGCCGCAAAACTCTATCCTGCCAATGCAACAACCAACTCTCAGCACGGTGTCTCCGATGTTAAGGCAATCTATCCGGTGCTGGAGCGCATGCAAAAAATTGGCATGCCTTTGCTTATCCACGGTGAAGTTACTCACAGCGATGTGGACATTTTTGACCGTGAAGCGCGCTTTATTGATGAAGTGATGGATCCGGTACGCCGCCAGTTTCCTGAACTGAAAATCGTGTTCGAACACATCACGACCAAAGAAGCGGCGCAATACGTTCTGTCCGGCAATCAGTACCTCGGCGCGACCATTACACCTCAGCACCTGATGTTTAACCGTAACCACATGCTGGTCGGTGGCGTACGTCCTCACCTGTTCTGCCTGCCAATCCTGAAACGTAATGTTCATCAGCAAGCCCTGCGTGACGTTATTGCCAGCGGCGCTGATCGTTTCTTCCTGGGCACTGATTCTGCGCCACATACCAAAGGCCGCAAAGAATCGAGCTGCGGCTGCGCAGGCTGCTTCAACGCACCACTGGCACTTTCCGCTTACGCGACCGTTTTCGAAGAAATGGATGCACTTCAACATTTTGAAGCTTTCTGTTCCCTGAATGGCCCGCGCTTCTACGGCTTGCCGCTCAATGAAGACTTCATTGAACTGACGCGTACGCCAGTCACTCAGCCAGAAGAAATTGCGCTGGGCGATGAATGCGTTGTGCCATTCCTTGCAGGGCAGACGCTCAACTGGAAAGTGACTTCGTACTAAAATACGATTCTCTTCAACTCTGTATTGCACCGCTCATGATTTGACTGTATAAATATACAGTCAAATCTATTCAGGAGGTCCTATGCGTGTTGAAGTCACAATCGATAAAACCAAGCCTCTGCCTGCGGGTGCCTTAGACGCCTTATCGGGTGAATTGAGTAAAAGAATTAACAAACAGTTTTCTGATCGCGAAAATAAAATTCAGGTTCGCTACGCCGGCGCAAATAGCTTGTCCGTGCTGGGTGGAGCCAAAACAGATCGTGATCTTATCGAAGAAATTCTCCAGGAAACCTGGGAAAGTGCAGATGACTGGTTTTCAAATCAGAATGATGAGTAACTGCATGAATTTTCTCAGAACGTGCTCAGATTCAATACCTTATTAATAATAATCAGGTTTATTAAAACCCGCCGTAAGGCTATTTGCGTATTTCACCGGGCGTCGCAGTCCGGTTTTTTCATTCTTTTTGCTCGTATAAAAATTACCCAAATTAAAAAGTAATTTTGGTTAAACTCCAGATTATTCTGACTCCCGGATAATCAATACAAATTATTTACAATTAAAATCCCTTAAACCTCTCCATAAATTGCATTAACTGTTTATACTGAAATAGCTCACCTGATAATGAGCCGCATTGATCCTCAGATAGTCACTCACGTCAGTCACTACAATATAAGGGGTCTATATGGACAGAAATGATGAAGTTATTCAGACACACCCGCTTGTTGGTTGGGATATCAGTACCGTCGACTCTTATGACGCCATGATGATACGTCTTCATTACCTGTCTTCAAAAGACCAGACACCCGAGGATGCTCAGGTAGACAGAACTTTATGGTTAACTACCGACGTTGCCAGGCAGCTGATCAACATTCTCGAAGCGGGTATCGAAAAGATAGAATCTAACGAGTACGAATACAGTGATCACCGAAAACACTAAGCTATACCTGCCAGTCTGAGGCACCCGCGATTTCATCCTGGTGCCTTTTTCTTTGCCTTCGCTCCCTTGCCTTCCCAGCCGTAAACTCACTATCATGCCCGTAGTGCATATGTTAAAAAATTTCGACAGTGGAGCATTTGGTTATGGATTATGATCTCATCATCGTTGGCAGCGGTTCAGTCGGGTCAGCTGCGGGCTATTACGCCACGCGTGCCGGGCTGAAAGTACTGATGATAGACAGCGCAATACCTCCTCATCAGGCAGGCAGCCATCACGGCGAAACGCGGCTTATCCGACACGCGTATGGTGAAGGTGCCCGGTACGTTCCAATGCTGCTGAGAGCACAAATGCTCTGGAATGAGTTGGCAGAGCTAAGCGGTGATAAAGTATTTCACCGCAGCGGCGTGTTGAATATAGGTCCTGAAGATTCCGAATTCATCGGCAATGTGAAAGCTAGTGCAGAAACCTACAACCTGAACACACAGTCTCTCAGCGCGGCTGAAATCCGCGAAAAATGGCCACTGTTTACTTTGCCAGACGGCTATTGCGGCGTTTTCGAACCTGACTCTGGTTATCTGCAAAGCGAAATAGCCATCAGCGCCTACATCCGCCTTGCGCGCGAAGCGGGTTGCGCGCAGCTGTTCAACTGCCCGGTCGACGATATCCGTTGGGTTGATGGCGGCGTTGAGGTCTCCACAATCGATGGCGTTTATCATGGCAAAAAACTGGCAGTGACCGCCGGAACCTGGGTGACAAAAATCCTTCCGGAGTTGCCAGTGAAACCTTTACGCAAAGTTTTTGCCTGGTTTCATGCCGATGGGCGCTACAGCGAGGAGAATCACTTCCCGGCCTTCACGCTCGAAACCCAGCAAGGTGATCAGTATTACGGCTTCCCTTCCGTAAAAGATTCCTTAAAGCTCGGAAAACATAATGGTGGTCAGTGGATCACAGAGCCGCAAGAGCGCAAACCTTTCGGCGGATTTAGCCAGGACGGTACAGAATCCTTCAACTTTTTCCGCCACTTTTTGCCGGGTGTTGGGGTGAGTTTACGCGGCGCGTCATGCACTTACGACATGACCGCAGATGAAGATTTCATTATCGATACATTGCCGGGCAGAGAAAATACACTGGTCATTTCAGGTTTAAGCGGCCACGGATTTAAATTTGCCAGCGTATTAGGTGAAATAGTGACTCATTTCGCTAACAATCATCCTATTCCTTTCGAGCTTGAGCCTTTCTCCCTTTCCCGATTCAATTAATGTAAAGATGTTTCAACCGTCGTTTATATTCTTTCGACGGTTGTCATTTTATTTCCTCGAAGAGTCATTTTTAAGTTTCACTTTGAACGAGATCAATAGACCGGTATTTCCGAATTGACAGCATTATAGAAAAAAACCTATGCTAGATGCAGAAATCACAGGAGTGGTTTCCACGCGTAAATGATACGCCTGAACAAGGACGTCGAATGAAACTCTCTATTATTGAACCCTGTGGATTCACCCGGTTAGGAATTTTCTCTTATCTTGTTGAGAATAATAATCTCGACATTATTGATACTGTGAATATTTCTCAGGCACTCAATTCACTGACAGAATTTCAGCCTGACGTTATTCTCGTGAATATGACGCAGCATTGTCATAACGCTGAATTATCATTGGAATTGAAGGCTTTCTTTGAGTTCCGCCATACCGCCAGAATATACTGTTATATCGATGCGAATTATCCGGACAGTGATGCGCCGATTGCCATCACCCGCGAAGTTTTCGTTCTCAATAAACAGTCATTAACGCAGTTATTACAAGAGATTGCCGCAGACCCGGAATCCTTTATGCCTGAAAATAACTTCGGCATTCCAAGAACCCTGTTCAGCGATCAGGAAATTCTTGTGATGGGATACTGGATGTCTGAAATGCCGAACTACCGGATTGCCAGAAAATTAAATATCAGCAGCCGTACCGTGTATGTTCATAAGCGCCATCTGGCTCAGAAAATTAAAGTCCGGAACCGGCTTGAATTCTGTTTTATTTACAATCTGATCAAGTATTTATTCTGGCCGATAGATGACATTTCCGCGACACCCATTAGCCGTCAGATTAAAGACGATCTTTTAATGATTTACAAAGCACACAGCTAAATCATTCACATAATGCCCTGAACAATCAGGGCATTTTTATATTATCGCCTTCCTGTTTTTCCATTAAGTTTCACTCACTCAGACATCCGCGGATTACGCGGTTGCACTCTGACGACAGAGGCATACAATAAGTTTAAAATTAGCAGCCTTATCTTGAGTAGCCTCATAAAATGAAACACTCCGCTTCTGAAGATGTCACCCCAACAGAAATTACAGAAACGTTGCTTTCCGTAATCCGTCTGATGCGCAAACAAGTGGACGCGGCAATGTCCGCGCAGGGCCTTTCCCTGGCTCGCGGAAAACTATTGTCGGCCATCGCGCATGAAGGTACCTGCCGCCCCGCAGAACTGGCTCAGGTGCTTCAACAATCTCCCCGAACCATTACCGATGCGATTGATGCCATGGACCGGGACGGTTTGCTGGTGCGCAAACGTCATCCGACAGATCGCCGTTCACAATTGCTGGAATTAACGGAAGCAGGAAAACAGGCGTTAGAGCAGACTAAAAAACCGAAGAAGGATGCCATCGACCGGTTATTTCACGGGCTGGATTTGCCCGCCCGTCAGCAACTCATGGCCTCTTTGAAAAGCATTGAAACGCACGCAGTGCGCATTGAAGAGTTAAACAAACTTTAGCGTTTTTGTGCGGCGCCATCGCCCAACAGTACGGCAATCTTATGCCCGGCAGCCGTCGGTTCCAGCGCTATTTTCAGTACAATAGTCAGCGGCACGGAGAGCAGCATTCCGACCGGGCCCATCAGCCATCCCCAGAAAATCAGTGACATAAAGACCACCAGCGTCGAAAGCCCCAACCCGCGCCCCAGAATTTTGGGGTCGATAATGCTGCCAAAAACAAGGTTGATTAGCACATATCCCCCTGCCACGATAATCCCTTCACTGAAGCCGTTGAACAAGAACGCCTGAATAACCGGCGGGATTGCCGCCAGAAAAGAACCGATATTGGGAATGTAATTCAGCGCAAACGCCAGCATTCCCCACAAAAACGCAAACCGGATCCCCGTCGCTGCCAGCAGCGCCCAGACCGCCAGCCCGGTGACCACGCTGATTAACGTTTTGATCACCAGATAACGCGTCACGCTGTCGAGCGCACGCTGAACATTTGCCATCCCCTTTCCCGGTTCATCCGACATCTGTTCAATTTTGTACGGCAGCTGCGGCACTTCGAGCAGCATAAAAGCCACCGTCATTAGTAACAGAAACAAACCCGCCATCGCGTTAGATAAATAGCTGATGAGTTTGCTGACCAGGTTCAACGTCGCTGCCGGGTCGATATAACTGGCCAGCTGTTCAGGCGATAACGTCAGGTCGCTTTGCCCGGACAGCTCTTCGAGATAACTCAGCTTCTCAACAATCAGCCCGCGATACTGTGGCAATGTGCGGGCAAATTCATTAAGCGTCACCAGCAGTTTAGTGGTCATGAAAACCATCAGGCAAATCACCAGCGTCGCCACCAGCAAAACGGCAAGTGCGCGCGGCACCCGACATTTCCCCAGCAGCACAATCAGCGGATTCAAAACAAAAGCCAAAAACAGCGCCAGAATGAACGGTACGATGATGTCCGCCGCAGATTTAATTCCCGCGAAAATCACCACCAGCATCGCCATCATTACGACGATTTTGAGTCCCTGAGTCGTCACGATCGTTTTACGCAAATCTTCCTCCTGATGCGGCCCGATTTCTTAACGGGATTTCACCCATTCCCGCAGACGCTGAACATGCACATACAGCGACGGGATAAACAGGATCCCCACGGTCGTGGACAACAACATTCCGCTAAACACCGTGACACCAATGATGTGCCTGCTCATGGCGCCAGCACCCGACGCCAGTACCAGCGGCAAGACGCCCAGAATGAACGAAATTGCGGTCATCATGACAGCGCGGAATCGTTGCTTCGCACCGTCCTGCGCCGCTTCGCGGATAGTGGCGCCCCCTTCCCTTCTGGCTTTCGAAAACTCGACAATTAGTATGGCATTTTTCGCCGCCAGCCCGATGAGCAACACCATACCAATCTGAGCATATACGTCGTTGCTGAGGCCTGCCAGATGCAGGCCTCCGACTGCGCCAAACACCGCGAAGATCACCGAAATCATCACCACCAGCGGTATGCTCCAGCTTTCATACTGGGCGACCAGGAACAGATAGGCGAAAAGCAGCGCCGCGGCATAAATCACAATAGCCTGACCGCCCGCCTGAATCTCCTGCAACGACATCCCGGTCCACTGGTAACCATAACCGGCGGGCAGTTTCTCGTTCAGGATATGTTCCATTTGCGTCATCGCTTCCCCGGAACTCACGCCTGGCGCAGCAGAACCGCTGATCGCCAGTGACGGGAACTGGTTATATTGCGTAATAAACGGTGCGCCGAGAGACGGCGTCAGGCTGACCATTTTCCCCAGGCTGACGAGAGAACCATTATCGCTGCGCACGGTCAGCGTCGAGATTTGATCCGCACGCTGGCGATCTTCCATCTCATTTTGCATCTGCACGTTGAACAAACGGTTGTTGATAATGAAATCGCTGACGTTAATCCCGCCGAGCGATGTCTGCAACGTACCGAAAATCCTGCTGACTGGAACCTGCAATTGCGCAGCACGCTCGCGATCCACGCTGAGTGCAATTTCAGGAACGGACGCACTGAATGTTGTGAAGACGCGGCTCAGTTGCGGATCCTGATTTGCCGCCTGAATCAGCGCCTGTCCGGTCGCCGCCAGTTCCTGCGGTGATTGTCCGCGTAACGCCTGTAAGCGCAAATCCAGCCCGGAAGCCGTACCCAGCCCGGAAATGGCTGGCGGGTTTATCGCCATAATCATCGCAGAAGGAATGCCTGCCATCGCAGGTTGCAACCGTCCGATGACCTGATCCACACTGCTGCGCTCACCCCAGGGTTTCAGCAAAACAATACCAAAGGCAGAATTCGGTGAGCTCCCGCCGCTCAGCAGGCTGAATCCGCTGATCGCGATGACATCTTCAACCGCGTCATCTTTGCCAAGAATTGCCTTCATCTGCCCGAGAACCGTATCGGTACGGTTAAGGGACGCGCCGTCCGGTAGCTGCACATTCACGAAGAAATACCCCTGATCCTCATCCGGCAGGAAAGATTTCGGCAAACTGCTGTAACCCCATGCGCACAAACCGGCGATCACAATCACGCTCACAATACTGGTCAGCACATTTCTGCTGATCCCACGCGCGGCTTTGACATAGGTATCGCGCACACTGTCCAGCCCGTTATTGAAGAGCTGGAAGAAGCGCGCAGGTTTCTCCGGACGGGGCTTGAGTAATGTTGCGCACAGCGCCGGAGTCAGCGTTAATGCGTTAATACTGGAAAGCACTACCGCCGCAGAAAGCGTCACCGCAAACTGACGATACAGCGCACCGGTAATCCCCGGCAGCACGGCAATTGGAACGAATACCGCCAGCAGAACCACGGTAGTAGCAATAACCGGTCCGGCAATTTGTTTCAGTGCCAGACGGGTTGCAGCTACCCGCCCGAGCGACGGATCTTCGACCATCAGCCTTTCGACATTTTCGACCACGACAATCGCATCATCGACCACGACCGTCAGCGCCAGAATAATAGCGAACAGACTCAGTGTATTGGCCGAATAGCCAAAGATGTAAAGCACGGCAAATGTGCCAAGCAAAGAGACAGGAATGGTCAGCGCAACAATGAACGTCGCGCGCAAACTTTGCAGGAACAGGAAAACAATGGTCAGAACGACGATGAACGTCAGCACCAAGGATACGACGATTTCATCCAGCGTCGCGCTGACAAACCGTGTGGAGTCGAATTTGATTTCATAAGTCAGATCGTCCGGGAAGTAACCCGCCTGACGTTCCATTTCCGCGCGCACCGCATTGGCCACATTCAGCGCATTGGCACCCGGTGCCGGATAAACTGACAGAAAGGCGGACGGCGTCTGATTCAGCGTGGCGTTTACCTGATAATCCTGCGCACCCAGCTCAATGCGGGCGACGTCATGCAAACGCACCGTGCCGCCGTTGGCATTTTTACGCACAATAATATTGCCGAACTCTTCCGGCGTACTCAAACGTCCGGCCCCGCTGATGGTGAGCGTTTGTTGCTGCATGGACGGACTTGGCGAAGCGCCAATCTGACCGGCCGCCGCCTGCACGTTCTGGCTCTGGATTGCCGAACTGATTTCCATGCTGCTGACATCCAGCGCTTCCATTTTGCGGGGATCGAGCCAGATTCGCATGCTGTAATCGCGAGAACCAAACACGCGGACATCGCCGACGCCGTCGATACGCGCTAAAGCATCACGCAGCTGAATGCTGGCGAAGTTACTGATAAACAGCATGTCGTGAGTATGTTTCGGGGATAACAGGCTGATCCCGAGTAAAATATTGGATGCCTGCTTACGCACGGAAACGCCAGTATTCAGCACTTCCGGCGGGAGCTGAGAGCTGACCTGAGAGATACGGTTTTGCACTTCAACCGCCGCAGTATCAGGATCCGTTCCGCTGGCAAACGTAATCGTCAGCGAGTAACTGCCGTTATTGCCGCTGTTAGAGGACATATACAGCATATTGCTGACACCGTTGACCTGCGCTTCAATGGGCGCAGCAACAGATTCAGCCACGTCACGCGCACTGGCGCCGGGGTAAACCGCGCTGACAGAAACAACGGGCGGCGTGATGTCCGGATATTGTTCCACCGGGATCACCTTGAGCGCCACGGCACCAATCAGTGCCGTGACCAGCGCGATGACCACCGCAAAGCGCGGTCTTTTAATGAATTGCTCGAGCATAGTTATTCCTTAACCTTTTTTGCCGGCGTCGCCGGAGCACCCGAGGCGTCCCGCGTCTTCACTTTCATCCCTGGCTGGATCCACTGCAGCCCTTCGGTGACCACTTTTTCTCCTCCCTGCAAACCTTCCAGAACGAAATATCCCTGTCCGGTCTGCGCCCCCAGACGGACTGGCCGTTTCTCAACCTGCTGCTCAGCATTCACCAGCAAAACAAAGTGACCGGTGGCATCCTGCTGTAAAGCCGCGGCTGGCAGAACCGGAAGTTTCTGTCCGGAGCGCGGTGCTGCCAGCACGTTAACGGAGCCACCCGGTAATAAACGGTGATCCGGATTCTCAACGGTCAGCCTGACGGGCAACGTGCCGGTTTGCGTATCAATGCGGTTTCCCAGGGATTCAAACTTCGGTGTTTTCAGGTACGGCGAACCATCTGATAAACGCAGCGAAAGCGTCATGTTATCCGCCGCGAAAGCGTCCTCAAGCGAACCGCTGCTCTGGCTGGCACTGAGTACGTCGCGCTCGTTAACGGAAATCACCACACGAACCGGATCGAGCTGAACAATTTCAGTCAGCGCGCCACTCGCCGGATTCACCAGACTGCCGGTGTGATAATGGCTCACGCCAATCCGCCCGGAAATAGGTGCGGTAATGCGGGTAAAGCCCAGCTGTAATTCCTGAGTTTTCAGGGCGGCCTGAGCCTGCGCGACGGCGGCCCGGGCGGTATCGCGTGCGGCAAGTGCGGTATCGACATCGGACTGGCTGACCGTCCGCGCATCGCCCAGACGCTGAATGCGGTTCAGATGCGTCTGCGCATGTCGGGCCGTGGCGTTCGCACTGTCGAGCTGCGCTTTCGCCTGCGCGACTGCGGAGTGATGCAGCGCGGGGTCGATCTCGTAAAGGACATCCCCCTCTTTAACCAGCTGACCTTCCTGGAAAACTCTCCTGGAAATAAAACCTTCCGTGCGGCTGACAACATTCACCGCCTGAACAGCCTCAATGCGGCCGAGATAAGTGCGGCTGACGCCATCAGTTTGCGTTGCGATAGTCGATGTCGTAACCGTCGGAACAGATTGCGCTGTTGCGACAACCGGAAGGGATAAAAACAGAGCCAGCAGTGGGGATAAAACTGCATGACGGCATACTGCAGGAAACATAGTGTCACTCTCCGTGTCAGGTCGGATGCCGGTTATGTTGGGTCAGGAAAGTGCACGCACCGGCTCATATCCATTTTAGTAGATAAAAAAATTCCTAATCAGAATTTTCGGAGATTATAGAGGTGATAACTTTCCATAAACTGATCCCGATCAGTTTGCATAATATCCCGTGATTTCTTTACGTTATATTTAAGGAATATTTAGAATTAATATTCCGAAGAGTCTTATCCGCTAAATCAGATAACGTTTTTCATTTTAGTCATTATCCAAAAATAACAATCACGGATGAAATCAATTTTTTTACTCAAATTTTTAGTAATAAAACAAACTTTACCGTCGATGACAAAACCTGACAAACCCGCATCCAGACTGAACTCCAGCCCACCCCAGCATTCCTGACGAATCAAAAACGAATAAGCTGAACAAGATAACCTTAATCAGTTCAAAAATAGTGAACAAGTTAAATTAATCATCTATTTTGGAAATAATAGTTTGCCAGAATGTTTCCAAATGTTTACTTTCCAAAAATAACTCTCACAATGAGCGGCCAAATTATGTTTTGGAAAAATACGACTGTGCGCTTCGGGCATATTTCAATTCTGATCCACTGGATTGTTGCGCTGGCCGTTTATGGCCTCTTCGCCCTGGGATTATGGATGGTCGGACTGGGCTATTACGACACCTGGTATCACCGGGCGCCGGAAATTCATAAAAGCATTGGCGTGCTGGTTTTCGCGGCCATGGTATTCCGGCTGGCCTGGCGCTTTATTTCGCCGCCACCAAAACCGCTGGACAGCTACAGCGCCAAAACCCGGCTCGGGGCGCGGCTCGCGCATGTTCTGCTCTTTGCCGGTCTGTTCGGGATCCTGCTCAGCGGCTATCTCATTTCGACCGCCGAAGGCCAGCCGGTCAGCGTTTTCGGTTGGTTTGATATCCCGGCCACGCTGTTCGGGCTGGAGCAACAGGCGGACATCGCCGGCACCGTACATCTGTGGATGGCGTGGGGAATTGTGATTATCTCTGCGTTCCACGCGCTGGCCGCACTCAAACATCATTTCATCGACCGCGACAGCACGCTGACACGCATGCTGGGGCGCTGAACTGTTTCACCTTGCGATTCACTTAATGGATAAATGGAGAATAACCATGCTGAAAAAAACCACTCTGGGCCTGACACTGGCATCCCTGTTGTTAGCCGCAGGCACAGCAAGTGCGGCGAATTACAAAATCGACAAAGAAGGACAGCACGCGTTTATTGAGTTTCGCATCAAGCATCTGGGCTACAGCTGGCTTTACGGCAGTTTTAACGATTTTGACGGCGGCTTTACCTTTGACGAGAAAGACCCGGCAGCGGATAAAGTGAACGTGAGCATTAACACCACCAGCGTGTTCACGAACCATGCCGAGCGTGATAAACACCTGCGCAGCGCGGAATTCCTCAATGTGAGCAAGCATCCGCAGGCCACGTTTAAATCCACGTCGGTGAAAAAAGAGGGCGATAACCTGGCCGTTACCGGTGATTTCACCCTGAATGGCGTGACGAAACCGTTAACCCTTCAGGCGAAATTGCTGGGTCAGGGTAAGGATCCGTGGGGCGGTTATCGCGCCGGATTTGAAGCCGCAGGCACGATTGCGCTGAAAGATTACGGGATCACCACCGATCTCGGCCCTGCTTCGCAGGATGTTGAGCTGATCATTTCCGTGGAAGGCGTGCAGGAGAAGTAATCCGTATCGCCAAAACAAAAGGCCCTGACGGTATTAAATCGTCAGGGCCTTTGTTACGACGGATCGGCAGTTCAGTCGTTTTCCGGTGCCGGAATGTGCATGGTTGTTTGCAACAGCCCTTTGGACTTGTTGAAAATCTTGATCCCATTTTCACGGCCAGCACGCAGCGCACGCTGTTCTTCAACCGGCAGTTTCAGCTCAGTCATACAGATTTCGCTGCAACAACCGTCGAACTTCGCCGCACAGGTCGGGCACTGAATGAACAGCAAATGGCAGCCGTCATTTTTACAGTTGGTATGGTTATCACACGCCGCACCACACTGGTGACAATGCGCGATCACATCGTCAGAAATGCGTTCGCCCATGCGCTCATCAAAGACGAAGTTTTTACCTTTGAATTTAACCGGCAAACCCTGCTCTTTCGCTCGGCGCGCATATTCGATAATGCCGCCTTCCACGTGATACACGTTTTTAAAACCGTTATGCAGCATGTAGGCGCTGGCTTTTTCACAGCGAATACCGCCGGTGCAGTACATGACGATTTTCTTGTCTTTGTCTTCTTTCAGCATATCAACGGCCATGGGCAGCTGATCGCGGAAAGTGTCAGACGGGACTTCAATCGCTTTATCGAAATGCCCCACTTCATATTCGTAGTGGTTACGCATATCGACAAACAGCGTGTCCGGGTCGTCAATCATGGCGTTGACCTGCTCGGCTTTCAGGTACTCACCGATATTCGACGGATCGAACGACTCATCATCGATGCCGTCCGCCACAATACGGTCACGCACTTTCAGACGCAGAACCCAGAAGGATTTGCCGTCATCTTCCAGCGCCACGTTCAGGCGGATGTTATCCAGCGCCGGATGGCTGGAAAACAGCTCGGTTTTGAACGCGTCAAACTGGCTTTGCGGAACGCTGATCTGCGCGTTAATCCCTTCTTTTGCCACGTAAATACGGCCAAACACATTCAGGCGAGTCAGGCTGATATACAGGGCATCGCGAAAAGCTTTCGGATCTTCGAGCTGGAAATACTTATAAAAAGAAACAGTCGTGCGGGGCTCGGTTTCAGCCAACATGCGCGCTCTGAGTTCCTCATTAGAAATACGGTTATGTAACACTGGCATGGTGTACGTTCCTGTCTTTCAGGGGGATTTAATTATTGGAAACCAATTAGCTACTTTTGAAGCGGCAAGATTATACATTAAAGCAACACGGACGACATCTTCCGTTGCAAATTCATGATAAGAAAAACACCTGCTGCGCCTTGCCTTTTCTCTAAATGCGGTAACCTATTCTCAGATGTTATCCATACTTGTGATCTATCCACCACACTGATTTTTTAAAGGGCAGGAAACATGAGCAAGCTTTTTGAACCGATTTCTCTGGGCGGCCTGACGCTCCCTAACCGCATTGTTATCGCACCAATGTGCCAGTATTCCTCCGACGAGGGGAAAGCGACTTCGTGGCACCACGCGCATCTCGGGCAATTGTCATTTTCCGGTGCCGGTTTGCTGATCCTCGAAGCCACAGCGGTGGAAGCCGCCGGGCGCATTTCTGCGCAGGATTTAGGGCTGTGGGATGATGAAACCGAAGCCGCGCTGAAAGGACTGGTCGACGGCCTGCGCGAAAACAGCAACATTCCTCTCGGCTTGCAGCTCGGCCACGCTGGACGCAAAGCCTCTCACGCCGCACCGTGGAAAGGGGGTGCGCAAATACCTCAGTCCGCCGGTGGCTGGCAAACCGTCGCACCTTCCGCTCTTCCTTTTGCCGAAGGAACGGAAGCGCCCGTCGCGCTTTCTGCTGAACGCATCAGCGAACTGAAAAAAGCGTACGTGGATAGCGTACGGCGCGCCGACCGCCTCGGGTTCGATCTGCTGGAACTGCACGGTGCGCACGGTTATCTCCTGCACCAGTTCCTGTCCCCGCTTTCCAACCAGCGCACCGATCAGTACGGCGGTTCTCTGGAAAACCGTATGCGCCTGCTGCTGGAAATCTTCCAGGAAATTCGCGCGGCCTTCCCGGCTGATAAACCCATCGGCGTGCGTATTTCCGCCACCGATTGGGTAGAAGGAGGTTGGGATCTGGAGCAATCTGTCGAACTCGCCAAAGCACTGGATAAGCTGGGTTGCAGCTATATTCATGTGTCCAGCGGCGGCCTGAGCCAGCACCAGAAAATCACCGTGGGGCCAAATTATCAGGTGCCCTTCGCTGACAGCATTAAACAGCACGTCAAAATGCCGGTGATCGCCGTTGGCTTAATCACTGAACCGGAACAGGCCGAAGCCATTGTCGGCACCGGACAGGCAGACATGATCGCACTGGCGCGCGGTATTTTGTATAACCCACGCTGGCCGTGGCACGCCGCTGCCAAACTCGGGGCAAAAGTTTACGCACCGAAACAATACTGGCGCAGCGAGCCTCATAGCGTGAAAGGATTATTCCTGCCGGATTAATACCGGGCAGTTTAATAAACGTGATCACGGACAGCCCCCGGGCTGTCCGTTTCATTGACAAAAAGCCATTCTCTGCGGATATTTGATTCGAAGACTCATGGAGAAAACAGCTGAATTGTTCATAAATAAATCACATTGTTTTTCATTCATGCAGTCCATAAGTTAAATGAGGTATTAGTGCCGTGAATTTTCACCTAATACCAAAAAAGTGCCACAATATGTCACTTTGCTACTAAAAATAACGGATAACACGCGCTCCATATCGGAATGTGGACGTATTTCTGTAGCGGGCTGCTGCATTAGACAGAGCTTATAAACTTTCTACTTCGATCCATTGACGCAGAGATTCTATGACTCAGGTACCTACCTTTAATCGTTCGTTATTGCATCCACGCTACTGGATCACCTGGATAGGTCTGGGGTTGTTGTACGCGCTGGTCTTATTACCTTATCCGGTCATTTACCGCATCGGTACCGGGCTTGGGCGCTTCTCAATGCGCTTTCTGAAACGTCGCTACAAAATCGCCCAGCGTAATATCGAACTGTGTTTCCCCGACATGCATCCTGAACAGCGGGAAGACATGGTCGTGAAAAATTTCGAATCAGTTGGCATGGGTTTATTTGAAACCGGCATGGCCTGGTTCTGGCCTGACTGGCGTATTGAACGCTGGTTTAAAGTCAGCGGTCTGGAACACATACAGCGCGCCCGCGATAACAAACAAGGCGTGCTGCTAATTGGCGTTCATTTCCTGACGCTGGAACTGGGTGCGCGTATTTTCGGTATTCATAATCCGGGCGTCGGTGTTTATCGCCCGCATGACAATAAGCTGATGGACTGGATCCAGACTAAAGGCCGCATGCGTTCAAATAAAGGGATGCTGGATCGCAAAGACCTGAAAGGAATGATCCGCAGCCTGAAACAAGGCGACATTATCTGGTACGCGCCGGATCACGACTACGGCCCGCGCGCCAGCGTGTTTGTACCCTTCTTTGCCGTGGATAAAGCCGCGACAACCACCGGCACCTATCTGCTGGCACGAATGGGCAAACCGGCCATCATTCCGTTTACACCGCGCCGTCTGGCTGGCGGAAAAGGCTACGAGATGATTATTCATCCGCAGGTCGCTGATTTCCCGCTGGATGATGAAGTGGTTGCCGCCGCGTACATGAACAAAGTGGTAGAAGACGAAATTCGTCAGGCGCCCGAGCAATACATGTGGCTGCATCGACGCTTCAAAACGCGTCCCCAGGGCGAGCCTTCGCTGTACAAAGCCCTCAGCGAATAAACTTAAGGCCGGCTCAGCGTATCCTGGACCGGTTTTATTGATTTGCTTCGACAATTTTTTTGACAGACTTCTTCAAAGTTATCAGATTTTATCCTATCCGGTTTAGGCCAATACTCTCCCCATGATTTCTCCACGTGATTACCCCCTCACTTCTTGGGAGCCGCGTGGCCACTTTGTGACCTTCAAAAGGAATACATTATGTTGGCTAAAATGAACACTGCTTTTACCCGCGTTACCGATCACCCTGACTTTGGTAAGTTACTGTTACGTCTCACTTTCGGGATTTTGATTTTATTCCACGGCGTGGCGAAAATGGAAAATGGCGTTGGCTGGATTGCCAAAATGTTGCAGGCTGCTGGCTTACCGGGATTCATCGCTTATGGCGCATACATCGGTGAAGTAATTGCACCGGTTCTGATTATTCTGGGTATTTTTACCCGCCCTGCCGCGCTGGTGATGGCATTCAACATTTTAGTGGCAGTTTTGCTGGTGGTTGCGGGTAAATTTTTCACCGTGACCGACGTCGGCGCCTGGGGTCTGGAAGGCGAAGCATTGTACTTCTTTGGCGGGCTGGTGATTATGTTCCTGGGCAGCGGCCGTTATTCTGTGATGAAAAACGTAGCCCTGCGTTAAACCCTGTTTTTTGCTGTGTCTGTCTTTTGGTTTTTATTTTAATTCTGTGTCTGACGCGGCCGGCCTCATCGCTGGCCGTATTTTTTTTGCATTTTCGCTCCTCAGTTGATCTCCTTCACCACACCTCTCGCGATAAAACGGTATTTTACTTTCGTTGTTACAGTTCATTAACATCATTGAAGTGGATGATAATTAGGCGCATAATTATCCAGCCAATTGATTGTTACTTGTGCTCTGCCTTGCTCCCATCTGTCATTCCAGAGCTAATCTGACCTCTTTTTTCGGTAATTTATGACTTCGGCATCTGAATCTGAAACCGCACCAGAACCCATAAACTGGAAACGAAATCTGTATGTTGCCTGGATTGGCTGCTTCCTTACCGGTGCCGCGTTCAGCCTGATCATGCCTTTCCTGCCGCTTTACGTCGAAACTCTGGGTGTCACCGGCCATGAATCCCTGAACATGTGGTCGGGTTTGGTTTTCAGTATTACCTTCCTGTTTTCCGCGATTGCTTCGCCCTTCTGGGGCGGCCTGGCTGACCGTAAAGGCCGTAAAATCATGCTGCTGCGCTCGGCGTTGGGCATGGCGATTGTCATGATGCTCATGGGCTTTGCGCAAAACATCTGGCAATTCTTAGTCCTTCGCGCGCTGCTGGGTTTGCTCGGCGGCTTTGTGCCGAATGCCAATGCGCTGATTGCCACACAAATTCCCCGCAATAAAAGCGGCTGGGCGCTGGGAACACTCTCCACAGGCGGCGTCAGCGGCGCACTGCTTGGCCCGCTGGTCGGCGGGTTACTGGCAGATAACTACGGTTTACGCCCGGTATTCTTCATCACCGCAGCCGTACTTTTTCTCTGTTTTGTGATGACGCTGTACTGCATCCGCGAACAGTTTGTCCCTGTAAATAAGAAAGACATGCTCAACCGCAAACAGGTTTTTGCCTCGCTGAAAAATCCCAAGCTGGTATTGTGCCTGTTCGTCACCACAATGATTATTCAGGTGGCGACCGGATCGATTGCGCCGATACTCACGCTTTACGTGCGTGAACTGGCCGGTAATACGCAGAATCTGGCGTTTATCAGCGGGATGATTGCGTCGGTGCCCGGCGTGGCAGCACTGATGAGTGCGCCGAGGCTGGGAAAACTGGGGGACAGAATCGGGCCTGAAAGGATTTTGGTGGCCATGATGGGGTTATCCGTCCTCTTGCTAATCCCGATGGCATTCGTGCAAACGCCGCTTCAGTTAGGCATTTTACGTTTTCTTTTGGGGGCAACAGACGGCGCGCTGCTCCCGGCGGTGCAAACGCTGCTGATTTATAACTGCACCAATCAGGTGGCGGGAAGGGTCTTCAGCTATAACCAATCGTTCCGTGATGTCGGGAATGTCACCGGCCCTCTGCTGGGTGCGGCAGTTTCGGCAAGCTACGGGTTCCGAACGGTATTTTGCGTCACGGCGCTGGTGGTGATGTTTAATGCCGTTTATTCCTGGTGGTGTTTGCAACGCCGGCCGCGTCAGGCGATGGTCGATTAATTCCGGCCAGCGTGTAAAACACTTTACTTGGCTTTTTCTGCCTGCGGAGGCATCGGCAGATGGTCAGGCACTTCGACAACCGCCAGACGGACTTCATAATGTTTGCCCGCCGTTGTCGCCGGAAGCACCGAAGTCAGTTTCTGAATTGTTTCCGTTGGATTATCGCTAGCCATGCTCGCACAGAATAGTGCGCCCGGATGGCAGAGCCCCATCATCACCGGTGGCGGAGGCAGCATGCCTTCATGGTCGGATGGCGGCATACCGTGCGGATATTCCATCGGCGGTTGTGGATGCGTACTGTCAGCCGCCATACCGGCGACACTGAAAAACAGGCCAAGACCACACAGCGGCATAAGCAAAGTACGGGAAAAAATCTTCATAACAGTAACCTTTTTCTTGAAAGTTCACCGTCACTCTACCCGCCAATTCTTCCCCGGACTGGCGGTTTGCTAAACTTTTACCCTCTGCCACCGTCCTCTTTGCAAAGCTGAAGCTCTTCTGACATTTCTCTCTACACGGTCCAGTCACGTGAAGCCAGCACCACGCGATAACCGTCTAAATCTTCAAACGTTTGACCATTTTCATCCCAGTACGGATTGTACGAAGGAACGGCAATAAACCCGGCTTGCAGCATCGCGTCACACTGCGCCTGCCATTGCGCATCCTCCGGGATATAAAACACCAACAGGCTATCCTGCGTTGGCGCGCGCCCGACGGTTGTTCCCCGGTGATGTGTAAATTCCAG
>Ga0153981_1000089_pt1 | contig 26738 bp, 21 predicted proteins | sample TSGA065MetaG_FD_104714 | JGI IMG/M metagenome (GOLD analysis project Ga0153981, IMG submission 104714) | Attine ant fungus gardens microbial communities from Georgia, USA - TSGA065 MetaG | ecosystem: Host-associated > Fungi > Mycelium > Unclassified | place: USA: Georgia, Magnolia Springs State...
ATCGGGCCGGTGCAATCAATGTCGCCCTGAATGTTTTTGATGTTCGATTCGATACCGCGCAGGATGCCGATTCCGTTCACCAGACGCGGCCAGACCCGCATATTCATGAAATGCCAGTAGTGCGGGGCATCGGCCATATCGGGGCCGTGGTCGGTGATGGCAAACAGCTTAATGCCCTTCTCCGCCGCCTCATCAATATAATCATGTAATGTGCTGTAAGCATGCGTGCTGGCAACAGTATGCATATGCAAATCAACGGGGTACGGCATGTGCTCTCCTTAAGTGATTCCGTGACGACTGCATGGCCGCCACGTGAGTAATTTTAGCAGATGAACGTTAATAACCCCGGTCGAGGCAGACACGCCCAGCCGGTTCCCGTCCTGCTTCAATAGCGAGAATATTCGCCGCAATGCTGTCCATCGCTTCTTCCGGCAAAGTATCCGCACCCACGTGCGGCGTGATGCTGACGCGCGGATGCGACCAGAACGGATGCATGCCTGGCAACGGCTCTTCGGCAAAAACGTCGAGCGTGGCGGCAGCAATCTGCCCGTTGTCCAGTGCGCGCAGCAAATCACCTTCCACCAGATGTCCGCCGCGTCCCAGGTTAATCAGATAAGCATTATGCTGCAGATTTGTGAACAGTTGATGATTGAGGATCCCGGCGGTGTGCGGCGTATTCGGCAGCAGGTTAATCAGCACCTTGCAGCCGGTCGTAAATGCCCCCAGTTGATCGTCTCCGTAAAAGCTTTGCACGCCGTCCTGAGATTTCCCGCTACGACTCCAGGTGCGCACGGTGAATTGCAGATCCACCAGAGCTTTCGCTACGCTGCTGCCCAGCACGCCGGCGCCAAGAATACCGACAGTAAATTCACCACGTGAATGCGGTGCCAGTGGCCGCCATTGTTTTTGTTGCTGGAACAACTGGTATTCATCCATGCGGCGGAAATACCGCAACACGCTGGCCAGCGCGTATTCCTGCATCTGCAACGACATCCCGGTGTCTTCAAGACGAATCAGCGGCACACCGGCGGGCAATGTGCCCGGCTGGCGTTGTTCCTGCGTGAGAATGGCATCCACGCCTGCGCCGAGGGCAAAAATGCCCTTGAGCATCTTGCGCGGGGCCAGCATGGCGTGCGGTGGCCGCCAGACCAGCGCGTAATCGGCGGGTTCGTGGTCTGCGGCGTTCCATACGCGCATTCTGGCCTGCGGTATGCGTTTTGTTATTCCGTCAATCCAGGGCTTTGCATCAAATGTCGGGTGGTAAAAAATAATGTTCATCGGGGACGCCTCCTGTGAGCTGATAGATTTCCCTGAATATCATCAGGATGCAACCCTGAGGCCGAAAAAAGAAAAAGCCCCGAAAATCGGGGCTTGAAGATTCACTGATAGCGTTGTCGTTCAGGTCAGGCAACGGCAGGCTCGCGGCGGATCATCCGGCGTAAAAGCGGGATCAGAACCAGAAGAACCACACCGGTGATAACAGAACCCCAGCCAAGCACATTGAAGACTTCGCTGTAGCCCGGGTTAGTCAGCACCGGCGTACTGCCTTCGTTTTGCGGCATCAGGCCGGAGATGTAGCTGGCGAGCACCGAAGCCACGCCGGTCACCATCATCCAGCAGCCCATCATCACCCCCTGATAGCGCGCCGGGGCCAGTTTGCCAATCATCGCGTAACCGATAGGAGAAATCAGCAACTCACCAATGCTTTGCAGCAGATAGCTGATGGCAATCCATTTAAACGCCACCAGCCCGTCGCCGCCCGCCAGATGGATCCCCAGCGGCAGAACCAGCATTCCCAGCCCCATGCAGAATAAAGAAGCCGAAAACTGTGCCGGAACATCAATTTTCCAGCCACGCTGACGCAATTTATTGAACCACAGCGCCATCAGCGGGCCGCCGATAACAATCACAATGGTATTAATATTCTGGATCCACTGCGGTGCCACGCGGATGCCGTAAACGTTCAGATTAATGTTGTTTTCAGAGAACAGCATCAACCCCATCGGGGCCAGCTGATACAGCGTCCAGAATACCAGCGAACCCAGCGCCAGCAGCAGGTACGCTTTCATGCGGCGGCGTTCATCAGCCTGGCGGTGACGGAAAGTGACCAGCGTCATTAACGCGAAAATGATAATGCCCAGTGCAACCACAAAATAACTGCTGAACTCTGCGTGGGTTAGCAACAGTCGGATAACTGGCACGAGGACGATTAAAATGGCGATACCGGCAGCCATACGGCGCAGCAACTGACCGCGGCTGGCTTCTTTAAGCGGCGTGCTGATATCGGCCAGAATCGACCAGCGAGACAGCGTCACAACCACCGCCGCCACGTTGCCCAGCGTGGCAAACAGGAACAGCGCGCGATAGTTTTCGCTCAGCTGGAAATAACCGGCAACCGCGAAACCAATAAAGAAGCCCAGATTCATCCCGGCATAATTCCACAGGAACGCCGATTCGCGGCGGTCATCATCCGGTGCAAAACGCTGCGTCAGCATCATATTCAGGCAAGTCACGTTTAGCCCGCTGCCGGTCAGGAACATCGCCAGCCCCCAGTAAAGGCCGGTTACACCTTCCAGCGCAATCAGCGCACAACCAAAGACCTGCAACACCATGCCCAGCACAAACAGGTTACGGTTACTCAGATAACGACCGCCGAGATAACCGCCAAACATATGCAGGCCATAGTTGAACGCACCGAACACGCCCATAATGGCGTTGGCGTTATCTTCGCTGAAACCGAGTTTTTTTGTGGCATACAGCACCAGAGTGGAATACAGCACCGCGAAGCCGAGCGTCGCGAAAGTCTGAACGAAGAATAATGTGCCCGCGCCGGCAGGTATCGCCGTGCGGTGCTGCGACGCTGTCGCGTTATTTGACTGACTCAAGTAAGAACCCCTGTCCCGTTGTGTGGATTTATTCTGCTTCTGGTTTTAACTAGCCCAGTTTTTATACGAAGCATTTTTTTGGAATCCATTGTTATACCTTCGAGACTGGCTATTTTCACAACATATTTTGCTATTTAGCCGTAATGGGAAGTGTTTGCTGCTTAATCGCACTTTTATGCAGTTAATCTAATTATGTATTCACAAGCATAAGCGGAATTAATGACGTTGCGTGACTTACGACAAACTGGTCATCCTTAATACAGTTTTTGGTCTCTAAATCAGCAAACTGCTCTAAGTTTGTCTAAACAGCACAGAACCTGCAAAAAGAAGGTTGACGCTGAACGCGGTTTTCCCTACATTAGCGCCGGTCAGCAGCACTGCGGTGTAGCCGACGACTGGAGAGGTGTCTGAGTGGCTGAAGGAGCACGCCTGGAAAGTGTGTATATGAGCAATCGTATCGAGGGTTCGAACCCCTCTCTCTCCACCACACAATACGAGAAGGCCCGAATGAAAATTCGGGCCTTTTTGTTTTTGCGTTTTCTGCAAATGGATGTCTGAGGTCAACCTGCTTTGGCAACATCCAAAAAGGTGGGGCGAACCCCACCTTACGGTTAGCCGTTAATTTCGTCGCTTAAGACTGCCGCAATTTCCGTATTTCCCTGCTTAACAGGCAACTCGCACAGCGAATCACGCACCATCCAGGTCCAGGCCAATAACGTGAAAGAAATCACCATGAGCCCGTACAAAATCAGCTTTCGCGCCATCTTAACCTCCGTTGCATTTCTGCATCTATGTGGCTAACCTGATGTTGTCTAGGCGTGGTGGGTAGCCTCGGGTTGATTGAAAAAATTAACCCGGGGCTTTCTTCTTATTACGCCTTGAACAACACTGCTCAAGACCCATAAGCCTCAAGCACCCGCGCGCATTCTGGCAAGTTAACCTCCCCGCCATCTGGTTACTTAATATTCACTTTGTCCTGATTTTCGCCTGCCTGCTCGCCCTGCCGTGAGACGAATATATGTTTATCATCATTGTGCATTAGACATCTAAACGTCCATAACTTAGGATCGAACCACCCGGGATAACAATTTGATGTCGCAAATGAAAATTAAAAACTTACCACTCGATCAGAATATCAACGGCTGGGCGGCACTGCGTGGCGACACAACACGTCATCCGGCCCTGCATGGCAAGGTAACGGCAGACTGGCTGGTGATCGGCGCAGGATTTGCCGGGCTGGCTTTTGCCCGCCGGATTGCAGAGCTTCGTCCGCATGAGCATGTCGTGGTGCTTGAGGCGCTCGACGTGGCCGATAACGCCTCGGCGCGCAACTCCGGCTTTGTCATTGATTTACCGCATACCGTGGGCAGCACATCGGCTGAGCTGGAACACGCCAATGCGTACCGGCGTTTGTTGCAGTACGGTCTGCATCATCTGAAAGAGACCGTCGATAAGCATGATATTGCGTGCGACTGGCTGAATTCGGGGAAATACCATTGCGCCGTGAGCGAACAGTTTGACGGCGAGATTGCGCATTATCAGAAAGAGCTGACCACGCTCGGCGAGAGCTTTGAATATCTGGATAACGCCGCCCTGAAACAGCGTCTGGGCACAAGTTTCTACCGCAGTGCGGTGTATACGCCGAACTGCATTCTGGTCAATCCGGCGGCGCTGATCAGCGGTTTAGTGGCGACACTGCCGGAAAATGTCACGGTTTATGCCCATTCCCCGGCTTTGCAGATTGATACACAGGGTACGATCCGCGCCGAAACGCCGCACGGCGAAGTCCGCGCCCGTAAACTGATGCTGGCGATTAACGGTGCCGCCCGCGGGCTGCCGCTGTTCAAAGGTAACGTATTCGCAATGTCGACGTTTGCGACGCTCACCGAGCCGCTGACACCGGAACAGCGCCGACTTATTGGCAATATCTCTGCGTGGGGATCTACACCGGTGAATGCGCTGGCGGGCGCAACGTTACGATATACCGCTGACCATCGTTTCCTGATCCGCGAGCACGTCAATTTTGCGCCGGGTCTGGTGACCAGTGCGGTGGAAACCGGCCGCCACGCGCGCCGTCATCAGCAGCTGTTTGCGCGGATTTATCCGCAATTGCAGGGTGTGAATATGGCCTACACCTGGTCAGGGCTGATCAGCATTACGCGTAATGGCGCACCGGTGTGGGGGAATTTATCGGAGAATGTCTATTCGTCGGCAGGCTGTAACGGCTCCGGCAGCTCGAAACAAAGCGCGTTTGGCCGTTTGCTGGCAGAACATGCGCTGGGTGAAGATAACCCGCTGCTGGCGGATATGGCAGCGGTCGGACGCGCCAATTATCTGCCGCCGCGCCCGTTCCTGGATGTGGGTGTCAAAAGTTTTATGGCCCGTGAGCGCTGGCGTTCACGCAGTGAGATGTAGCATTTTTGAGCCAATCTGATAAAGCCGGTCGCCCGATGACGACCGGCTTTTTTAATGACGTTTGTCCACGCGCGCCACAATGCGATCGCCCAGCCACTGGATGCCGCAGACGATGACAATCAGCACCACAATCACTTCCACCATCACCACGGTTTCAAAGCGCTGATAGCCGTACCGGATTGCCAGGTCACCCAATCCGCCCGCGCCAATTGCGCCCGCCATCGCCGAGGCCCCAATCAGCGCGACCAGTGTGACGACAAATCCGGACAAAATTCCCGGTAATGCTTCGGGGATCAGTACGTCCCAGACAATACGCAGTTTGCTGGCACCCATTGCACGCACCGCATCTATCAGCCCGCGATCCACATCCCGCAGCGACACTTCGGCCACACGGGCGAAATACGGCGTGGCGGTAATGGAAAGCGGAACAATCGCCGCCCACGTGCCCAGGGAAGTTCCGACCAGAAAACGGGTCACCGGTATCAGTGCTACCAGCAAAATGATGAACGGCAATGAACGGAAACCGTTGATCACCAGCCCGAGCGAGCGGTTAACCCAGTGATTTTCAGCAATCCCTCCCGGGCTGCTCATCACCAGAATCAATCCGAGCGGCAAACCGGCAATCAGTGAAAACAAACCTGAAACCGCCGTCATCAGCAGCGTTTCCTGGACGGCATTGAATAAAAGATCAAGCATTACCGGAGACATAGCCCGTCAGCTCCACAGTTGCCTGGCGCTGTTGCAGCCAGTGTAAAACGGCCTGCTCAGCGGCTGTATCAGCCACCGGTACCGAGTAGAAAAAACGCACGATAGCGTAATGCTGAATGTGATCCACACCGCCCTGAATGAGCCGGAACTTACCCGGTAATTCCGCCGCCATCTGGGTGATGATCTCCCCCTGACTGCCCTGTCCGGCATACTGCACGCTGTAAATCGCCTGCCCCTGACGATCAGTCGTCAGTTCATCGGCCAGCGCTTCCGGTAACTGAGGCAGAAGGCCCTGCAATAATGTGCGGGTGAGTTGCGACTGCGGATGGGCAAATACCTGCCACACAGGGCCTTCTTCAATAATTTCACCGGCGTTAATTACCGCCACGCGATGGGCGATTTTCTTGATCACTTCCATCTCATGGGTGATCAGCAAAATCGTGATCCCCAATTTCTGATTCAGTGACTGGAGAAGCGCGAGAATTGAGCGGGTCGTTTCAGGATCCAGTGCCGACGTGGCTTCATCACACAGCAACAGCGCCGGGCTGGCCGCCAGCGCGCGGGCAATGCCGACACGCTGTTTTTGGCCGCCGGACAATGCTGCCGGATAACTTTTGGCTTTATCTTCCAGCCCGACCAGCGCCAGCAATTCGGCGACACGCGCCTGACGTCGTGCCTTGTCGAAACCGGCAATCTTCAGCGGCAGTGCGACGTTCTGCTCAACGGTTTTGGCCGACAGCAAATTGAAATGCTGAAACACCATCCCGACGCGGCTGCGCACCGACTGCCACTGTTTTTCACTCAGCCCGGTAATGGCGTGACCTTCGATTTCGATCACACCGTCATCCGGTTGCTCCAGCCCGTTAAGACAGCGGATCAGGGTCGATTTTCCTGCCCCGCTGCGGCCAATAATCCCAAGAATTTCGCCCCGTTTTACCGTTAATGACACGCCGTTCAGGGCCTGAGTTTCCCCAAACCGGCGGCTGACCTGATGCAACCGCACCACATTTTGTGCAGCATCCTTGTCAGCAATCCGGTCAGTCTGTGCCGGAGTGCCCGCCAGAGGGCGGCGGGCATTGTCCTTTTCCGGGGACGTCGCGGTAAACTGCGCCCCGGTCTCAGTGATTATTGTCATGCTTTTACATCCTTACCAGGCCGTCACGCCGGTGCCTTTATAAACCTTATCAAACTCCTGTTTGACGGCATCATTCTGGTAAGAACTGACCAGCGTTTTCACCCACGGCGCGTTAACATTCTCTGTTTTCACCGCAATAAAGTTGTTGTAAGGATTACCTTTTACCGGCTCCTGCGCGATTCGATCGGCAGGCGTCAGACCACTTTTCAGCGCCCAGTCGGTATTCACAATCGCCGCGTCTAAATCAGGGACGGAACGGCCAATAATGCCGGAATCCAGCTCCTTAATGGTCACATGGCGCGGGTTCTCGGTGATGTCAGCGGTAGTCGCAAAAATACCGGCACCGGGTTTAAGCTTAATGACGCCAGACTGCTGGAGCAGGATCAGGCCACGGGCTTCATTTGACGGATCGTTGGGTACACCAATCACCGCGCCTTCTTTCAGTTCATCGGCTGATTTTACTTTTTTGGAATACAAACCGATTGGCCACACGGCGGTATCGCCAACGCGCACGATGTTGTAATGATTCACTTTGATCTGATTATCAAGGAATGGCTGATGCTGGAAGGCATTGGCATCGACTTCGCCATTTTGCAGCGCTTCGTTCGGCTGGTTGTAATCATTGAAAATAACCGGTTTCACGGTCAGCCCTTTCGCAGCCGCCTGCTTCACCACTTCACGCCAGACATCTTCATCCTCCCCGCTGATAATGCCGACTTTTATAGTGGTTTTATCGGCGGCGTGTGCCGCACTCAGCGGGGCCAGCACGGTACCGGAGAGAATGGCCGCAGACGTGGCGGCCAGCAAAAATGCACGGTTAATACGGGTCTTAGCTGTGTTTAATGTCTTGCGCATAGGTATCCCCAAAAGTGTGATGAGAGGCCTGCACCGGGCTGTGTTTTAGTGCAGGAATTTGGCGAGTATACCCATCGGCTTATTTCTTTATAATATTGTTTTAATGATACATATTTCGAAAAAGAATAACTAAAACGGGATAGTAATTCGATAAAAGAGCTAAGGCCTCATGGCGGATTTATTCGTGTTCTGCAAGGTATCTGGCGGGGGGTTTTCCGACGGCTTTACGGAACATCGTGACAAAACCACTGGCATTTTCATAGCCCAGATCGAGCGCGACGGTCTGCACACTTTCGCCCTGTGAAAGTCGCTGCAGGGAGAGGATCACATGCAACTGACGCCGCCAGCGACCAAAACTCATCCCTATTTCCTGCATCAGCAACCGGCTCATATTGCGCTCGCTCATGCCAATCCGCGTGGCCCATTCACGGAGCCGGATTTTGTCTGAGGGATTGGCCAGCAGCAATGTGGTCAGCCGCTTCAGCCGCGCATCTTTTGGCATCGGAAGATTGAGCCCCTCAACGGGTGCTGCGGAAATCTCATCGATCAGGGTGGCAATGAGTCGCCCTTCCCGCCCTTCTTCAGCATACAGCTCAGGAAATTGTGTCGCCTTCAGCATCAGCTCACGCAGCAAAGGTGAAACCGCTATCGTGCAACAGCTTTGCGGTAAATTCGCCGCCGTTCCCGGTTCGATAAACAGGCAGTAGCATTCGGTTTCCTCCGTCCCCCTTGCCACATGCGGCAGATTACCCGGGATCCACACCGCGCATTGCGGCGGCACAATCCATACGCCCTGTTCAATTTCACAATTCAGGATGCCGCGAAGGGTATAGAACAGTTGCGCACGGCGGTGACTGTGGCGGGCATATTCCCAGTTTTGTGAGGCAACCGTGGCATTGAGCAATACAACCGGGCGCGGCACGTTATCCACGTCAAAGGTGACGGAAGGCTGGCTGCGGGATGTGGCGCTCAGTGAAACCGACATCATAAAAGTGTCTCCTCAACAGGAACCGGATCTGGCCGGAATGAACAATAGTCTGGCGATTCTGTGCAATGACTGTGCGCAAGCGGGTCGGGTAAGGTAAGCACCTCTGCGGGAAGCGCCCCCCGCGTTGCCACTTTATATTCCAGGAGCAACTCCATGTTTATTAATGCCGACCAGTTTCCCGTCGTCCGCTTGCAGTTTAAAGCCACCCCGGTTGATGGCAGCAACTCCTCTCCTTTTGCCCACTTTGATGCCCTGCTGGAACGCAATCAGCCCTTCGTTTTCATCAATGATGAAGGTCTTGGCAATGAGCGCCATGAGCAATCGAAAGAAGAAATGCAGGCTATCGTGCAATGGCGGAAAGTGAACCGCGTGGCGCTACGCACCCTGGTTAAAGCCAGTATTTACATCGAACCGGACACCGCCAACCGGATTGCGGCAGAAGATTTCGCCCAGACCTATGAAAAATTCTGGGGCTACCGGATGCTGATGGTGGCTGACGAACAGGAAGCGCTCGTCCTGGCACATAAAATTTTGACCGATAATAATTGATAGTGATTCTCATTATCACAATAACAGTGACACCTAACCGCTGTCCAGTGTGAAATCCCCTCTGAAAAAGCCTATAAAAAAACCCGCCGGAGCGGGTTTTCATTTCAGCCGTAATGCCTCACACGCGCTTATCAGGATTGCGGTTCTTCAACCGGCTGAACTTCCAGTGACACCATGCCGATGCCCAGTTTACGTGGCTGGAAACCGCCACTGGTGCCTTCGGTGGGTTCGGTCGGCGCCGGTGGCGTGATAACAATACTCTGCGCCGCTTCCGGGTTGGTGAACTGCACTTTCACAATACCGTCCTGATCGCCGAAGGTGACAAATTGCTCCTGATCGCCCACGCGGACAGAGACCGGCTTATCGATGTTATTGCCGTAAGCACGCGCGCGGATCACCAGATCAAACGTGACCGGCAGCGGTTTGACGTAATCGATTTTCACCGATGGCGCCAGATTCGCATCCGACCAGCGTCCCCAGTTTTCCACCGTGGAAACGCCGGTAATCGCTTTCACCTGCTCCGGTAAACCCGGCACCATAAAGGCGATAGCCGGAGACTGATACTTCGTTGCTTCATCGTCAATATTGAGCGCCTGAAGCGTTTGCTGGTAAATCGCATTACTGCCTGAGGTGTCTTTGGCGAAATCAACTTTACCTTTGAAGGTGTCGCCGGTTGCCTGCACGATAGAAGGTTTCGCACCCAGGTTACCGGAAGCCACACAAAGACCGGTATTGAGCGAAAGCTCCGGTGCCCAGACGCGCCCCATTTCGTAGCATTTATCCACCCAGACAAAGTTGTCACTGGTTGCCAGTCCGGCCAGCTGTTTTTTCAGCGGCGTGGAGAGATAGACGTCGAACATAGGCTCAATTTTTTCGCCAGTCACTTTCAGGATGAACGGCGTTTTGATGGTCATACCGGAGAACGTGAAACTGTTGTCCTTGTTGTTGACCGTGTAATTTTTAATGCTGTTCGGGAAGCCCCACTGTTTAATAACCGCAGGTTTCCAGGCATTCACCTTGTCATCAATATTGAGGAACTGCGCGGTCATGGAAGTCGCGGAAAAACCGCTACGCCCCAGGCCGATGTAGTTGTCGCCTCCCATGATATCAAGCACCGTGGCACCGTTATCAAGAGTACTGCGTTTCGCGGCATTCAGATCGCCAACCGGTTTACGGCCATCGAGCACAAAGAACAAGTCCTTGCGGTTTTGCTTGGTCAGAATGTTATACGCGGTGTTGTTCATCGCCAGATGGTCGGAAGACACCACAATGATGGTGTTATCGAAATAACCTGACGCTTTAATCTTGTCGATAAATGCCGAAATCAGCTCCTGACTGCACGATACCGCGCTCAGTGACTGATTGGATTTCCCGTTCACTTTATAGTCTTTGCGGGTACAACCACGGGAAATAAAGCCGTCCGGGTGATGCGTATCGACCGTCAGCGTGAACAGCGAGAAAGGCTTGCCCTCTTTGCTCAGCGTGATGAATTTTTTATAAACCTCGTCAAGCAGCGTGTCGTCATACCAGCCCCAGTCATTTTTATACGCCGGGTCAGCCACGGTCGGACGCAGTTCATTGTAGCCATACAGATGATCGAAACCGTGAGATTTCAGGAAAGTGCCTTTACCGGCAAACGCCAGTTCCGCACCCTGATAGAAATAGTTGGTATAACCCGCACCTTTCAGCACGTCGCCGAGACAGACGTTTTCCGGATAGAACGTGGCTAATGCGCTGGACGCATTGCCATCAAACGGGGCAAACAGCGGGATACCACACTGTGAAGCCACCATGCCGGCGATGGTATATCCGGTGCCGGGAACCTGCTTGGTATTGGTAAAATCAATACTTTGCGCTTTATGGCGGCTTAATTCGGTGGTCAGCCCGGGGAACACTTTGTCATCAAAATAAGTGCGTTCCAGACTTTCACCATAGATGTAAACCAGATTCGGCTTTTTCGCGCCTTTCACCACTTTCTCCGGCACTTTGTAATACGTGTCGAAGTCCGCGCCATTGCCGCTGATCTGCGTTTTTACCAGACGGGAAATATTCTGGAAAGCCTGTGTGGATCCGACCGAGAACACCGCCAGCACCACGGCCAGTACGCTGTAGACCGCGCTGCTGTTTTTAGCACGACGCTGTTTCAGACACCACGCCAGCAGGGCAAAAACGGCAATCAGACCAGCGAGTAAACCGATGAATGGCAGGATATATTTGTTCAGCCCGGCGCCTTTCAGGCTGCTGGTGACGGTGTAAAGCACGGCGTCAGTAATGCCTTCGCCAGTAAAATAATTACTGCCGATCAAAATGACGTTGAGGATGACGTAAAGCCCGAGGAAAAACAGAACGAGCGAAAACCAGATACGGCTGGCCGACGCGCGGGTGACGTAGAAAAAGATAGAGGAAAGAAATAAAACAAAAGAAATTATCTCAGAAGCCATTTCAGCACCCTGTCTGATTAAACAATAAACGCTACGACCCATTTCTGCTGTTTTACGAGCAGCGCCGACGGTTCAACTCATCGAATGAATGGCCCGTTCGCCATTCACTTCATCCTTGATCCTTGAGACAGGAAAATTCATGCCAAAAACGGACAGCGTTATATAGCCCGTTGCCCCCTGAGGGTCAACGCTTTAACACTGCGTCAGGTCATTGATTCATCCTAAAAAACTCATCTTTAACAAATTTTTGATGGGTAACTCTGCATGATAACTCAGAAATTTAACTTTCCAGTCACCAATTTGTAAGAATTGCATGATAGCCGAACAGTATGAGCGAAATGTGGAGGGAGATGCAAAATTGAGAAAGAAATTTGTGGGAAAGCCCGCAATACGCGGCATTACGGGCATAAAGAAGCAAAAATCAGATTCCGCCTAAGTAGGCTTTACGCACCTCCTGATTATGCAACAATGCTTCCCCGCTTCCGCTCAGACGTATCTGCCCGTTGACCATCACATAGCCCCGGTCGGAAAGCTTCAGGGCGTGATGCGCATTTTGCTCAACCAGAAAAATCGTCATGCCGTTGCGCGCCAGTTCACGCAGCGTCTGGAAAATCTGTTTAACGATAATCGGTGCCAGCCCGAGGCTGGGTTCATCGAGCAATAACAGTTTCGGGCGGCTCATCAGTGCACGCGCTATCGCCAGCATCTGCTGCTCACCGCCGGACATGGTCATCGCGCGCTGTTTCCGCCGCTCTTTCAGGCGGGGAAATAAATCGAACATGGTTTGCAAATCTTCCGCCGCATATTTATTTCCCACCGGGATGGTGCCCATCAGCAGGTTCTCCTCGACGGTCATATCGGGGAAAACGCGCCGCCCTTCCGGCGATTGCGCAATCCCGGCCGACGCCACAAAGTGCGTGGATTTACGGCTGATATCTTCTCCGCGAAACAGTATCTGCCCGCTCTGCACGCGCGGCTGCCCGAAAATTGACATCAGCAGCGTCGATTTCCCTGCGCCGTTCGCCCCGATCAGCGCCACGGTTTCACCCTCGTTAACCTGCAACGATACTTTTTGCAGCGCCTGAATCGCGCCATAAAAAACATCGACCTCACGAAACTCCAGCATCGCATTGCTCACAGGCTGACCTCATCTTCACTGGCGCCCAGGTAAGCGGCGATCACTTTTTCATCATTTTGAATGGCTTGCGGCAAACCTTCGGCAATCACATCGCCGTGGTCGAGCACGATGATGTGGTCGGAAATGTCCATCACCATGCCCATATCGTGTTCAATCAGCAGGACGGTGATATCGTGGTGATCGCGCAGAAAACGGATGATTTTACTCAGCGTGCGCGTTTCCACCGGATTCAGCCCTGCCGCCGGTTCATCGAGGCAAATCATCTCCGGCGCGGTACACATCGCCCGCGCGATTTCCAGACGCCGTTGCTGACCGTATGACATTTCGCCCGCCAGCCGGTTGGCGCAATCGACCAGTTCCACCACTTCCAGCCAGTAAAATGCCCGGTCGAGTGCCTGATTTTCCGCACGGCGATAAGCGGGCGTATTGAGCACACCGGCGATCAGATTACGGTTGGTTTGCATATGCTGCGCGACCAGCAGGTTTTCGATCACCGACATTTCGCGAAACAGCCGGATATTCTGGAAAGTACGCGCCAGTCCTGCACGGTTCACCAGATGCGTGCCGCCAAACATTTTGTAGAAAATCCGCTTACCCAGTTGCGCGGGTTTTATCCAGTCATCTGGCTGGAATTTCTGTCCAAGCACCTGAATCACATTGGTGGTGCGACGGCGGGTATTGAGGAAAACATTGCCACCAGAAGCTTTGTAGAATCCGGTCAGACAGTTAAATACCGTGGTTTTCCCCGCGCCATTCGGGCCTATCAGCGCGGTAATTGAGCCGCGTTTGACCGCCAGATTCACATCGTTTAACGCTCTGATGCCGCCGAAATGCATGCGTAAATGCTCGACGCTCAGAATAGTGTTATCTGCTAACGCTTCACTCATGGCGCGACTCCTTTACGCACGGTAAACCCGCTGCGGCTGATACGGATTAACCCGCGCGGACGCCAGATCATCATCACTACCATCAGCACACCGAACAGCAGCACGCGATATTCGGCAAAACTGCGCAGCAGCTCCGGCGCAACGGTGAGCACAAACGCCGCCAGCACCACGCCGAGGGTCGAGCCCATTCCGCCCAGCACCACAATGGCGAGGATCAGCGCAGATTCGAAGAAGGTAAAAGAGGTCGGGTTGACGAATCCCTGATACGTGGCGAAAAACACGCCCGCGATCCCGGCGGTTGAAGCGCCGAGCGTAAACGCCGAAAGTTTTACCAGCACATGGTTCAGCCCCATGGCGCGACAGGCGATTTCGTCTTCACGCAGCGCTTCCCACGCACGGCCAATTGGCATGCGGGTCAGACGATGTTTGATATACAGCACCAGCAACACCACCAGAACCAGCACAGCGTAGATGAAAATAAACTTCATATTCGGGTTATAGGTCAGATGGAAAAATTCGTGAAACGGCACGCCGCCCTCTTTTGCCCGCCGGCCAAATTCCAGACCGAAAAACGTCGGCGGTGGCGCAGAAACGCCATTGGGTCCGCCGGTAAACGACAGCCAGTTAGTCAGCACCAGACGGATAATTTCGCCGAAGCCGAGTGTCACAATCGCCAGATAGTCACCGTGCATACGCAATACCGGAAAACCCAGTAATGCGCCCGCCAGCGCGGCCATCAAGGCAGCCAGCGGCAACATCGACCAGAATCCCAGACCGAGATACTGATATCCCAGCGCCAGCCCGTAAGCGCCGATGGCATAAAAAGCGACATATCCCAGATCCAAAAGTCCCGCCAGCCCGACCACAATATTCAGCCCGAGACCCAGCAGCACGTAAATCAGCCCTAAAATTGCCACGGTCAGAATGTATTTCGTGGCCACGAACGGGAAGAAGATCGCCAGCACCATCAGCAGAGGCAATATCCAGCGCAGATTGCTTTTGTAATCCGGCGGACGAACGTACACACCGGCGCTGTCGGATTCGAAGCGCGCGCGCATTCTCTGCCCGTTCGCGGTTTCCAGGAACGCACTGAGTAAAAAGCGCCCGAGCATGACGGCGGCAATAATCCAGACAAGCCGCTGGGAATGGAAGGTAAAGCTATAGCCGTCCAGCACCACACCCACGACGGGCCCGAAAATAATCAGCGCTACCAGCCCGGCGAAAATGGCATCCAGCAGGCAGCGTTTAAGCGAAAATCCGCTGCTCACAGCAGTTTGTGTCGTCATTTTATTTCCCTCACACTTTCGTCACGACCGGACGGCCCAGCAGACCCTGAGGGCGGAAAATGAGGATCACCACCAGCAATCCAAACGAAAAGACATCTTTGTAATCCGAGTTCACCATGCCTGAGAACTGCGCTTCGGCGATCCCCAGAATAAGGCCGCCCAGCATCGCCCCCGGCAACGAACCAATGCCGCCTAATACCGCCGCCGTGAACGCTTTGATACCAATGATAAATCCGGCGTAAAAATCGAAAGTGCCGTAATTCATGGTAACCAGCACACCCGCCAGCCCGGCCATCGCCGCCCCAATCATAAAAACCAGCGAAATAATACGGTCAGTGTTGATGCCGAGAATTGAAGCCATTTTTCTGTCCTGCTGCACCGCACGACACATGCGACCGAGCTTGGTATTACTGATAATCCACGACAGCACCAGCATTCCGAGAAGCGAGGCCACCAGAATGAACAGCTTGGTGTAGGTCATCTGGACAAAGCTTTCGCCGATATGAAAGCGGATGGCACCGTCCAGCATGGTCGGGATCCCCTGCTGTCGCGGCCCCTGACTGATTTGTGCGTAGTTCTGCAAAATCAGCGACATACCGATGGCCGAAATCAGCGGCGCAAGGCGTGTGGAGTTTCGCAGCGGTTTATACGCAATGCGCTCAATCGCCCAGCCATAGACGCCGGTGACCACGATGGTGAACACCAGCGTGCCGAGGATCAGCAGCGGAAAGGAGTGCAACCCGAAGAAGGAAAGCAACGCCAGCGCGATGGCGCAGAGGTAGGCAGAAATCATATACACTTCGCCGTGGGCAAAGTTGATCATGCCGATAATGCCGTAAACCATGGTGTAGCCGATGGCGATGAGACCGTAAACCGCACCGAGCGTGATGCCATTAAACAGTTGTTGCAGGAAGAAAGAATCCATAAATAAGCTGTCTCTTTTTGTGACCGCGCCTGGCTAAGGCGCGGTCTGACACGGGTTCAAAATGGCAAGTCAAACAGCTTTATTCTTTCACTTCCTGATATTTGCCTTTGTCATCCCATTTATATACGACGTAATCAGAGACTTTCAGGTCGCCTTTACTGTCCCAGGATTTTTTACCCATGACGGTATCGACGCTGTTGGCTTTCAGCCAGGCGCTGGCTTTGGCGGAATCGCTGCCGCCAGTGGCTTTGAATGCGGCAGCAATGGCCTGAACGGACGCATAGGAATAGAGGGTATAACCTTCCGGTTCAAATTTGCCGGCGCGGAATTTATCGATAACGGCTTTGCCGTCAGGGATCAGACGCGGGTCTTTACCGAAGGTCATCAGAATACCGTTGGTGTATTGCGGGCCGCCGGCTGCGGTCACCATTTCTTCGTTAACGATACAGTCGCCGGAGAAGAAGGTCGCCTGAACGCCCTGCTCACGCATCTGGCGGACTAACGGACCGGCTTCCGGATGGCAGCCGCCGAAGAACACCACATCTGGTTTCTGCGCACTGATTTTTGTCACCAGCGCGTTGAAGTCTTTTTCGCCGCGCGACAGGCCTTCATACATCACCTCTTTCACGCCACGTTTGTTGAGCGCCGCTTTGGTGGCATCCGCCAGACCCTGACCGTAGGTATCTTTATCGTGGATGATGACCACTTTTTTGGCTTTCAGTTTGTCGATGATGTAATCGCTCGCCACTAATCCTTGCTGGTCGTCACGGCCACACATGCGGAACATGTCACTCATGCCGCGTTCGGTGATTTGCGGGTTGGTGGAGCCCGGCGTGATGGCGATAATTCCGGCGTCGTTATACACCTCGGAGGCAGGCATGGTGGAGGAAGAACAGAAATGTCCGACCACGGCCTGCACTTTATCCTGATCGACTAAACGGTTAGCCACCGCCACCGCCTGTTTCGGTTCGCAGGCGTCATCGCCCTGGACCAGTTTAATTTTCTCGCCATTAATCCCGCCTGCGGCATTAATGTCTTCGGCAGCCTGCGTGGCCCCGTGCCAGTACTGATCACCGTAAGTCGCATTCGGCCCGGTAAACGGACCCGCAACGCCAATCAAAATATCCGCACGCGCGGAGAAAGCGGTAACCAGACAACCGGCCAGCAACAAAGAGAGCGGACTTTTCATAAATTTCATCGACATCGTCATGATCCTTAGCACTGTGTTTGAGTAGAAACCTGAACTAAAAAGAAAATTCTGAAGCTTGATTTTGAAATTCACGGCTGACGCCAAAAGACGAAAGGTTTCCCGAGGTTTAATCAAAGGTAAGAAACATAAGCAAAATATCTGCCAGTGTTTCCAATGCTCTGAGAATGTGTCGGGTTCTGTGAGTATAGATAGCGCTCAGCCCGCGTTACGGGCAACTGACAGAAACGACGACGGGATCACACCGCACTGAGCTGGTGCTAAAAAGCGACGAAAATGAGGATAGCAAAACGGCGTGCACCAAAATGAGCCGTGATAAATCAGTCACTCCGTTCACACAATTACGCCTGGTGACATTTTTATCCTTTGCTTCTTGCGGCAGGTTGTTTTGTAATGCGGGCAGATGATTGCAACGGGAAACTACTGAACAATGAAGAAATTATCCTGCCTGACGGCTGTGGTTCTGGCGCTGACATTGACGGGTTGCGCCGGCGATTACGTGATCAATACCAAAGCCGGCGATCAGCTTTTCGCCCATGGCGAACCGGATCGCGACCGCGATACCGGTATGACCAGCTATACCGACATGAACGGCGATTATCATCTGATGAACACCAATGATATCGCGGGGATTGTGAAGAAGTAGGGTTAAACCAGCAACGCCTGCGCGCAGGACTCATCGGTGACAAGCCCGTTGATCCAGCGACCTTCGAGGGCGGCGCGGATAGCAATCTGCTTATCTGCGCCACCGGCCAGCGCGATCACCGGTTGATCATCATGCGGATGCGGTCCGACGCTGGTGAGGCGCGAATTCAGCACACTGTCGATGCGCTGTCCGTCCTGTCCCATAAAGTGCCCGAGCACTTCTCCCACGGCCCCGCTTTTCGCGAGTTTTTCCACTTCTTCCAGACTGATAAATCCGTCCTTGTGCAGCGGACACCCCGGTTCAATGGTGCCGATACCGATAAACGTCACGTTGGCCTGACTGGCCTTTTCACTGACCGTGCGGTAGATACGATGATTGCACCACATCGCGCGATCGTCTTCGCCGTCGGCAAACAGGGGTGCAGGCAGGATGAAATAGCGTCCCTGTGTTTTTTGCGCCATCAGCAGCGGCACGTCGTAACGGGTACAGGAGCCGTCTGACGCAATCGCGCCAATCAGCGAAACGCTGCTGTGCTGCGGTCTTTCAATATCCGCCAGTTCGTCGATGGCCGCTTTCAGCGTTCTCCCGGAACCCACGCCGATAATCATCGGTTCATCGCTGCGGATAAACTGCGTCATCACTTGCGCTCCCGCCACCGCAATGGCGTGGCTGATGCCCGACGGCGTCATACCCTGCCCCGGCACCACCTGGCAAATATCCAGCCCGAAACGCTTTTGTAATTGCGCCGCCAGTTCCATACAGCGCCCCACCGAATGGGAAATGTGAACGCTGACCAGCCCGTTATCGATCGCGCTGGCTACCAGCCGCTGGGCGACCTGCCGCGAAACACCTAAGGCTTCGGCGATTTCATGCTGGGTTTGCCCGGCGACGTAATACATCCACGCCGCCCGTGCAGCCAGATCCATTTTCTTGTCGTTCTTACTCATGCGCGCATTCCAGCCGGTGTTTTCAGTGGCGAGATTTTATCGTTTTTCGCCTCTTCCTGTGATCGCTAAATACATCGATCCACGAAATGTGTGAGCTAAAGCCCATTTAACGGGCAAATATTCCATTAGATTAACCGCAATCGAGCAAAAGCCCACTAAAAGGGCTTAAGCTCACACCAAATCAATAATAACTTTGTGGAGAATCTGATGAAAAATGCTCACCAACCGCAATCGTCTGTCTGGCTGCATATCGGCAGCGGCTCTTTCCACCGGGCCCATCAGGCATGGTATCTGCACCGCTTACTGGCGAAGGGGGATAACAGCTGGTCAATCGCACTGGGTAACATTCGCGAAGATGGCGTTCCGCTTCTGAACGCGTTGCAGGCGCAGGGCGGTAAATACGTGCTGGAAACTGTCACTCCGCAGGGTGAGCGTGAATATGAAACCATCACTTCCATTCAGAAAATCATTGCGTGGGATAACGAACTGGCCGCGCTGGTGGCTCAGGGGGCAGATCCGCACACCAGAGTGATTTCCTTTACCGTGACCGAAGGCGGTTATTACCTTGATAACCAGTTCAATCTCGACCAGCAAAATGCTGATATACAGGCTGATTTGCAGGGCGGATGCCGCACGATTTATGGTGCCATCGGCCATATTCTGGCGCGTCGGATTGCGCTTAAGGGTGGCGATATCACCCTGCTGAACTGCGATAATCTTCGCCATAACGGCGAACGTTTCCGTCACGGTCTGCTGCAATTTCTGGCCCTGCGCCAGCAACACGACATCAGCGACTGGGTAAAAAATCACACCCGCAGCCCGAACACGATGGTGGATCGCATTACCCCGCGTCCGTCACCGGACGTCGCCGTGCGTGTGGCTCAGGCAACCGGATTTGAAGACCGGGTGCCGGTTATGGGCGAGGCTTTCATTCAGTGGGTAATCGAGGATGATTTCATCGCGGGTCGCCCGCACCTGGAAGAGGCTGGCGTAGAAATGGTGGAGTCCGTTCTGCCGTATGAAGAAGCAAAAATCCGCATTCTCAATGCCAGCCACAGCTGCATCGCCTGGGCGGGGACGCTGACCGGTCAGCGCTTTATCGATGAAAGCACGCGTACTCCCTCCATTTGCCAGATGGCGTATGACTACGTCACGGAAGACGTGATCCCATCCCTGACGCCAAGTCCGTTAGATCTGGCGCGCTACCGCGATGTCGTGCTCGAGCGTTTCAGTAATCCACACATTCAGGACACAAATCAGCGTGTTGCCGCCGATGGTTTCTCTAAAATTCCGGGATTCATAACCCCGACCTTGCAGGAATGTTATCAGCGCGGTCAGACGCCACGGGCCACTGCCATGCTGCCTGCGCTGTTCTTCGTTTTCATGCAGCAATGGCATCTCGGTCTTCTGCCTTACGAATATCAGGACGGTATTCTCGACGCTCCGGCGGTACATGCCCTGTTCAGCAGCGCTGATCCGGTGGCGCAATTTGCCGCCGATGAAAAGCTGTTTGCCGGACTGGCGGGCGATAAGGCCTTTACCGAACTGATGCGCCAGTCCGTTGAGCGCGTCCGTCACTGGCTGAATGACGCAAAACGCGTCTGAGGAGCACTCTATGTATCTCGGACTGGATTTAGGGACGTCGGAAATCAAAGCGGTCGTAATTGACGATCAGGGCCGGTTACTGGCCAGTGCCGGTGAGGCGCTCGAAGTCAGCCGCCCGCATCCGCATCATGCAGAACAGGATCCGCAAGAGTGGTGGCAGGCCACGCAGCGGGTGATTTCGAGCCTGCGCAGTAAGTTGCCGCAACGATGGTCAGAGGTCAGCGCCATCGGTTTATCCGGGCAAATGCACGGCGCGGTTCTTCTCAGCCGCGAAGGCCGGGTACTGCGTCCTGCCATTTTATGGAATGACACCCGCAGCGCAGCGGAATGCGCACAACTCACGCAAAGCGCACCGCAGCTTCATCAGGTTGCAGGAAATCTGGCTATGCCTGGTTTTACTGCCCCGAAACTCTTGTGGGTGGCGCGACATGAACCAGAGATTTTTGAACAAACGGCGACCGTCCTGCTGCCTAAAGATTATCTGCGCTGGATGATGAGCGGCGAGAAAGTCTCTGATATGTCAGACGCGGCGGGCACCCTGTGGCTCGACGTGGCGAAACGTGACTGGTCGGATAATCTGCTCGCCGCCTGCGGCCTGACGCGTGATCACATGCCGCGTCTGGCGGAAGGCAGCGATGTCAGCGCCACGTTGAAAAATGACATTGCCCGCGCCTGGGGCCTGCGCGACGACGTGGTGATCGCCGGAGGCGGCGGGGATAATGCTGCCAGCGCCGTCGGTATCGGCGCGGTCGATCCCGGCGATGCTTTTATTTCTCTCGGCACGTCCGGCGTACTTTTTGCGGTTAATGACCGCTTCCGTCCTAACCCGCAATCGGCAGTGCATGCATTCTGCCACGCCCTGCCGGACCGCTGGCACCAGATGAGCGTGATGCTCACCGCGGCCAGTGCGCTGCGCTGGTATTGCAATCTGGTGGGCAGTAACGAAACCACGCTGCTGGCAGAAATCACCCAGCTTAATCCGTCGCAACAGCGTCAGGCGCCGCTGTTCCTGCCTTATCTTTCCGGCGAACGTACGCCGCATAACGATCCTTATGCCACCGGGGCATTTCATGGCATGACGCATACCACGGACCGCGCCGCTTTGGGTTATGCCGTGCTGGAAGGCGTGGCATTCGGCATGGCTGACGGACGCGATGTGATGCAGCAGGCCGGAACGCAATTACAGCAATGCTCGCTGGTGGGCGGTGGCGCGCGCAGTGACCGCTGGGCGCAGCTGATGAGTGACGCACTGAATCTGCCGGTCGTCACCCACAGCGGCGGCGAGGCCGGTGGCGCACTGGGCGCCGCACGGCTGGGCTGGCTGGCAGCGGGCGGAGACTTTCGGGACGTGTGCCGCAAACCGCCGGTGGCGCAGCACTTTTACCCTGATGCCCAAACCCGCGACATGCTCGCTGAGCGCCTGAAAACCTGGCGTCAGCTCTATCAGCAGCAGGTCGACCTGCGTAACGCCTGAACGATGTAATAACCACCGGGGGCGCCTGAGCGCCCCGTCTCTGACCCTGACAACATAACCAGCTGCGAAACCTTTCGCAGAGGAGTCTGACATGCACGATCTACACAAACCGCGCACCCACTGGTTCGGTCTGCCGATGAATCTTTTCTGGGGCTATATCGCCATTGCGCTTTTCATGAGCGGCGACGGCTTCGAAATGGCGTTCCTCTCCAAACATATTATTGATATGGGTTTCACCGCCTCTGAATCTGCCGTGGTCTTTACGGTTTACGGTCTGGCGGCGGCGCTGGCGGCGTGGAGTTCCGGCGTGGTGGCGGAAATCATTACGCCGCAAAAAGCGATGCGCATTGGCTTTATACTCTGGGTGGTGATGCATGTGCTGTTTATGCTGTTTGGTCTGGGGATGAAAAATTATCCGCTGATGCTGCTGTTTTATGGTATCCGCGGGCTGGCCTATCCGCTGTTTATTTACTCCTTTGTAATGCTGGTTGTGCAGACCGTGCCGAAACAAAATCTCTCCTCTGCGATGGGCTGGTTCTGGGCGATGTACTCCATTGGCATCGGCTGTATCGGCAGTTATCTGCCCAGTTTCACCATTCCCTTTATGGGCGAAACCGGCACGTTATGGTTTGCGATTGCGTGGGTGGTTGCTGGCGGACTCATGGCGATGATCCTGCTACGCAATGTTGGGAAACCCGGCAGTAAAGCCAGTCTGACACCGAAAGAAAAGCTCGGCGAACTGAGCCGCGCGGTGACGATTTTATTCACCAACCGCAATATTTTTATGTCATGCCTGATCCGCATTATTAATACGATCTCCCTGTTCGGTTTTGCGGTGATCATGCCGATGCTGTTTGTCGGACGGCTGGGCTTTACCATGTCGGAATGGCTGCAAATCTGGGCGGTATTCTTCTTCGTGACGATTTTTACCAACGTGATGTGGGGCGTGTTAGGGGAGAAAATTGGCTGGCTGCGGCAGGTGCGCTGGTTCGGTTGTATCGGCTGCGCGATATCCAGCCTGGCATTCTATTATCTGCCGGTCTGGGCAGGACATAACTTCTGGGTGGCGCTGATCCCCGCCGTCATGCTGGGTATCACCGTTGCGGCTTTCGTGCCGATGACCGCCGTCTTCCCGGTTCTGGAACCCAATCACAAAGGCGCGGCAATCTCGATTTATAACCTTTCCGCGGGCCTGAGTAATTTTGTTGCACCAGCCATTGCCTCGATTGTGCTGCCGTTCTTCGGCATCGAAGGTGTGGTCTGGGTCTATACCGCGCTGTATCTGGTCGCCGCCGTGCTGACGGTGATGGTCAAAGTGGAGCAACCGGGACATCCTGCCAAAGTCAGAAGCGGAACCCTGCCCGCCGGTTCTGCCGCCAGGACATAAAAAAACCGGGCGAAAGCCCGGTTTTTGTTTGCAGCGGGAGCAGAAATTACAGCCCCTGCTCGGCAATATCCATCGCAAAGTACGTCAGAATAATATCTGCGCCCGCACGTTTAATCGCGCCCAGGCTTTCACGCACCACGGCGCGTTCGTCGATGGCACCGGCCTGAGCCGCGAACTTGATCATCGCGTATTCGCCGCTGACCTGGTACGCCGCCAGTGGCAGGCGGGAAGCCTCGCGGATATCGCGGATCACATCCAGATACGCGCCAGCGGGTTTCACCATCAGCGCATCGGCTCCTTCCTGCTCATCCATCAGCGACTCACGCACGGCTTCACGGCGGTTCATCGGGTTCATCTGATACTGCTTGCGGTTGCCTTTGAGCACGCTGCCGCCTGCTTCACGGAATGGCCCGTACATTGAGGATGCGAACTTGGTGGAATACGCCATGATCGAGGTGTCAATAAATCCGGCTTCATCCAGCGCGCTGCGGATGGCCTGCACCTGACCGTCCTGTGCGGCGGATGGCGCAATGAAATCTGCACCGGCGGCAGCGGCAACCACGGCCTGTTTGCCGAGATTGATCAGTGTGGCGTCGTTATCCACGCCGTGGTCGTGCAGCACGCCGCAGTGCCCGTGTGAGGTGTATTCGCAGAAACAGGTGTCGGACATGACGATCATTTCCGGCACGGTGTCTTTACAGATGCGCGCCATACGGGCGACCAGACCGTTTTCGTTCCAGGTGTCGCTGCCGGTGGCATCCATATGATGCGAGATGCCAAACGTCATGACCGAGCGGATACCGGCGCGGGCGTAGCGTTCGATTTCAAACGCCAGGCGGGATTCAGGAATGCGCAGCACACCAGGCATGGCTTCGATCGGTACGTATTCAGAGGTCTCTTCTTCTACGAAAATCGGCAGTACCAGATCGTTGACGCTAAATTCAGTTTCCTGAAAGAGAGTGCGCAGGGATTCGGACTGTCTCAGGCGGCGAAGGCGTGAGCTCGGGAACTGATTCGACATGAAAACTCCTAAAAATTAGTCTGTTGCGCTGATATTTTTTAGAAACAGGAGCGCAGACAGTTCAGACGGCAGGAGGCAATGCAGCGCCGTCAGACGATGAAGCCCGCATTTTATAATAACTTTTAAACAAATGATGAACTTTCCGTGAGGAGATGTAACAGAGGCGGCATTATTGGAAAGGCGATCCCAATTCTCGGGATCGCCGGAACGTGTTATCCCAGCTTAATTTCCCTGTCTGCTGAAGCAATCGTCGATGGCCGGTGCGCGATAAATATCCGCGTAATATCCAGTTCACTGATCGCCTGGTTGATGCGCATTTCGTTGTCCAGATCCAGATGGCTGGTGGCTTCATCGAGGAACAGGATCGCCGGACGACGGTATAACGCGCGGGCAATCAGCAAGCGCTGTTTCTGCCCGCCGGACAAGCTGCCGCCCAGTTCGCTGATCAGTGTTTCATAGCCCATCGGCATGCGTTCGATATCGTCATGAATATTACAGCGGCGGGCACAGTCGATAATCCGCGCTTCGTCTTTCTGCTCATCAAAGCTGGCAATGTTCTCGCCGATGGAACCGGCGAACAACGTATCATCCTGTAACACACAGGCGATGCAGCTGCGGTAATTGTTCAGCCCGGCGGTGGTGATATCCATTCCGTTGATGAGAATGCGGCCTTCGGTCGGCGTCAGCAAACCGGTCATGATTTTCATCAGCGTGGTTTTGCCCTGCCCCGACGGCCCGGTGATGGCCACGCTTTCCCCCGCCGCCACCGACAGATTCAGGCCGTTAATCAGCGGTGCGGACAGGCTGTCGTACTGGAAAACAAGATCCCGCACATCCAGTGACGCTGCCTCGCCCGCCCGCAGCAATTCACGTTCCGGCAGGGATTTTTCAGTCTCCGTCAGTGCGATATCGGCGATACGGTCGCGATGCAGGGACAACATCCGCAACTGCAACATCATATTCAGCAGATTGGCGGCACGTTCGGAAAACTGCCCACGATAAGTGTTAAATGCAACGAACATCCCAAGCGTCATATGCCCGTCAATCACCTGCGTTGCACCGAGCCACAGCAGCGCGACCTGATCGAGCGTGGCGATCAACGTATTACCGCCGGTAAACATCATTTCAAATTTGGTTTTGCGCACCGTCGCATTGGCGTTATCAATGTTCAGATTCAGCCAGAAATTGGCGCGGGCTTTCGATAAACCGAGCGCCTTCAGCGTGCTGATGCCGTAAAGCGTTTCCATAAAGTGCGAGCCGGCACGCGCACCTTTAACGATTTGTTCTTCCGACACCTGGCGGTAGGCGTTATAGGTTGTCAGACGGAACACCACGTAAATCGCCGTAAAGCCGAGGATCACCCAAATCAGCCAGCCGCCGTACAACACCATCATCACGATCAGCCCGACCGACATAATACCGTCGATAATACTGTTGACGACGTTGGTGGTCAGAGTGGTACGCAGCGTGTCGAGCGAGGTGAAGCGTGACTGAATGTCGCCGAGTTTGCGCTTTTCAAAATAATCGAGCGGCAGTTTGAGCAGATGGTCGAACAGCCGCGCTTTCCACTGCACGTCAATCAGCGTACTCATCACCAGCGAGGCCCAGGCGCGCAGCATACTGACGCCGGTGCGGAAAATGATGAAGAACAGCAAGCCGAGGCAAATCAGCGTCAGTAAATCAGGGTCTTTCGCCGGGATCACGTGATCCATCACCAGCTGCATGCCGACCGGCAGCAACAGATTGACCGATTCGATCATCAGCGACAGGCAGAAGATTTTGGTCAGCGCCGGAATAAGCCCGCTGACGTTGCCCATCATTTTGCGCAAATCGAGCCGTACGCGCGGTTTTTCAGAGGTAAAACCGTTATCCGGCCACAATTCCAGCGCCACGCCGGTGAAGTGTTCGGAAACCTCCCGCATGCCCAGCGAGCGACGGCCAAACGCCGGATCGTGAATAACCACCTTGCCCTGCTTCACGCCGACCAGTACCACGAAATGATTGAGATCCCAGTGCAAAATACACGGCGTTTTCAGCGCATTCAGTTCGTCAATATCGAGCTTCAGCGCGCGGGATTTCATCTCATTCGCCGTGGCGATATCCATCAGCGTGCGCAGCGTCGCACCCCGCGATGAAATGCCGTAGTGCTGACGCAGACTCTGCAAATCAACATGTTTTCCGTGATAGCCAAACACCATCGCCAGACTGGCCAGCCCGCATTCAGCGGCTTCTGTTTGTA
>Ga0153981_1000091_pt1 | contig 26678 bp, 41 predicted proteins | sample TSGA065MetaG_FD_104714 | JGI IMG/M metagenome (GOLD analysis project Ga0153981, IMG submission 104714) | Attine ant fungus gardens microbial communities from Georgia, USA - TSGA065 MetaG | ecosystem: Host-associated > Fungi > Mycelium > Unclassified | place: USA: Georgia, Magnolia Springs State...
AAAATGGTTGTTACCTTGATCCACCCAATCGCGATGGATGACGGTCTGCGTTTCGCAATCCGTGAAGGCGGCCGTACTGTAGGCGCTGGTGTTGTTGCTAAAGTTATCGCTTAATCGCTGATAATTAAGAGCAAAAAAGGGTGCCTCGGCACCCTTTTTTATTTTCTAATTTTTGTGAGATAAAGAGCATAAACAGGATTTGCAATAATAACCATTCTCATTTACAGTAAACCTAAGATTTAGACGAAGTGTGGTTTATATGTACGTGTGTTTATGTAATTCGGTCAGTGATAAAACGATCAGACAGGCCGTCAGGCGTTACCAGCCACAAACGTTCCAGCAGCTCAGAAATTTTGTACCAGTAGGAACTCAGTGTGGAAAATGTGTGCGGGCTGCACGACAGATAATGGAAGATGAATTACAACAAATCCCAGAGTTCAAAAACATCGCGTAAAAATACTTCGTTAAAAAGTGTGCCTTTTTTTTGACTTACTCTGTGTCGGATCTACGCTTTAGATACCGGAACGGAGGAGTTACCTATGAAAGGCGATAAAAAAGTCATTGCTCATCTCAACAAACTTCTTGGAAATGAGCTGGTTGCAATTAACCAGTATTTTCTGCACGCCCGAATGTTCAAAAACTGGGGCTTAATGCGCCTGAATGGTATCGAGTACCATGAGTCTATCGACGAAATGAAACATGCCGATATTTACATTGAACGCATACTTTTCCTCGAAGGCATCCCAAATCTTCAAGATCTCGGAAAGCTCAATATTGGCGAAGATGTTGAGGAGATGCTGAAGTCAGATTTATTACTTGAACTCGATGGGGCCAAAGACCTGAGAGAAGGGATTGCTTACGCTGATTCAGTCCATGATTATGTCAGCCGGGATTTAATGATCACCATCCTTGCAGATGAAGAGCACCATATCGATTGGCTCGAAACTGAGATCGAATTAATTGGGCGTATTGGGTTACAAAACTACATCCAGTCCCAGCTCAAAGAAGCATCCCAATAGCAGAATCGATTACATCAGCCAGACAATGTCACTCCTCTGGCTGATGTAAATCAGAAGTCCAGATATTGAAAGGGCAGGGCCAAAAGGAATCAAACTACCCCGTCGTAAGAACCTCCCCCAAACCACGGCATAAAAAATTCCGATTAATGCCGCCAGTGTACATACAGCAGGCAATGCTTCCCAGCCTGACCAGGCGCCTATTGCTGCCAGTAGTTTAAAATCACCAAAACCCATCCCCTCTTTCTTTATCACAAATCTCAAACACCAATAAAGAAACCAAAGAGACAGGTAGCCTGAAACTGCGCCGAAAATAGCAGACTCAACGGGCACGCCATGACCGAGTGCACTCAGCATCAGACCGAGCCACAGCAACGGCTGTGTTAAGGCATCCGGTAAAATGAATGTTGAAGCGTCGATAACACTCAATGTGATGAGAAAACAAGAAAACAGACAAACTATCAGCCAGGCCATAGGATTATCGAAGAGAAAGGACATACCTAAAAACAAGAGCGTGCAGCTCCCGGTGACAAAAAGGGATCGGTATGAAAGCTGGTCCCGGTAATACAGGCTGGCCCTTCGAAAATTCATCTGTCTAAGCAATGGAGATTTCAGGTATAGATCGGGTTCATCAGAGCTTGTCGCATAAGATATATCGGGCAGAGTGAACGGGGGCATAGGAATCGAAGCAAACTTTAGAATAAATCGGGTAACTACGATATTGAGCAACATACCGGCCAAAAAGCCGATGAAAGCAGCTACACTGCGGGCGACTCCCTGAAACTGGACTTCATATAAAATTGGATAGTACAAAGAATGCTCCCGTTAGCTAATTCAAAGTCATAACATCTTTTATGACGGATGATATTGGCGCCTGAAGAGGCAATGACCAACTGAATTCATTATGAATCAAGACTGAAACGGGATGTTGATATCTCACCCAGTTGTAATACAGCCCGCCAATAAATGATCCTGAAACTCAGGTGATGAGGTGGGTGATGGAACGAGTTGACGGCAGTGCAAAATAAAAGCACTCCATTTGGTAATGTCTGTTGCTTATTCTCCCTGTTTACGTATAATGCGCGGGCTTACCTAATCTTGGTAAGTCTGATTCGATAAGAATCAGCTGGCTGATAAGTTTACTTGTCGGTCGACAATACTCCCGATATGGGGGTTATGTTAAGAACGATTACACTCTCCCATCAATCGAAATGGGTATGAGGAGTAATCATTTACGTTTAAAATAATTGGAGCTCTGGTCTCATGCAGAACCAAAGAATCCGTATCCGCCTGAAAGCGTTTGATCATCGTCTGATCGATCAATCAACTGCGGAAATCGTTGAGACTGCGAAGCGCACTGGTGCGCAAGTTCGTGGTCCAATCCCGCTGCCGACCCGCAAAGAGCGCTTTACCATTCTGATTTCTCCGCACGTCAATAAAGATGCGCGCGATCAGTATGAGATTCGCACTCACAAGCGTCTGGTTGACATCGTTGAGCCAACCGAGAAAACCGTTGATGCTCTGATGCGTCTGGATCTGGCTGCTGGTGTAGACGTGCAGATCAGCCTGGGTTAATCAGGGTCATTGAGCGATTGAGAGGTTGAAACAATGATTGGTTTAGTCGGTAAGAAAGTGGGTATGACTCGTATCTTCACAGAAGATGGCGTTTCTATCCCTGTAACCGTTATCGAAATTGAAGCAAACCGCGTTACTCAGGTCAAAGACCTGGACAACGATGGTTACCGTGCTGTGCAGGTTACTACTGGTAGCAAAAAAGCTAACCGTGTAACCAAACCAGAAGCGGGTCACTTCGCTAAAGCTGGCGTTGAAGCTGGCCGCGGTCTGTGGGAATTCCGCCTTGCAGAAGGTGAAGAGTTCACTGCAGGTCAAAACATTAGCGTTGAAATTTTCGCAGACGTTAAGAAAGTTGATGTTACCGGTACTTCTAAAGGTAAAGGTTTTGCTGGCACAGTTAAGCGCTGGAATTTCCGTACCCAAGACGCTACCCACGGTAACTCCTTGTCTCACCGTGTTCCGGGTTCTATCGGTCAGAACCAGACTCCGGGCAAAGTGTTCAAAGGCAAGAAAATGGCAGGCCAACTGGGTAACGAGCGTGTAACCGTTCAAAGCCTGGACGTAGTACGTGTTGACGCTGAGCGCAACCTGCTGCTGGTCAAGGGTGCTGTTCCGGGTGCTACCGGTGGCAACCTGATCGTTAAACCTGCTGTTAAGGCTTAACGTCGAGGAGATAGGAATGGAATTAGTAGTGAAAGACGCGCAGAGCGCGCTGACTGTTTCCGAAACTACCTTCGGGCGTGATTTCAATGAAGCGCTGGTACACCAGGTCGTTGTTGCTTATGCAGCAGGTGCCCGTCAAGGTACTCGTGCTCAGAAGACCCGTGCTGAAGTAACTGGTTCCGGTAAAAAACCTTGGCGTCAGAAAGGTACTGGCCGTGCGCGTTCAGGTTCTGTAAAGAGCCCGATCTGGCGTTCCGGTGGTGTAACCTTCGCTGCCAAGCCACAGGACCACAGTCAAAAAGTAAATAAAAAGATGTACCGCGGCGCGCTGAAAAGCATCCTGTCCGAACTGGTACGTCAAGATCGTTTGATCGTTGTCGAGACGTTCTCTGTTGAAGCGCCTAAAACTAAGCTGCTGGCACAGAAACTGAAAGACATGGCTCTGGAAGACGTGCTGATTGTAACTGGCGAAGTCGACGAGAATCTGTTCCTGGCCGCACGTAACCTGTACAAGGTTGACGTTCGCGATGTAGCAGGTATCGATCCAGTAAGCCTGATCGCCTTCGACAAAGTGGTTATGACTGCTGACGCTGTGAAGCAAGTTGAGGAGATGCTGGCATGATTCGTGAAGAACGTCTGCTGAAAGTGCTGCGCGCGCCGCACGTTTCTGAAAAAGCTTCTACTGCGATGGAAAAGAACAACACCATCGTTCTCAAAGTTGCCAAAGACGCGACTAAAGCAGAAATCAAAGCTGCGGTTTCGAAACTGTTTGAAGTCGAAGTCGAAGATGTGAACACCTTGCTGGTTAAAGGCAAAGTTAAACGTCACGGTCAGCGTGTTGGTCGTCGTAGCGACTGGAAAAAAGCTTACGTCACCCTGAAAGAAGGCCAGAATCTGGACTTCATCAGCGGCGCTGAGTAAGTCGGAGGAGTAAGAACAATGGCAATTGTTAAATGTAAACCTACATCTCCGGGTCGTCGCCACGTTGTTAAAGTGGTTAACCCTGAGCTGCACAAGGGTAAACCTTTTGCCCCGCTGCTTGAAAAACTGAGCAAAAGCGGTGGCCGTAACAACAATGGCCGTATCACCACCCGTCATATCGGTGGTGGCCACAAACAGCATTATCGTCTGGTTGACTTCAAACGCAACAAAGATGGTATCGCTGCAGTGGTTGAGCGTCTGGAGTACGATCCGAACCGTTCCGCGAACATCGCGCTGGTTCTGTACAAAGATGGCGAACGCCGTTATATCCTGGCGCCGAAAGGCCTGAAAGTGGGTGACCAGATCCAATCTGGCGTTGATGCTGCAATCAAGACAGGTAACGCCCTGCCTATGCGTAACATCCCAGTAGGTTCAACGGTTCACAACGTAGAAATGAAACCAGGTAAAGGCGGCCAGATGGCTCGTTCAGCCGGTGCCTACGTTCAGATCGTTGCTCGTGACGGTTCCTACGTAACTCTGCGTCTGCGCTCTGGCGAAATGCGTAAAGTTCAAGTTGATTGCCGCGCCACCTTAGGTGAAGTCGGTAACTCTGAACATATGCTTCGTGTTCTGGGTAAAGCAGGTGCTGCACGTTGGCGTGGTATTCGTCCTACCGTTCGCGGTACTGCGATGAACCCAGTCGATCACCCACACGGTGGTGGTGAAGGTCGTAACTTTGGTAAGCACCCGGTAACTCCGTGGGGCGTTCAAACCAAAGGTAAGAAGACCCGTAGCAACAAGCGTACTGATAAATTCATTGTACGTCGCCGTAGCAAAAAATAATTAGAGGATAAGCCATGCCACGTTCTCTCAAGAAAGGTCCTTTTATTGACCTGCACTTGCTGAAGAAGGTAGAGAAAGCGGTGGAAAGCGGTGACAAGAAGCCTTTGCGCACTTGGTCCCGTCGTTCAACGATCTTTCCTAACATGATCGGTTTGACCATCGCTGTCCATAATGGTCGTCAGCACGTACCAGTATTTGTTTCCGATGAAATGGTCGGTCACAAACTGGGTGAATTCGCGCCGACTCGTACTTATCGCGGCCATGCGGCTGATAAAAAAGCTAAAAAGCGCTAAGGTAGGAGGAAGAGATGGAAACTATCGCTAAACATCGCCACGCTCGTTCTTCTGCTCAGAAGGTTCGCCTTGTTGCGGACCTGATTCGCGGTAAGAAAGTGTCGCAAGCTCTGGAAACTCTGGCCTACACCAACAAGAAAGCTGCTGGTCTGGTTAAGAAGGTACTGGAGTCTGCCATTGCTAACGCAGAACACAACGATGGCGCTGACATCGATGATCTGAAAGTCACGAAGATTTTCGTAGACGAAGGCCCAAGCATGAAGCGCATTATGCCTCGTGCAAAAGGTCGTGCAGATCGCATTCTGAAGCGCACCAGCCACATCACTGTGGTTGTGTCCGATCGCTGAGACTCTGGAGACTAGCAATGGGTCAGAAAGTACATCCTAATGGTATTCGCCTGGGTATTGTCAAACCTTGGAACTCTACTTGGTATGCGAATACCAAAGAATTCGCTGACAACCTGGACAGCGACTTTAAAGTTCGCCAATTCTTGACTAAAGAACTGGCGAAAGCTTCCGTTTCTCGCATCGTTATCGAGCGTCCAGCGAAGAGCATCCGTGTGACTATTCACACTGCTCGTCCTGGCATCGTTATCGGCAAGAAAGGTGAAGATGTCGAAAAACTGCGTAAGGTCGTAGCGGATATCGCTGGCGTTCCTGCGCAGATTAACATCGCCGAAGTCCGTAAACCGGAACTGGACGCAAAATTGGTTGCTGACAGCATCACTTCACAGCTGGAACGTCGTGTTATGTTCCGTCGTGCTATGAAACGTGCTGTACAGAACGCAATGCGTCTTGGCGCTAAAGGTATCAAAGTTGAAGTAAGCGGCCGCCTTGGCGGTGCTGAAATCGCGCGTACCGAATGGTACCGTGAAGGTCGTGTTCCGTTGCATACTCTGCGTGCGGATATCGATTACAACACATCTGAAGCGCACACCACTTATGGTGTAATCGGCGTTAAGGTATGGATCTTCAAAGGTGAGATCCTGGGTGGTATGGCTGCAGTTGAACAACCGGAACCGGCTGCTCAACCTAAAAAGCAGCAGCGTAAAGGCCGCAAGTAAGGAGAGTCGCTGATGTTACAACCAAAGCGTACAAAATTCCGTAAGGTGCACAAGGGCCGCAACCGTGGTCTTGCGCAAGGTACGGATGTGAGCTTCGGCACTTACGGTCTGAAAGCTGTTGGCCGTGGTCGTCTGACTGCTCGTCAAATTGAAGCAGCACGTCGTGCGATGACCCGTGCAGTTAAGCGTCAAGGTAAGATCTGGATCCGAGTATTCCCGGACAAACCGATCACCGAGAAACCGCTCGAAGTTCGTATGGGTAAAGGTAAAGGCAACGTTGAGTATTGGGTTGCTTTGATTCAGCCTGGTAAAGTCCTGTACGAAATGGACGGTGTGCCTGAAGAGCTGGCTCGTGAAGCCTTCCAGCTGGCAGCAGCCAAACTGCCTATCAAAACCACCTTTGTAACTAAGACGGTGATGTAATGAAAGCACAAGAGCTGCGCGAAAAAAGCGTGGAAGAGCTGAACACTGAGCTGCTGAACCTTTTGCGTGAGCAGTTTAACCTGCGCATGCAAACGGCAAGTGGCCAGTTGCAGCAAACACACCTGTTGAAACAAGTGCGTCGTGATGTTGCACGTGTGAAGACTTTACTGACTGAAAAGGCGGGTGCGTAATGACTGACAAGATCCGTACTCTGCAGGGTCGTGTAATCAGTGACAAAATGGAAAAATCCATCGTTGTTGCGATTGAACGTGTGGTGAAACACCCGATCTACGGTAAATTCATCAAGCGTACGACTAAATTGCACGTACATGACGAGAACAATGAATGTGGTATCGGCGACGTTGTAGAAATCAGCGAATGCCGTCCACTGTCTAAGACTAAGTCTTGGACCTTGGTTCGCGTTGTAGAGAAAGCGATTCTGTAATACAGTAGCGCCTCTCAAAAATAGATAAACGGCTCATGTACGTGGGCCGTTTATTTTTTCTACCCATAATCGGGAACCGGTGTTATAATGCCGCGCCCTCATATTGTGGGGATTTCTTAACGACCTATCCTGGGTCCTAAAGTTGTAGTTGACATTAGCGGAGCACTAACATGATCCAAGAACAGACTATGCTGACCGTGGCCGACAACTCCGGTGCACGTCGCGTAATGTGTATCAAGGTTCTAGGTGGCTCGCACCGTCGCTACGCAGGCGTCGGCGACATCATCAAAATTACCATCAAGGAAGCAATTCCTCGCGGTAAGGTGAAGAAAGGCGATGTGCTGAAGGCGGTAGTGGTGCGCACCAAGAAGGGTGTTCGTCGCCCGGACGGTTCTGTCATTCGCTTCGATGGTAATGCATGCGTTATTTTAAACAATAACAGCGAGCAGCCAATCGGCACGCGTATTTTTGGGCCGGTAACTCGTGAACTGCGTAATGAGAAGTTCATGAAAATTATCTCTCTGGCACCAGAAGTACTCTAAGGAGCGAACCATGGCAGCGAAAATCCGTCGTGATGACGAAGTTATCCTGCTTACCGGTAAAGATAAAGGTAAGCGCGGTAAAGTAAAAAATGTCCTGTCTTCTGGCAAGGTCATTGTTGAAGGTATCAACCTGGTTAAAAAACATCAGAAGCCTGTACCGGCCCTGAATCAACCAGGTGGCATCGTTGAAAAAGAAGCTGCAATTCCGGTTTCTAACGTTGCTCTCTTCAACACGGCTACTGGCAAGGCGGACCGTGTAGGCTTTAGATTCGAAGACGGCAAAAAAGTACGTTTCTTCAAGTCTAACAGCGTAACTATCAAGTAATTTGGAGTAGTACGATGGCGAAACTGCATGATTACTACAAAGACGATGTCGTAAAAAAACTCATGGCTGAGTTTGGTTACAATTCTGTCATGCAAGTCCCTCGGGTCGAGAAGATCACCCTGAACATGGGTGTTGGTGAAGCGATCGCTGACAAGAAACTGCTGGATAACGCAGCAGCTGACCTGGCAGCAATCTCCGGTCAAAAACCGCTGATCACCAAAGCACGCAAATCAGTTGCAGGCTTCAAAATCCGTCAGGGCTATCCGATCGGCTGTAAAGTAACCCTCCGCGGCGAACGCATGTGGGAGTTCTTTGAGCGTCTGGTCTCTATTGCTGTTCCACGTATTCGTGACTTCCGCGGCTTGTCTGCTAAGTCTTTCGATGGTCGTGGTAACTACAGCATGGGCGTGCGTGAACAGATCATCTTCCCGGAAATCGATTATGATAAAGTCGATCGCGTTCGTGGTTTAGATATTACTATCACCACTACTGCGAAATCCGATGATGAAGGCCGTGCATTGCTGACAGCCTTTAACTTCCCGTTCCGCAAGTAAGGCAGGGTTACTAATGGCTAAGCAATCCATGAAAGCACGCGAAGTCGTTCGCGTAAAACTGGCTGATAAATACCGCGCTAAACGCGAGGAATTGAAAGCTATTATCTCTGGTGTGAACTCATCCGACGAAGATCGTTGGGATGCGGTTCTTAAGCTGCAGTCTCTGCCGCGTGATTCCAGCCCGTCTCGTCAGCGTAACCGCTGCCGTCAAACTGGTCGTCCGCATGCTTTCCTGCGGAAGTTCGGGTTGAGCCGTATTAAGGTCCGTGAAGCCGCTATGCGCGGTGAAATTCCGGGTCTTAAAAAGGCTAGCTGGTAATTGTCACCAATTGAATCACGGGAGTAAAGACAGATGAGCATGCAAGATCCGATCGCGGATATGCTGACCCGTATCCGTAACGGTCAAGCCGCGAACAAAGTTGCGGTCACCATGCCTTCCTCCAAGCTGAAAGTGGCTATTGCCAACGTGCTGAAGGAAGAAGGCTATATTGAAGAATTTAAAATCGAAGGCGACGCCAAACCTGAACTGGAATTAGTACTGAAGTACTTCCAGGGAAGCCCAGTGGTAGAAAGCATTCAACGTATCAGCCGTCCAGGTCTGCGCATCTACAAGAAAAAAGATGAGCTGCCTAAAGTTATGGCTGGTATGGGTATTGCTGTTATTTCTACCTCTAAAGGTGTTATGACCGATCGTGCAGCTCGCCAGGCTGGTCTTGGTGGCGAGATTATCTGCTACGTAGCTTAATTGGGAGGAAAGAATGTCTCGTGTTGCAAAAGCACCCGTCGTCATTCCTGCCGGCGTAGAGGTTAAACTCAACGGTCAGGTTATTTCGATTAAGGGTAAAAACGGCGAGCTGTCACGTACTATCCATGACGCTGTAGTAGTAAAACAGGAAGAAAATACACTGACTTTCGCTCCACGCGAAGGCGCTGTAGATGGTTGGGCCCAAGCGGGTACCACTCGTGCACTGTTGAACTCTATGGTTGTAGGTGTTACCGACGGCTTCACTAAAAAGCTTCAACTGGTAGGTGTTGGTTATCGTGCTGCTGTTAAAGGCAACGTGGTGAATTTAGCCTTAGGCTTTTCTCACCCGGTCGATCATCAACTGCCGGAAGGCATTACTGCAGAATGTCCGACCCAAACTGAAATCGTGCTGAAAGGCGCTGATAAGCAGGTAATCGGTCAGGTTGCTGCGGATTTACGTGCCTACCGTCGTCCTGAGCCTTATAAAGGCAAGGGTGTCCGTTACGCCGACGAAGTCGTGCGTACCAAAGAGGCTAAGAAGAAGTAAGGTAACACTATGGATAAGAAATCTGCTCGTATCCGTCGTGCGACCCGCGCACGCCGCAAGCTCAAAGAATTGGGTGCGACTCGTCTGGTGGTACATCGTACCCCGCGTCATATTTACGCACAGGTCATCGCACCAAACGGTTCTGAAGTCATAGTTGCTGCATCTACTGTAGAAAAAACTATTACTGAGCAACTGAAGTATACCGGCAACAAAGATGCTGCCACTGCTGTAGGTAAAGCTATCGCAGAACGCGCATTGGAAAAAGGGATCACGAAAGTATCCTTTGACCGTTCCGGTTTCCAATATCATGGTCGAGTCCAGGCACTGGCAGATGCTGCCCGTGAAGCTGGCCTTCAGTTCTAAGGAAGAGGTTTAAGATGGCTCACATCGAAAAACAAGCTGGCGAACTGCAGGAAAAGCTGATCGCGGTAAACCGCGTATCTAAAACCGTAAAAGGTGGCCGTATCTTCAGCTTTACCGCACTGACAGTAGTTGGTGATGGTAACGGTCGCGTTGGTTTTGGCTACGGCAAAGCACGCGAAGTTCCGGCAGCGATCCAGAAAGCGATGGAAAAAGCCCGTCGCAACATGTTGAATGTCGCGCTGAATAGCGGCACCCTGCAGCATCCTGTTAAAGGTGCTCATACGGGTTCCCGTGTGTTCATGCAGCCGGCTTCCGAAGGTACCGGTATCATCGCCGGTGGTGCAATGCGCGCCGTCCTGGAAGTTGCAGGGGTACATAACGTATTGGCTAAAGCTTATGGTTCTACAAACCCGATTAACGTGGTTCGTGCAACTATCGACGCTCTGGCAAATATGAAATCCCCACAAATGGTCGCTGCCAAGCGTGGTAAATCCGTTGAAGAAATTCTGGGGTAATTAACCATGGCAAAGACTATTAAAGTTACACAAACTCGCAGTTCTATTGGCCGCCTGCCTAAGCATAAAGCTACTCTGGTTGGTCTGGGTCTGCGTCGTATTGGTCACACCGTAGAGCGCGAGGATACTCCTGCTGTACGCGGTATGATCAACCTGGTTTCCTACATGGTTAAGGTTGAGGAGTAAGAGATGCGTTTAAATACTCTGTCTCCGGCTGATGGTGCCAAACAAGCGCCAAGGCGTGTAGGTCGTGGTATCGGTTCTGGCCTGGGTAAAACCGGTGGTCGTGGTCACAAAGGTCAGAACTCACGTTCTGGCGGTGGCGTACGTCGCGGTTTTGAAGGTGGTCAGATGCCTTTATATCGTCGTCTGCCGAAATTCGGCTTCACCTCCCGCAAAGCTATGATCACGGCAGAAGTTCGTCTGTCTGAACTGGCTCTGGTGGAAGGCGACGTGATCGACCTGAACGCGCTGAAAGCCGCTAACGTAGTTGGTATCCAGATCGAGTTCGCGAAAGTAATCCTTTCAGGCGAAGTTGGTCGTGCGGTAACTCTGCGTGGTTTGCGTGTCACCAAAGGCGCTCGTGTTGCTATCGAAGCTGCTGGCGGTAAAATTGAGGAATAAGTAGCAGATGGCTAAGCAACCGGGATTAGATTTTCAAAGTGCCAAGGGTGGACTAGGCGAACTGAAGCGCAGACTTTTGTTTGTTATCGGTGCGCTGATTGTTTTCCGTATCGGCTCTTTTATTCCGATCCCTGGTATTGATGCCACTGTACTTGCCAAATTGCTCGAGCAGCAAAGAGGCACTATCATTGAAATGTTTAACATGTTCTCTGGTGGTGCTCTCAGCCGTGCTTCAATCTTTGCTCTGGGGATCATGCCGTACATTTCGGCATCGATCATTATCCAGTTGTTGACGGTGGTTCATCCAGCGTTAGCGGAAATTAAGAAAGAAGGGGAGGCTGGCCGTCGTAAGATTAGCCAGTATACCCGCTACGGTACGCTGGTATTGGCAGTGTTTCAGTCTATCGGTATTGCTACCGGTTTGCCGAACATGCCTGGTATGCAAGGCCTGGTGTTGAATCCAGGCTTCGCATTCTACTTTACTGCAGTTGTGAGTCTGGTTACCGGGACAATGTTCCTGATGTGGCTGGGTGAGCAAATTACTGAACGAGGTATCGGTAACGGTATTTCGATCATTATTTTTGCCGGTATCGTAGCGGGTCTTCCGCCAGCAGTTGCCCATACTATCGAACAAGCTCGGCAAGGCGACCTGCACTTCCTCCTGTTGCTGTTGGTTGCAGTTTTAGTGTTTGCAGTGACTTTCTTTGTTGTGTTTGTAGAACGTGGTCAACGTCGTATCGTCGTTAACTACGCCAAGCGTCAACAAGGTCGTCGTGTCTATGCAGCACAGAGCACGCACTTACCGTTGAAAGTGAATATGGCCGGGGTTATCCCAGCAATCTTCGCTTCCAGCATCATTCTGTTCCCTGCCACGATTGCATCATGGTTCGGGGGCGGAACTGGTTGGAACTGGCTGACTACGATTTCGCTGTATTTGCAGCCTGGACAACCGCTTTATGTGTTACTCTATGCGACTGCAATCATCTTCTTCTGTTTCTTTTATACTGCGTTGGTGTTCAACCCGCGTGAGACAGCAGATAACCTGAAGAAGTCCGGTGCATTTGTACCAGGAATTCGTCCGGGAGAGCAAACGGCGAAGTACATCGATAAAGTAATGACTCGCTTAACCTTAATTGGTGCGATGTATATTACTTTCATCTGCCTTATCCCGGAGTTCATGCGTGACGCGATGAAAGTTCCATTCTACTTTGGTGGTACTTCACTACTAATCGTAGTCGTTGTCATTATGGACTTTATGGCTCAAGTGCAAACTCTGATGATGTCAAGTCAGTACGAGTCTGCATTGAAGAAAGCAAACCTGAAAGGCTATAACCGCTAATCTGGTGCGTTTGCGAAGTTACGGAGAGTAAAAATGAAAGTTCGTGCTTCCGTCAAGAAATTATGTCGTAACTGCAAAATTGTTAAGCGTAACGGTATCGTTCGCGTAATCTGCAGCGCAGAACCGAAGCATAAACAGCGTCAAGGCTGATTATCTCGCATATTTTTCTTGCAAAGTTGGGTTGAGCTGGCTAGATTAGCCAGCCAATCTTTTGTATGTAAGCAGCAATACTATTTGAGTATCCTGAAAACGGGCTTTTCAGAATGGTATTGCCGTATATAAATAGTAGGAGTGCATAGTGGCCCGTATAGCAGGCATTAACATTCCTGATCAGAAACATACCGTGATCGCATTAACTTCGATCTACGGCATCGGTAAAACCCGCTCACAGTCTATCTGTGCTGCATCCGGTATTGCTGAAAATGTTAAGATCAGTGAGCTGTCTGAAGAGCAAATCGAAAAACTGCGTGACGAAGTTGCCAAGTTCATTGTTGAAGGTGATCTGCGTCGTGAAGTCACCCTGAGCATCAAGCGTCTTATGGACCTTGGGACTTATCGTGGTTTGCGTCATCGTCGTGGTCTTCCAGTACGCGGTCAGCGTACCAAGACTAACGCACGTACCCGTAAGGGTCCGCGTAAACCGATCAAGAAATAATCGGGGTGATTGAATAAATGGCAAAGGCACCTGTTCGTACACGTAAACGTGTAAGAAAACAAGTCTCTGACGGCGTGGCTCATATCCATGCTTCTTTCAACAACACCATTGTTACCATTACCGATCGTCAGGGTAATGCTTTGGGTTGGGCAACAGCTGGTGGTTCCGGTTTCCGTGGTTCTCGTAAATCCACTCCGTTCGCAGCTCAGGTTGCAGCAGAGCGCTGCGCTGACGCAGTGAAAGAATACGGTATCAAGAATCTGGAAGTTATGGTTAAAGGACCTGGTCCTGGTCGTGAGTCTACTATCCGCGCATTAAACGCGGCTGGTTTCCGCATCACTAATATTACTGATGTGACTCCTATCCCTCATAACGGTTGTCGTCCGCCGAAAAAGCGCCGCGTATAACGCTGCTTTTTTAGGTTTGTTGGAGAGAGAAAATGGCAAGATATTTGGGTCCTAAGCTCAAGCTTAGCCGTCGTGAGGGCACAGATTTATTCCTTAAATCTGGCGTTCGCGCGATCGATACCAAGTGTAAAATTGAACAAGCTCCTGGTCAGCATGGTGCGCGTAAACCGCGTCTGTCTGACTACGGTGTACAGTTACGTGAAAAGCAAAAAGTTCGTCGTATTTACGGTGTTCTGGAGCGTCAGTTCCGTAACTATTACAAAGAAGCAGCACGCCTGAAAGGCAACACCGGTGCAAACCTGTTGCAACTGCTTGAAGGTCGTTTGGACAACGTTGTTTATCGTATGGGCTTCGGCGCTACTCGTGCGGAATCGCGCCAGTTAGTTAGCCACAAAGCTATCATGGTAAACGGTCGCGTTGTTAACATCGCTTCTTATCAGGTATCTCCGAATGACGTTGTCAGCATCCGCGAGAAAGCTAAAAAGCAATCTCGCGTGAAGGCCGCTTTGGAGTTGGCTGAACAGCGTGAAAAGCCGACTTGGCTTGAAGTTGATGCTGCTAAGATGGAAGGTGTGTTCAAGCGTATGCCTGAACGTACTGATCTGTCTTCCGACATTAACGAACACCTGATCGTCGAGCTTTACTCCAAGTAAAGCTTAGTACCAAAGAGAGGACACAATGCAGGGTTCTGTGACAGAGTTTCTAAAACCGCGCCTGGTAGATATCGAGCAAGTCAGTTCGACGCACGCCAAGGTGACCCTTGAGCCTTTAGAACGTGGCTTTGGCCATACTTTAGGCAACGCACTGCGCCGTATTCTGCTTTCATCCATGCCGGGTTGCGCGGTGACCGAGGTTGAGATTGATGGTGTACTGCATGAGTACAGCACCAAAGAAGGCGTACAGGAAGATATCCTGGAGATCCTGCTCAACCTGAAAGGGCTGGCGGTGAGAGTTCAAGGGAAAGATGAAGTTATTCTTACCCTGAATAAGTCTGGCATTGGCCCTGTGACTGCAGCCGACATTACCCATGATGGTGATGTCGAAATCGTCAAGCCGCAACATGTCATCTGCCACCTGACCGATGAGAACGCTGCTATCAGCATGCGTATCAAAGTTCAGCGCGGTCGTGGTTATGTGCCGGCGTCTGCCCGAATTCATTCGGAAGAAGATGAGCGCCCAATTGGTCGTCTGTTAGTAGACGCATGCTACAGCCCTGTAGAGCGAATTGCCTACAATGTTGAAGCAGCGCGTGTAGAACAGCGTACTGATTTGGACAAGCTGGTTATCGAAATGGAAACCAACGGTACGATCGATCCTGAAGAGGCGATCCGTCGTGCGGCGACCATTCTTGCTGAACAACTTGAAGCTTTCGTTGATTTACGTGATGTACGTCAACCGGAAGTCAAAGAAGAGAAGCCGGAATTCGATCCAATCCTGCTGCGCCCTGTTGACGATCTGGAATTGACTGTCCGCTCTGCTAACTGCCTTAAGGCAGAAGCAATCCACTACATCGGTGATCTGGTACAGCGTACCGAGGTTGAGTTACTTAAAACACCTAACCTGGGTAAAAAATCTCTTACTGAGATCAAAGACGTACTTGCGTCCCGTGGTTTGTCTCTGGGCATGCGCCTGGAAAACTGGCCACCAGCAAGTATTGCTGACGAGTAACCGGATCACAGGTTAAGGTTTTACTGAGAAGGATAAGGTCATGCGCCATCGTAAGAGTGGTCGTCAACTGAACCGTAACAGCAGCCACCGACAGGCTATGTTCCGTAACATGGCCGGCTCTTTGGTTCGTCATGAGATCATCAAGACGACCCTGCCGAAAGCGAAAGAGCTGCGTCGCGTTGTTGAGCCGCTGATTACTCTTGCCAAGACCGACAACGTTGCAAATCGTCGTCTGGCATTCGCCCGTACTCGTGATAACGAGATCGTGGCAAAACTGTTTAATGAACTGGGCCCGCGTTTCGCGAGCCGTGCCGGTGGTTACACTCGCATTCTGAAGTGTGGTTTCCGTGCAGGCGACAATGCGCCGATGGCTTACATCGAGCTCGTTGATCGTGCAGAGTCACAAGCAGAAGTAGCAACTGCTGAATAATCTGTAGATGCATGAAAAAGCCGGGCTCTGCCCGGTTTTTTTACGTCTAAATTTTGATGCTTTAAATTTCGTTACCTCCGGCACCATTCATCATGAATTTCTCTTTTATCCGCGCTATGCTGCCTTAACGTTGTGAAGCTAACCGTTTGGCTGAGGCAAAATCATGTTTCTTATTGACCAGTGGGTTGAAAAACACATTAAAGAGGCCCGGGAAAATGGTGAGTTTGATAATCTTCCGGGAGCTGGCAGACCTCTTATACTCGATGATGACAGCGGCATTCCTGAAGAGCTAAGAACCGCTTATCGTATTCTTAAAAACGCAGGTTATTTGCCTCCTGAGTTGCAGGACCGAAAAGAAGCGATCGAATTAGATCATATACTTAATGTTTTAACGCGGGATGATCCTCAGTTTTCAGCTGTTGAAAAGCGTCTCAAAATTCTTCAGTTGCGTTTGCAGCAAGCGGGAATGAATATCGATTTTCTTCATGGGCGCTACAAAGATGCGCTGAAGGATAAGTTTAGAGGTGAGTGAATATGTATAAAATTGGTGAGCTAGCTGCTTTGGCAGGGGTCTCTACGGATACTGTTCGTTATTATGAAAAACAGGAAATGATGGCGGCGGGTTTACGGACTACCTCCGGTTATCGTCAATATGATGAAAACGACTTACAACGGTTGCGATTCATTCGGTATGCAAAATCTACCGGGTTTACGCTTGAAGCAATTAAAGAACTGCTTTCTATTCGGGTCGATCCTATTCATCACACATGTCAGGAATCTAAGTCTATTGTTGATGAGCGTCTGGCTGAGGTTGAGCTCAAATTACAAGAGCTCACCCGGATGCGTGAATCTTTGAAAAGATTGAGTGCCGCCTGCTGTGGTTCTGCGCATACCAGTGAGAGTTGTTCAATATTAGAAGCGCTTGAAGATGGGGCAGGAAAAGTGATCTAATCTGCTCAGGCATTTTGAAAAGAGCTACCGGTTGGAAATTAAACGCAGTATTATGCGCTGGCAATTTAGCCATGTTGCATTTCTAAAAAACGAGGGAGTTATGACTCAGTATAAGCACCAAAAAGGGACCATTCAGGATAATGCCTTGCAGGCTCTTCTTCATGATCCACTGTTTAAGCAGCGCATTGAAAAGAATCTAAAGGGTAAGGGAAGTTATCGTAGAAAAGAAAAAAATGGAAAAGGGAATTATATGGAGGGCAGTGTTGAGCGTTTAATCGAATATTCAACACTGCCCTTCTAAAACTTAAAGCAACAGCAACTTTCTTCTTCGTTACAATCTCGGTGTTTGCTGCTCTTTAAGCAGATCACGAATTTCTGCCAGCAAAGTTTCTTCCGCAGTCGGTTTCGGTGGTGCCGCAGGAACATCTTCCTGTTTACGGCGCATTTTGTTCATCAAAGTGATTGCGCAGAAGATTGCCAAAGCAACAATGACGAAATCAAAAATATTTTGGATAAACACACCGTAATGCATTACGACTGCCGGTACCGTTCCTTGTGCGTCTCTGAGTACAAAAGCGAATTGCTTGAAATCGACTCCACCAATGAGTAAACCCAGCGGTGGCATAATAATATCAGCAACAAATGATGACACTATCTTGCCGAAGGCTGCACCAATGATTACACCGACGGCAAGGTCGACCACGTTGCCACGCATGGCAAATTCACGAAACTCTTTCATAAAACTCATAAAATACTCCTTGGCAAATTCATCAAATGTGTCCAACCAAGTAAAGACCATTTGTCGCGTCTTCGCTACAAAAGTTCTCTACTGAATCCTGCTTAACGCCATATATTTTCGGCAATTCATCAATTTATAAGAAGAACGGGCTAGGTTGGAACAAACGTTCCACATCCCTGACAAATTTCTTATCTGTAATGAACATCACCACATGATCACCTTGTTGGATTCTGCTATTTCCATTAGCAATGATGACGTCATTCCCACGGACGATCGCGCCGATAGTCGTCCCTGGCGGCAATTTAATTTGCTCTACCGTACGACCAACAACTTTAGAGGTGGTCTCATCGCCATGTGCAATCGCCTCAATAGCTTCGGCTACACCACGGCGTAATGACGAAACGCTGACGATATCTGCTTTTCTGACGTGCCCAAGCAGTGCCGAAATCGTCGCCTGCTGAGGTGAAATCGCAATATCAATCACGCTGCCTTGCACCAAATCCACGTACGCACTGCGCTGAATGAGAACCATCGCTTTTTTGGCGCCCATACGTTTTGCAAGCATCGCCGACATGATGTTTGCTTCATCATCATTAGTAATCGCAATAAACACATCAACTTGTTCAATATGTTCTTCTGCTAACAATTCCTGATCAGAGGCATCGCCGTAGAAAACAATCGTGTCTTGCAGCAACTCGGCCAGTTCAGCTGCCCGCTGCTGATCGCGTTCTATCAGTTTTACGCTGTAATTCTTCTCAAGCTTTTGTGCCAGTCCGGCACCCACATTGCCCCCACCGACAATCATGATCCGCTTATATGGTTTTTCCAGCCGTTGAAGTTCGCTCATAACCGCACGGATGTGCTGAGAGGCGGCAACAAAGAACACTTCATCACCTGCTTCAATAATGGTTGAACCCTGCGGGCGAATCGGGCGGTCCTGGCGGAAAATGGCTGCAACGCGAGTTTCGATGTGCGGCATGTGTTCACGCATTGAAGAGAGTGCATTACCTACCAGCGGACCGCCATAATAGGCTTTAACTGCGGCAATGCTCACTTTCCCTTCTGCAAAGTTCACAACCTGTAATGCACCCGGATATTCGATTAATTTGTAGATGTAATCGGTAACTAGTTGCTCAGGCGAAATCAGATGGTCAATCGGCACAGCTTCTGGACTGAAAAGCTTTTCGGATTCACGGATATATTCCGTGGAGCGAATGCGTGCGATGCGGTTTGGGGTATTGAAAAGCGAATACGCAATCTGACATGCCACCATGTTGGTTTCGTCCGAATTAGTCACCGCCACCAACATATCGGCATCTTCAGCTCCGGCTTCGCGGAGTACGCGTGGGTGAGAGCCATGTCCCTGCACAACGCGCAGGTCAAATTTGTCCTGAAGCTGACGTAACCGGACGGTGTTGGTATCGACAACGGTAATGTCATTGTTTTCACCCACCAGATTTTCAGCGAGTGTTCCACCAACCTGTCCGGCCCCGAGAATTATTATTTTCATATGACTCTCTGCTTGGCTTCGAAGATTTCAGCCTGAATAAGTAGCATTAATAGTAAACAATCAGCTTTTGATCAGTTTAGCGTAATAGAAGCCATCGCCGTCATCGGCGTGTGGAAGGTTTTGTCTGCCTGGTTTTTCCCTCGTGCCGGTCTCAACTAGCGTCGCATCCGGGTGAGATTTAAGAAATTCCGCTATTTGCAGGCAATTTTCTTCGGGCAAAACTGAGCATGTTGCGTAAACCATTACACCCTTGCTTTTAAGGCGTGGCCAGACGGCTTCCAGGATCTCTTTTTGCAAGCCTGCCAGCTCAGTAATATCGCTGTCTCTGCGTAGCCACTTTATGTCGGGATGCCGGCGGATAACGCCGGTCGCCGAGCACGGTGCATCCAGCAGAATGCGGTCAAAGATACGCTCGCCAGCCCAGGCCTGTGGCTCACGTCCATCGCCTTGCTTCACTTCCGCATTAAGTTTTAAACGCTGCAGATTCTCATGAACACGCTTCAGACGTTGTTCATCCACGTCCACGGCCAGCACATGAGATTTAGGCGCGGCCTCCAGTATGTGGGTCGTTTTACCGCCAGGCGCGCAGCACAAATCGAGGATCATCTCGCCATCCTGCGGATCCAGCAGATCAACGCTGCCTTGTGCAGAAGCGTCCTGAACCGTCACCCATCCTTCTGAAAATCCTGGGAGCAGACTGACCTGACAAGGCGTGATCAGACGCAGTGCATCGGAATATTCAGGATGTGGAACCGCTTCAATCTGCGCTTCATTCAACAGTCGAAGATAATCGTCGCGGGTATTGTGCATGCGGTTTACGCGTAGCCACATAGGCGGCCTTTGATTATTCGCATCAACAATGCTTTCCCAGGCGTCGGGATAGGCTTTCTTAAGACGATTAAGAAGCCAGCTCGGATGGAGATAGCGGCTGTCATTATTGGCCATACGTTGCAGCAATTCTTCCTGCTGACGCTGGAACTGCCGGAGAACGCCGTTGATCAGACCTTTTAGCTGAGGGCGCTTTAGTGCCACAGCGCCATCAACAGTTTCAGCTAACACTGCGTGAGCGGGAATACGCGTATGAGTTAGCTGATACAGGCCAACCATCAGTAAGTAATGCAGTGTCCGTTGCTTTCCCGTCAACGGTTTTGCCATGAGTTGTTGCAGGCACCATTCGAGCTGAGGCAATACCCTCAGAGTGCCGAAACATAATTCCTGCAATAATCCGCGATCTTTTTCTGAAATATTTTTCTGCAAACCGGGAAGGACCGTCGACAATGACAGGCCTTTATCTAAAACCTGACTGATGGCTTGAGCTGCAATACTACGAAGATTATAGGCTGTTTTCATTGTTCAAATGGCTGAATGGATCAGCATTATCAGAAAGGTAAGGCCCGACGAAATATCGGGCGTAGTCGGAAGGGTCAGGCTAAACGAGAGCCTTCGATAAACCATTCACGACGAGAGTTCAGCAAGTCCTGTGCGGACATTGCTTTTTTACCTGAAGGTTGCAACTGGGTGATATTCAGGATGCCGTCAGACGTAGCAACCTGGATCCCCTTTTTATCTGCAGAAACAATGGTGCCGGGCAGGGTGCTATGGCTTGCAGGCAAACTTTCAGCTGACCAGACTTTTACGGGCTGGTCGTCAATCATAAAGAAACTGACAGGCCACGGATTAAATGCACGTATACAACGTTCCAGCTGGTCTGCGGAAAGCGTCCAGTCTAAGCGTGCTTCCTCTTTGCTCAGCTTTTCAGCGTACGTAACGAGTTCTTCGTTCTGAACTTCTGGTTGAGCCGTGCCGTTCGCCAGCTGCCCGAGCGTTTCAAGCATACCTTCCGGGCCGAGCTCAGCCAGTTTGTTGTACAGGGATGCACTGGTATCTTCCGGAAGAATGTCACATTCCACTTTATGCAGCATGTCGCCGGTATCCAGACCCACATCCATCTGCATGATAGTGATACCGGTTTTAGCATCGCCAGCCCACAAGGAACGCTGAATCGGCGCGGCACCACGCCAGCGTGGCAACAGGGAACCGTGTACGTTAATGCAGCCCAGTTTAGGCATATCCAGCACAGCTTTAGGGAGAATCAGGCCATAAGCTACGACCACCATCACATCAGCTTCCAAATCGGACACCAGTGACTGGTTTTCTTCAGGGCGCAAAGATTTCGGCTGAAATACGGGAATATTATGAGCAAGTGCCAGCGTTTTTACCGGGCTTGCAGTCAGCTTGTTACCACGGCCGGCCGGGCGGTCGGGTTGGGTAAATACACCCACAACCTGATGTTCTGATGACAAAAGCGCGTCAAGATGACGCGCTGCGAAGTCTGGGGTACCGGCAAATATAATCCGCAAAGCAGTGTCCTGTGTTACTCGAATATTAGTCAGCCCGCGCGTTCAGCTTGGCCATTTTTTCCATCTTCTGGCGAATACGCTGACGTTTCAGTGGTGACAAGTAATCCACGAATAATTTACCCACCAGATGATCCATTTCATGCTGGATGCAAATCGCCAGTAAGTCATCAGCTTCCAGCTCGAAGGTTTTACCCTCCCGATCCAGAGCGCGGACTTTCACTTTCTCAGCACGCGGCACCAGCGCACGTTGATCAGGGATCGACAGGCAGCCTTCTTCAATACCGGTTTCGCCGCTTTTTTCCAGCAGCTCAGGATTGATGAGAACCAGGCGTTCGTCGCGATTTTCAGAGACATCAATAACGATAATACGTTGATGAATGTCTACCTGAGTCGCAGCCAGGCCAATGCCTTCTTCTGCATACATGGTTTCAAACATATCATCCACGATCTGCTGAATTTCGGCGTTAACTTCTTTGACCGGTTTTGCAGTAATGCGAAGCCGCTCGTCTGGGAAATGTAATATCTGTAATACGGACATATTTTTCTGGATCTTTATTCAATTGATTGAAGATATATAGACTCTATTCTAGACATTTCCTGCTCCGATTGACAGCATCCTCTGCCAATTGAATCCTTCGTCGAAAGGCATTGAACAGAGGCAGGATAATGACATTACAGGAAGTATGGATTCGTTTATCAGCCGTCAGGCGCCTTGATGCTGCCCATGCCGAAGGCATAATTCGGGCACTCTTCTGCCAGGGGCATTATGGCCCTTCTGAATTATTCTCGTGCGGCCTTACCGCGGAGCAAATAGAAGATTTCAGGAATATCAATCAGCAATGGCTATCCGCGTCGCTAAACTGGCTGGAAGGGGATAGCCGATATCTTGTCACATTTGACTGTGCGCTCTACCCGCCTTTGTTAGCGCAGATTCCGTCTCCGCCATTGATTTTGTTCGTCGAAGGTAATCCGGATTTGCTGTTATCTCCTCAAATAGCAATGGTGGGAAGCCGTCACTACTCCCATTACGGTGAACAATATGCACAGGTTTTTGCCGGCGGGCTGGTAAGCAGCGGTTTTACCGTGACGAGCGGGCTTGCGATGGGAATTGATGGAATTAGTCATAAAGCAACATTACAGGCGCAGGGAAAAACTATCGCCGTTCTTGGCAGCGGGCTGATGAAGCGTTATCCATCTCGTCATTTGATGTTAGCCGACAGTATTCTTGAGCAAGGCGGGACCTTGGTTTCTGAGCATCTGGTGACTGCGCCGCCACTTGCGGCCAACTTTCCTCGCCGGAACCGCATTATCAGTGGTCTCAGCGTGGGTGTTCTGGTTGTGGAAGCAACCTTGCGCAGCGGGTCGTTGATCACAGCCCGTTATGCACTTGAACAGGGCCGAGAAGTTTTTGCTTTGCCCGGCCCACTAGGCAGCCCGACCTCAGAAGGAACTCACTGGCTTATCCAACAGGGCGCTTACCTGGTTACTGAGCCTAATGATATTGCCGAGCATATTGGAAGCGGCTTAACCTGGTTTCCGACTCTGCGAATCCCCGAACTGTCAAAAGCACCCCGAGATAAGCCACCAAAGGCGTCAGAGGCGTCAGAGGCGATTATTTGTGCACAAGAATGCGAAGTTGAATTGCCATTTGCTGATGTGTTGGCTAACGTAGAATATGAGGTGACATCTGTTGACGTCGTCGCCGAACGTGCCGGCCAACCTGTGCCAGAAGTGGTAGGTAAACTACTCGAGCTGGAGTTAGCAGGATGGATCGCAGCTGTATCCGGCGGCTATGTCCGAATTAAGAGGGCAAGCCATGTTCGACGTACTAATGTACTTATTTGAAACTTACATTCACAACGAAGCGGAGATGAATGTTGACGAGGATAGGTTAACGGATGACTTGACCGAGGCTGGTTTTCACCGGGCCGATATTCACAATGCGCTGAATTGGCTTGAAAAACTTGCGGATATGCAAGAGGGTGGAACCCCATCTTATATGCTGGATTCAGATCCTTCAGCATTACGTGTTTACACCGACGAGGAAACGAGCCGGTTAGATAGCAGTTGTCGTGGCTTTTTGTTGTTCCTGGAACAGATAAAGGTTTTAAACTTCGATACCCGTGAAATGGTTATCGATCGTGTTATGGCTCTGGACACTGAAGAATTCGATCTTGAGGATCTTAAGTGGGTGGTGCTGATGGTTCTTTTTAATATTCCCGGATATGAAAGTGCATATCAGCAAATGGAAGAGCTGTTATTTGAAGTTAATGAAGGTTATCTGCATTAAGAGATAACAGGTAAAACGTAACATATGACAAAAGCAGCACTTTTTGCTGAGAAGCAAAATGAATCCTGTCCGGAATGCGGGGCCGATCTGGTGATCCGTAGTGGTCGCCACGGCCCTTTTCTCAGCTGTTCATCCTATCCACAGTGCGAATATATCCGCCCCCTGAAATCACAGGCCGACGGACATATTGTGAAAATCCTGGACGGGCAGTTATGTCCCAAATGCAGTGCCACGCTGGTGCTTCGCCAGGGACGTTATGGGATGTTTATCGGGTGCAGCGAGTATCCGGAATGCGACCATATTGAAGTCATCGATAAACCCGAAGAAACCAGCCTCAGTTGTCCGCAATGCGGCAAAGGACATCTGCTGCAGCGTAAGTCTCGCTTTGGTAAGGTTTTTCACGCCTGCGACCGCTACCCGGACTGCCAGTTTGCCATCAATAATAAGCCCGTTGCCGGCGAGTGCGTGCACTGCCAATATCCTTTATTGATGGAAAAGAAAACGGCGCAGGGTATAAAACTATTTTGTGCCAGTAAACTGTGCGGCAAAGCCGTAGAAATAAAAGATAACGAAGAAAATGAATAAAGAAGCAGAAAACTCACTTGCAAAGGTACTTGAAGCATTACATCAACAGCAGGTTATCGCTTATCCGACTGAGGCCGTATTCGGGTTAGGTTGTGATCCTGACAGCGAGCAGGCGGTTGAGTCTCTTTTGGCTCTTAAAAAACGTCCTAAAGATAAAGGGCTGATTTTAATCGCCGATAACTATCAGCAACTTCTCCCTTATATTGATGATTCATCATTAACCCATCAGCAACTCGAACATATCTTGTCGTTTTGGCCTGGACCGGTGACCTGGGTGATGCCTGCAAAACCCTCTACGCCTGACTGGCTGACAGGGCGCTTCTCGTCGCTGGCGGTCCGCGTAACCGATCATCCGCGGGTTAAAGAACTCTGCCAGCAGTTTGGAAAACCGTTGGTTTCTACAAGCGCGAATCTGAATGGTCAGGAACCTTGCCGATTGGCTGATGAAGTCCGTCTCCAGTTTGGTGAGGATTTCCCCGTGCTTAACGGCAAAGTGGGTGGAAGAGAAAACCCATCTGAAATCAGGGATGCCCTCACCGGCGATCTCATTCGTCAAGGCTAAGGAACGAAAGTCATGCCATCTTTCGCGGTATTCGGTAATCCAATCAGTCACAGCAAATCCCCCCGTATTCATGCATTGTTTGCCAGCCAGACAGGGCTTGAACACAGTTATGGAACGATGCTGGCGCCAAATGAAGATTTTGAAGAAACGCTGCGATCCTTTTTTGAAAAGGGAGCCAAGGGGGCAAACATTACTGTGCCTTTCAAAGAGCGGGCATTTGCTGAGTCAGATGAACTGACTGACCGTGCGGCGATGTCTGGCGCTGTAAATACTCTCAAAAAACTTGAAGACGGAAGATTGCTCGGGGATAACACCGACGGAATAGGAATGTTGAGCGATCTGGAACGTCTGGCGCTTATTCAGCCCGGCGATCGGGTATTGCTGATAGGCGCTGGTGGAGCTGCACGTGGAGTGATCCTTCCGCTTTTATCCTACGGATGCTCCGTTGTCGTTACCAACCGTACTTTTGAACGTGCACAACATCTCAGTCATATATTCGAGAGCAAAGGTGAGATCCGGGCTCTTGCGTTCAGCGATCTGGCCGGCGAGAAATTCGATCTGATTATCAATGCGACGGCATCAGGTATTAATGGTGAAATCCCGGCAATCTCTGAGCAGGTTTTCACTGCACAGACGCGCGTTTACGATATGTTTTATCAGGCCGGTCTGACACCTTTTCTTTGCTGGGCCAAAGGCAACGGTGTGACGCATTATGCTGATGGTTTGGGAATGCTGGTGGGACAGGCCGCTCATGCTTTCTATTTATGGCACGGTGTTATGCCAGAAATAGAGCCTGTGCTGGCGCAGTTAAAACAAGATTTACTGGGATAACTGAAAGAGCCTGAACAGCCTTGTTGAATACGTTGTCCAGGCTCATTAACTATTTACTCGCCAGATAGACATCTTTCCATGTGACATAGTTATTTGAAGAGTAGGTCAGCCCCGCAAGTTCATCGGCGCTCAGTTCGCGGATCTGCTTAACCGGGCTTCCTAAATAGAGATAGCCGCTTTCGAGCCGCTTTCCTGGGGGAACCAGACTTCCTGCGCCAATCATTACATCATCTTCTATGATCGCTCCATCCAGCAGTATGGATCCCATTCCTACCAGAACCCGGCTTCCGATCGTACAACCATGCAGCATTGCTTTATGCCCGACCGTGACGTCTTCGCCAATAATAAGAGGGTGCCCTTCAGGATTCTGGCGGGACTGATGAGTCACATGCAGCACGCTGCCATCCTGCACATTCGATCTGCAACCTACCGACACACTATTTACATCACCGCGTATGACAACCAGCGGCCAGATACTGACATCATCCGCGAGATCGACATCCCCGATAACAACACTGGAAGGATCCACCATCACCCTTTCGCCCAATGTTGGCGTTAATCCCTGATAAGGGCGCAAAGCCTGAGACATAGGTAAGTACCTCATAATTGAGTTTTAACCTTGGCAATATAGTCCTGGCTGCGGGAAATACCAATTCAGAGGCGATAAGAACGGTGACAAAACCAGCGGATCGGACGAGATCACGGCGAAAGGGTCGAAAAATATGCAGTCGATCCTTTTATTCAAAAAAAGGCTTGTGCAAAAAATTCGGATCCCTATAATGCCGCTCCATCGACAGGGAACAACGTGAACAACATCACGAAGTGACCGGGTCGGAAAGATTAAAAACAGCGGCAACCGGATGAAATAAACGGTTGACACTGAATGAGGAAAGC
>Ga0153981_1000093_pt1 | contig 26446 bp, 21 predicted proteins | sample TSGA065MetaG_FD_104714 | JGI IMG/M metagenome (GOLD analysis project Ga0153981, IMG submission 104714) | Attine ant fungus gardens microbial communities from Georgia, USA - TSGA065 MetaG | ecosystem: Host-associated > Fungi > Mycelium > Unclassified | place: USA: Georgia, Magnolia Springs State...
ACGGACGCGGGGTGGAGCAGCCTGGTAGCTCGTCGGGCTCATAACCCGAAGGTCGTCGGTTCAAATCCGGCCCCCGCAACCAATTCGGAACTGATGTACAATGATGTTCAGTTCGGATTCTGTGATGATGTAAAGCAGTACCAAGTAGTGACGGACGCGGGGTGGAGCAGCCTGGTAGCTCGTCGGGCTCATAACCCGAAGGTCGTCGGTTCAAATCCGGCCCCCGCAACCAACTACTTAAACAATGAATTGCATTAAACAATCAGCACCTTAAGGGGTGTTTTTTTGTATCCAAATTTCGGGTACAGCCCGGAATGGCTTCATATTTTCCACCATTCCCCTGCTTATTTCGCCCTTGCCGCCCCGCCTTCTGAAAACCAAACCTTAATTCCTGCCATAATCGATTCCGCGACCTGCTGCTGAAAATGGGCAGTCCTCAATTTTTTCTCTTCGTTGATATTACTGATGAAAGCCGTCTCCACCAGAATGGACGGAATGTCCGGCGCTTTCAGCACGGCAAAACCGGCCTGATCGACTTTGTTTTTGTGCAGATGATTAATCTTCCCCATGCGCGTCAGCACTTCTTTGCCAAATTTTAGGCTGTCGCCGATGGTTGCCGTCTGAACCAGATCGAACATCGTATGATCCAGATAACGATCGCCGCTTTTGCTGACGCCGCCAATCAGGTCAGATTCATTCTGGGTTTGCGCCAGAAAACGTGCAGCAGAACTGGTGGCGCCTTTGGTCGATAAGGCAAAAACGGACGAGCCTTTTGCAGCGCGGTTTGTAAACGCATCGGCATGAATAGAAATAAACAGATCTGCCCGCAATTTTCGCGCTTTCGCCACCCTGACCTTCAGCGGAATAAAGACATCTTCATTGCGGGTCATATGCGCTTTCATATTAGGTTCACGCGTAATCAGTTTTTGCAGACGGCGCGCGATTTGCAAAACCACATCCTTTTCACGCGTTTTGTATTTACCAATCGCACCCGGATCTTCACCACCGTGCCCCGGATCCAGCATAATGACCAGCGGCCTGCTTCGGCCGGCCTGACCGTCTTTGGCCGTTTCAGGCGGCAGCGTTCTCGCCACATCGCCGCGATTGTAATCTTCCAGTAATGCCAGCAGCGGATCATCTTCCGCACTCACGGCACCGTCTTCCGGATACAAATCGACGACCAGACGGTTGTGGAATTCGGCGACCGGCCTGAGAGTAAACACATGAGGATTGATGGCCCGCTTGAGTTCAAGCACCATGCGCACCGTTTTGGTATCAAACTGCCCCACCCGCGCCTGGCGGATATAAGGGTCACTTTGCTGGACCTTTTCTCCCAGCCCTTTCAGAACGCTGTTAAGGTGAACACCTTCAATATCGACGACCACACGCGGCGGGTCGCTCAGCAGAAATTGCTTATATTTTAGTGGCGTACTGGATTCGAGCGTAATGCGGGTGTACGTGGAAGAAGGCCAGATGCGTACTGCAATAACCTGTGAGCTGGCAGCGAACCCCACTTTGCTCACACTCAGCATCCAGGAAGCCGCTACAGTTTGAAGAAGTCGTCGTCGTCCGGGATTGTGGTTATCGTCAGTCATGCAGTCTCAAAAGTATCTAAAAGTAAGAAATTGCTGATAAAAAACTCAGTTTATGGATTCTAACGAATCGTATCCTGCATGTCATTCCTAAACATTTATTCGATTAATCAATTTGTTGTAGGTTTGTAATGGGTGTTAAAACAAAAACAACGATTTCTTACTTGCCACACGCCGACAAAAGAATAAAAATACAAAAATTACGAATAAAAATTCATACGAGGTTTTGCCGTGAAGGAACGTAGTACAGAACTGGTTCAGGGATTTCGCCACACAGTTCCCTATATTAATGCGCACCGTGGCAAAACGTTCGTGGTCATGCTCGGTGGGGAAGCCATAGAACATGAGAATTTTAGCAATATTGTCAATGATATCGGGCTGTTACACAGTTTAGGCATTCGTCTGGTGGTGGTTTATGGTGCACGCCCGCAGATTGATGAGAACCTTTCTGAGCACAATTACGAGCCGATTTATCACAAAAACATCCGCGTGACCGACGCCCGGGCGCTCGAACTGGTGAAGCAGGCAGCGGGTTTGTTGCAGCTTGATATCACCGCGCGGCTTTCCATGAGTCTGAATAATACGCCACTGCAGGGCGCGCATATCAACGTGGTCAGCGGGAACTTTATCATTGCTCAGCCGCTGGGCGTCGATGACGGTATCGATTACTGCCACAGTGGCCGTATCCGCCGTATTGATGAAGAAGCGATTCATCGCCAGCTCGACAGTAACGCTATTGTGCTGCTCGGCCCGGTAGCGGTTTCCGTCACGGGCGAAAGCTTCAATCTGACGTCAGAAGAAGTCGCGACACAGCTGGCAATCAAACTGAAAGCCGAGAAAATGATCGGCTTCTGTTCTTCTCAGGGCGTCATCAACGATGAAGGGAATATTATCTCTGAGTTGTTCCCTAACGAAGCGCAGGAACGTATCGACCTGATGGAATCGGGTGGAGATTATCTTTCCGGCACCGTCAGGTTCCTGCGTGGGGCAGTGAAAGCCTGCCGCAGCGGCGTTCGTCGCAGCCACCTGATCAGTTATCAGGAAGACGGCGCGCTGGTTCAGGAACTCTTCTCACGTGACGGTATTGGTACGCAAATCGTTATGGAAAGCGCCGAGCAGGTTCGCCGCGCCACCATTAACGATATCGGAGGTATTCTTGAGCTGATCCGCCCGCTTGAGCAACAAGGCATTCTGGTTCGCCGCTCACGCGAGCAGCTCGAAATGGAAATTGATAAATTCACCATTATCGAACGCGATAACCTGACCATTGCCTGCGCCGCGCTTTACCCGTTCCACGATGAAGGAATTGGCGAAATGGCCTGCGTGGCGGTTCATCCCGATTACCGCAGTTCTTCACGCGGTGAAATGCTACTGCAACGCGTCGCCAGCCAGGCCAAGCAAATGGGTCTGAACCGGTTATTTGTTCTGACGACCCGCAGTATTCACTGGTTCCAGGAGCGTGGTTTCAAACCTGCGGAAGTTGACGTCCTGCCGATTCAGAAACAGGAAATGTACAACTACCAGCGCAGGTCTAAGATCCTGATTTCAGATCTCTGAAAATCAGAACCCATTATTCTGAGCATAAAAAAGGACGCTTTCGCGTCCTTTTGCTTTTACTGAAGTCTGGAAGTTCTATTTGCTGGTCTGCGATTTCAGAGCCTGCTGCAAGGTTGACGTATCCGGCCAGGTTTTGAAGCCTTCCGGCGCAGCATACTGCGGCGTTTTACTGTCGTTGCCGGAAACCTGAGACAGCATCGCCAGACCATCTTGCGCAATTACAGCCTGATGGAAATAGTCAGCCAGCTGAGTCTGTGTCAATCCGGCAATCACACGGATCACATTAGCCCGGGTATCAAACTGAGCATTTCCACGGCTGAAGTCATTGCCCAGACGATCGGCTTCTTCATCCAGCGTTTGCGGACGTTGCTGCATCTCATTCACCAGTCCCTGCTTATATTGCAGGAATTCATCATCTTTCATTTCCCGCAAACGCTTTTCAGCCTGCGGATAAAATGCCAGATAGCGCTGATAGAGATAGTCAGGTTGTTTGCTGTTACTTTGCAGCAGGAAGCCGATACCCCATTGTTTACCCACCGGGATCGGGAAGGCAAATACCGCGTATCCCAGCTGTTCCTGCGTACGCAGCTGGCTGTAGAACCACGGCTGAATAATCTGACCCAGCAGCGCACTGTAGCCCATACTCTGAACTTCGTCATAACCGCGTGGCACATACACCGCCGCCAGTGCAGAATCTGTACTGGTGCCGGTACGCTGGACATTGGCCTTCATCGGCTCAGACACTTCAGCCTGCTTTCCGCGCCACCATTCGGTCCCGTGCGCGCCCAGCTTTTGCATAATCTGCTGTGACATCGCCCTGACCTGATCGGCGGTCATATTCCCCACCACCATCACTTCGACGGCGGCGTGGTGAATCAGCTGTTCACGGTAATTATTCACGTCATCAAGCGTAATCTGCGCGACTAACTTTTCACGCTCGGCGCGTTCGGTATACGGCACACGGGAAAGCAGTTGGATCGGCTGTAACGCCAGTTCGAAAGCTTTGCCTTTATCGGCTGAAGATAGGCGTTCCAGATACCAGGATTTCGCCTGATCCAGCTGTTCCTGCGTCGGCTTAAAGTTCGGATAGTTATCCACTAATGCCGCCAGCAAATCAGGCAGACATTCAGTAAAGCCGGTGGCGGTAAATTGCAGGCCATTATCCGGAGACGTTCCGAACGTAATGCCGCCGATGGACGCCTGATAGCTCAGCTGATCAAACGCGACACCGGTGAGATAATCCGTCAGGCCGTACAACACCTGATTTTTTGCCGAACTCAGTGCCTCTTCATTACGGAAAGACACCGTGACATTGGCTTTCGGTTCATCGGCGAAGTACCTGCTCGGCATATAGAAGACACGCAGCCCTTTATCTTCCACCAGCAACTCAGGTTTGGCCGCCTTCGAGTCTTTCGTCACCAGCGCCAGAGAATCGGGAATATAGGGATTCAGTGCTGGCAGCGACAACGTGATGCCCTGCGCCAGCGTTTTCCATTTTTCAAAAGTTTGCGGCGGCACTTTATCGACTTCGTAAGGTGCCTCCATAAAGTAAGCCATTTTGTTGTGCGGCTCATTCGGGCTGATGATCCAGTAGCGTGCATTTTGCGGCGTCATTTCATCCAGACGTGATGCGATTGCTTTGGGATCGTACTGATCGGTCAGATACGGCGAATCGAGCACATGTTCAACCGGAACACGTAGCATGGTATCCACCAGCCACTCCACATAATCCATATCGCGGGTTAACGCGGGATACCGGAAATCAAGCGCCATGACGTGAGCAATTTCGTCAAAATAAGACTTCTTAATACCCTGTGTCCGCATTTCGTTGAGATAACTGAAAATCGCGGCGATCACTGTGTCGCGCCGGGCAAGACCTTTATCCGTCAGGGAAACAGAGATATTAAATACCCCCATATTCCGGTTAACCATCGGGTCTGCTCCGGCGCTGATCCCGTCTGCATAACCTTGTTTCTGCAACCAGTCTGACAGCGTATTTGGGCTGCGGTTACCAATCAGATAGCTGATATAGGTATCTGTTTTACTGCGAAAATCTGCGCTGTTGTTGTCGATGGCAAATTCAATACGCAATTCTTTGCGTGGCTGCGCGGGAACAAAATGGATGAATTCACCTTTTTGCTCTGTCGTCACCGTCGGTACGGTAATCGGCGGCACAACGGCATGATGGTTAGTGATCTTTCCGAAAGTATTGGCAGCCAAATCTGCCAGCTCCGGCAATGGTTTATTGCTGTAGATAACTCCTACCAGCAGATTGGCAGAATAATAGCGGTGATAGAACGCGGTGAGCTGATCGTGAAGTTTGCTACCCGGTTTATCTTTTAACGTATCGAGATTACCACCGGAATAACGGGCCGCCGGGTGTTCAGGGTTTAACGTTTCGGCCCGAACCTGCGCCATACGCATCCCGTCACGCGAACGCGCCATGGTCAGTTCGGCATTTACCGCATTACGCTCACGGTCACCGTTAGCCGGGTCCAGCAATGGCTCACCGATGGCGTCCGAAAGGCGATCCACGGCTTCAGGCAAAGCATCATTTTCAACTTCCAGATAAAAGGCCGTACGGTAAGAAGCGGTGCTGCCGTTATGGCTGCCGCCATGTTTTTTAAGGAACTCGGAGAGGCTTTCAGGCTGAGGATACTTTTTCGATCCCATCAGAAGCATGTGTTCGGTGTAATGGGCAAGGCCAAGCTGGGAATCAGGGTCTTCCAGCGAACCCACGGGAATAGCCAGCGCAGCAAGTGACTTGGGCGCCTGAGGGTCAGAAACCAGCAATACCGTCATATCATTATCAAGCTTGATCGCCTGATACAGACGGGGGTCGTTCTGACTTTTATTAATAGCTTGTGCATAAGGCTGCCAGTTGGCGGCGCTTGCGACTCCAGGGGCCCAAAAGGTCAATAACAACAGTAACCCGGAAATTCGGGTAACCTGTTTCAACATTGCCACTCTCCCTCAATCGAGTAAATATGCCCGCGGGCACTAAAAATAAACAGTTCAACAACTGATGGATCTCAACCTGCTGTTTTCTGCTATCAGGACTGTTCAGACCCCGCAGACGCAGGATAGTTGTCAAAAAAATCGAACCGGGATGAGCAGTCAGGAGCTCCGTCACATTTTGTTCCCGAACCGGACGTTTCCTCCAGGGGAAAATCACCCTGTTAAACCACTCTAAGCTGTTAGCCCGTCATTGCAAGCGGCTTGAGGGTATTTTCCCGACTTATTCTGAACCCATTCTGCTGCCATTTAGCCATCCTATTTGCAGATCAGACGCTGCAAAATTGCCTGATATTTTGCAGGTGACCGGATAACAATATTGACCCGCTGGCATGATTGCCCGAAAGAAATCCCCGACAGTTGATATTCCCAGCCTTTCATGACAGTTTCGTGGCTCTGCCCGGTTGCCGCATAAGCTTCCAGCTGCGAATGAGCCTCTGACCACGCCTGTTGCACCTGCCACTGACGCATAAAACCATAGGTCAGTGACTGGTAATAATTTAGCAGCCCTAAAACAGACACCGACAGCAACAGTGCGGCTATCAATGCTTCCGGCAAGCTAAAACCCTGCTGTGAGATATCTTCTTTTCCGGATGCATTAACCATTACAAATCAGCTCATTAGTTTCAGGGCAGAAATCCAGCCAGCCTTGTTTCAGAGGGATAAAAACCAGAGTGCCGTCAGCCTTGTTTTTTCCACTGGCTTGCTGAAATTGCATGACAGGCTCACCGCCTTCGGCCATTTGCCCTTCCCCGCGCAGCAGAAATAGATCCGGGCGCAGTGACGGGCGCACACAGACCCGGCCTTTTCCTGAAATCAGCAAACCTGCGGCCACATCCTGGCATTGCCAGTCTGAACCGGTAGAAGCCTTCCAGGTTTGCTGAACTCCCCAGGCCAGCACCGTTGAAGCATTTTCCCAGGCAATAACGAACCGGTGCTGGCTGGAAGTCAGCGCCAGGCCAGCCGAAAGTTGCTGCTGTAATGAGTTAAGGGCAATAAGCCCCAGCCCCATCATCACCATAACGCTCAATATAAGGGCGCTGCCGCGCTGGCGTTCCGCACCGGTAAAATTCACAACAGCCTTCACAAGTTATGCCCCGCAACCAGCGCGCCGACCTGCTGATGGATAAAAGGATTTCGCCTCCACCGGGCCTCGAGTTGTAAAGTAAACAAATGGCCGCCAGAACTACTGGTTTGTTCGGTGATGTTAAACCTTGTCACGCTGACTTCGGCAGGATCGAGTAATTTTTCCCAGCCGGAACCGCTGCAACCGGAGGCTCCGCGCTGGATTTCAATGCCTCCTTGACGCAGGCGATAGCCAAAATATTCAGATTCAGCGGTGCCGGGGTTTTCCCATTTTCCGTTGCGGTTCAGGTCGTAAATGGCAATGACGCAGGAGCCCGCCGCTTCTCCGTCAGCATTGCCGATAATGACGGGCTTTCCTTCACAAATGCCATTACAAAAACCAGCTCGTCGGAGATCTTTCTCCATCGTAAATGCCGTCTGACGCAGAAGCTGATCCAGCTGATAATGTCGGCCAAGGCTCTGGCTTCTCTGGCGCATCATCGGGTAAATTTGCGCGGCACTGAGCATCAGCATGCTTCCCAATCCCATCGCCATCATCACTTCCGGCAGCGTGAACCCGAAGTTATTGCGCGGGATTACTGGCATGACGCTATCCCAAGTAACGGCTGATTCTCACTGCATATCCGCAATCTTCCCCGAGCAGAAAGGACAATCCGCAGGCTGCCTGCCGCATTTTTCAGTGTGAGATGTCCCGGCATGGCCGAATTTCGCAATCCGTAAAAACCGGTCGCGTTGTCAGAAAAATCGAGCAATTCAATTTCAGGATCATCAACCGTAAACACCTTACTACCAGCCGCCTTACAATCCGCCGCGCGCTGCCCGGTTCCCACGCAACCGCCCTTTCCACTCATCACCCACAGTATCGCGGAACGGTTGTAGTTGTTGGCACCGGTCTGAACGCCATAAAGATACAGGCGCAGCCGCTGAGCATGCTGCTCAAGCTTCAGCGCCTGCTGATAACCGCGCCAGCTGTGCATTCCCCACAGCGCGCACATCGCTACGATGACAACCACGACCATCATTTCTATCAGCGACATTCCCTGTTCTCCCGTCCGTTGCGTTGTTTTCATGCGGTCAGGTTAGGCATTTAAATTTTATCCGCTACAGGCAAAACGCATTTTTCCAGCACGCCTCGGGAACAATATGTGCAATAAAGGGCACGCAGCAAAATCGTTGTGCGATGCCTCGCAGGGATGAAATGAAATTAGAAATCACAACAGAAATTGTCAGGAAAAGGTGTAAAACGTACGGCAGCAGGGAGAAAGGTGTTAACGGAAATGGCCGCCTGACCAGAGTGGCAGGCGGCAAACAGCGAAGGATCAGACAGCGACGGGCGCTTTGATTGCCGGGTGCGGATCGTACCCTTCAATCTCGAAATCTTCGAAGTTGTAATCAAACAGGGAGGCTGGTTTGCGCTTGATAATCAGTTTAGGCAACGCGCGTGGCTCACGGCTCAGTTGCAAATGCGTCTGTTCCATGTGGTTGCTGTAAAGGTGAGTATCGCCACCGGTCCAGACAAAATCGCCCACCGCGAGGTCGCATTGTTGCGCCATCATGTGGACCAGCAATGCATAGCTGGCGATATTGAACGGCAGGCCGAGGAAGATATCGCATGAGCGCTGATACAACTGACAGGACAATTTTCCGTCCGCCACATAGAACTGGAAGAAGGCGTGGCACGGTGCCAGCGCCATCTGATCCAGCTCACCCACGTTCCAGGCCGAAACAATGATACGGCGGGAATTAGGATCCTGTTTCAGTTGCTTAATCACATTGGACAACTGGTCAATTTGCGTGCCATCAGCCGCACCCCATGCACGCCACTGTTTGCCGTACACTGGGCCGAGGTCGCCGTTTTCATCTGCCCACTCGTCCCAGATGCTGACGTTGTTTTCACGCAGATAGGCGATATTGGTTTCGCCTTTCAGGAACCACAGAAGTTCATGAATGATGGAGCGCAGATGGCATTTTTTCGTGGTGACCAGCGGAAAGCCTTCCTGCAAATTGAAACGCATCTGATGACCAAAAATCGACAACGTGCCAGTACCGGTACGGTCGGCTTTAGGGGTGCCCTCATCGAGCACTTTCTGCATTAAATCCAGATACTGTTTCATGTTACCTCACGACAATTGCTGCGGACGGCGATATGCCCAGACCATCATAATCAGGCCAATGACCACCATCGGGATGGACAGAACCTGCCCCATACTGATGATCCCATCGAACAGGCCCAGTTGCGCATCCGGCTGGCGGAAATGTTCGACGATGATGCGGAATAAGCCGTAGCCAATCAGGAATAAGCCTGATACCGCACCCATCGGGCGTGATTTGCGAATAAAGACGTTCAGAATGATGAACAATACGATGCCTTCCAGCAGCAGTTCATACAGCTGCGAAGGATGGCGCGGCAGTACACCGTACTGGTTCAGCAGCGGCTGCCATTTCGGGTCAGCGGCGGCAATCGCGATATCTTCCTGACGTGAGCCGGGGAACAACATCGCCCAAGGCACATCGGTGGTCACACGACCCCAAAGCTCGCCGTTAATGAAGTTGCCCAGACGTCCTGCACCCAGGCCAAACGGGATCAGCGGAGCAATGAAATCGGAAACCTGGAAGAAATTACGCTTGGTACGGCGTGCGAAAATCAGCATCACGACGATCACACCAATCAGGCCGCCGTGGAAGGACATACCGCCGTCCCACACTTTGAAGAGATAAAGAGGATTATCGAGGAACAGTGGCAGGTTGTAGAAGAAGACATAACCGATACGGCCACCGAGGAAGACACCGAGGAAACCGGCATAGAGTAAATTCTCTACTTCTTCTTTTTTCCAGCCGCTGCCTGGCTTGTTGGCACGGCGTACAGCCAGCCACATTGCGAAGACAAAACCGACCAGATACATCAGTCCGTACCAGTGAAGAGATACCGGCCCGATGGAGAAAATCACCGGGTCAAACTGGGGAAACGCCAGATAGCTGTTGCTCATCTATCACCACAAATTGTTTATCATTATCGCCCGGTTAAGGGCCAGCAGGGAGCGAATAGTAGCATAGCCGGGAGGTTTTCCGGGGCTAAGCCGCTGGAAAAGTTCTGTAAAAAATCATCTCATCGTTCGCCGGAATGCGGCCACAGCAGAAGTCACGCGGTACAGCGTACCGCGAAGGGTGTTTATTTGCCGCCGCGGATCAGGCCGCCCAGCCCGCGTCGCTCCATAAATGCTGCCGTCATATGGCGGACATCCGTGGTGAAATGCGCCTGTAAAACGCGGCTGGCCAGCTCTTCGGCATCGTGTAATTCAATACGGCGGAGCAGATATTTTATACGCGCCACGCTGCGGCCGTTCATGCTGAGATTGCGGAACCCCATGCCGGTCAGCAACAGCGCGCCCATCGGGTCACCGGCCATTTCACCGCACAAACTGACATCCAGCCCGGCGGCTTCTGCGCTGGTGACAATCTGCTTAAGCACACGCAACATCGCCGGATGCAGGCTATCGTAAAGCCCGGCGACGCGGGTATTGTTACGATCGACGGCCAGCAGATATTGCGTTAAATCGTTGGTGCCCACGGAGATAAACTCCACTCTTCCGGCCAGAGCCGGGAGCATGAAGATCATCGAAGGCACTTCAATCATGACACCCAGACGCGTCGGCGGCAGCTCATAACCCAATTGTTCTTCCACTTCACGTCCGGCACGATCAATCAGGCGTCGCGCTTCATCAATCTCTTCGAGGCTGGTGACCATCGGCAGTAAAATGCCAAGATTGCCGGTCGCCGCGTTGGCGCGCAGCATGGCGCGAACCTGAATCAGGAAAATCTCGGGCTGATCGAGCGTGATACGAATTCCACGCCAGCCCAGACACGGGTTTTCTTCGCTGATCGGCATATACGGCAGCTGTTTGTCAGAGCCGATATCCAGCGTGCGCAGCGTCACCGACTTTTGCGGGAATAATTGCAGCATGCCCTGATACTGCGCGACCTGTTCTTCTTCCGAAGGGAAGCCGCTTTGCAGCATGAACGGAATTTCTGTGCGGTATAACCCGACACCGTCGACGCGGCTGCCAAACAACTTTTCGTGGTCAGCGCTAAGCCCGGCGTTGAGCATAACCTGTACCCGCTCGCCGCTCTTCAGCGCAGCCGGTTGCTCAACATCATCTTCGGCTTTCTGGCTCAGCTCCATTTCTTCGCTGATGAGACGTTTGTATTCCGTCACCAGAACGGCTTCCGGGTCAATCAGCAATTCGCCACGGTAACCATCAACAATCAGCTGACGCTGGCTCAGCAGCGCGGGCTGAATATCCGCGCCCATAATGGTCGGGACGCCCATCGCACGGACTAAAATTGCGGCATGGGAATTCGCTGCACCGTCGCGGACGACGACGCCCGCCAGCCGGTCTTGCGGAACTTCCGCCAGCAATGTCGCGGTCAGTTCATCAGCGACCAGAATGAAACGTTCCGGCCACTGAGTATTGCCCTGGATGGTATCGTCGAGATGAAACACCAGCCGCTGGCCGAGTGCGCGTAAATCGCTGCCGCGCTCACGCAGATAGGTATCCTGGAGGCTGGCAAACTGAGCCGCAAATTCTTCAACAACCTTTTTGACCGCCCATTCCGCCACTGCGCCCTGATCAATCTGCGCAAACAGCTCGCGCTTGAGGCGCGCATCATTGAGTAAATGGGAATAGAGGTCGAAAATCGCCGCGCTTTCTTTCTGCGCGCTGGCCGTGAAGCGTTTACTGAAACGGCGGAATTCTGCACCGGCATCTTCCAGTGCGCGGGTCAGCCGCTCGCGTTCACGAACGGTGTCCAGCGTGGACGCCATGTAGACATGCTCAAGCGAAGGTTGCGAGCTGTCCTGCCAGCCGATCCCAATCGCCACACCGGGCGATGCGGCCAGTGCCCGCACGCGGGTCTGACGGAAACGTCCGTAAAGCACATTAAGCTGTGCCTGGGAAAGGATTGCCGCCAGCTGCGTTGCCAGCGTGACCATAAAGGACTCTTCACTTTCATCAAACTGGCGATGCTCGCGCTGCTGAATAACCAGCACGCCCAGCAGCTGACGACGGTGAATGATCGGCACGCCTAAGAAGGATCGGAAAAGATCTTCTTTGACGGCAGGGATATATTTGAAACTCGGGTGGCTCTGCGCGTCGGCAAGGTTGATGGGTTCAGCCAGACGCCCGACCAGACCCACGATGCCCTGATCAAACGCCAGGGTAATAGTGCGCCCGCGAGGCTTTTTCAAACCTCGCGTCGCCATCAGATAGTAACAACGGCGGTCATTGTCAGCGAGATAGACGGAACACACTTCAGTGTCCATCGCCAGGCAGGTTTCGTTGACCAGTACGTCCAGCGCATCATTCAGGCTGGACGCCATTGCTACCTTTTCAACAATTTCTCGCAAACGCGTGAGCATTTCTTCGTGACTTAGCCTCTTTTACGACGATAAGCGGGTGATGTCTTTGGAAGAGAGACTTCCTGCATCGGCATGATGGTGGTGGAAAACTCCTTCATTACACGACGGTAGACATCACGTTTGAATGACACGACCTGACGAACCGGATACCAGAAACTCACCCAACGCCAGCCATCAAATTCAGGCGTGCTGCTGCGCTGCATATTGATATCCGCATCGTTGCACATCAGTTGCAGCAAGAACCATTTTTGCTTTTGGCCGATACAAACCGGCTTTGTGTCCCAACGCACCAAACGTTTTGGCAATTTATAACGTAACCAGTTACGGGTCGAAGCCAGAATACGTACATCTTTACGGCCAAGCCCCACTTCCTCGAACAGCTCGCGGTACATGGCCTGCTCAGCGGTTTCACCGGGGTTTATGCCCCCCTGTGGAAACTGCCAGGAGTGCTGACCGTATCGTCTGGCCCATAACACCTGACCCTGCTTGTCACAGATTACGATACCAACATTCGGGCGGTAGCCATCATCATCGATCACCGGACTACCTCAATAGCTTAAAATCATAGATGTTCTGATTGTTTCATACTACCAACAGGCGGTAAACCACTGGTTAACGCCGATCGGCATGAATAAAAATGGGATAACTCACAGTTATAACCAAAGTTATAAACAGATTTGGGAAAACATCCGAGATTTTATTCACTTTTTCTGTGGATAGATATGTGAAGAACTTAAGAGTAAGCGGGGTAAAACTCTCCTGAACTTATTTGCCCGCGAAAAATGAAACCCCATAAAACACTTACAAAACATGATATTGACAACCAATAAACACGTTATCCCACGTTCAAAAACGAGAACCAAATCACATTGTAAAGTGATCTGGCGAAAGATCGACCAATGACGTTTTTATCCACAGCGATCGACTAAAAGTTGTCGTTACCTGAGCAATAATTGGATGAAACCCCATACGTCAAGCCTGTAAATCGAACCAGTGATCGGATAAACCTGAGGTTATCCAAGAAATCTGTGGATAACTAGGTGGAAGATCCTGTTTATTGTCGCCTTCAACAGGTGATCAACCTAATCTTTAGCCTGCAAAATCCGCCGGAATGCGGAAAAAAAACTAAGATAAATCATGCTATTATTCCTCCGCCGCGCAGGTATAACTTTTTATTCACCGTGCGGGATGAAAGCAGTACGAAATTTAATCTATTGAATGAGCATTGTTTTTTATGTCGATTCCTTTACCTGCAACACAACCGCCCCGTGACGAAAACGCACTGCTGCAACGCGCGCAATCTCTTGCGGGTCATACATTAGGCGAACTGGCGACACGCGCAGGTTTGCCAATCCCGGCGAATCTGAAACGTGAAAAAGGCTGGGTCGGCATGTTGCTGGAAGTGTATCTCGGTGCCATCGCGGGCAGTAAACCCGAGCAGGATTTTGCCGACATTGGCATTGAGCTGAAAACGATCCCGGTCGATTCCAGGGGGAAACCGCTGGAAACCACTTTCGTGTGCGTCGCCCCGTTAACCGGAAACAGCGGCGTGACGTGGGAAAGCAGTCATGTGCGGCACAAACTGGCCCGTGTGCTGTGGATCCCTGTAGAAGGCGAACGTCAGATCCCGCTGGCAGAACGGCATATAGGTGCGCCTTTGCTGTGGCAACCGTCGCAAGAAGAAGATGAGCAGTTGCGTCAGGACTGGGAAGAGCTGATGGATTTAATCGTGCTCGGTAAAGTCGAAAGCATAACGGCCCGTCACGGAGAATATCTGCAACTGCGCCCGAAAGCCGCGAACAGCAAGGCGCTGACAGAAGCTATCGGCGAGTTCGGACAGCCGATCCTGACACTTCCCCGCGGCTTTTATCTTAAGAAGCGTTTCACCGGCGCGCTGCTGTCCCGCCACTTTCTGCTTTGAATACCGAAATTTATAAAATTTCACACACCTTTTCTGCCACGTTGGATTCCTTTTGCTACGCTAGACTGTAGATCATTTCCCATAACGAAAAATCTTCGACGTAACCAAAGGAATAACAACGATGATGATGAAGAAAACTTTGATGCTGACCGGTGCTGCACTTCTGGTTTTTAGCCTCTCAGGCTGCGCCAGCGACTACGTGATTTCCACCAAAGACGGCAATATGATCCTGACCGACGGCAAACCCGAGCTGGATAAATCCACCGGTCTGCTCAGCTACACCGATGAACAGGGCAATAAGCGTCAGATCAACAACGATAACGTCAGCCAGGTCATGAAACGCTAAATACCGCGCCCCACTCCATCCTGCCTGATGCAATAACGCGGGTAGCCATACGTGCCACCCGCGTTATTGCAGGATAGTTGCCCCCTTCCCCCTTGTTCCTGCCTTGTATATAGTCAGTAAAGGCGCTTTTTCGTTAGGCTGACATTCTCAGATAGAAAGGAAGACCGGCAATGCAATATCACCGTATACCCCACAGTTCTTTAGAAGTGAGCTTACTGGGACTTGGCACCATGACTTTTGGTGAACAGAACAGCGAAGCCGACGCCCATCAGCAACTGGATTACGCCGTTGCGGCGGGCATAAACCTGATTGATACCGCAGAAATGTATCCCGTTCCGCCGCGTCCTGAAACGCAGGGCCTGACGGAAAGCTATATTGGCAGCTGGCTGAAAGCCCGCGGCAACCGCGAGAAGATCATTCTGGCGAGTAAAGTCGCCGGTCCTTCGCGCGGTAACGACAATTCCATCCGTCCGGGCCAGATGCTGGATCGCAAAAATATCCGCGCGGCGCTGGATGCCAGCCTGAAACGTCTGAATACGGATTATCTGGACTTATATCAGCTGCACTGGCCGCAGCGTCAGACCAATTTCTTTGGCAAACTGAGCTATCAGTACACTGAAGAACAGTCTCCGGTGACTTTACTGGAAACGCTTGAAGCTCTGAATGAACAGGTGCGCGCCGGTAAAATCCGCTACATCGGTGTTTCTAACGAAACGCCGTGGGGCGTGATGCGTTATCTGCAACTTGCCGAAAAGCATGACCTGCCGCGTATTGTTTCGATTCAAAACCCGTACAGCCTGCTGAACCGCAGCTTTGAAATCGGTTTGTCAGAAATCAGCCAGCACGAAGGGGTGGAATTGCTCGCCTATTCCAGCCTGGCGTTCGGTACGCTGAGCGGCAAATACCTGAACGGTGCGAAACCGGCCGGTGCGCGTAACACGCTGTTCAGCCGCTTCACGCGTTACTCTTCACCGCAGGCAGAAGCGGCGATTGCCGAATATGTCGCGCTGGCGAAAAAACACAATCTGGATCCTTCGCAAATGGCTCTGGCCTTCGTGCGCCAGCAACCGTTTGTCGCCAGCACGCTGCTGGGCGCGACCACGCTGGAACAACTGAAGATCAACATCGACAGTCAGGACCTGACGCTTGATGGCGAAATTCTGGTTGAGCTGGAAGAAATCCACAAACGCTTCACCATTCCGGCACCGTAACAAACGCCATATCACAGCCATTAAAAAAGGGCGCTCAGCGCCCTTTTGTTTTTTACGGAATTGCTATAAAAACAGCATTAGGCCAGACGGCGTTTCTGCATATTCTTCCAGATCCACAGCCCGGTAATCGCCAGCGCAAACACCACGCCGAAGCCGATACCAATCGCCACGACCGGCGCACCCGCCATCACCACCAGCGAATACAAGCCAAGCATCAGCAACATCGCCGTGTTCTCTCCGAGGTTCTGCACTGCAATTGCATTACCAGCGCCGACGGAAATTTTACCGCGATGCTGTAACAGCGCGTTCAGCGGAACCACGAAGAAACCGCCGAGGATCCCGACAACCACCAGCACAATATACGAACTTAGCATGCTGGTTTGCAGGGCGAATACGACGACCGCAATCCCGATCGCGACACCCGCCGGCAGACAGCGTTTCACTGTTTCCAGGCGGATGAGTTTCGCAGCCGCACCGGCACCAAACACAATACCGATGGCGACCATCGCATTCAGAAGCGTCGGCGTTTTGTTATCGGTAATGCCGAGCGCCACCGGCACCCACAGCACCAGCAGGAAACGCAGCGTCACACCCGCGCCCCAGAAGAGGCTGGTACCGACCAGCGAAAAGCGGGTTTCGCCGTCCTGCCACAAGGTTTTGCAGGCGAAGAAAAACGTCCGCGTCATTTTGGCCGGATTCCACGACTGTCCCGGACGCGCCGGTGTCAGCTTGGGAATAAACCAGTTCGCCGCGACCGCCGCGCCATAAGCCAGCACGCAGATACCGAGCGCAGCCAGAATGCTCCAGTCAGCCAGCGCGCCACCGGCCACCGAGCCGAGAAGGATGGCCGCAATGGTCGAGGCTTCCATCATGCCGTTGGCTTTCACCAGCTGCTCGCCGCTGGCGATTTCACCCAAGATGCCATATTTGGCCGGTGAATACGCCGCCGCCCCAATCCCCACCAGCGTATAGCCGAGGAACGGGTTCAGTCCGGCGCAAATCACCGCCGCCCCGCCGAGTTTGAGCAGATTGGCAACCATCATTACGCGGCCTTTCGAGAAGCTGTCCGCGAACTGCCCGACAAACGGCGCGAGAATAATGTACGTCGCCACAAACGCCATCTGTAAAACCGGCTGGCTCCAGTCGGGATACAGCTGCTGTTTGATCAGCGCCAGCGCGGCAAACAACAGCGCGTTATCGCCAAACGCAGACAGAAACTGCGCGACGATCACCGCCGTCATGCTTTTCGACATCAGCGGCGCTGCCGCCATAGAAGGTTGGCTCATGCCTCACTCTCCGGGTTTTCTGCCATCTGGCGCAGGGTGACAAAATCAGGTTTACCGCTGCCCAGCAACGGCAAGGCTTTAACCACGCGAATATCGCGCGGCACTGCGAGTTCCGGCAGCCCCAATTCGCGGGCGGCTTTACTCAGGGCATCACGGCGCAATTCCGGGTCGGTGGTAAACAGCACCAATGCTTCGCCTTTGCTGCTGTCGCTGCGTGACGTCGCTGCATGTTGTTTATCCGGTGAAGCTTTGATGGCAAGTTGCTCGACGCTTTCCAGCGACACCATTTCACCGGCCAGCTTGGCAAAACGCTTCACGCGGCCACGAATGGCGCAGAAACCTTTGTCATCCAGCGTGACGATATCCCCCGTGTCATACCAGCCTGCCTGCATTTCGCCGTCGGCGTTTTCGGCCTGTGGCGCTTCCAGTACGCCCGGATTTTCAACCCGCAGATAGCCTTTCATGATGTTCGGGCCACGCAGTTGCAGGCGTCCGCCTTCTTCAATACCCGGCACTTTAATCAGACGTGATTCCATTCCCGGCAAAATCTGACCGACGGTATTCACTTTCGCGGCCATCGGCACGTTAATTGCCACCACCGGCGCGCATTCGGTCACGCCATAGCCTTCGAGAATGCGGATACCGAATTTGTTCTGCCAGATTTCCTTGGTGCTTTCCGCCAGTTTTTCCGCGCCAGCAACGACATAGCGCAAGCGGGCAAAATCATAAGGATGTGCAAATCGGGCATAGTTGCCGAGGAAGGTGGACGTACCGAACAACACGTTGCAGTTCTGATCGTAGACCAGCTCCGGCACGATGCGGTAATGCAGCGGGCTCGGATACAGGAACACGCGCGCGCCAGTCATGATCGGCGTTAACAGACCGACGGTCAGCCCGAACGCATGGAACAGCGGCAGGGAGGACATGAAACGGTCGCGGGGGGTGAAATCCGCCACGGTGCGGATTTGCTCAACGTTCGCCAGCAGGCTCGCATGGGAATGCACCACGCCTTTCGGATTGCCTTCGGAGCCGGAGGTAAACAGCACCAGCGCGGCATCGTCAGGTTGCTGTGGCAACATTGCGCGACGCGGGAAAATCAGGTGGAGCAGGATCCAAAGTTTGTCCTGCAACGTGACGGTATCTTTTAAATCTTCCAGATAAACCCAGTTAGCTTCCGGGACATTCTCCGGCAGATGCGTCAGTTTGCCTTTTTCGAGGAACTGGCGGGACGTAATGATCGTTTTGATTTGCGCCGCTTTCATCGCGCTTTGCAGCCCTTTCGCACCGGCGGTGTAGTTGAGCAGCGCCGGAATACGGTTGCGCATCGACGCGCCAAACAGCGCTGCGGCCATGATCGTGGCATTAGGCAGCAGCATCCCGACGTGTTCCCCTTCGCGGGTGAAACGTTGCAGGATACGGCTGACGCCGAGGGATTTTTTCAGCAGGCCCTGATAAGAATCTTCCTTGAAAGAAACATCGGCGATGCAGGGTTTGCGGCGGCCATAGCGGGTTTGCGCCGACAGAAACGCCTGATACAACGTTTCCGGCTCGCGGGTTTCCATGCGCGCCTGCATCATCACTTTATGCAATTGCTCACCAGCCAGCACGCGGCGGTCGCGGGAACGCGCGGCTTCCGGCATCGGGATCGTCACCGGCGGCAAAACGTTGATTGTCACTTTCGGGAACCAGCGGATTTTGAAACTGCCGAACAGGCGACCAAATGGCGTAAATTCTGCGCCGTCAATGCGGATCGGGATCACGGTGGCCTGTGACTTCGCCGCGACAAAAGCGGCGCCGTCATAAATCTTCATTAATGAACCGGTGACCGTAATACGCCCTTCCGGGAAAACCACCACCGGACGCCCTTTTTCCACTTCGCGGATCAGGTGTTTAATCGCCATCGGTTTGGTCGGGTCCAGCGGCATGAAGTCCACGTACGGCTTCAGCCAGCGCATAAACCAGGTATCAGTAATGTTGGAATACACCGCGAACACCGGTTTGACCGGCAGAAAAAGCACCAGCAGCATGCCGTCTATAAAAGAAACATGGTTGGGCGTGAGCAATAAACGCGGGTAATCAAATGAGGATTTCGCCGGCGTGACCGTCACCCGGAACGCTATGCGGAACAGCCACCTGAACGCGGCGAAAAGAAAGTTATACATGTTTGCCATCTCCTTATGTGTCATCCCTGATCTTGAAAGAAAAAGGTTGGGGAAACAGCATACTATAAGCCGTTGTAAAAGACGCCAGTCGGAGAGAGTTTCGGAGGTTGCTTAACGACGTGCAGAATTGAGACAAAAAAAAACCTACGCATCCGCGTAGGTTGGTGCAAATTTAATCGGTATCAACATGCAGAGCACGTTGATGATTCACCAATCAATACCTCTGGGACGTTCAATTTAGCTGGTTTGTACGAACCACAGCCAGCAGGCAATCGAAACATAATTCCGCAAAGTGTAACGAGTGGTGAAAATGCCTCCGGTTTTAATCATTTAATGCTGATTGCGTTACTTCGACCAGGCAGCTCATTGCATTTGGCCCCTGCGTCAGACGCGAGGTGCCGATATCCAGCGTCAGCACATTCGGATTTCCCGCCTGCTCGGTTTCCTGCCATTTACCGCCAAAGCCCGGATCAAACCAGGCGCCGGTGGACATCAGCACCACGCCGCGCGTAATGCCGTCATTGAACGAAACCCCGGCCAGACAGCTGCCGCGCGCGTTATGCACTTTCACCCGGTCGCCGTCGTTCAGCTGGCGGCTGGCCGCGTCTTCAGGATGCATAAACAGCGTTTCTTTCCCGGCCGTTTTGTTCGACTGCGCCAGCGGCGACTGATCGAGCTGGCTATGCAACCGGTCTTTCGGCTGGATGGAAATCAGATGCAGCGGCCACTCTTTGGCCGTTTCTGCGCCCAGCCACTCCACCGGCGGCTGCCATTCCGGATGCGGTGCGAAATCTTCGTAACCGTATCCGGCGATGGTTTCGGAGAACAACTCGATTTTTCCACTGTGCGTGCCCAGCGGATTAGCGCGCGGGCTTTTGCGGAATTCTTCGAAGAAGATGTAATCCTTCTCCGGCGTCGGCAATTCAACAAAACCGCGTTCCCAGAACGTTTCAAAGTCCGGCCATTCAACGCCGGTGCCTTTCTGCTCTTCACCGCACTGACGGTAAATATGGCGCAGCCACTGATCTTCGTTGCGCCCCTGCGTGAACGGTTCGCGGTAACCGAGACGGTCGGCGATATCGGCGAAAATATCAAAATCGTTACGCGCCTGATGCTGTGGCGCGACGGCCTGATGCATCGCCAGCACGAAACGGTCACGCGAAGAACCGCCGATATCATTACGCTCAAGCGAGGTGGTCGCAGGCAGCACGATGTCGGCCATCTGCGCTGCCGGTGTCCAGACGTTATCCTGCACGATCACCGTGTCCGGTTTCTGCCAGCCTTCAACCAGGCGGTTAAGCTGCTGATGGTGATGGAACGGATTGCCGCCGGCCCAGTGAACCAGATGAATATCCGGATAATTCAGCGTCTCGCCCTGGAATTCGTACGGCTGCCCCGGATTGAGCAACATGTCGCTGATGCGCGCAACAGGAATCGACAAACCGGAAGGATTCGGCCCAGCGCTGACGGCAGGGCCCGGCGTGTCAAAACGCGGATTGCCGACGCTGTTCATCGAACCGTGACCAAACGAGAAGCCGCCGCCCGGCAAACCGACCTGCCCGAGCATGGCGGAAATGGCGATCATCATCCAGTACGGCTGTTCGCCGCGATGGGCGCGCTGCACGGAATAAGAACAGGTAATAAAGCTGCGGACGCCGATCAGATCGTCGGCCAGCCGCGCAATACGTTCAGCCGGAATACCGGTAATGTGGCTTGCCCACTCCGGCGTTTTCGCCACGCCGTCAGTATCACCGCGCAGGTACGCCGCGAGCTGCGGATAACCCACGCAGTGGCTGGCCAGAAACGCATCGTCCTGTGCATCCTTGCGCTGAATCTCATACGCGATCGCCATCATCAGCGCTGCGTCAGTGTTCGGGCGGATCGGGATCCACTCGGCATTCACAAACGCCGGGCAGTCATCGCGCATCGGGCTGATGTTAATCACCCGCGTGCCTTTTTTTGCCAGCTGTTCCAGCGCCGGTTTCAGCGTATGTTCCACCGCGCCGCCGGATGCCACTTGCGCGTTTTTCAGCGCCAGACCGCCGAAGGCAAGCAGGATTTCCGCATGCTCCACCACGCTCGGCCACGACGTGACGCGCCCGGTCAGTGGCGTAAATGTACCAATCACATACGGCAGGAAAAACTGCGCCGAGCCCCAGCTGTAATTGCCCTGCTGATCCACACCGCCGCCGCCGGTGAAATAAAAACGGCGCACCAGCGAACGGGCATGGTGTAAACGCCCCGCAGAAGACCAGCCGTAAGAACCGTTGAAAATCCCGGATGCGCCGTAGCGGTCGCGCACGCGTTTATTCTCTTCAGCGACCAGATCCAGCGCCAGATCCCAGTCCACTTCGACAAAATCTTCACGCCCGCGCAGCGAGCGATCACTGTTTTCGCGTTTTTGCAGCCAGGAGCGGCGCACCGCCGGTTTGCGGATGCGTTTTTCCGAATACACCAGCGGCGCAATCGAATCGAGTAAAGGCGAAGGGTCAGCATCGGCGGAATAAGGCTCGCAGCGGATCAGGCGGCCATCTTCCACCACGGCGGTATACGCGCCCCAGTGAGCCAGTTGCGGGTAACGTTTTATCGACATTTTTCTTTTTCTCAGCGCGGGTGAATAGCATTAAAAATAACATTCGCGCCGTTCTCAGTTCAAAGAACAAATCATCTTAATCAAACCCATTTCGGCCCTTTCAGGCTGCGATTTCCGTTAAAGACGGCATTCTTTTCCCGTTACATGCGTCTTGCATCGAAAAGTTGCGATCGACATCCTTGCAGCCACCGGTCTTTTCCGCAAAACTGGGCAGTGTAAACGATTACCCTCACGGAATAGCGGAAGTGTTATGGCAACGATTAAGGATGTAGCAAAACTGGCAGGCGTATCGGTTGCGACCGTTTCACGCGTGATAAATCATTCTCCGAAAGCCAGTGAAAGCTCGCGGGAAGCCGTTCAGAACGCCATGCAGCATCTGCAATATCATCCGAATGCCAACGCCCGCGCACTGGCGCAACAGGCTACCGAAACCCTGGGCCTGATTGTGGCCGACGTGTCCGATCCTTTTTTTGGCGCGATGGTAAAAGCCGTCGAACAGGTGGCGTATGCGACCGGCAATTTTCTGCTGATTGGTAACGGTTATCACAACGTGGAAAAAGAGCGTCAGGCCATCGAACAGCTGATCCGTCACCGCTGTGCGGCGCTGGTAGTTCACGCCAAAATGCTGCCTGAAGATGAACTGACCAGCCTGATGCAGCAAATTCCCGGCATGGTGCTGATCAACCGCACGCTGCCCGGTTTCGACGAGCGCTGCATTGCGCTTGATGACCGCTACGGTTCATGGCTGGCAACCCGCCATCTGATTCAGGCCGGGCATCAGCGCATCGCCATTTTGTGTTCCAACCACGGCATTTCCGATGCCAGCGACCGTCTTCAGGGCTACATTGACGCGCTGACCGAACACAATATTCCTGTCGATGACAAACTGATTGCCTACGCCGAACCCGATGAAATCGGCGGCGAAAAAGCGATGGCGGACTTACTGGGATTAGGCAAAAGCTTTACCGCCGTGACCTGCTACAACGACCCGATGGCCGCCGGTGCGCTTTCGGTATTAAGCGATAACAGCATTGATGTGCCGGGGGAAATTTCTCTGATCGGGTTTGATGACGTGCTGATTTCGCGGTATCTGCGCCCGCGTCTGACCACGGTGCGTTATCCGGTTGTCGCGATGGCGAATCAGGCTGCGCAGCTGGCGTTAGCACTGGCAAACGGCCAGCCGCTGCCCGAAACCACTCACATGTTCAGCCCGACGCTGGTGCGCCGTCACTCGGTGAGTTCTCCGGGGAATTAAAGGAATTGCTGGTAAACGCGGACAGGTTTGTCAGGGTAATCCAGCGCATCGCCGATGTATTTCCAGCCAAAACGTTCGTAGTAGCCGGTAAATTCAGCGTAGAGATAGAGCTCGGAAAAGCCGCTGCGGCGGCTGTGTTCCAGCACGAAAGCCTGCAATTCCTGCCCTAACCCGCGCGATCTGTAACCTTCATCAACGTACAGCGCCGCCAGCCAAGGTGTGAGATCCTGACGGCTGATTAAATCGCAGCGCCATAACCCGACGGTTCCCGCCAGCGTATCGCCCTCGAGCGCGATAAAGGTTTGTGGCAAATCCGCACCGCGCAGGCTGCTTTGCACGACGCTTTCAAAAAACGCCCGGCTGTTTTCACTGCCAAACGCTTTCCACTGCCAGTCCGTGACGGTTTCCTGAAATTCCGGGCGTTCGCTGAGATTGATGATCTTCATACTCAGACCAGTTTCCCCTGAAAAATCGGCACAGATTCAAACAGATAACCGTCGAACTCAGGCGCATCAACATCAGAAAGTTCCATCAGCGTGTTCTTCACATTTTCCATGTGCTGCCACATGGCCTGATACGAACCCATCACGTCGCGGCGGCGCAGTGCGGCCAAAATATTCTGATGATCTGCCAGCCATTTCAGCCGGTAACCGCGCGTGGCGATGTGGCTGTGTAATTGTTTCCAGAGCGGACTGGAATCGCGATGCATCCAGATATTTTTGACGGAATCGAGCAGCATCTGGTTCTGCGTTGCACCGGCGATCAGCAGGTGAAAAAGGCGGTCGTTATCACCACTTTCGTCGTTGGCAACAATCGCGATTTGTTCCTGCTCCAGCGTGCGGCGCAGGTTTTCGATATCCGCCTTGGTCGCCATTTTGGCGGCAAACGCGGCAATATTACTTTCGAGCAACTGCCGCGCCTGTAAAATTTCAAACGGGCCAATCTGCCCCTGATACATCAGTTCGTCTTCGCCCTCTTCCTGCGAAGGAATGCGGATCACGTAAACGCCGGAGCCCTGGCGGATATCCACCGTGCCTTCGAGTTCCAGCATCAGCAGAGCTTCACGCACGATAGTCCGGCTGACGCCGTAGGTTTCAGCCATATTTCGTTCAGGCGGCAGGCGGGAACCCACAGCGAAATGCCCCTGCTTGATTTGCTCGCGCAGGTCGTGCCCGATTTCCTGATACTGCTTTCTGTCCTGCGAAACCACACCTTTATCCACACATTCACCCTGATGCAAAGACTGACAAATTGGCTCCAAAGACAGAGCCAATGGACCTACGCTGAAGGGTCAGTGTATCAAACTTAATGCCTGATCCAGCACTTTGGCGCCGTTCAGGGTTCCGTATGCCACCATGTCGATCACGGCGATGGGAATGTTGTGTTCATCCGTCAGCTTTTTATTTTCCGCCAGTTTGAACCGCACCTGCGGCCCTAACAGCACAACCTGAATGTCACGTCCGTAGGCCTCAAGTTCGTCGCGCAGATTATTTTCCGGGATGGCGTAAATCTTAAATTCCAGCCCGCGGGCTGCCGCTTCTTTTTCCATTTTGGTGACCACAAGGGAAGTGGACATCCCTGCCGAACAAGCTAAAACGAGTCGTTTCATAATGTTTCCTCGGGTTATTTATCTTCATCGTCCAGTGTTAAAGACAACACACCACTTTCACTCAGCGATTTAAACCAGTGAGATGATTTCTTCTGACGGCGATCACGGTTGTTATCAAGATCAATCTCGATCAGCCCGTAACGGTTTTTAAAAGCATTCATCGGCGAGACGTTATCGGTAAAAGCCCAGAGCATATATCCCTGACAATTTGCACCGTCTTCCCGCGCCTTTAATGTCCAGTAAAGATGTTCGGCAATAAATTCAATACGATAATCGTCCTGAATTTCTCCGCTGCTGGCATCACGGAACTGGCCTTCATTTTCAATGCCCATTCCGTTCTCAGCAATAAACCATGGAATATTTCCGTATTCCGTTTTAATGCGCATTGCAAAGTCATAAACAATTTTCGGGTAAATTTCCCAGCCACGGGATTTATTCATCCTGCGGCCCGGCAGTTCAAAATGTTCGTAGTAAAACGCGGGATGGAATGGCGTCTCTTTATTCCATTCACGGGACGGGGCTTTAACACGGTGCGGGTAATACAGATTAATGCCCACTTCGTCCACCGTGTTATTACGGATAACCGCCAGTTCCTGCTCTGAATAATCAAACTGCACGTGGTGCTTTTGCAGCAAATCGAGCAATTCCTGCGGGTATTCGCCTTTAATCATCGGGTCTAAAAATACGCGGTTATAGAATAAATCGTATAAATGCGCCGCCTTCTGATCGTGCGCCGCCGCTGAACGGGCGTACGTCACTTCCGGGTTTAAAATCACGCCCATCGTGCCGTGCGAACCGTAACCTTTACGGTGAAACAGCTCGACGACTTTGGCGGTTGCCAGCACTTTGTGATGATTCCACTGCATCCATTTACCGGTGTTCTGCTCGAAAGGCCAGCGGATTGCGTCCAGATACACGCGGGTTTGCACCACTACCGGCTCGTTGAAAGTGAACCAGCGGCTGACCTTCCCGGCGAAGCGCTCAAGCACTTTATCCGCGTACAGGACAAAAAGCTCAACGACTTTTTTCGAGCCCCAGCCGTCATATTTTTCAAGCAGATACGCCGGTAATTCGTAGTGTTCGAGGCACAGCATCGGCTCAATGCCGTTGCGCTTCATCTCATCCAGAAGATTGCCGATGTACGCCGCATATTCCTCATCAACCGTACCCAGTTCGTAGTCGGTGAAAAAGCGCGACCAGTTAACTGAGGTGCGGTAATGCGTCAGCCCGCTGGCCTTCATCAGCGCCACATCTTCTTTATAACGGTTAATGAAATCAGTGGCTTTCGCCGGGCCGTAGCCGTTGTGCCAGACGTGGCGGTTGTTTTTGTACCAGAGATCCAGATACGAATCCTGCCCGTCCTTTTTGCCACTCCAGCCTTCGGTTTGCCACGCAGA
>Ga0153981_1000094_pt1 | contig 26244 bp, 22 predicted proteins | sample TSGA065MetaG_FD_104714 | JGI IMG/M metagenome (GOLD analysis project Ga0153981, IMG submission 104714) | Attine ant fungus gardens microbial communities from Georgia, USA - TSGA065 MetaG | ecosystem: Host-associated > Fungi > Mycelium > Unclassified | place: USA: Georgia, Magnolia Springs State...
AACACCTGAAACACCTGCCCGCCACCTGGAAGCAAAAATACTTCGTCCCCCAAAAAGAGGGCACATATACCATCGCGCCGGTGATTAAGCAAAACGTAATCTTCCAGACCTTTAACCTGATGGATCCAATCCATTTCAAAAGACCCTTTGATCTGATTTTCTGCCGCAATGTGATGATTTATTTCGATAAAGAAACACAGGAGAAAATTTTACGCCGATTTGTTCCGTTACTTAAACCGGGTGGCCTGATGTTCGCCGGACACTCCGAAAACTTCAGCCAAATCAGCCGGGAATTTTATTTGCGCGGCCAGACCGTCTACGGCCTCGCCAAGGAGAGGTAATGAATAAAATCAGAGTGTTGAGCGTCGATGACTCGGCGTTAATGCGTCAGCTGATGACGGAAATCATCAACAGCCATCCGGATATGGAAATGGTGGCGACCGCGCCGGACCCTCTGGTGGCGCGCGACCTCATCAAGAAATTTAATCCGGATGTTCTGACGCTGGATGTCGAAATGCCGCGCATGGACGGTCTGGATTTTCTGGAAAAGCTGATGCGTCTGCGCCCGATGCCGGTGGTGATGGTGTCGTCGCTGACCGGTAAAGGCTCAGAAATTACGCTGCGCGCACTGGAACTGGGGGCGATCGATTTCGTCACCAAACCGCAGCTCGGTATCCGCGAAGGGATGCTGGCCTACAGCGAAATGATTGCCGATAAGATTCGTACGGCGTCAAAAGCGCGTCTCAACAAAAACGTCAACGTTGAGCAGCCACGCATTCTCAGCCATACGCCGCTTCTCAGCAGTGAAAAGCTGATAGCCATCGGGTCGTCGACCGGCGGCACAGAAGCGATTCGTCACGTGTTGCAACCACTGCCGCCGACCTGTCCGGCGCTGATGATTACGCAACATATGCCGCCGGGTTTTACCCGCTCTTTTGCCGAACGTCTGAACAAACTGTGTCAGATCACTGTGAAAGAGGCCGAGGACGGCGAGCGCGTTTTGCCGGGCCATGCGTATATCGCACCGGGCGACAGACATATGGAACTGGCGCGCAGTGGCGCCAACTATCAGGTTAAGTTGAACGACGGGCCCGCGGTGAACCGCCATCGTCCGTCGGTCGACGTGTTATTCCGTTCGGTGGCGCAGTATGCCGGACGCAATGCCGTTGGGGTGATCCTGACGGGAATGGGCAATGACGGGGCCGCCGGCATGCTGGAGATGCACCGCGCAGGGGCGTATACCCTTGCACAAAACGAAGCCAGCTGTGTGGTATTCGGTATGCCTCGTGAGGCTATCGCGACCGGTGGCGTAAACGAAGTGGTGGATCTCAGTCAAATCAGTCAGCGGATGCTGGCACAAATATCAGCCGGTCAGGCATTACGTATTTAATTTTTCAGCCTCGCGGCTTAGCACCAAACCTTAGGAGTAGATAAAACATGGCCGATCCAAATCTGAGATTTCTGGTAGTTGACGATTTCTCTACCATGCGTCGTATCGTGCGCAACCTGCTGAAAGAGCTGGGCTTCAACAACGTTGAAGAAGCAGAAGATGGTGTCGATGCACTGAACAAACTGCGTGCCGGTGGTTTCGACTTCGTGGTATCCGACTGGAACATGCCAAACATGGACGGTCTGGATCTGCTGAAAACCATCCGCGCTGATGGCGCATTAGCCAAGCTGCCGGTGCTGATGGTGACGGCAGAAGCGAAGAAAGAAAACATTGTGGCAGCCGCACAGGCCGGTGCCAGTGGTTATGTTGTGAAACCTTTCACTGCGGCCACGTTGGAAGAAAAACTGGGCAAAATCTTCGAAAAACTGGGCATGTAGGAGCTGATTTATGGCAGAGATACCAATGCCTGCAAATGATGCGGCAACCGCGGGCGAGATTATTGCCCGCATTGGGCAACTGACCCGTATGTTGCGTGACAGCATGCGTGAACTTGGCCTGGATCAGGCCATTGCTCAGGCGGCTGAAGCCATTCCTGACGCGCGCGACCGTCTCGATTACGTCGTCACTATGACCGCTCAGGCCGCAGAACGCGCCCTGAACAGCGTTGAAGCCGCACAGCCACGCCAGAACAAACTTGAGTCTGGCGCGAAAAAGCTGGATAAGCGCTGGGATGAATGGTTCGAAAACCCGATTGAGTTATCGGACGCGCGCGAACTGGTCACGGATACCCGCAGCTACCTGAAAGAAGTCCCTGAGCACACCAGCTTTACCAATGCTCAGCTGATGGAAATCATGATGGCGCAGGACTTCCAGGATCTCACCGGTCAGGTGATCAAGCGCATGATGATTGTGGTTCAGGAAATTGAAAATCAGCTGCTGATGGTGCTGATGGAAAACATTCCTGAGCAGCAGGTTAAAGCCAAGCGTGAAAACGACAGTCTGCTTAACGGCCCGCAACTCGACGCCAACGGCGTCGGTGTTGTCGCTTCGCAAGAACAGGTCGACGACCTGCTGGATTCGTTAGGTTTCTGATGTGTTGGTTTGAATACCTGCCCGGTTATCGTTCTTTATCGCCGGGCAGGTATAGCTCATTTATATCGCAAAATAACGAATACTTTTAATACCTTCGTCAAATTAGATCGTCCATATCTGACCAGGCCTGGTCTGCAGAGGCTTTTGACAGAGCAAAACCAAGCCCAAAAGTGACGAGAATGACAAGGACCGCACCCGTAATCATAAGATAAATCGAAAGATCCCCGGTGTTTTCTAGTACTAAAAATGTCAACATCATCAGCGAAAATACCATGGCGGGAAATGCATAATGTATGGGTGTTAAAACCTCGCTGTGTTCAGGTTCTGCCGGAAGTTTTGGTATTTCTGAAGACAAAATAGCGAGTGCAGGCCGATTTTTTTCTGAGGTGGCAACCAGTTGTGAACCCTGGCCGTACATCACAGCATCAGAAGCAAAAGCAAGCGCAAGCCACTGATAGCTGGCTGAATACTCTCCGAGTGATGTTTCTAACGATAACCTGTCCTGACCTGTTTTAGATTCACTTAGCGCGTTCAGCAGAGGATATTTTTCGCTCTTCGATAAACCGGTATGCCATAGCGTTTTTGCAGGTTTTGCTTGTTCAGCGGCGAGAAAAACAGGAACTGATTTTGTTAATTCCATTTCACTCATTAATGGCTGGAAAAGGTAAACGGGTTCAGGTTTTTCCTGCGCAATATAGTTTTCGCAAATAAAAAACGCACTGGCGTTTTCCATATACCGGCTATCATCTCCATGGAGATCTGCAATGATAATGAGATGTAAGGGTTGATATGTAATTCCGGATTGATAGATTATGTCGGTAAGAATATTATATGCAGGACATTCGTCCAGGGAAGTTATGCTTTCCTCACGGCAGGAAATATTCATCTTCGCAAGAACTTCGATAAGCTCTGATTTCGCTGATTCATTTTCTCCTCTCATCCAGCAGGTTATATTGAGGTCCGGATGTTGCCTTAATTTAACAGAAATAGGTTTCAGCAGTTTTTCGAGTAACTGCTGTGTTCGGGACATAACAAATTCATCATCCATCTCTAGTTTGTGCGGGATTTTCTGTCCAAGTGGAAACTCACCTTCAAGTTTCAACATCTTCAAAGCAATATCATCAACCGGAGCAACAGTAGACCAAGCCGTGATGGTCAGATATTCCCTTGCATATTTTTTAATGTGATACAGTTTCCTGTCAGCAATGTTTTTCCTGACATCCAGATAAAAGGAATTTGCACTGGTAAACATAGCGATAAAACTTAAAATTATTGAGATGATTACTATGGGGATGATAATTCCGTAATAGAGAAACGTACTATCAACGTGTTTTCCCTCCGGCCAGCTAAACGTTCTGATAGCCAGCGAAATACTGCATGCAATAGTGTATAAAAATAATATCAGGCCCCAGTGTGGTTTTATTCCTTGCGGCTCCTTTTGAGGTGGATAGAGTCTCCATTCCATTATGCAACACCTGCAATGGGTAATGTTGAGATGATCTTACATCCACAGGCGGATTTACATCCATTCACAACAACACCGCGCCCGTTCATCGTCCAGGTTTCGTGGCATTCGGTTATCGGAAATACCCCTTTATGCTCAGGGCAAATAACCGTGTCACCTTTAAGCGCTACAGCAATCCCCATGAATTCAGAGCCTGATGCCTGATTGACATGTCCGCCTGAAATCAGCGGATCATTTAAGCGAATTACACCTTGCATAAAATTCCTTTTATAAATAATAGCGTCTGGCAGTCAGCATGTTTTCAAAGTGTCTTTTATAATCACAAAACTTATCTGCCCGCATCCATATCACAACGCATATGGTCCCAGCCCTGATAGTTTTTGACCTCAGGAACCTTATCGGGTAAATCCTGATAATTGGTATGATATTGAGCCGTGTCTTCAGCAAGACCTCGTTTAGTGATGTAATCCAGACCCCAGGCAGGACCGGGAAACTCGGGTTTAATGTGGTGATGGTCACCGTTTATCTGATAGTCAATTCCCGGGCCTCCAGTTGCGAGACGTGGGTCATCAAAAGGCTTTGACGACATATACAGGCTGTTCTTGGTGAGCAAAAATCCCTGATCGTTGACGACGGTGAAAGAAATTACATCATCGTATGGCGCATAGTCATCACCGTTTGGCTCATTATGGGCTGGCGAAAATCTAACGCTGTTCCATGTCTGTCCGTGGTCTTTTGAAACGATAAATCCTCCGGCTCCCCAACCCGTAATAGCAATATATTTTTCCGAAGGATGCACAAATTTACGGGTGAAAATCCGATAAAACTGGCTGACAGGTTCTGTATGGATATTTTTTTTCGTGTCTGTGTACCAAAGTTCGCCTTCGCAATCCCAGCCTTTGAGTTCCAGATAGCGGTGGTCATCAAAGCGATAGACCACCTGCGTCGGTGGCTGTTTAGCCTGACATTCTATAACCGCAAGCATCAGCAGCCAGCCAGCGATTATTCTAAGATTCTTCATAATCCAATCCCTGTTATTTAACGAATCGCGTGTGCGCGTTATCCCTTATCTGCCCGCATCCATATCACAACGCATATGGTCCCAGCCCTGATAGTTTTTGACCTCAGGAACCTTATCGGGTAAATCCTGCCAGTTAGTTTTGAATTGCTGTGTAGATTCAGATAGCCCTGATTTGGTCATATAAACTAACCCCCATGGCCAACCAGAATTACTGGGCTCAAGTGTTTCCATCGTCCCATCTTCAAGTTTGTACGGTATTCCCGGGCCATTTGGGGATACCCGTGGGTCATCAAAAGGCTTTGACGACATATACAGGCTGTTCTTGGTGAGCAAAAATCCCTGATCGTTGACGACGGTGAAAGAAATTACATCATCGTATTCAGGTGCATTGTCACCGTTAGGTTCATTCGGCCCGGGAGACATCCTTGCTCCACCTATTTCCCAGGTCTGCCCGTAGTCTTTAGAGACAGAGAAACCTCCCGTTATTTGTCCCCACCAGGGGATAGCAAGATAACGCTCAGAAGGATGAACATACTGACGCGTAAATATGCGATAAAACTGACTGGCAATGATCGAATGTATTTGACGCTGCGTGTCTGTGTACCAAAGCTCGCCCTCGCAATCCCAGCCTTTGAGTTCCAGATAGCGGTGATCATCAAATCGATAAACCACCTGCACAGGCGGCTCTTGGGCGTAAACCATTGTCGTTACAAGCGTAAGAAAAAAACTAACCAAAAATAGTAGTCCTTTCATTATTGAGTCACTCCAGTTCTTTATTGTTAAGGGCGCGAGGCCTTGCCCATTGAGTTACAGTGGCAGTTTGCTTATTTCCGCCTAACAAAATATCCAACTCCCCCATATTGAGTGGTCTTTCACTTTTCCCGTAATCATTAATCACTCCGAACTCACCATTTGGCAGCACTTCATCAGGCTTGCTCATATACTGCTTTGTATCCAGCTGAGCTAATATTCCAGTGTTGTAATATTTTTTAGCTTCTGCATACCCATTTTGCGAGTCTCGCCAATCAGCCCGATGCAGTAATGCTTCCCAAAATTTCCCTGACTGATAATCGAATGACTTACATTGACCAATCGCCAGGTCAAAGGCCATTGCATGAGATGGCGCATGTTTGCTCGCAACAATAGAGGAATGTTGGCTATATCCAACAGGGTCCGTTTTCTCCCATTCCTTTTCTAATTCTTCACGTGTTTTGAGCCAGGTCAGTTGTATGCCTCTGTCTGATACCGTTCCGGTAATTACGCCGTAGATGATTTGTTTTTTGCGATCAATACTTTCTATGGCCAGCTGGCTATCGTTCAGAACTGAGCCCGGCCGGAGTTCCGGGTAACTGTATTTATCAAGGGAATAGACGGCCTTATTTGTTCTGCTGATGGCATTGGCTTTAGCCGAATAGGAAATCACTTTATCCGGGCTGTCTTCATCAATATCTGTCTCATAAGGGGTATCACACGTCGACGGATCGTTATCCGGGTGATTGTCTTCGCCCATCAGTTTAAATATGAACGTTTCCGGAAGTTCTTCGCCATTAACGATGACATCACGGTAGGAGTAATAAGAATTCATGCCAAAGGTGGTCGTGAAGTCATCTTCCCCGGCCCAAGGTAATACAAATGGTTCATCGGTAGGTTTTTTCCCGACTACGCCATGCTGATAAAAAACTCTTTGAAAAAGATTAGGGATATTTTTGGCTATATCTTGAGGAACGCCTCTCCAGCCAAACCCTTTAACGTTTTGAAGTGAAACGGTGCCGTCCACCGGGCAAAAGTAATTGTATATTTTGCCGTTATTATTTCTGCTGTAGCGGGGATCGCTGTGCCACTTGTTCTTGCTGGCAGAAGGCAGTGTACATAAATCTTCAAGGTTCTTAATTTCACCTTCTGACAGTTGCCCTCCCTGATATTGCGTGGCCATCAGTTTGCAGAAATTGCTGAACGTTTCCTGCCTTGCTTTGTCCGTCTGATGATGTCCTTCCTGTAAATTCTCATTAAAACGGCTTTCCAGTGAATAGGGTGAATGATTGAGAATCACACAATTTACCGGATTGAGACCGGCCTGTTTCACCAGCATATTTGCCAGCATGGTGATGATTGTCCCCTGGCTGTGGGCTACAATATTTATCACATCTTTTGCTGTTGTCGGGTTACTTCGTATTTGTAAAATGAGGTCTGCGAGTCTTTGCGCGGCAAAGAACTGATAGATACGGTGCGGGTTGTGATAGATCGGGTGGGTATAATTCCCGCCGTTCATATACAAGGTACCGAACCCGGCGGCGGCCACGACCAGGCCATTTGACCCCGGCCCCAGCATATCCGGGATATTGGTCGTGGCATTGGCAAACGTGCCGCCGCCTTTGGCAAAATTCACATCAAGGGCATTTTTAAAACTGTCATTCTGAAACTTAATGCCATTACTGCCGTCATTACCGTTTTCCGCCATCTTTTTGGGGTCGTTTTCCTGATAGCTGTCATAAGGAATTTTTGCGCCATCTTTCAGGGTAGTGACTTCGTCACGGTAGCGTTTCTGGTCGGCTTTCCAGTCATCGCGGGTTACGGGTTTGTAACCCCAGTAAAAAGGGATGACCGGTGAACGTCCCGGGGCGGTGATTTTGGTCTGGGCATCTTCATTGTGCATTGCAATGAAGTCTTTCCACTCATGTGCATAAAGATCGCTGCGGTCGAGGCGTTTTCTCAATCCCTCAATAATGCCCGTTTCCTGATTCTGGTACGCTTCGCCCACATCATTGACGCCGTGGACCAAAATGACGATGCAGGGCATAGGGCGGGAAACTGAGACTTTGCAGGTTTGAGCCACTTCGCCCAGTGACTGATGAACCCCCATCTCGTTTTTCGCCACGATTTTTGGCTGGTAAGGACTGGCTTTAGTATCAGTCATGAATAAGCTCCATCTTAAATGTTTCAATATCGTCACTGTCGAGCAGTGAGGATTGTCCTTTAGCGTCGGTGACACCTTCAATGACGTTACCGGTCGAACTGGTGAGTCGGAATTTTTGATTCGGTAATGTTTGTTCCGCATCGTCCTGCGCGTGAAGCTGGAAGCGACGTTTGAATGTTCCTTTCTCGAATGCAGGGACGGTTGTTTTCACACTTTCCGGGCCTTTGAAGGCCAGATTAGGTCCTTTCAGGTCGATAGCCGTGGGTGAGAAAATCTCAACTGAACCATCGGCGTTGATGCGTATGCCGCCTCCGCCGCAGGAAAGTTGAATTCCCTGTTTCGCACTGGCATTCACTTTGCCGTCGGTGCTCATCAGGGTGAAATCCTTCTGAGAAAGGAAATGCATTTCACCGCGCTGAGCCTGCGCATCAATATTGCCTTCACCGGCAATCATCTGGATCCCGAGTTTTCGGGCAAAGAGCGAGAGCTTATCTCCCACGGCCAGTGAGAATTTTTTAAGCACGTTTACGCTTGCATTGCTTCCTGCCGTGGCAATCAGGTCTGCACCGGCTGAAAGCTGTAAGCTTTCCGGTGTGGCAAAAGCCTGCCCCTTTTCGGCATAGGCTAAAAGGCCGGGAGCCTGCAATTGATCCAATGCCTGCTTCAACTGTTCCTGAGGCTCAGACTCCGCGGCGCTGGCCCCGGCGGTCGTGGCGCATTGCTGAAGCGTTCGCGCAAGCGATAAAGCACTTTCGAGGGCAGCGACAGCAGCGGTCATATCGAGCTGCTGCCCCTGCGCTTTGGGCTGTGGCTCTGTTGTCAGCATGAGCCCTTTGGCTGCACGGACAGCTATCCAGTGATCGGTTCTGGCCTCAAGGCCTTCACCCCGCATTTTTCTTTCTGCATCCACCAGATGCCCTGCACTAACCTGACTTTTACCGTACTCCGTCGAAATCTTTATATGTTCCTGATTTCTTTTATCTTCAAGCCGTATTTTGTTCTGTGAAGGAGTGCGAATAATGTTGCGTGTGTCATTGCGCATATTCACAAGGTCAGGATGTGCGCCATCGTGCATGACATGGGATATAAAGGGTCTGTCTGGGTCGCCGCCTTCAAATGCAATGGCGACTTCAGTCGAATTTATTAAAGGGAAATGAAAACCATATGTGTCGCCCGCATAAGGCCTGCCCAGTCGGATCAATGCACTTTCATAACCTTTTTTCTTAGCCTCCAGATCAAAATCAAATTTTACGGTGTAGCGGCCGAACATGTCGGTGCTGGCATACGTGGCATTTTCTCCACGGATGGTCACCCGTCCGGGCACTGTCCCGGCAATCACCGGGCGGTGAAGACGCTCAGGCCGGTAACAATAACTTTCGCTGTACGGTATACCGCGTAATTTCGCCAAAAAATGTTCGCCGCGGCTGCCACTTATTTCTATCACGCAAACAACAAAACCGCCTTTGAACCCCTCAGGAACATCCCCCTGCGGATTGAAAAGGACGCCGGGGCTCATCTCCGGCGTATTCGTTACAGCACTTAATATGCTCTGATTATTCAGGTGATATTCGTGGCGCACCCTGGCATAAAACGTCGCGGTTTCACTACTTTTACCGTCTGAGCTTCCTTTTTCCAGAGGGTTATCCGCATAAATATAATCGCGACCTGTTAAAATCTTATCCGGCAGGTTGTGCACGTAGACAGATTTTTTAGCATCAGGCGAAAGGGCTTCACGATAGTTATAATTACGACTCTGAACGCCTTCCGGGATGACAGAATAGAACTCCTGAAGCTGAGTGATATATTCACCGTCACTCGCCATGCCCGAATCAGGGACGTACGAAAGCAACTTGTCGCTGAAAAGATAAGCACTTCCTGAATCGCCGAAAACAGTAACTGTTTCGGTTGTCACGTCAGGGTGGTTTTCGAATCTAAACCAGATACCGACTTCGGCAAGTAAACGCCGGATAAAAGTCAGATCGGTTTCTTGCCACTGGATCACCATTTCCCGCAGCGGGTAGGTGAGCGTCAGTTTTTCTAAATCGACCTGATACCCTTTAATTTCCTGGTGTTCCAGCAGGACCTTTTTTACCAGGTCAGGAACGGTAACATTCAGGTACACCGCAGATTTTCGGGTGCGGTCTAGTAACGCCATCTCGTGCTCGAGTACGCACTCATAGAGTGTTTCATCAGCCGATGAACTAATACGGGAGAATGATGTAATAACGCCATTTATCTGTTTGATTTGATGCCATTTCGGCTGACTTTCCCAGGAATTGTCAGAGCCAGGCGCACGCATAATGAAACTGGCGTAGCAATTGAGAATTTGATCAAGAGGGATATTCAGGCTGGGACTCGTAAATTTAATCACGTACCTGTAGGGATGACTTAAAGACTCAGTGGCAGTAAAAGAGAGTACATCGGATGTTATTGAATCGTGATGCTGAAACAATAATAGGTATCTATTAAGGGTGTCGTTAATTTGGATGTTAAAACCACTATTCTGATTATCCATAATCACTCCTGAAATATAGTTTTAATGAATGTATTTTTTAAGCTGTGCTGACAAATAAAAAATATAACTGAATTTGAAAAATACGTATGTTGAATGAGTCCGTATGTTATTAACGTTTTTTCAAATATGTTGTGAGCTGAGAACAAAAACACTGATAAAAGGCAGCATTCCCCATACCGTCTTGTTTCCTTTCCGGAAAGATATAAATGAATAAAAGAGTTTTTGGGGGGGCAGTATATCATGCTCGCTATGATGAATTATCAAAAATACCTTAGACGTGCGATTTTTATCTGAGATGAAAAGGGCGAGTAACAAGTTCTTATAAGTTGTATCGCCGCAAATTTCTCCTCTTTGTCACCTCCATAATGTTGAGCCGTTTGTTCATACTGTCTCTGAGATAATGAAGTTGCAGCCACGTTATCGAAGTCCGGTGGTTCCAATCGCTAACGCAAAGTCAGCGCATCAGGGCCTTCTCGTTCCTTAGGAAATGGATAAAAACACGCCTCTCTGTCCAGTAATTCTCCTCTTTTTATGAACCTGGATGCAGTGCTGCGTTCTTTTTGAAAGTTTTTTAAAAAAATTTCATGTCGCAGGATCCTGTGCTCCTACGCTTATCCGGGAAAAATCCTGGAAACAAATTAATCCAGATCTGTCTCCGGGGGAGGGGGAAATTATCCGTTATCTTTTGCTCTTAATATTTAATAAGAAATATCCTGCTTCTACTGTGGGTCGATGGTAAATATTGGGCAGAAAGTTGCCTTTGTGGTGTATTGCCCAATTAAAAAACCGTCGCTACAATACGCCGCATTCGCCACTGAACTGACGGGAAATAATAATTCCATCAGGCGGTTGTGAATTATGAAAATATATAAATGTATTTTCTATGCCGGGCAAAAACTGTTTTTTATAAACATTATGTTTATAAAGTGAGTCACGCTCAATTAACTCTTAACAGGTACTTAAATAAGGATATCACATGAAAAAGATCAACATGACTGAAGCAAGCACAATCGTTGGCGGCACCACGACTTGCGTTAACAGCTTCGAACTGAACTTGGTGGGTAATGCCACAGTTTGTAACGCTGTTAAAACGTGTACTGACAAAAACGGCGTTGTGACTAAAACCTTTACTGCTGCTGCAATCATCAACTGCGGTAGCGTAGGCTGAGAGTAAATATTCTCTCTGTAAGTTGGAATAAATCCAGGTAGTCATATTTATTCTGACCGGGCGTTGTATTGCAGTAATACAACGCCCACCTGGCTCCTGTGAAATAATCACAACTGAAGGTATTTATTAACAGGGAGCCGTCAAAGCATTGCGTTAATTTTCAGGATGAAAGCCTCCCATGAAAAAAAGAATACTCCCCATTCTGGCTTATACCGTTTTTGTTGCGGTTATTTCAGCGCTTATTACTACCGCCTGGTTCCATTATTTCGTCTTAAACCAGAATAGCGACAGTCCGGAAGAACAGCAGGTTCTGACTTCCCTGAGCGCCGGCAAATTATCAAAAAGTCCGATCCAAGACGGGCAGGATATTATCGAAATTTTCTCTTACGGCTGTCATTTCTGCGCGTTGAATGAAAAGAACGTAGAAGCGCTGGAAAAGCGAATGCCGGAAGGTAAAAAGCTGGTGCGCCTGCATTTCAGCCTCGACAACCAGGGCGGGCTGGCACGCTTTGCGCCGGTATTTGCGACACTTCAGGTCATGGGCATTGAAGAGTCGCACCGCGAGAGTGCTTATGAGGCCGTGCTCAAAAACAAAATTGATTTAGGTGATGCAGAGAAACGCACTGCATGGCTTCAGGAAAATAAGATCAGCGTTGATGAATATAATAAAGTCAGCCAGACACCTGAAGTGAAAGAACTGCTGGATTACATGACGAAAGTCACTCAGTACTACGATATTAATGCCACGCCGGTCTTTATTGTGAATAAAAAATGGGTTGCTATTCAGGATCGCGAGTTCCCGGCGTTCTCTGATAATTTGCTGTCATTATTAGAGCATGACAAGGCGCTGGAGAAATAATGAAATTCTTCGCCCTGTGGTGCGCTCTGTTTTGGAAAAACCTGTCGGTCAGGCTGATGTGGTTTTTCTATAAACTCCGGCTTATCGGTTACAGGGCGCATTGTTTATTATTTCGTCACATTGATTACCGTATTATTTTGGGTTTGTCACGGTTCGGGCGCTTTCTGGGGCTGACGCCACGCCCGGTTAAACTGCGTGCTGCGGTCGCCCATTCAAACAGGAAGTGCCTGCTTGATGATAAAAAGACGTTTAATTATATCTGGCAAACCCGGCGTCGCGAGTTGCTGATTCAGGCGGTGACGTACGGGCAAAGCCGCCGTGCGTTGCGCGAACTGGCAGCCTGTTCGGCGGCGCTGAATGCGGTGGTTGAGCCGTTGCAGCGCGCCGGGCAGCCGGTCATTCTGGCGCCGCTGCACATGGTGTCAGACGTGCTTTCCACCATGGTGGGCGCGGCGGCGTATCCGGGAAAAGCAACGGTCATCACATCAAGAAGCGCCAATGCGCATGATGAAGCTGAACGGCAGCTGGGCGGTGTCGATCTGACCTACTGTTCAATTCATGACAATAACAAAACCCTGGCAGGCAACATGATGACGTCGATAATGGAAGCGGCTGAGAATAAGCGAAATATTATTCTCTTTCCTGACATTACACCTGATTTCACCAACTTTGCGAGCAAGGATAAAAGCGAAAAGTTTCCGTGCCGGATATTTGGTCGTCCGGCCCATCTGCACAGCGGAATTATTCGTCTGGCAAGAATGATGTCGGCACAGGTCGTTTTTTATCACCTTTATTACGATAAAGGATTGAAAATAGCGGTGCATGAACCGGTGCCGGCCAAAAAGCTAAAAACCGAAATGCCGGGAATTATTGAACGAAGTATAAGCGAACATTCCACTGACTGGATGCTGTGGCATTCACACTCACTCTTTTTTATTAATGAATAAACCAAAGTGCGTGCAGGGATATTACTGATAAGAATAGGATGTTGAGGTCGTTTGTTTATGGATAATATTATTCCCAGACTGGTTTATCAGGCTGAAACCAATGAATGTGCGCTGGCCTGTATTTCCATGCTGGCCGAAACGCAGGGCATCGACGCGCCGCTCGATGTGCTGCGTGAACGTTTCCCCGCATCAGCGCATGGCACTGCGCTGTCCACGCTTTGCGACATTTTAAATGAACTGTCGATCCCTGCGTATCCTGTCGCCTTCGATCTGGAAGAGTTGTCCGAACTGCCGCTGCCGGCGATTTTGCACTACGGCGCGAGTCACTATGTCCTGCTGGCTTACCGGCAGGGCAGTTACGTCTGCGTTATGAACCCGGCGATTGGCGAACAGCTTTTGCCGGTAGCAGCGCTGAAATCTGAAATCAGCGGCTATGCGCTGGTGCTCGATAAAGACGGAGCAACGGCAAAAGCCGTCCCTGAAAAGGTGAAGAAAACCCGCCGTTTCCGTGCGCTCGAATGCATGAGCCTGAAAGAAACCGCGGGTATTCCGGGCATTTACAGCCTGATGATGCTGGCATTTCTGGTGTCCCTGACGCTGTTTATCATGCCGGTGATGGTCAGCAGCGCCATCAATAATGTGTTCTCGTCCGGCGGTAAAACCGATTTCCCTTACTTCTACTATCTGCTGGCCTTCGTGATTTCCACGCTGCTGGCTTTTGCCGTGCGCAGCGTGACCGAGCGGTTCATCAAGCGCTTCGTTGTGATGCAAAGTGTCAGCGGTTTTTCGCGGCTAATGATGAATTCCCTGGCCTATTTTGAGAAACGCAGCCCCGGCGAAATCTACAGCCGTTTCTCTAACTGGCAACTGGCCGCCGCCCGAAAAATCGAGCTGGACAACGGCCTGCGTGTGAACTGGATTGTCGGCGCAATCGCGCTCGGCGTGATGTGTTACATCAGCCCGATGCTGGCCGCCATTTCTGCCGTGGGCGTCACCCTGATGGGGCTGGTCAGCGTCTGGGCGGTTTTCCGCGATCGTTTTTACACTCAGCAAATTCAGGTAAAAAGCGCCGAGCAGAGTGATTTCCTGCTCGAAACCATCCAGGGTTTTGCCACGATAAAATCGGCAGGGCTGAGCAGCCAGCGTCAGGGCGTTTTTGCCGGATACGCGCTGTCGCTGTTTGACTGCCGCCAGAAGCAGAACGTTTACGAACAGGTCAAAAGCAGTCTGTATCAGCTGATCGGCAGCCTCGAGATGGTGTTTTTCATGCTGCTGGCGCTGCCGCTGCTGAAAGATAACCTGATTTCTCTCGGTGAGTTTTTCGCCTACAGCTTTGTTCGCCAGATTTTTACCGCGTACATCACGCAGATTTTCTTCTCCGTTTTGCAGAAAAATCAGCTGCACGTCATCGATACCCGCGCGAAGGATTTGTTTCCGTCCGCGCCGGTCAGTGAAGAAGGGTGCAGCGAGACGCTGCCGCCGGTGGCGCATTTCAATGAGCAACTGACTTACCGCGATATCTGCTTTGCCTATGAACCCGGCAAACCGGTGCTGGAAAACCTGTCGGTGGTACTGCGTCGCGGCGAAGCGCTGGCGATCGTCGGGCAAAGCGGCGCGGGCAAAAGCACGTTGCTGAAAGTGATCACCGGGCTGATTGAACCGCAGTCAGGCGAAATTCTGGCAGACGGTCAGCGGGTGAGCAGCCGTCAGGCGCAGAAACTGTTCTTCCTGCAAAGCCAGGAGGACATCCTGTTCAATGCTTCAGTTGTTCAAAACATCACGCTGTTTGATCCGCATTTCGATGCACAAAAACAGCTGCGCGTTGATCAGGCTTTTCAGGGGCTGAACCTGAAAGACGTCATAGACCGTCTGCCGGGGAAACAAAATGCGCTGATCCGCGAAAGTCATCCGGCGTTATCCCTCGGCCAGCGGCAGCGCCTGATGCTGGCGCGTGCGATGTACAGCAATTGTCCGGTGCTGGTACTGGACGAACCGACGGCGAATCTGGATGAAGTCACCGCGTTGCAGGTCATGCACACCCTGATTGAACATTGCCGCCAGTATCAGAAAACGCTCATCACCGTCACGCACAGCGAAACCACCCTGACGATGTTTGACCGCATTTGCCGGATGGACCAGCGTCGCGTGGAATCTTACGGTACCGCGGCTGGCAGCCGCCGGATCCCTCAGGGAGAAGAGGCGTGATGTCCGGATTAAAAAAAATAAATGCGCTGCCGGTCAAAAAGCGCAGGGCGGTTTTTGCGCTGGCCGGCGCGCTGGTGATTGTTCTGGTCGTCGCCGGTTTCTTGCTCTGGCAGGCGCTGAACCGCACCGAAGTTCCGCTGGTGACGGAAGAAGTCAGCCGCGGCGACATCGAAAAAACGGTGCTGGCCACCGGCATCCTCAAGCCGTCCGTGCAGGTCAACGTGGGCGCGCAGGTTAACGGTCAGCTTAAGAAACTGTACGTCCGTGCGGGTGACAAGGTGACGAAAGGCCAGCTGCTGGCCGAAATCGACCCGACCTTACAGCAAAGCGAACTGCGTAAATCCGAAGCCGAACTGGACAGCGCCGTGGCGCAGAAACAGGCGTCACTTTTTACCCTCAAACAATACCAACTGGAGCTGAAACGCCAGCGGAAGATGGACAGTGAAGGTTCCGGGATCCGCAGCACGCTGGAGCAGGCGCAGGCGAAAGTCGATACGCAGGTGGCGCAGGTCAAAGTGAATGAAGCGCAGATTGTGCAGGCACAGATGTCGCTGGAAACGGCAAAAGCCAATCTCGGCTATACGCGGATCCTCGCGCCGGTTGACGGTCAGGTTCTGGGCATTGTCACCAAGGAAGGGCAAACCGTGGTGTCCTCACAAACCGCACCGACCATTCTGGTGCTGGCGAATGTCGATACCATGACCGTACAGACCCGTATTTCAGAAACGGACATTCTGAAAGTTCACGCCGGGCAACCGCTGTGGTTCTACGTGGTGGCAGATCCGAAACATCGTTATGAAAGTGTGATGGGTACCTTGCAGGACGCACCGAATGACGCTTTGCAGGACGATACCGCCAGCACGACGTCATCACAGCAGCCGTCTGCCGTCTATTACAACGGCGTTTTCAGCGTGCCCAATCACGACCATGTGCTGCGCACATCGATGACGGCTCAGGTGTTTATTGTCACTGAGCAGGCCAGAAACGTGCTGCGTCTGCCGGTTGTCGCGCTCGGCGAACCGCAGGGGAAAGACCAGTATCAGGTGCAGGTCGTGAACGGGAAAAACGTTGAACAACGCCTGATCCGCGTCGGGATTAATGACCGCCAGTTTGCGGAAGTTAAAGAAGGGCTGAAGGAAGGCGAACGCGTCGTGGCGTTGCAGGGCAGTTCAGGAGCCGTCAATGGCTGATTCTCCGTTAATCGAGCTTGAGCATATCTACCGGCATTTTGGCACAGGAAATGCGGCCGTTACCGTGCTCAAAGATATTTCCCTGCGCGTGCATGCCGGGGAAATGCTGGCCATCATCGGCGCATCGGGTTCCGGTAAATCCACGCTGATGAACATTCTGGGCTGCCTGGATAAACCGTCAGAAGGCAGCATGCGCATTATGGATGTGCCGACGGGCGTGGCCAGCAACGAACAGCTGGCGCAGCTGCGCAGCCAGTACATCGGTTTTATTTTCCAGCGTTATCACCTGATGCCGTACCTGACGGCAACGGAAAACGTCGCCATACCGGCGCTTTACACCGATATGCCTGCGGCTGAACGTGAGAGCCGCGCGACACATTTGCTGACGCGCCTCGGGCTGGGCAGTCGTCTGGATTATCGTCCGGCGCAACTTTCCGGTGGCCAGCAGCAGCGCGTGAGTATTGCCCGTGCACTGATGAACGGCGCGCAGATTATTCTCGCGGATGAGCCGACGGGCGCACTGGACAGCAGCAGCGGGCAGGAGCTGATGGCGATTTTGCACGGTCTGCATCAGGCCGGGCATACCCTCATCATCGTGACGCACGACCGCAATATCGCCAGCCAGTGCCAGCGCATTGTGGAGATCCACGACGGGGCGATTGTTGCCGACAGCGAAAATCCGGTGGCTGAACAGGGGCAACCGCAGGGCTTACCGGCGACCACCGCAACGGGCCGTTCACCGGCCTGGCAGGGCATCAAAGAAGCCGTGCGTATGGCGTGGCGATCGCTGCTCGGACACCGCGTCCGCGCGTTCTTGTCCATGCTGGGCATCATTATCGGCATCTCGTCGGTTGTCTCTTCCATGGCGGTCGGCGAGGGCGCCCGGCAGAGCATTCTGAGTCAGATCAGCCAGCTCGGCACCAGCACCATCGAAATTCAGCCCGGTCTGGGCTGGGATAAACCGCGTCCGGATTTTGAACGTTCGCTGACGCTGGACGACGTTGAGTTGCTCGGCCGTCAGCCTTTTATCGACAGTCTGTCGCCGGTGGTCAGTAAAACGGTCATCGCGATACGCGGCGGTCGGCAGGTGCTGGTTTCGTTGTCCGGCGTCAGCAACGGTTTTTTCCGCGTGCAGGGGCTGAATTTTGCGTCGGGAAATCATTTTACCCGCCGTGACCTCGACGACCGCGAGCCGGTCGTCATCATCGATCAGAGTGTGCGCAGCACGCTGTTTCCCGGCGGCGAAGATCCGATGGGCGAGATTGTTCAGCTTTCCGGCGTGCCTTACCGCGTGATTGGCGTGGCGGACAGAAAAGGCCCGAAATACATCGGCGAGCAGCTGAGTTCCTGGATCCCTTATACGTCGCTGATGGAACGCATGTCCGGGGATACGCCCCTGCAATCGATCACGCTACGTATTGCCGACAATTTCCCGATTGAGGATGCGCAGAAAGACGTTGAGCGGTTGCTGGATTCTGCGCACGGGAAACGCGATTTCTTCACGATGACCAATGATCAGATGACCAAAACGATCCGCAAAACGTCGGAATCTATGACGCTGCTGATCACTGCCATTGCCGGGATTTCCCTGCTGGTCGGCGGCGTCGGGGTGATGAATATCATGCTGGTGTCGGTCACGGAGCGTACGCATGAAATTGGTATCCGCCTTTCCGTGGGCGCACGCCCGGCGGACATCATGCGGCAATTCCTGATTGAGGCGATGGTGATCTGTACGCTCGGCGGGCTGATTGGTATTGCAGGCTCCGGCCTTGCCGGGCTGATTTTTTCTCAGGTTACGCAGGAATTCACCATGATTTTCACCTGGCCGCCTATTTTGCTGGCTTGCGGATTCTCCGCGCTTATCGGGCTGGGGTTCGGCTTTTTCCCGGCACGGAATGCCGCCCGTCTGCACCCGACGGAGGCGCTGGCACGCGAATGAACAAACTGACTCTTATCGCCGTCACGCTGATGTTGAGCGGCTGCGGGCAACTGCTTAAAAGCGATTACCAGAGGCCCATGCTCTCTGTGCCTGACGCCTGGCGCTTTCAGGAAACGGGATCCGCCTACGCGAAATTCACACCGCACTGGTGGGATAACTTTGACGATCCGCAGTTGTCGCGGGTGATCAATGCCGCGCTGCAAAGTAATAACGATCTGGCGCTTGCCGGGATCAAACTTAAACAGGCGCGGCTGACTGCCGGATTGTCGGATACCAATCTGACGCCAGATTTCACGGCGAACGCGTCGGCCAGCAATACCAAAAATATGCGCAAGTCCACCACGCCGGTGGAAAGTTATGCCAACGGGCTGTCGGCGTCGTATGAGCTGGATTTGTGGGGAAAACTGGCGCGAACCCGTGAGCAGTCGGACTGGCTGGCGAAAGCGTCTGCCGAAGATTTGCAGGCGACCGCGCTCACGCTGATTGGCAACACGGCGCAGCTTTACTGGCAGATTGCCAGCCTGAATCAGCAGATCACGACATTGCAGCAAAGCCTGAAGATCGCGCAGGAGACGCTGAAGATGGTCACCTCCCGTTTCAGTGCGGGCGATCTCGGTCAGCTGGATTATTTGCAGGCGCAGCAAACGGTTCTGACGCGGGAAAACAGCCTGCGGGATCTGATCCAGCAGCGCGAAGAATCGCGCAATGCGCTGGCGATTTTGCTTAACCGGCCCGCCGGACAGTTTGCCGCTGAACGCCGTTCGCTGGATTTCCACCAGACCGTACCGGTCGCCAGCCGCTTGCCGGTTGAGGTGATCGCCAGAAGGCCGGATGTGCAGTCATCCGAAATGAGTTTACGCGCCGCGCTGGCGGGGTCTGATGTTTCGCGGCTGAGCTTTTATCCGTCGCTTTCCCTGAACGGATCGCTGAATGCAGGCGCGGCGGTGTTCCGGCAGTGGTTCAGCAATCCGGCACGTACGCTGGGCACGGCGCTCGATTTGCCGTTTATCCAGTGGAACAAAGTGCAGATGACGGTGGAACAGTCCGGGCTGGATGTGCAGACCGCCGCAATCCAGTTCCGCAGCACTGTTTACAGCGCGTTGCAGGATGTGGATAACGCCCAGTCGCAACGCCAGACGTATCAGCAGCAAAAACAGAGTCAGTTGCAGAATCTGGAACTGAGTCGTCAGCGGCTGACGCTGGTAGACAGCCAGTACCGCAACGGGTCGGTGACCTTCCAGACATTACTCGATGCGCAGGATTCGCTGCTGGACAGCGAAAATACGCTGATCACCACCCAATACAATTATCTCTACTCCACCATGAAACTCTGGCTGGCGCTGGGCGGCGGGGAAGACAACACAATGAATCAGAAAGGATAAGTAATGGAAAAGGAACTGTCTGAACGCGCTAACGCCCCGCGTCGGGTCGTGGTGACCGGTTACGGCGCCGTCACGCCGCTGGGCATGAATGCCGCAGAAAGCTGGGCGGCGATCATGGCGTACAAACCGGGTTATCAGTACTGCGACAAATCAGCGGCCGGAATTAAATCGCGCTTCTACGGGCTGATTGAAAACGAGCCGGTATTAAAAAATGTACCGGCGGCCATCCGCCGACGCCTGCCGCGTTATGCACGCCTGACACTCGCGTCGGCGCAAGAAGCCATGAAAATGGCCTTCGGTGATGAACATCCGGAACAGCATTATGACCTGCTGGACTGCGGCGCAATTATGGGCACCGGCTGGGCGGGGCAGGATGAAACGCAGGTGCATTACGACGATTTTCTGCGTACCGGTATGGGTTCGCCGTTTGGCTGTTTCTTCTCGATGCCAAGTTCTGCCACGGCGGCGGTCAGCCTTCTGTGGGGGCTGCGTGGCTATCAGAATACGACAATCGCGGCCTGTGCCACTGGCACCATGGCGGTCGGCGATGCGTTTGAACTGATCCGCAACGGGCGGGCAAAAATGATGCTCGCCGGGGCGGGGGAATCGCTCCGCTCGGATTCGGCGGTCTGGAATATCGACGTACTTGGCGCGCTGGCCAGCGAACAGGGAGAAATCACCCGCGCCTGCTGCCCGTTCAGCCTCGACCGCAACGGGTTTGTGCTCAGCGAAGGCGCGGCGGTGCTGTGTCTGGAAGATCGCGAAACCGCGCTGGCGCGGGGCGCGACTATCCTCGGCGAGATTTGCGGATACGGGAATTTCTCGGACGCCTTTGACTTTACCGCACCGGCAGCCGACAAAATTGCGCGGGTGCAGACCATCCGGCATGCGCTGGATCAGGCGGGCATCGCGGCCAGCCAGCTCGATTACATCAACGCGCACGGCACGTCCACGCCGCTTAACGATCTCAACGAAACTGAAGCGATCAAAATGGCGCTGGGCGATGAAGTGGCTTACGCCACGCCGTGTTCGAGCACCAAATCCTATACCGGTCATCTTATTGGCGCGGCGGGCAGTTTTGAAACCATCGTTTGTCTCCAGGCGCTGGCGCACCAGATTATGCCGGCGACATGCAATCTGAATAACCCGGATCCGGCGTGCGATCTGGATTACATCCCGAACCAGCATCGTCCGGCGCAGATGAAAACCACCCTGAACCTGAGCTTTGGTTTTGGCGGGGCGAACGCGGCGCTGGTAATCAGCCGGGGGCAATAATGTCGTTTATTTACAGCCTGCGCGATGCCGAAACGTGGGCGAAGTTTTCCGGTGATTACAACCCGATTCATTTTGATCACGCCGAAGCTAAACGGCTGGGGCTGGACGGTTTATGCGTTCACGGCATGCGCGCGATGCTCGATATCAAAACGGCGCTGAGCGCCCGGATGGAAAACGATGCGTCCGGCGCGGACGGTTTCAGTTTCGTCAGCCGCCTGCGCGAACCGGTGCTTTGCGATGAGCCGTATCAGCTGGCGCTGAGTGAAACGGTGCGCCGGGGACGTATGCAGATAAGCGGCAAGCTGCTGGGCAAAGAGGCCTCCGCGCAGGCCAGTATCAGCAGCAAACTGACCGGCACCGGTGGCGTAAATTTAGCGCCGGTGACGCAGACGTTTTCACTTTCTGCGCAAACCCTGAGGTCGTTTTATCAGGATTTCCCGCACGGGGGAAAACCGGTGGCGGTCTGGAATTTTATGGACGCGGTGCTGTTTCGCCAGCTGGTTCAGTCGTCCGGCACGCTCGACACCGTGCGCAGTATTTTGCCGGAAGTCAGGGCAACCTGCCTGAGCGAAGTTTTCAGCCAGGTTCAGGTGGTGCAAACGCATCATGAGACCCGTTTTTCACGTTCGCTGCTGGCGGCGGGCACAGAAACGGCGTGCTGCGAAGCCTTCGATTACGCCGTGCTGCCGACGCTGGTGACCGGCGATAAGCATTCGGGGCTGATTTTGCTCGCCAGCCTCCAGGCATGGCGCGGCGAGGAACCGCGCATGACGGTGACCGTAACACTCAAAACCGGGCCGCTGACGGCCTGAATAAAAACACTGATTCATTATTCAATCTTTGAACACACACAATAACATAATGATATTAAAGGACTAAAAATGGCTCAATACGATGAAGTTTATGAAAAAGTCAGCGAGATGCTGTGCGATGCGAAAGATCTGGAACCTGATGCCTTAGCGCCTGACTCGCCGCTTCACCAGCTCAAGCTGGACAGTCTGGATTATGTTGAGCTGATGGTGCTGGCGAAAAAGGAATTTGGCGTGTCGGTGGAAGCCGAATTGTTCGTCAATAATCCGCAAATTTCGCTGCGCGAATTGTGCCAGTACCTCAGCGATAACAGTAAATAAGCCATGCAGGATAAATGGATCCTCGTGACCGGCGGAAGCCGTGGCATCGGTCGTGCCACGGTGATGCGGCTGGCAAAAGACTGGAATGTCGTTTTCACCTGGCAGAACAGCCAAAAGGAAAGCGATGAGCTGGAGCAGGCATGTGCCGGATTGCCGGGTTCGGTAGAAGGGCATCAGTGCGATGGCCGCGATGAACAGGCGGTGGCGGCGTTGTCCGCTGAGCTGCTGGCGCGTCTGGGCGCACCGCATGCGGTAGTTCACAATGCCGGGATTACGCTTGATGCGTTGCATATTCATCAGACCCGCGAAAACTGGCACAAAGTGATGGATACCAACCTGAATGCCATCTTCTACTGGAACCAGCAATTACTGGAACCGATGATGTTGCAGGGGGGCGGATCGGTGGTGATGATGTCATCCGTCACCGGCATTAAAGGTAACAGCGGCCAGACGGCGTATGCCGCCACCAAAGCCGCGATGATCGGCGTCAGCCGGACGCTTTCCATCGAGCTGGGGCGTTTCGGCATTCGGGTTAACTGCCTGTTGCCGGGTTATATCCGCACGGAAATTCTCGATAACGTGCCGAAAGACGTGCTGTCGGGGATCCGTAAAACGATTCCGCTCAAACGTTTTGGTCAGCCGGAGGAAGTGGCTGGCGCGGTATCCTGGCTGGTCAGCGATGACAGTGCCTATATGACCGGCCAGACGCTGGTTCTGGACGGCGGTCTTTCCGCCTGAGTTTTCTCCGCCTGTTTCCGCTGTGTAATCAGGACGCTCTGCGTCCTGATTTTGTTTGATTTCCCGTCCACGTCTTGCCGCTCTCTGTCAGATTTCCCTCTGCCTTGCCACATTCTGTCCATTGCGTGATCAGCGACCTCCATTTGTTAGCCTGTTTGTTTGCACAATGAAAAATAAATGTTCACACAATGAAAAACCCCCGAATAAGGCTAAGAAAATTCCTTACCGCTTACAGCGTTTTTTTCGCCAATAAAACCTGATAAAAAACAGACAAATATGTAAGTTTTTAGGATGTTTTTTAGCGATTAATCATTCAAAGCTATCGGTAAGACCGGTAAATTCCTTATATTCCCGTGCGGTTTATTATTTACTTACTCTGCCTGTGTTATTTTCCTTATGATTATATAACCAACCTCACCTATACTCAGATTCAGGGGGTTTTTATTATTGGTTTCATTTCGTGAGGTGAGCGAGTCGCATATATACAGGGCAACAGGTTTAGATGTTTTTTTGAACATTATTAATTTTTTTGCAGGAGGTGCGAGCGTCTTATTAGTGACATTGGGTATTTAAACAAGGAGCAGAAGTTAACCTTTCACTTGCAAGGATTGGCCTGAAAACAAATAAATGTTAACAGACTTTATTTGTTGGGTTGGGTGAACGATAACCTTATCTCAGATAACATACAGAGGAACAGGCACTATGAAAAATCGTAAATATTTGACCCCGTCCGAAGTGGAGAAACTGCTCGAGGCCACACTGCATGGCAGGCACGCGGAGCGTGATTATTGCCTGATCTGGATGTGCTTTATCCACGGCTGCCGGGTCAGTGAGATCAGCAACTGGCGGCTGTCCGACATCGATATGGAGGGCAATAATATTTATATCCACCGTTTAAAAAATGGTTTTTCTACGGTTCATCCTCTTTATATGAGAGAAAGGAAATCTCTCCGGCTTTGGCTCAATAAAAGGAAGCAATATCGGGGCGCGGATTCAGACTGGTTGTTTTTATCAAACCGTGGCGCGAAATTATCACGGCAGAGAATTTACTGGTTAATTCGTAATTATAGTGAGGCCGCTAATCTCACTATTAATGCCCATCCTCATATGTTAAGACATGGCTGCGGATTTGCGCTTGCCGATCGCGGAATAGATACCCGGTTAATCCAGGATTATTTAGGTCACCGGAATATTCAGAACACCGTTTTATATACCGCCAGCAATGCTCAGCGGTTTAAAGAAGTGTGGTAAATAACATGTAATTAATTATTACAATGGAGTCATTTTGAACTAAATTGGAGCCTATCCTAGTGAGAGCGTAAATCTCTGTCAATACTGTAAATCCCTCCCCGCCAAAATTCACATTAATTAACGTTTTTTCAATAAGTTACTGCCGTAAAAACTATTTTCTCCCCATTTTTATCTCTCGGTTTTTTCTTATATCCCGTTGCTGTGGCTATTCCTTGTCTGCGACACCTCTCAATTTTACCAGATTAAAACACTATAAATATTAAATTATCTGGATTTAATAACTTTGAATAGTTTGATTTTTGGTGGTTACCACCAAAGGAGTCACTTTAGTTCAAAATGAATCGTTTGGTTTAGGACGTTAACCTGACCAAACGCTTTATTAAATGGAGTGGAACTCCATGAACTAAATAAAGGAATGGCAGATGGTTTTGTCAAAAACAATTCGATTACACCCTGAAGGTGTATCGACAGCAATATGTTAATAGGAAAAATATCGTGAAAAAGAATCTTCTTGTTGTTGCCCTGATGGCTGCTTCCGCTTTTGCTTCTTCAGCTTTCGCCGCTGATGGCGCAGTAAACTTCACCGGCACCATCACTGATGCAGCTTGTACTGTTGATACAGCTTCTAAAGACCAGAACGTCTTCCTGGGCAATATCGCACGTACAGCTTTCCCGGTTGCAGGCACCCTGGCTGCACCTAAGAAGTTCACTCTGGTTCTGACTGACTGCCCGGACACTGTAACTGGTGCAACCGTACGTTTCGACGGCAACCAGGTTTCTGGTGATAACAGCATTCTGGCACTGACCGCTGGCGACACTACCGCGACTGGCGTAGGTATCCAGATTTCTGACAACCAGAACAAAGTGGTTCCCCTGTACGAAGACTCCTCTGTATACCCGCTGGTCAGCACCGGCGCTAACAACCTGGACTTCTCTGCACGTTACATCTCCCTGACTGACGCTGTAACTGTCGGTGATGCAAACGGCGTGACTCAGTTCACCGTTGTTTATCAATAAGTCTTACTGATCGCCTGGCGATCAGATAAGTCAGACCAGGGGCTCCAGAGCCTCTGGTCTGTTTGAACCCTTGGTCTACATGAATCCCAAAGACAGGTTGAATCACCATGAATAAATGGCGCGTCACAGCGGTGGCAGCACTATTAATGACATTCGCGTCTGCGGCGCAGGCAGGCATCGTCGTGGGCGGAACACGTCTGATTTATGACGGCGGAAAGAAAGAAGCGTCGATCAATATCAGTAACCCGGATCACACGCCGTATCTCATTCAGTCCTGGGTCGATGGCGCCCTGACCGAAACGGGTGCGCAGGGTGAAAAGGCGCCTTTTATCGTCACGCCACCTTTGTTCCGTCTTGATGGCAACCAGCAAAATATCCTGCGAGTCGTTCGCGCGGGCGGCAATTTGCCGGAAAACAAAGAATCGCTCTACTGGCTGAACATTAAATCGATTCCTTCAGCGGAGAAAAAAGAAAACACCCTGCAAATTGCGGTGAAAACACGCATCAAACTGATTTACCGCCCGGCGGCCGTGAAGGATTCGCTGGAAGACGCCGCTAAAACGCTGACCTGGAAACGCGTCGGTAACAGCCTGCAGGTGACCAACCCTTCTGCACATTACATCACTTTCTTCAATGTGAAGATTAACGGCACTGCCGTGAAAGAAGCCACGATGGTTGCACCGCAATCAAGCGCCACCTTTGCCGTTCCTGCATTGAACGGCGGCGCACTGAGCTGGCAGTTCATT
>Ga0153981_1000095_pt1 | contig 26076 bp, 31 predicted proteins | sample TSGA065MetaG_FD_104714 | JGI IMG/M metagenome (GOLD analysis project Ga0153981, IMG submission 104714) | Attine ant fungus gardens microbial communities from Georgia, USA - TSGA065 MetaG | ecosystem: Host-associated > Fungi > Mycelium > Unclassified | place: USA: Georgia, Magnolia Springs State...
AGCTGGTTGTTACTCCATGGCTGGTATTCTTGTCTGTGATCCTTGAAGTGCTACTGGTGGGCAAGATTCAATACCAGCTGGATCTTACCAGAAGTATTAAATAGAAATAGCTCATCTTCCCAGGGAAACGACTGAATCGCGTAGAACGAGCGGGGAATAATTTCTACTGTCATTTAGGAGATAACATACCGTGAGTGAACTCAGAACCACGTACCATGATCTCTTTCCCTAAGAACTAAAACAAATGACTGCAGGGACATTGTATCCGCTGCTCTAGTTATAGTAAACATGGTCATTCTTGTTCCCCTTGAGGGTACAGAACTGTTATTCTTTTCATGAACTATTAATCACAATATTTCTCCATAGTTTGGACTGGTTACATTATGTATCGGCACTGGGACGTTTTCAGACGCCTCACACGAACAGATCGTCAATTATTCTTGACTGTATACCTCCGTTTGTTTTTCTCCACCATTGCCGCAGTGATAGCTTTTGCGTGAGCTATGTTTTTCCTGCAAACAGTGGAAAGTTTGTGAAACTCGTTTATAGGTTATCTACGCTGGCCTTTGTGTTTCCAACACCGGATGAAACAAGCCTCATTTATCCAATTTGTAGGAGTTTTGGATTCTCTATACCTCCGGAACCATAATTAACAAAAATCTAGTGCCAATATTCATCGCCATTGCATTTGGCACTCAAAAGGTATTCGTTGAATACTATTTTAATTTTGCCGAAACAATATTTTGCCAGGATTTGATGAGAGCCTGGATATCCTGGTTGCCTCACAGACCATATGGGTCTATCACGTTTACCCATACTGGCAGTGGTAGCACCACTCGTGGTGGTACGCTCTCAACTAATGTATACACATCACAGGGTGTAGTTACAGACAGCAGTGCAACGGCAACAGTATCTGAGGCCCAATCTCAGCTTCAGAAACCGGTGGTGATCACTGGGGTGCCTTTAGAAAGGCTTGCTGCCGGGTCATTGAGGCCTGAGGTACCTGGCGTGATAGGGAAACTTTGTATCGTTCCACCCCACATTGAACATACCGTGCATTTTGAGCTGCAGGAAAGATCACAAAGTCAAGCCTCTGCGCTCGAGCAGCGATTAGGAGTGGGGACATAACCATATGCACAAGACCAATTCCCGGACAGTGCACAATTGACGCGCGGTGTTATGGTTGTTGTGAAAAACAGGACTACTCCGTATTTTATTTTCTCTCTTTTCTGAGTGATGTATCTTGATTTAAATGTTGCAGCTTACGATCTTGAGACCTTTGCTAGGCTCTCATTGATGTTCGTTGACCAATTGTATAATACCACTACACAAGGTCATATCCATGTTATTAATACACGCCGTACTGTGCTGGTGACTCAATACTTCTATCAAGCTTATGCATGAAGGTTCTGTTAAATAAAAGATACAATAAAGTAGATTCTCAGTGAAATATTTGCTCCATTGTAAGTAGACAATACAGAAAATTTTCAATAATTTTCCTACTTTGTTGTCATTGTTGATGCTCACTGTAGAATCCTACAACTTTCCATTCACATGTACTGACTGGATTTTATACTTGGTGAGCAAGCCACCATTTGTCTGCACTGCTCTTGCTCACTCTAGGTTTCTTTCTATCCAAAAAATTCCTCTAGACTCACTTACTTTTAATCTTCAGAGCACTATATGAGCAGGTTGTCATGTAAAGGTACAGACTTAGGAGAGAAGTTCTGACCCCAACAATGAGTGCTGAAAGGGAAAAACTCAATAGAGTCCCCCATTGCATTGGCTATCTACTTATACAAATATCCCATGGTCTGTGTGCCTAGTTCCCACACTCATATGACCTTTTACTAATCTACTATACAGATCTTATTCTTATGTAACTTCTTCCCATGCTATTTATAGTCCATTGTATCTCTTGATGTTTCCTACTAACTACTTGAATGTATGAGAAATTCCTTCCTCCTGGGGCATCTCATAACATGTCATGAGTTGCCTCGACCATGACTAATATAAAGCAACATGATTAATAAGAGAGTTGAATAAGTTGTTGGGGATCAAGAGCAAAATGTTGACAGTGTTCCACCCTCAAATGGATAGACAGATGGTGTTATGACCTAGCAAAACAGCTAAGTCAATATTTATTTTTATTTTATTTTTCTTTTCTTTTAGTTTTCAGAGATCAGATATGTGGGATAGCTGGATAAAAAGAAATGCATGGGACATTATAAATAACTATAAATAGTGGAAAATGTATAAGTAGTATACAGTAATTGAATGAGAGCTCTAATGAGTTCTCCTTGTAAACTCAGACTAGGAGGAGGACCTAAGTTAGTATGACCTAATCCTTATAGATGGAGAGGGTCAACCAAGAACTTGAACAATACCTAAGGATGTTCATAGACTATAGACAAGAGCAGTGACCATATCACAAATGGTCACTTACTGATTTGTGATTGGGTGTCTTGATAGAAGAAAGGCTTAAAAATGCAAAGCAAGACTAGTGACAAAAGATGTTGTTAAGTCTGAGGTCTAATCCTCAGACAAGGAGTCTTTATATACAGAAATGTGATGGTCTATGCTCCAAGACAGACTATCATATGCTACTACCCATTGTTCTACATATAGTAGTGTCTTTTTACTACAGGAATAGATAACATAACTATATCAGGGCTGTCCTTTGTCCTATTCAAGGACAGATGAGTTATCTATGGATAATCAATAGTGTCATGTGCAAATATTAAGGACCTTCTATCTCCTCAAATATGTAATGTCTCGAGGTCATTTTGGGGTTGATCTGAGTGGAATGAAGAGTACTTTCAGTGCTCCAAGAAGCAAAGCATAGATCATAGCAGTTCCTGAGATATTGGCAATTTACTGTAGTTTTATCTACTGATTGCCTAATAGCTTGGTGAATACTGATCGCATTGAGAGGCCCTAGGCATCGTTCGAAAGGTCTTCTTGAGAGCTCTTGAACACCTTTGAGACCGTGGGAATTGATGGAGAATTGATAGAGATATGGTCCAAATAAAGTTTGTAACAGGCCAGACTGGTATGAAGACATTACCCTTCAAAGCAAATTATAGGCAAGATCCTAGGATGGGGTTTGAAATAAGAAGGATGAAGGGGCAGAGAAGTTTGTGATGAAGATGAAAGAAATACAGAAGAAAGCAAAAGCAGCACTAGAAAAAGCACAGAAAGATATAAAAAAGTATATAGACAGAAAGAGAGCAGAGGCTAACAAATACAAAGTAGAGGATTTAGTGATATTGAGCACAAAGGACTTAAAGTACTAGATGGTGGGAAGATGAATGGAAAAGTTGACTAAGAGATTTGTAGGCCCCTACAGGATTAAGAAGATTGTATCACCAAATGCAGTAGAATTAGAACTACCTAGCATAATAAGAATACATTTGGTAGTTAATATTAGTAGAATATGAAAGTATGCAGGGCAAGTAGAGAAACAGAGAAAGGAGCAACTAGCTCTAGTGACTATTGAGGGCGATATAGTACCTTAGCCAAGATGACTTAAATACCCTCCAAGTCCAAGTTAACAAGAAGAACTTGATGGAGTTCTCATTTATTCATTGTATACTACTTATATATTTATTGCTTGGTTTGTGTACCTATCTCCCATGATCATATGATCTTCTAGAATGTTCTATCACATGACATGTCACATGTTATCTTATCATAATGTCTGTCACCTTTGTGACCTGTCACATTATATCACAACCTACTTAGGTGAGAAAAGAAAATAGAAGATGACTTAGGCATTTTGACCAAGTTATGACATCACCTCCCTCTCAAGATTCCTCATCCCAAGGACTTATAATTTGTCATATGGGTCTTGTAGGTTTCCTATCTCATTGTCATCTTCTTCCATCCACTCTCTAAGTCCCGACTCTTCTTGCTTGATTTCTTCTTCTTCCTTAATAGTTTCCATCATTCTTCATTCTTCTTTCCATCTTCTCTAATTTTTCTTAAGTTTTCCCCAGTATTCTTTGTTGTATTTCTTATCTAACCACCCAAATAGCTTTCTTGCCATAAACCTCCCAGGTAATTCTCCTCTTGCAAATATTCCTTTATTCTCTGCTCTTTTCTGCCTTCTAACCTCTTTTATATCTCTATGATATTCTCTTTCAAACTCTTTAACTGCCTCCTTTGCATTTCCCAAGTTCTCTCTTCCTTCCCAAGTATCTGATTCCACTGTAAACCCTCTCCACCATACTAAGTACTTGTCTTTTCCTTTAATCCACTGCTTATTCAATATCTTCTCTACTTCCCACTCTTCCTCTCCCTCAATAACTACTGGAGTAGGTTGCTCCTTTCTCTGCTCTTCCATTTGTCCTACATATTTTCGTATCCTACTAACATTGACTACTGGGTGTATCTTTACTATACTAGGTAGCTGTAGTTCTACTATATTTGGTGATATTATTTTCTTAATTTTATAAGGGCCCACGAATCTCTTTGTCAACTTCTCTGTTTGTCTTCCTAGCATCTGGTACTTCAGATCTTTGGTACTTAGCATTACTAAGTCCCCTACTTTATATTTGTCAACCTCTGCTCTCTTCTTATCCATATATTTCTTCATTTCCTTTTGTGCTTTCCCTAATGCTGCCTTTGCCTCCTCCTGAATTCCTTTCATCTTTTCTACAAATTTATGTGCTCTCTCATATTTCCCCTTCTTTCTTATCTCAAACCCCATCCTAGGATCTTGCCCATAATTTGCTTTAAAGGGCAATGTCTTAGTACTAGAGTATACCTTATTATTATAGGCAAACTCTGCTGTTCCCAGCCAATCTGGCTATTACTTCTGTCTATGATCTATAAACATTTGCAAGTATTGCTCTAGCTCTTGGTTCACCCTCTCTATTTGTCCATCTGTTTGAGGGTAGAACGCCATCGACATTTTGCTTTTGATCCCTAGCATCTTGTTCAACTCTCTCATTATTCCTGCCATGAATTGTAGTCCTCTGTCAAATATGATACTTTCAGGTAGACCATGCAATTTCCATATATTATCTCTAAACAACCTTGCTAGTCCTTCTGCCATTGTCCTTTCTGTAGTTGGTATAAAGTGTATGATCTTGGTTAACTGGTCCACTACTACTAGAATAGAGTCATATCCCTGAGCTAGTAGTAATTTAGTTATGAAGTCTACTGAAATATGTGTCCAAGGTTTCTCTGGAATAGAATTTGGCATTAACTTACCAGCTGGTTACTCTGTGTGGTTTTTATTCTGCTGACAGGTGTCATATCCCTTTATATATCATTTCATCTCCTTGGTAACTCCTAGCCACCAGAAATTTCTAGTGACCAGTTCTACTATCTTCCACTGACCTCCATGTCCTCCTATAGGCATATCATGATGTAGCCTAACTATTTCTGCCCTTAGCTTCTCATCTTTAGGTATGTATATCTTTTTTTCTTTATATATGATTCCTTCCTCTTCTTTCTACTCTTCATCTCTCAATACTTTTACTCCCACTCATTTCATCTCTTTGACTGCTTTTATCACCTCATTGTCTCTATGTAGTAACTTAGCCTGAGATGACTTAGCTACTCTTCAAGTCTAAGTTGACAAGGAAAACTCAATAGAGTTCCCATTTATTTCTTGTACACTACTTATACAAATTTTACTTGGTCTGTGCACCTATCTTCCATGATCACATGACATTCTATAAATATTCTACCATGTGACCTGTCACACCATCACACCTATTTTTAGAAAAGAAAAGAAAAGAGAAGAAAAAGAAAAAGAAATAATGACTTAGGTGTTTCAAGTCATAACACTCTAGCCTTTGACTCTCTTACTTTTTCTAACAAATCTACTCCTTCTACTATAACTTCCATCATCTCTGCTCTTCTAACTTTCAGCCACTCTGGTTTCACCAACACTTCATTCTCATTATCTCTCTCTACTCCTATTTCCCAATCTGGTCTTCTGCTCAGGCTATTCACCTTCCCTATTTTACTTCCTAGGATATGTTTGAGCATAAAGTCAAATCTCGGTAGATATAGTACCCATCTAGCTTGTCTTTGATTTAACTTTTGTGTCTTTATGAAATATTCAAGATTTTTGTGGTCTGTCCAGATCTCAAACTTTGTCATTATTCTTTCCAGGAAGTGCTTCCATGCTTCTAAACCTCTGACTACTGCTAACATCTCCTTGTTATATATCTTGTAATTTCTTTCTATGTCACTTAGAGATTTTGAGATGAAAGCAACTAGTCTCTACAGTTTGTCTGGGCATTTCATTGATAATACCCCTCTAGTAGCATAGTTTGATGCATCTACTTCTACCCTGAACTCCTTATCTAAGTCAGGGACTACTAGTACTAGCCTATTTGTAAAAATCCTTTTGAGCTTGTCAAAGGCTTGCTCCTGCTCTTCTCCCCACTTCCACTTCACATCTTTCCTTGTAAGCACATTTATTGGTCTGGCTACCTTTGCAAAGTCCTTAATGAATCTTCTATAATATTTTGCAAGATCCAAAAATTTCCTAACATCCTTGACATTTTTTGGTGTTGGCCAACTTAGTACTCTATCCACCTTCTCTTTTTCTATCTCTATGCCATTAGGTCCTATTACTACTTCTAGGAACCTAACCCTTCTCACTTTCCACACACACTTCTTTGGCTTGATGTACAAGCTGTTCTCTTCTAATCTCTTCAACACCTCTTCTACTATTTCATTATGTCCTTCCTCTGTCTCTGCTCCTACTAACACATTGTCCACAAATGCTGCCACTTTGCTTTCATTTATCAGATCCCTCAGGATCTTATTCATCATTGCCTGGAATGTAGCAAATGAATTCATTATCCCAAAGAACATTACTGTAGACTCAAATGATCCCACATGTGTTGTGAATGCTCTTTTTTACTCATCTTCTTCCTTAATCCTCACATTATTGAACCCCTACCATAGATCTATTTTTGTAAACACTTTCTTACTTCCTATTGTATCAATAAGGCCAGTAATCAAAGGCAATGGGTAGTTATTCTTTATTGTCTGATTGTTTAGACTATGGTAGTTCATTACTATCCTCTTGCTTCTATCCTTTTTGCCCACAAAGAATACTGGTAACATTTGAGAGGATTTTGATAGTCTAATATACCTCTTTCTCAGCTGGTCATTTATGAAGCTCTGGACCTCTTCCCTTTCATTCTTGGACAATGAGTAGATCCTTCTCTTCTTGGGCTTGAATGTCTCCTTGAGATCTATGGCATGATCCCAAACCTTCCTTGTAGGCATTCTCTCTGACTTTACCTTCCCAAATACTTTTCTCCACCTCAAGAATTTCTTTGGTACCATCTTCTCTATCTTTCTATGATCTACCTCAACTTCGTCCTCTCTTCTCTAGTCTTTCTTGTCATCTACTGCCCATTTGACCATTTTTCCCTCTTCTATTGTTATCACTTGTTTTTCTCTTTTTACTTCTTTCTTTTCTCTTATCTTGCTATTTCTTCTACACAATGGTGGGTATCTTGTTATCTTTACTTCTCTAGTTTCCCAATTAATTTCCAGGTTATGGGCTTGTAGCCATGGCATGCCCAATATAACATCTACTATTCCTAATTCACATACATCCATTTTAACTCTCTCTACATGTTCTTCGTAATATACATTGGCTTCCATCTCATGTGTTATTGCTCCTCTGCTATTATTACTTCCATTTACATTTCTTACTTTTAACGGCTTCTCCAATTTATCTAGCTTAAACCCTTCTCTGGCTACCAATCATTTGCTCATAAACAGCTCTGTTGCTCTACTATCCAGTAAAGCTTTTATTGCTACCCCTTCATGTGTATCTATCTTTTCTAGCCCTATGTTGAGCCAGATCTCCCTTAGTGGTTTAAACATCCTTCTTACTTCTCTCTCACCCCTCTCTCTTGCTGTGCCTTTCAGAGTTTCACTCTGCATGCTGCTCTCATCCAGTTCCACCATGGCACCTTCTTCTCTGTTCCACATTCTGGACATAGTATCTCTCTTATCTCTTCTTCACTTATTTTTTCATCTACTACTGTATCTTTTCTTCTACACTTTGTACACTTTACTTTTGTTTCTTTGCCTGCTTCTCCTTCTGCATTTCTCCACCTCCATCCTTCTATATAGTCTTTGCACCACATATTCTTTAACTAGGCTTCAGAAAGGAACTCTTGTCCTTGGTTTTCCTACATCTTTGTCCCCTTATACTTGCATCCTCCACACTCTATGTATGTCATTACCTCCCATTTAGTGCTCCACCCTCTCTTCTCTGGTGCTGCACTTCTTGGGGGCATACCCTGTGCATTGCTATATTCCTGCACCTTTTTCTATAAGAGATGCACTAACCTCTTTCCTTGTTGTACCTTTTGTGGTCTTGCCACATGTGCTGCTTCTTTCTCTCCTCTCCTCTGTTTCTCTACTTCAACCTTTAGACACTCCTATTTGAAGTGCCCTACCTCCCAATACTTGAAACACCTTACTCCCTCTTCTACCTCCTGCCACCTTACTTTCACTTCTCCTTTCATTCCACACTGCATTACACTGCTTGCTAATACTTCAAACTTATTTTGGGGAATTGGTTTCCTCTTTTCTTCTCTCTTCTTGTTCCTGTAGTTATGGGCCAGGTGCCTGAACTTCTTACACCCCCAACACTTCCTTCCTTCTCTTCTTTTTAATTCTACTCTTAACTTGGCAAGGGCTTTCTTTTGGTTGAGCATTCTGCTCATAAGTTGATTATATTGTTAGAGAGACATTGTGCTATGTCTCCTTGATAGTTTGACTCAAGTAATTTACTACTAGACTTGTTGGGGTGCTCAAGTCTTCACCCAGCCAAGTATCCTACTGTCTTACTAACTACTGCCTTAATCAAAGATATGTACAATCACTCCTAAGAAGGAGATCCCTACTCTAGCAATGTCTTCTTAAGGGGTCAACATTATTCCTCTGCATGTACAGCTCACAATGGGACTTTAGCATGAGTTTCTACTAGTGAAAAGGTACAAGTATACTAAGGACAACACCACCCAAAGGTAAGGTCAGGTCTTGGAGATGGCACCTGGGTATGGGGCTGTTCCTCTACCATTTATTCCTAACTAACAGACAAGTCCCCTTGAGTCTAGGGCCCAACTATAAGAAAATAGACCAGTAATCACAATGATCACCAGTCAAGAGCAATATGAGAGTAAGAGATAGCGGAGCTCTGTAGTGAGCAGTGCCTGGAATATGGAATCAAGTTCTAGTGTAAGAACTTAGTCTGAGATGACTTAATTCCACTCCTTATTTGAGTTGACAAGAAGAACTCGATAGAGTTCTTATTTATTCAAGTATATTATTTATACAAATTCTACTTGGTCTGTGCACCTATCTCCCACAATCATATGACCTTCTAGAATGTTCCATCATGTGACATGTGACATGTTACCTTATCATAATGTCTGTTACCTTTGTGACCCATCATACTATATCACAATCTACTTAGATAAGAAAAGAAAATAGAAAAGAAAATAGAAAATGACTTAGGTATTTTGGCCAAGTCATGACAATAACAGGCAAAGAGGAATGGAAAGTTGAAAAGATACTAAATAAGTGATGGGTCAGGGGAAAAGATAAGTACCTGGTATAGTAGAAAGGCTTTACAGCAGAGTCAAATACTTGAAAAGAAAGAGAGAATTTAGGAAACACAAAAAAAGCAGTTAAAGAGTTTGAGAAGAAATATTATAGAGATATGTAAGAACTTAGCCTAAGATGACTCAATCCTACTCCTAGTCTAAGCTAACAAAAAGAACTCAATAGAGTTTCCATTTATTTTTTGTACACTACTTATACATTTACTACTTGGTCTGTGCACTTATCTCCCAAGATCACATGACCTTCTAGAATATTCCATTATGTGACATGTGACATGTGACATTACATTATTGTTACTCTTGTTACTCCTGTCACACTATATCATACTATGTCACAACTTACTTAGGTAAGAAAAGAAAAAAAAAAAAAATAGAAGTAAATAACTTAGGCATTTTGGCCAAGTCATAATAGGATATGGAAAATATTAGAAGACAAGAGAGGAAAGAAAATAAGAGAATATTCACAAGAGGCAAACTACCAGGAAGATTTATGACAGGAAAGTTGTTTGGGTGGACTGATAAAAGGTATAGCAAAGAATACTAGGCAAGACTAGAGAGAAATTGAAGAAGATAGAAAGAAGAATGAGTAAGAGGAAAAGAGACAATAAAGATGATCAAGGAAGAAGAAGAAGAATTTGAGCAAGAGAAATTTGTAAGACCTTAGATATCATACCTTAGACCTCCTCCTAGTCCAAGTTGACAAGGAAAACTTGTTAGAGTTCCCATTCAATTACTATATACTACTTATATACATTTTACTATTTATTACTATTTGTAATGTCCTATGTGTTTTTTTCCATCTCACTATCCCATATATTCAATCTTTAGAAAACTAAAAGAAAAGAAAAGAAAAATAAATATTGACTTAGCCATTTGGCCAAGTCATGTCAAAAAGAAAAGAAAAAGAAAAAGAAAAAAAATATTGACTTAGCTGTTTTGCCAAGTTATAACATCACCTCTCTCTCAAGGTTCCTTGTTCCAAGGATTTTTCTTCACAACTTATCATATGGGCCTTATAGGTTTTTTATCTCATTATTTTCTTTAGTTCATTCCCTAATTCCTAATTTTGTCATGGCTTGGCAGCTAAGTCAATATTTCTTTTTCTTTTTCTTTTCTTTTCTTTTTTTGACATGACTCAGCCAAATGGCTAAGTCAATATTTATTTGTCTTTTCTTTTCTTTTAGTTTTCTAAAGATTGGATATATAGAATAGTGAGGTAGAAAGAAACACATGGGACATTACAAATAATGGTAAATAGTAAAATGTGTATAAGTAGTATACAGTAATTGAATGGGAACTCTAACAAGTTCTCCTTGTCAACTTAGACTAGAAGGGAGCTTAAGTCATCTCAGGCTAAAACCTTACATTTACCAGTATTTGACAATCTAAACAAAGAATTTTCTCCTAGTTTTCATCTAGTAGATACTTTCTCTAATTATTTCTCTTTTAATATAGTCAAATGCACAGATGCTGAAGCTAGAACTACCCATTGTAAAACTTGAGAATATTTACAGAATCTCAAAAAATAACCCCAATACTCTATTCATTGTCTCAGATACAAGCATTAAAAACAACATTGCCATATCTGTTATACATATTTGAAGGGAACAAGCCTTAGTTACCAAAACCACCCATCATGTGATGAATGTCACTTCCACTGAAGCTAAGCTTTTTGCTATTAGGTGTGGAATAAGTCAAGTGACCTATATCCAAGACATTTTGCAAATAGTCATTGTTACCAATGCAATCCTAGCTACCAAGAGAATATTCAACACATCTTGCCATCCCTACTAGTTATACTCTATTGCCATCTCTCAAGACCTTAGAATATTCTTTAACAAAAGCCCTGTTATGACTTGGAACACCTAAATTATTATTTCTTTTTCTTTTTCCTTTTTTTCTTTTCTTTTCTTTTCTTACTAAATAGGTATGATGGTATGATGGTGTGACATAGTTGTCACTAAGCTGGTAGCATGTGATAGGTCACATGGTAGGATATTTTTAGAGGTCATGTGATTGTGGAAGATAGGCACATAGATCAAGAGAGAAATATATAAGTGTACTATAATTGAATAGAAACTCTATCAAGTTCTCCTTGTCAACTCAGACTTGGAGGGTAATTAAGTCATCTCAGCTAAGTTACTACACCAGAACTTGATACCACTTTCTGGTACTGCTCACTACAGAGCTCCACTAAACTTATTCTCTTATCTTCCTCAGTATCTGGGTAGCACAACCCAGAACCACTACAACATAGCCAGGCCCTAGGCTTAAGGGAACTTGCTTGCCAGTTAGGGACAAGCAGTAGCGAGGTGACTCCAAACTCAGACATTATCTCAAGACCTGACCTCAACTTCTGAGTGGTACTTAGTAGTATACTTGTAAAACATTCAAAACCCTTATAACTTTGTGCTGAAGGTCCATTGTGGCCTGTACACACAGGAGAATAGTGTCCACTCCTTAAGGAGGCACTGCTAGAGTAGGGATCCTCTTCTTAGAGGTGATCATTTAACCATAGTATTAGGGCAATAGTTAGTAAGGAAGTAGGTGTCTAGCTGGGTAAAGATCTTGTGCCCTAGCAGACATAGCAACTAAGTAAGATCAACCATTTTCCAAACCTTGTGGAGATATATCATGATGTCTCTACAACAATATAATCAACTCATGAGCAGCATGCTCAACCAAAAGAAAGCCCTTGCCAAACTAAGGGCAGAATTAAAAGGAAGAAAAAGTTAAATCAAAGACAAGCTAGATGGGCACTGTACTTATCGAGATTTGACTTTATGCTTAAACATATTCCAGAAAGTAAGATGGGAAAGGTAAATAGTCTGAGCAGAAGACTAGATTGGGAAATAGGAGTAGAGAGAGATAATAAGGATGAAGTATTGGTGAAACCAGAGTGGCTAGAAGTTAGAAAGACAAAAACAGTAGAGGTAGTTATAGAAGAAGTAGACTTATTAGAAGAAGTAAGAAAGTCAAAGATCAATGATGATGAAGTAATAAAAGTGGTAGAAGAAATGAAGCGAGCAAAAGTGAAAATGTTAAGAGATGAGAAGTGGAGAGAGGTAAATGGGATTATGTATAAAGAAGGGAAAGTATATGTACCCAAAGATGAGAAGCTGAGAGCAGAGATAGTTAGGCTACATCATGATATGCCTATGGGAGGACATGGGGGCAGTGGAAGATGATAGAGCTAGTCACTAGGAATTTCTGGTGGCCAGAAATAACTAAGGAGGTGAAGCAATATATAAAAGGGTACAATGCCTGTCAAAGAAATAAGAACTGCATAGAACAGCCAGCTGGAAAGTTAATGCCCAACTCAATTCCAAAAAAACCTTGGGCATATATTTCAGCAGATTTCACTACTAAGTTACCATTAGCACAAGGATACAACTCTATCTTAGTAGTAGTAGATCAACTAACAAAAATAGTACACTTTATACCAACTACAGAGAGAACATCAGTAGAAGGGCTAGCAAAGCTGTTTAGGAACAATATGTAGAAACTACATGGGTTACCTGAAAGTATCATATCAGATCAGAGACCACAGTTCATGGCAGGCATAATAAGAGAGTTGAATGGGATGTTAGGAATTGAAAGTAAAATGTCTATGGCATTCCATCCTCAAACAGATGAACAGACAGAGAGAGTTAATTAGAAACTTGAACAATACCTAAGGATATTCATTGACCATAGACAAGAGCAGTGGCTAGATTGGCTAGAAACAGCAGAGTTTGCCTATAACAACAAGGTACACTCTAGTACCAAGACATCACCCTTTAAAGCAAATTACAGGCAAGATTCTAGGATAGGGTTTGAGATGAGAAAGAAAGGGAAATATGAAAGGGCACACAAATTTGTAGAAAAGATAAAAGGAATTCAGGAGGAGGCAAAGGCAGCATTGGGAAGAGCACAGGAAGAGATGAAGAAGTATGCAGACAAGAAGAGAGCAGAGATGGAGGAATATAAAGTAGGAGACTTGGTAGTGTTGAGTATGAAGACTTAAAATACCAGATGGTTGGGAGGTGAACAGAGAAGTTGATAGAGAGATTTGTAGGGCCTTATAAAGTCAAGAAAATTATATTATCAAACACAGTAGAACTAGAGCTATCTAGTACAGTAAAAATACATCCAGTAGTCAATGTTAGTAGGATACAAAAATATATAGAACAAGTAGAAGGACAGAGGAAGGAGCAACTTGCTCCAGTAATTATTGAAGGAGAAGGTAGAGAAAATATTAAACAAGTGGCAGATCAGGGGAAAGAATAAATATCTGGTATGGTGGAAAGGATTTACAGCAAAGTCAGATACTTGGAAAAGGAAAGAAAACTTAGAAAACACAAAGGAGGCAGTTGAAGGATTTGAGAGGGAATATCAGAAGGATATAGAAGATGTCAGAAGGCAAGAAAAGGAAGATAATAGAGGAATATTTGCAAGGGGAGAGCTACCTAGGATATTTATGGCAAAAAAATTGTTTGGATGGTCAGATAAAAGGTACAATAAAGAATATTGGAGAAGACTTGAAAAAAACTGGAGAAGATACAAAGGAGGGCAAATGAGAGGTAGAAGGACCATATGTTAATGTGGAGCCATGAAGACTTAGAGTTCACCTAAGGTAGATATTCAAAAAGAACTCAATAGAGTTCTCCATTGGATTCTGGTAGCTACTTATACAAATGTCTGTTGGTCTTTGTACCTATCTCCTACAATCACATGATCCTTACTAAGTACTATACATATCTTTACATAAGTCTTCCCATGCTATTTATATCTTTCCTGCATTATATTCTTGGATGTTCCCTATCAGATTGATGAATGCATGGGAGATAGTTTCCTCCTTAGGGACTGTCTCATAACATAGCCTTCCCTTCAAGTTTTCTCATCCCAAGGAATTTTTCCATCACTTCTAGTTCTCCTCCCATTTCTTTTCTCTTTCTTTCTTGTATCTTTTTTTTCTCCATCCATACATCAACTTGGCTGTAAACTCCCTGGGTAGTTCCTAGCTAAACTCTTTCTTCTCTCTTTCTTGTTCCTATCTTCTGATTTCCTTGGCTTCTTCCTTGTATTCTTTCTCAAACTCCTTAACTAGTTCTTCTGTGTTTCTCAGATTCTCCCTTCCTTCCCATGTATCTTCTTCCACTGTGTACCCTTTCCAATGTACCAAGAACTTCTCCTTTCCTCTAATGATTCTTTTATTTAGTATTTTCTCCATCTCAAATTCTTCTTCTCCTTCAATCATAATGGATTTTGGTGAAGTCTTCTTCTGTCCTTCTACTTGGGGTTTGTACAGGCATACTCAACTTACATTTACTACAGGGTGTATTTTGACTGAACTAGATAATTCTAATTCTATAGCATTGGTCAAGACAATTCCCTTGACTTTGTAGGGTCCCACAAACTATTCTGTTAGTTTTTCTGTTCTTCTTTCCACCATTTGCCACTTCAGGTCTTTTATACTTAGTAGTACTAAGTCCTCCACTCTGTACTGCTCTGTTTCTCCCCATTTCCAGTTAGTGTACTTTTTCATTTCCTCTTGCACTTTTCCTAGTGTGGCCCTTGCCTTTTCTTGGATCTTTTTCATCCTTTCTACAAACTTTCCTGCTGCCTCAAACTTCCTCTTCCTTCTTCCTTCAAATCCCATCCTAGAGTTTTGACCGTAATTTACTTTAAAAGAGGAGACCTTGGTTGCTGAATGTATTTTATTATTGTATGCAAATTCAGCAGTTCCTAGCCAGTCTAGCCACTGCTCCTGCCTATGATCAATGAACACCCTTAGGTACTGTTCCAACTCTTGGTTGATCCTTTCTGTCTGCCCATCTGTTTGCAAATGGTAGGCTGTTGACAACTTTGTCTGGATCCCCAATAACTTGTTTAGTTCCTTCATCATCTCTATTACAAACTGTACTCCTCTGTCTGATATAATGCTTTCTGGGAGTCCATGTAATTTCCATACATGATCCTGGAATAGTTTGGCAAGCCCTTCTGCTGATATTTTTTCAGTGATCACTATAAAGTAGGCCATTTTACTGAACTGATCAGACCACCAAAATTGCATCATATCTCTGTGCCAATGGTAGCTTTGTAATGAAATCTGCTGAGATGTGACTCCATAGCTTTTCTGGGATGATGTTAGACATCAGTTTTCCTACCAGTGCTTCACTCCTGTTCTTGTATTGTTGACAAGCATCACACCTATCTACATATCTTTCCACTTCCCTCATCACTCCTGGCTACCAGTAGTTCCTTGTGACTAACTTCCACCTTCTCCTGTGTTCTCCCACTGGTGTATTATAATGTAAGCATATTACTTCTCCTTTTAGCTCCCTTTCTAGTACATAGATTTGCCTTTTCTTTATCACTAGTTCCTCTTCTATTGTCCACTCCTCATCTCTCAGTGCTTTCATCCCTGTCTTCTTTAATTCCTTCACTGCTTCTACTACCTTTTTGTCCTTTTCTTGTGCTTTTTTAATTTTGCCCTTTAGGTCCTCTTCTTCTACTAGTATTTCCATTCTCTTTATCTACTCTGGTTTTATCAGTACCTAATCCTCATTGTCATTTTCTACTTCCTCTTTCCAGTCCAGCCTCCAACTCAGCCCATCTGCTTTGCCCATGCTTTTTCCTGGAACATGCTTGAATGTGAAGTCAAACCATGAGAGGTACAATGTCCATCTTGCTTGTCTTTGGTTTAGCTTCTGACTTGTCATAAAGTACTGGAGGTTTTTGTGGTCTGTCCAGATTTTGAACTTTACTTTGGTCCCCTCCAGGTAGTGTCTCCATACTTCTAGGCATTGAATTACTGTCAGTATTTCCTTGTCATAGATCTCATAGTTCTGTTTCATTGCATTTAACGATTTAGAGATAAAAGTAACAGATCTCCATTTCTTGTCCTTGCATTTGACTGACAGGACTTCTTCTGTGGCATAGTCTGAGGCATCAGATTCCACTCTTATCTTTTTATCCAAGTCTAGGATGGCCAAGACAGGCTCTGTAGTAAACGTCTCCTTTAACTTTTGGAACACTTCTGCTTGCTTTTCCTCCCATCTTCACTTTTCTTTCTTTCTGACTAGTAGGTGCAAGGGAGCTGCAATCCTGGCAAAGTTCTTGATAAAACACCTGTAATAGTTGGCTAACCATAGGAACTTCTGCACCTCCTTTATGTTCCTTGGTATGGGTTAGCTTAGGACTTCTTTTACCTTCTCTTCTTGCATCTCCACTCCTTGGGGACCAATTACTACTTCTAGGAATTCTACCTTCTATACTTTCCACTGGCATTTCTCAGGTTTGACAAATAAATTGTTTTGCTCCAGTCTTGTTAATACTTCCTCTACTAATTCATTATGTCCCTCAGTTTCTGTGGCAATTAGGATATCATCAATGAAGATCACAGTGTTTTCTTGATTGATCATATCACAGAACAGGTCATTCATCATTGTTTGGAAGGTAGCAAGGGAGTTTGTTAGTCCAAAGTACATGACTGTTGGTTCATATGCTCTGATGTATATTGTAAATACCACTTTCTATTTGTTGCCCTCCTTAATTCTCATATTATTATAGCCCCATCAGAGGTCAAGCTTTGTGAACACCTTCTTTTTCCCTACTCTATCTAGGATATCTGCAATTAGGGGTAGTAGGTACCTATTTTTTATAGTCCATTGATTAACATGTCGGTAATCCTATACCATCCTTCTTTTACTGTCCTTTTTTGCTACAAAGTACACTGATGAGGTCTGGGGCAACTTTGATGGCCAAATATACCCTTTTCACAGCTAGTCTTCTATAAATGCCTATACTTTCTCTCTTTCCTCTCTTGACAATGAGTAGACCTTTCTCTTTTTTGGAACAAATCTCTCTTTTAACTCTATTACATGGTCCCAGGCCTTTTGCACTAGTATATGCTCTAATTTCTCCTTTCAGAACACCTTTTTCCACTTCCAAAACCTCCTTGGTACAAGCTCTTTGAGTGTTCTTTCCCCCTCTGCCTTTTTTACTTGCTTTTTTTCTCTCATCCCCTGCTTCTTTTTTTCACATATAGGAGGGCACCAGGTCATTTTCACTTCTCCCTTTTCCCAATCAATCTCAGGGTTATGGACTGCTAGCCAGGGTATACCTAGTATGACTTCTGTCCTTCCTAGGTTACATACATCCATTCTTGCTCTTTTCATGTGTTCTTTGAAGAACATATTGCACTCTACCTAGTGTATAATTGCCCCTCCCACATTTGCTATCCCATCCACATTTCTCACTAATAGGGGGTTTTTTAACTTTTCTAGCTTAAACCCCTTCTTCCTTGCAAATTCCCTGTCCATAAACAGGTCTGTTGCGCCTCTATCCAATAATGCCTTTATCATGGTTCCTTTATGGTTTTCTAACTTCTCTAGTCCCACCTTCATCCACACTTCTCTTAGCAGCTGTAGGGTATACCATACATCTCTTACTTCCTCAGTGTTGCTTTGGCAATGAATTTTATTTCCCAGTTTTTCTGGGCACAATACACTGTATATATTGTTGGAGGCCAGTCAAGAGCTCACTGTTCTCCATTATCTTTTGCTGACTCTTGTGATGTTTTCACTATTCTCCTCTTTCTTTCTTTTCTTTGCCAACAGTTCTTGGCTATGTGGTCCCATTTCCCACACACATAACATGTTTTATCTTCTTTTCTTCCTCTGTCAACTGCCATGGGGCCTAGCCCTGTCTCCATTCCTCTATATTGATTTCCTCCCCTAGAGTACTGACCTCCTGCCCTTTATATTACCTGACCTCTCCTTCCTTTATATAATCCTTCTCCCCTTGGCTGCACATTTTCCAGTGGGTATGCTGCATTTCTTTCCAACAACTTCTCTTCTGCCCTGCTTTGCCTTTGATTCCTGTCCAGCCACACCAATCTTTCTTGCCATTCTTCAATAGTTATAGGGGGGCTCTTAGCCTTTGCTAGCTTCCTTCTAATCCCTCCATTTAGCCCCCTTTTGAATTCCTCTATGAGGGGTCTACCCTCATATTCACTTTCTCTGGCTACCTTCTTGAATTCTTGGACATACTCATTGCATGTCCTTCCCTCTTGTTCTATCATTCTTAACTGCTCAGTCTTTCTATCCTCCTCTACTGTCTCCCCAAACTTATTTCTCATTTTGGTAAACAACTCTTCCACCATACTTACTTCTGCCTCCTCTATCTTTCCTCCAAATACCAGAGGCCTTACTACTTCAATTCTACTCCCCCCTTGCTGGGAGAGCATGGTGGACATCTACTGCTGCAGGTTGGCGATTATAGTGAGGAGTTGTTCCTCATAAGAGGGGGTTGGTTGGGGTTAGGATGTGGGGGCCATTTGCTCCCTTTGTTAGTGAGATATAATTGTTGGTACTGGTGGTGAAGAGGGGGAGCAAGATGATGATGATGATGGTGATGATGATGATAGTGAATCCAGGGCTTTTAACTTAAGGCTATGTCTATTAGGGTGCACAACCTTCTCTTGACTAGACTTCTACTGCCTTACTGACTACTGCCCTAGTCAAATGGTAAATAATTGCCTCTAAGAAGAGGACCTCTAATCTAGACAGCTTCCTAGGGAGATACTGTCAATTCTCTACATGTACAGGTCCAAAGGGACCACCAGCACAAGGCTTATAAGAAGAACAGTAACTACAAGCACCACCTAGTTGCAAGGTCTGGTCTTGGAGATAAGGCCTAGATTTGGTCTTATTCTGCTATCTACTATCCCTAACTGGCAGTGAAGTCCCCTTTACAGCTAGGGCCCACTATCCAAAATGCTTATAAACATTGTGCTCACTAGCGAGGGTGATAAGAGAGTAAGTGGAGAAGATATCAAGGCTGTGAGGTGCAGAGTCAACAGTAGGGATTGAGTTCTTATGTTAACATGGAGTTGTGAAGACTTAGAGTTCACCCAAGGTGGATGTTCAGGAAGAACTCGATAGAGTTCCCTGTTGGATTCTGGTAGCTACTTATACAAATGTCTGTTGGTCTGTGCACCTATCTCCCATAATCACATAATCCTTACTAAGTACTATACATATCTTTACATAAGTCTTCCCATGCTATTTATATCTTTCCTGCATTATATTCTTGGATATTCTCTATCAGATTGATGAATGCATGGGAGATAGTTTTCTCCTTAGGGGCTGTCTCATAACACTATAGAAACGATCAAGAAAGAAGAAGAAATTGAAGAGTCAGGGATTAAGGAGTGGACAGAAGATGATGATGAGATGGAAAACCTATGGGACCCATACGATGAGCTATAAATCCTTAGGATGAGAAATCTTAAGAGGGGGATGGTGTTATGACTTAGAATATCTAAGTCATTATTTCTTTTTTTTTTCTTACTAAATAGGTGTGATGGTGTGATAGTGTGACATAGTTGTCACTAAGCTGGTAGCATGTGATAGGTCACATGGTAGGATATTTTTAGAGGTCATGTGATTGTGGGAGATAGGTGCACAGACCAAGAGAGAAATGTATAAGTAGTGTACTATAATTGAATAGGAACTCTATTGAGTTCTCCTTGTCAACTTGGACTTGGAGAGTAATTAAATTATCTCAGCTAAGTTACTATATAGTAATTGAATGGAAACTCTAATGAGTTCTTCTTGTCAACTTGGACTTGAAGGGTGTTTAATGTCAGCAATTACACCTACTAAGCTGTGATAGCTGTTGAGGAGAGCTCTTACTCTCTAGATAGCAGAATGAAGATGAGAACTCAGCAGAGTTCTCTATAGATTAAGCTAGCTACTTATATATGCTAGTTACTCTACCATGTGATCCACTTATCTAATCCATTATGTAATACTTATATTATGTTTTTGTATTTTCTATACTGCTGATCAAGTGGTTTATAACATTTAAGACATCTTGACTTAGGTACTACATAGAGCATAGCTTAAGCACTTCAATCTTTTTAACATGAAGTGTGCATACATCACAAGACTTATTATCAATCATGCATCTATTGGTGAATATAGGATGAGATTCTTTTCTAACAAATTTACTGTATGCCCATTGTCATAACTTGACACAAGCAAGATGAAATATTAAACATTATGGACTTGTACCATATTTGCACAGACCAAATGGACAGAATTCTATTGATAGAAATCTAAATATAGAACAGAGATCTAAGGAGATTAGATAAGGGAATCATGTGACATATCACATGATAGAATCTTCTAGAAGGATCATAGGATAGTGACTAAGCATATATAGTAGCAAACATAGAATATGTATAAGTAGGTAGCTGAATCCAATGAGAACTCTATTGAGTTCTCTTTGTTCTCTCCAATGTTGAGTACTATTAGTTGAGCATCTTGCTTAGCTAGTTCTTACACCCATGCAGTAGTGCTTCTCTTGAAACATATAATTATATCCTGAATGATATCAACAATGTAATAGCTGGGCTCAGTGGGATACTTAGCTCAGTTATACTCAATATTTAGAGAGAATGAAGAGAACTCAATAGGATTCTTGTTGGATTTAATTACCTACTTATACACAACCTGTATTTATCCTTGTGTATGCTTAGTCACTATCCCACAATCCTTCCAGAAGGTTCTATCATGTGACATGTGACATAACCTTATCTTATCTTATCTAATCTTCTCAGATCTCTAATCTATAAATAGATTTGTCCCATTAGTCCTTTTCATGATTTAAATATAAGTCCACAATTCCTGAGATATTATTATACTTATGCTAAGTCATGATAAACAATCATGGAATCCAAAACAAGATTCTCTTAAAGACATCCTCACTTTTCTTCAATCCAATCTGGGCATGTTCTGCTTCCAAGAAGGCATCACATAGACATATATCTATCTATCAACTAGTTCCTACAGCCTTTGCAACTCCGAGATCTCACCCTTCCTCGGTAGTACCACCTCCCAGTTCCGCTGTTCCCAGATCAAGCTCAAGGCCTTCATCCACCGCGCCATCCTTAAACCTCCAATCACAGCCATCGCTTGCAGTCTCTGCACCTACAAACACCAATTCCGATTCGCTGAGAGGGAAGAAACGCGAGCGTGAAGATGGGATCAATGGCGTGCCTCCGCCAGCGGACTCAACATACACGAATGGTGTCTTAAATGGGAACAGATCACAGAAGATGAACGCCAAGGTTGGTTTCGCTGGCGTTCGACCTAGACCGATTAAAAAGCAGCGCATGGTGGGTTTAGATTCTGCCACTCCTGTCCACAAGCCTTGGAAAATAATGCCTCTCACTTCTTTTCAGGATGGCCAAGGACAGGCAAGAGATGTAAGTGCGCCCGTCCAGCAGCCTACACCCCAAGGCGCGTAGAAATCGCACTTGCCGAAGAATCATATATCACCTATATAACTTATCTGCTCCTATGCCAATGGGTCACGTTTTTTCGCTCATCTCATGACCGCATGTCGATCGGCCACATCGCAGTCTTATTTTCGATTTATACTATACAGTGCAATCGGAAATTGCATGAATCAATATCCTTCCACCTCGAGATGAGAACCACATTAGGTTTCTGGAATGATCACTCATCCATAATCCACAACAAGCTCTCCGACGACACTCATCAGAAAGGCTGAAGTAGACCCTCTAACATTGTGTCCGCTGGAAAGATATACATCATTGCATCGTCATCTAAATCTTCAGCCCACACAAGTCAAAAGCGTGTAGCTTCATTTCACTCCCTCTTTCCCTCCTCTGCCACTGCTTATCACGACCTGAATCTAAAAATGATCCTCATTCAAAGGACCCGCCCGATATATGTGGACCTATCATGGATCGATCTCCAATTTGCTATTCTTAAGCTGGCCCTGGATCTCCGCTTCCATGGAAGTCACCCTTTCCTTGTTTCTCGGTTCCGGGGTTTCTTTCCAGCTTGGCGCTTTAAGCTGGCTAAGGAGAAACGTACAATGTGGAGCGGCGGTCATTTATTGGACGTTACTGAGGGAAGAACATCACTGGGTGAGGAATTAGATGAGATCATCGTTTGGATTCCTGTTCTTGGCCCGTGTGTCTACCCTGCTCTGTTCCATCTGTACACTTCAGCACAGTTTGGCGACAGTTGTCAGGGAGGAGTGTTACGTTTTTTCCGACCAAGCCTTGTGCGCCCTCCATCATCCATCATCCAGTTTTTCTGTCGAATCCTCGTGTCCTAGCCTTCTGTACATATCATTGTCATTAACTGAGTAGATTTTCACTCTACTCCGCCCTCACCTTCCATCACATATCCCTTTATCATTCGCGCGTTCTGTGGATCATAGTCAATCAATTATCAGATTCTTGATCATCATCACTTCATTATCTATTAGCTCACTATTAGCAATGGTTTGCTTTTCATAATTGACGTTACATTTTTTATTTTGTTGATAGTGTCTTGTTAAATGGTACTCCAGAGCTCCCATTGTTGTCGTTGTCGTTGTCGTCTTCATCTTCCCGCCTTCCTCTTCTTTTTTGATCACTTTATTGATGCGGTCTTGGCATCGCCTTTCTTTCTTGTTCCTCTTATTGTTGGATTTCTGTGCTGGACTGCTAGCTTAATCACAATTTATATTACGCCATGTTACACCTTACACTCTGTAGATGAGTTCAATTCTCAAGTGTTTTACTGCCCTTGGGCGAAGGATGTATCCCCCAGTTTATGACAATTGTTCGTTTTAAGGTGATCAAATTTTGAATGGTGTCACTCGCTCCTTGAGGACTTGAGGGGTACCTGATTCTAAGCATCATGATGATGGAAGAATGCTAGTATTCCTGGATTGATAGCTCCATGACTCACGGTTGATGGATGTCTCTAATTTTTTTTATTCTCTTAGTGGGTTCTTTCAGAGTAGGACAAATCTCTCGTGGATGTCTTGGTAGTCTTCGGCTGCATGAGCACAAGGTGAAAAAAATCGTGAAAAATAGAGCGTATCTAGCCTTAGCAATAAATGGCATCAGGACTTGTTATATCAAAGAAATCATATTCATAGGTAACTCATGACAGTGCTACAACTACGGTAATAATAATCACGTAGACTTGAAGAAGATCGAATAACTTGGACCATGACGTCGATCTCCATATTAATGTTCGTGTTCGTGTTCGTGTTCGGACGCTTTTACTTGATTACGAGTTTGAATGGAAGTTCAGAATGAGTGTAATGGAGTGGGGTATTGGGTGATCAACATTCCAAGAAGGCTAGGCGGTTACTGCTTGTCGGACAATGGTGTCCTTGCACCACGGTATTTGAAGGCAGTTATTGAAGCCGTGCCATATTGTTCAAATATTTTAGTGGGTTGCGAGTAAGTAAATGGATACGGGCATCCTCGTCCCGCTGCTCTTCCTCATCACTTGCTGGATATGAATGGTCAAGCTGTATAAACATAGTAAATCTCATTCCATTTCAACGTGATGTTGAGTGGGGAGCTATCAGTTTGACTGCTCTCTAGACACGAAAAGGAAGGAATCAGAAACTTGGTTGTCAACTCGAACAATTCCAAGGCCTCACTGATCTAGTCGGCTTGGGAAAAAGAGTCGAGAATATTCTCCCCCAGAGAGAGCGCTTCAACGACTGTGCTTCGTCAAAAGCTTGGTCAAACTCTTTCTGAATTCTGTCATATTCCTTTTGCAACTCTTTTGTAAGATGGGGATCACTTGACTTCTGCACCTGCACGAGTAAAGTCTTCATCGATTCTTTCTGTTCTGCTAGCTTCCTCTGGAGATCTGTATACAATGCCTTACCGGCTTGAGTCTCGTTGAGTTTGATTTTTTGGTCAACCAATTCCTCTTGTAACAAAACCGCCTCGGCTTGTTTGTTTTGAAAGTGCCTATTGACCACTTTATTAATAATACCCCAGGCTTCTTGATCGTTCGCTCTCTTAAGAGAGTCAACTTCGGAACCTTTTTCTATGAGACTTCGCCAGAAGATGGTGTGGAGCTCTTTCTCCCGTGCTTCACCAACTGCCCCAACGACCCTCTCCCACATGGTGGTAACAAGAATGACTTGATTCATGGCAAGATCTCCGCATAATTCTCCGAACATACGAAGGTTTTTATAGGGACTGCCGGCCATACGATTGTCGGTGATCCGATGTAAGTAAATAAGACCACTTAGTTTGACATCGCGCTCGTATCTGTAACCAGAGCTCAATGTATTGGAAAGAAAGAAAAACGCCGCATACGTCGTCTTGAGCCAGTGACTTATCATGCTCAGGATCTCCATATCGGACCTTGTCGTGTCATCGAAACCAGGAGTATCCACGAGGACGATCTTCTTTTTGGGATCACTGGGGAGAGACAATCGTGTGGCCTCGATATTGCTCGTCACAGACGCTAAAGAATTTCCAGCTCGTTGACCTAATTGTCCGGTAAGAAGATCGATAAACTGGTATCTTATATGATCCTTCGTTCTCAAAGATTGAAATTTCCAAATACTCACATAACTTTTTCCAGATCCAGTCGGACCCATGAACCTATATGATGGGTCAAAATCTCAAAGCTCTGAATCACTGAAAGAACGATAACGTACGCGATGATGATATCATCCTGCTTCACACCTTTTGTCGCGTTGATGGCTTGTGCCGTCATAAATTGTAGAACCTAAGCGATGAAAGTCCGAGGACAAGAGAAGAGCTCGACAAACACCCCACTTGCTCGTGGATTAACCACCATGAAGACCATGAGGTAGCCTCGAGGCTTCCAGCTGAAACCAGAAATAAGCGCTCGTAACAAACTTTCATCGAGTTCGTCACTTGGTTAGAAGAAGTCAAGAAATCTAGTCCTGTTTTCATTTCGCAAAAGCTAAAATCATCAGCGACACGCTCAAGCTTTCGCCTGTTTCAAGAGACAAGGAATAGTTGTCGAAAAATCCATTGGCTCTGGTTGCAACCGAAAGTTGTAATTTTAAACACCTTCCATAGATTAGTACCTGAGGCATCCACCATCAGGCCAATGATAATTAAAATCAAAACATGGTCCAATTTTTCGTAAGATATCAACCGGACCATTTTGCCTTGAAGGATTTCATGAATCGTTGAGTAATTGGTAGTTTCAATGACCCTATGTCCCCCGCAGCGATGTCACTCTCCTGTTGCAACTGGTTACGCTGATCTTGCAGGATACGTTTGTATTCCTGATCTACGTTGGCTCCGGCCATTTGCTTGTCGAGCTTCTCAATGAACCCCTTCCTCTTCCTCTCCAATTCGTTGATCTGAGAATAGAGTTGATAACCGATATCAGTCTTCGGAAGGGTCTTTCCCTTGTCAGCCGTCTCTTTCTGGAGTTTAATCACTTGTCTTTGCTGAGATACTTTTTCCTCTCGCGGACCTGACACCTCCGAGACCTCGAGGATCAGCTTGAGAATCCTCCACGCTGAATCACGATCATTGTAATGACGTATTGTCTGCGAGCCTCGGTCGATCATAGCCTTCCAAAAGTCAGACCTGAGCTCCTGTTCTCGTAATTCACCAGTCTCGGTGCTCTCCACCTCATCC
>Ga0153981_1000097_pt1 | contig 25638 bp, 22 predicted proteins | sample TSGA065MetaG_FD_104714 | JGI IMG/M metagenome (GOLD analysis project Ga0153981, IMG submission 104714) | Attine ant fungus gardens microbial communities from Georgia, USA - TSGA065 MetaG | ecosystem: Host-associated > Fungi > Mycelium > Unclassified | place: USA: Georgia, Magnolia Springs State...
ACGATGCCATTGCGGCAACTTCGGCTGTCTGGAAACAGTCGCCGCGAATGCCGCTATCGAAAACCGTGTACGCCATCTGCTCACGCAGGGTTACGCCAGTAAACTCAGTCTGAACGATTGCTCAATTTCCGCTATCTGCAAAGCCGCCAATCGCCATGATGCGCTGGCCACTGAAGTGATTGAGCATGTGGGCCGTCAGCTTGGCAAAGGCGTTTCCATTGCGATCAACCTGTTTAATCCGCAAAAAGTGGTGATTGCCGGTGAAATTACCGAAGCGGATAAAGTCCTGCTGCCGGCCATCCAAAACTGCATTAATGCTCAGGTTTTGAAAGATTTCCGCCGCAATCTACCGGTTGTGACTTCCGCGCTTAATCATCAGTCCGCGATTGGTGCGTTTGCGCTGGTCAAACGGGCTATGCTGAATGGCGTTCTGTTGCAGCGTCTGATGGAAAATTAAGGCGTGCTATAGTAATTGGCTGCCAGGAATGGGGCTGAAAAATGTGGGTTTGGAAATCATGACAATTAAGAATGTAATCTGTGACATTGATGGCGTGCTGTTGCACGACAACACAGCTGTACCCGGCGCCGATCGCTTTCTGGCCCGAATTCAGGAACAGGGAATGCCTCTGGTCATTCTCACCAACTACCCTTCCCAGACAGCGCAGGATCTGGCAAACCGCTTCAGCGCTGCCGGTCTTGAAGTGCCGGAAAGCGCGTTCTTCACGTCCGCGATGGCGACAGCTGATTTCCTGAAACGTCAGGAAGGTAAAAAAGCCTACGTCGTTGGCGAAGGCGCTCTGATTCACGAGCTGTATAAAGCGGGTTTTACCATCACAGACATCAATCCTGATTTTGTGATCGTCGGCGAAACGCGTTCGTACAACTGGGACATGATTCATAAAGCGGCGTATTTCGTGGCGAATGGCGCGCGCTTTATTGCGACAAACCCGGACAATCACGGCCACGGTTTTGTTCCAGCCTGTGGCGCGTTATGCGCACCAATCGAGAAAATTACCGGACGCCAGCCGTTTTACGTCGGCAAGCCGAGCCCGTGGATTATCCGCTCGGCGCTCAATAAAATGCAGGCGCATTCCGAAGAAACGGTCATTGTGGGCGACAATCTGAGAACAGATATTCTGGCGGGTTTCCAGGCGGGTCTGGAAACTATTCTGGTGCTGACCGGCGTTTCTACCCTCAATGATATTGAGGGAATGCCGTTCCGTCCGACCTGGATTTACCCTTCCGTTGCCGATATCGACGTGATTTAACAGCCACTCATAAATATATGAAAACGAGCCCGGATTGCTATCCCGGCTCGTTTTTTTTCGTCCTGCTGCTTGATTTTCATTCACTTTTCTCTTTTTTTGAATCCTCCTCAATTTTCGGCGATTAAATTAATAATCCGCTAATGAAAATGCCATAAAACTACTGATTCGTTAAAGATTACCTGCACTCAACCAACTATTTATCAGAAGAGCGTTAAACCACTTGCACAACACAGGGGTTTTGACGCATTTTCATAGTCAGCAACGCAACAAAGCCTGACTAAAACTGAAAGAACGGCAACGTTGATCCTCATTCGCAAACATAAAAATGACAGCCAGAGAAACGTCGTTAGGGAGATAGAAATATGTGTTCAATTTTCGGTGTGCTCGATATCAAAACTGACTCCGTCGAGCTGCGCAAAAAAGCGCTGGAACTCTCGCGCCTGATGCGTCACCGCGGGCCTGACTGGTCCGGCGTGTTCGCCAGCGACAAAGCGATTCTGTCGCATGAGCGTCTGTCGATTGTCGACGTGAACAACGGCGCACAGCCTTTGTACAACGCAGCACATACCCACGTTCTGGCTGTAAACGGCGAAATCTACAACCATCAGGCTCTGCGCGCTGAATTGGGCGATAAGTATGAGTTCCAGACCGCGTCTGACTGCGAAGTGATTCTTGCGCTGTATCAGGAAAAAGGCCCTGAATTCCTCGATGAACTGCAAGGCATGTTCGCCTTCATTCTCTATGACACAGAAAAAGACGCGTACCTGATTGGCCGCGACCATCTGGGCATCATCCCGCTGTATATGGGTTACGACGAACACGGCAACATGTACGTGGCGTCTGAAATGAAAGCGCTGGTGCCGGTTTGCCGCACCATCAAAGAATTCCCGGCAGGCAGCTACCTGTGGAGCCAGGAAGGCGAAATCCGTGAATATTACCAGCGTGACTGGTTCGATTTCGAAAACGTCAAAGACAACGTCACTGACGCTGCGGCGCTGAAAGATGCGCTGGAAGAATCGGTGAAAAGTCACCTGATGTCTGACGTGCCTTACGGCGTGCTGCTGTCCGGTGGTCTGGATTCTTCCGTGATTTCAGCAATTACCAAGAAATTTGCCGGTCGCCGCATTGAGGATAAAGATCAGAGCGAAGCGTGGTGGCCACAGCTGCACTCCTTTGCGGTCGGTCTGGAAGGTTCTCCGGATCTGCGCGCTGCTCAGGAAGTCGCAAACCATTTAGGCACCGTGCACCATGAAATCCACTTCACCGTGCAGGAAGGTCTGGATGCTATCCGTGACGTGATTTATCACATCGAAACTTACGACGTGACCACCATTCGTGCGTCAACGCCGATGTATCTGATGTCCCGTAAAATCAAGGCGATGGGCATCAAGATGGTGTTGTCCGGCGAAGGTGCTGACGAAGTCCTGGGCGGTTACCTGTACTTCCATAAAGCGCCGAACGCGAAAGAATTCCACGAAGAAACCGTGCGTAAATTGCTGGCCCTGCACATGTATGACTGTGCCCGTGCCAACAAAGCGATGTCCGCCTGGGGCGTTGAAGCCCGCGTACCGTTCCTGGATAAAAAATTCCTCGACGTCGCAATGCGCATCAACCCGAAAGACAAAATGTGCGGCAACGGCAAAATGGAAAAACATATCCTGCGCGAATGTTTTGAGTCTTATTTGCCACACAGCGTGGCATGGCGCCAGAAAGAACAGTTCTCGGACGGCGTAGGTTACAGCTGGATCGATACGTTAAAAGAAGTCGCGTCTCAGCAGATTACCGATCAACAGCTCGAAACTGCGCATTTCCGTTTCCCGTACAACACGCCGACGTCAAAAGAAGGCTACCTGTACCGCACCATTTTCGAAGAACTGTTCCCGGTTCCAAGCGCGGCTGAATGTGTTCCTGGCGGCCCGTCAGTGGCCTGTTCTTCAGCGAAAGCCATCGAATGGGATGAAGCGTTCAAAAACATGGATGACCCTTCTGGCCGTGCGGTTGGCGTTCACCAGTCAGCGTATAAATAAGCCTTTACCGGTTATTTTCCATGAAGCAAGCGGGCCTTTTCAGGCCCGTTTTTTTATGGGTAAAGCCAGTAAAAATAATGTCTTTTGCCCAATTAATCACCAGAGTGGTTATAAGCCAGACAAATGGACGCTCTCACGTCTTTTTCTCCAAAAAAGGTGTTGACGCAAAACGGTCATATACGCATAATGCGCCCCGCAACGCCGATGAAGGTAGCGCGAAAAAAGAGGGCTACGTAGCTCAGTTGGTTAGAGCACATCACTCATAATGATGGGGTCACAGGTTCGAATCCCGTCGTAGCCACCATCTTTTTTGCGGGAGTGGCGAAATTGGTAGACGCACTAGATTTAGGTTCTAGCGCCGCAAGGTGTGCGAGTTCAAGTCTCGCCTCCCGCACCATTTCATCGAGTCGGCAGCACAGTTGGGGTATCGCCAAGCGGTAAGGCACTGGTTTTTGATACCAGCATTCCCAGGTTCGAATCCTGGTACCCCAGCCATTTTCTTACCCTTCGCATCTCTGATGTGAATGTGAGAAAAAACCAATTTGAAGAAGTTGTACTGTTGGGGTATCGCCAAGCGGTAAGGCACTGGTTTTTGATACCAGCATACCCTGGTTCGAATCCAGGTACCCCAGCCATACTTCTTTCTGTATAATTGGTAAGCACTTGAAATTTATTATTAAGTTAGTTAAATTAGTGCTTGAAGTTTTGAAGTAAGTCAGTAGAATTTGGCTACGTAGCTCAGCTGGTTAGAGCACATCACTCATAATGATGGGGTCACAGGTTCAAATCCCGTCGTAGCCACCATTTTACTTGCAGTGCACTGCTCAAAAGGTAGTGAGTTTTAAAATTGGGGTGTCGCCAAGCGGTAAGGCTCTGGTTTCTGATACCAGCATACCCAGGTTCGAATCCTGGCACCCCAGCCACATTAAGAAAGCCCGCCTCGAGCGGGCTTTTTGCTATCTGTCGGTTGAGTCAGACTCAAAAAAAACGGGCAAGCCGACATTCATCCGGCCAGCCCCTCTCTCACTTCATTAAATGCCTAATGCGTATTTCAGCGCTTTGGTTTTCAGTGCGCCTGCACGCTGTGCCGTCATCAGTGCCAGATTTCTCAATGCTTTGACGGGCGCCAGATCGTTACTGAACGCGGTATAGAACAAATCCATACCGCTTTGCATCAGCAGATTATCCAGGCGACGCTGACGCTGATAGCGCAGCAGCACTTTCTCGCTGCTCCACGATTCATCGTGGTCACGCGCTTTTTCCAGCACCGAAAGCAATGCTTCTACGTCGCGATAACCCAGATTCACGCCCTGCCCGGCCAGCGGATTGATCGTATGCGCTGCATCGCCCACCAGCGCCAGTCCCGGCAGGACATAACGCTGCGCATGGCGGCGAACCAGCGGGAACGCGCCAGCTGCTGTTGCATTGATTTTTCCAAGGCGCGGCGGAAAGGCCTGCATAATCTCCGCCGTCAGCTGTTTCATGTTCAGCGTTTTCAGATAACGGATGCGCTGCGGGCTGTCGTACCACACCAGCGATGCCTGATTGCCAAACAACGGCAGAAATGCGCGCGGGCCGGAAGGGAAAAACTGCTGCCAGGTGACATCCTGATCCGGCGTTTCGGTTTCAACGTTAATCAGCATACAGTGCTGGCGATATTCCCAACCATCAACGCCGATGCCCGCCAGCTGGCGTACCAGAGAATTCGCTCCGTCGGCGGCGACGACCAGTTTTGTACGCAGCAGTTCACCGGTGGTCAGCTGAAGTGACCAGGTTTTATCGTCATGTTGCAGAAGATGGCGCAGTTTCGCCGGGCAGAAGCGGGTCATATTGGAGAAAGCATCAAACTGCTGCCAGAGCGCCAGCTGAAGCACGCGGTTTTCAACCATGTATCCCAGCTCCGGCAATCCGAGTGATTGCGCATCGAATTTGACGTCGGAACCGTCAACTTCCCAGGTTTCCAGGCGGCGATAAGGCACCGAGCGCATTTTTTCAACAGCAGGCCACGCCTCTAATTTCTGCAAGAACCGCACCGAAGCGCAGCCAATCGCAGAAATTCGCAGGTCTGCTGCCGCTGATGCGTCAAATTCAGCCGGCTCTTCATTTTCGATCAATGCAACCTGAAGCCCCTGACGGGCCAGCCCGAGAGCTGCCGCAGCGCCTACCATCCCACCACCGACGATCACTGCATCAAATGACTTCTCTGAATTATTCATTTTATTCCAGCTTTCTATTTCAGTTCATTATGCGAAGTGTACCGGATTTTTGTGTCTGCATCAGGGCCTAAGCTGCTTTCCCGCACTGGTCAGCGCTAAGGTGAGGGTTTACAATACCGCCCCTGAACAACGCTATGCACTGCGGCACTGCCGATCTAACGTTCCCCGTACTGAGTACTGACACGCTGATGACTAAAAAACTGCACATAAAAACCTGGGGCTGCCAGATGAATGAATATGATTCATCTAAAATGGCCGATCTTCTCGATAGCACCCACGGTTACCAGCTGACGGATAACGCTGAAGAAGCAGACATTCTGCTGCTGAATACCTGTTCAATCCGGGAAAAAGCCCAGGAGAAAGTGTTCAGCCTGCTGGGACACTGGAAATTATTAAAAAAGAAAAACCCGGATATTATTATCGGCGTCGGCGGCTGTGTGGCATCTCAGGAAGGGGAATTGCTGCGTAAGCGTGCGCCCTGCGTTGATATCGTTTTTGGCCCGCAAACCCTGCATCGCCTGCCAGAAATGGTCAACCATGTTCGCGGCACCAAAAGCCCGGTCGTGGATATCAGCTTTCCGGAAATTGAGAAATTTGACCGTCTGCCGGAACCACGCGCGGATGGCCCGACCGCATTTGTCTCCATCATGGAAGGTTGCAACAAATATTGCAGCTTCTGCGTGGTGCCTTACACGCGCGGCGAAGAAGTCAGCCGCCCGTGTGATGACGTCCTGTTCGAAGTCGCTCAGCTTGCCGCTCAGGGTGTGCGTGAAGTTAACCTGCTGGGGCAAAACGTCAACGCCTACCGCGGCGATTCCTTTGACGGTGGCATCTGCACGTTTGCAGAATTACTGCGTCTGGTGGCGGCCATCGACGGTATTGACCGCATCCGCTTTACCACCAGCCATCCGGTTGAATTTACTGACGATATTATCGAGGTCTATAAAGACACGCCTGAAGTGGTGAGTTTCCTGCATCTGCCTATTCAGAGCGGTTCTGATCGCATTCTGACTATGATGAAGCGCCCTCACACGGTGCTGGAATACAAATCGACTATCCGTAAATTGCGGGCTGCGCGTCCGGATATCCATTTCAGTTCTGACTTCATCATCGGCTTCCCGGGCGAATCCAACGATGATTTCGAACGCACTATGGATTTAATTGCACAGGTCAATTACGACGTCAGCTTCAGTTTTATCTACTCTCCACGCCCGGGAACACCTGCGGCAGACATGGTCGATGACGTCAGCATGGACGAGAAGAAACAGCGTCTGGCGCTGTTACAGGACCGGATCACGCAACAGGTAATGCGGTTTAGCCGCGCCACGCTGGGCACCGTTCAGCGCATTCTGGTGGAAGGGACGTCCCGTAAAGACATTATGGAACTGACCGGACGCACAGAATGCAACCGTGTGGTCAATTTTGAAGGTACGCCTGACATGATTGGCAAATTCGTGGATGTCGAAATTGTCGATGTCTATGCCAACTCCCTGCGTGGCGTAGTCATCCGCACAGAAGAACAAATGGCGCTGCGTCTGCACGAGTCACCACAATCTGTTATTGCCCGCACACGCAAAGAAAATGAATTGGGCGTTGGGCTCTATCAGCCGTAAATCATTGAAGCGAAGAATGACAGAACCTACAGGGCGCTCCGGCGTCCTGTTTCTTTTGAGAATTCAGACGCAACACCGGCTTCCAGGGGTTAATTTTCCAGGAAAGGCCGCATATCCGGATGCAGGTTCATGTAACTGCCTGCAAGCCGCAGCATATTTTGCCAAGGGCATGTATTATTAACTCAGGTATGGTTGACGGCTGAAAGCAGTTTACGGCCGTATGTCTCACTGAACGTACCCTGAAGTATGCAGGGTAAACTGGTCCAGAGTGGCCCAAAGGATAAGTTTGAACGTTGTAACACAAGAGATTTTACTGGAGCCCGAAGACAATCAGCGTCTGCTGAGCCTGTGCGGGCCGTTTGATGACAATATCAAACAACTGGAACGCCGGTTGGGCGTTGAAATCAACCGTCGTGATAACGCATTTAAGCTTGTTGGAAAGAGTCTGCCGGTTGCGGCAGCCGCTGATATTCTGCGCGACTTATACGTAGACACCGCGCCGCTGCGTGGCGAGATTCAGGATATCGACCCTGAAAAAATCCATCTGGCGATTAAAGAAAGCCGCGTTCTTGAGCAAACGGCTGAAAGCGTGCCTGATTTTGGCAAAGCGGTCATCATCAAAACCAAGCGTGGCGTGATCAAACCGCGTACTAAGAATCAGGCGCAGTACGTTGCCAATATTCTGGATCACGACGTCACGTTTGGTATCGGCCCTGCCGGTACGGGCAAAACCTATCTGGCCGTTGCCGCTGCCGTTGATGCGCTGGAACGTCAGGAAGTACGCCGTATTCTGCTGACGCGCCCTGCCGTTGAAGCCGGTGAAAAGCTGGGCTTCCTGCCGGGTGATCTGAGTCAGAAGGTTGATCCGTATCTGCGCCCGCTGTATGACGCGCTGTTCGAAATGCTGGGCTTTGAGAAAGTTGAAAAACTGATTGAGCGCAACGTTATTGAAGTGGCTCCTCTGGCGTATATGCGCGGGCGTACGCTCAATGACGCCTTCATTATTCTCGATGAAAGCCAGAATACCTCCATTGAACAGATGAAGATGTTCCTGACCCGTATTGGTTTTAACTCCAAAGCGGTGATCACCGGTGACGTCACGCAAATCGACTTGCCGCGCCATCAGAAATCAGGCCTGCGCCACGCCATTGAAGTATTGTCTTCGGTTGAAGAACTGAGCTTTAACTTCTTCCACAGCGAGGACGTCGTTCGTCATCCTGTTGTCGCACGAATTGTTGTAGCTTACGAAGCGTGGGAAGAAGAAGACCAGAAACGTCGTGATGCGATTGCCGCAGAGCGTAAACATGAACATCAAAACAGCGCATCCCAGCAGGTTAGTCAATGAACACGGTAATCCTCGATCTACAAATTGCTTGTGAAGAAAACGCAGGCTTACCGTCTGAAAATGACTTTCAAAAATGGCTGGAGGCGGTTCTTCCGCAGTTTCAGGAAGAATCGGAAGTAACGATCCGTCTGGTCGATATTCCCGAAAGCCATGAACTGAATATGACGTATCGTGGCATGGATAAACCGACCAACGTGTTATCCTTCCCGTTCGAAGCTCCTCCGGGCATGGAAATGCCACTGCTCGGCGACCTGATTATTTGTCGTCAGGTGGTTGAGAAGGAAGCCAAAGAGCAGGAAAAAGAACTTTGGGCTCACTGGGCACATATGGTGATTCACGGCAGTTTGCATTTGCTGGGCTATGACCATATCGTTGACGAAGAAGCCGAAGAAATGGAATCAATTGAAACTGAAATCATGCTGGATCTGGGTTATCCGGATCCTTATATTTCAGAGAAAGAAGACGACTGAATTTATCAGTAAACTTGCGCAGCGCCTGCCCGGTGAAGGTTTTTCATCCGCAGGCGTTTCGCCTAATTTTCACTAACACGAGTAAAACAAACCAAACGCCATGAGCGATGACCATTCACAAAATAGTGACAGCCCCAGTCCCAAGAAGGGCTTCTTTTCCCTTATCCTTAACCAGCTCTTTCACGGTGAACCCAAAAACCGTGGCGATTTGGTTGAGCTGATCCGTGACTCAGAACAAAACGATCTGATCGACCCCGATACCCGTGACATGCTGGAAGGCGTGATGGATATCGCCGAGCAGCGCGTCCGGGACATCATGATCCCACGTTCTCAGATGATCACGCTAAAACGCAATCAGCCGCTGGAAGAGTGTCTCGATGTCATCATCGAATCCGCACACTCCCGCTTCCCGGTGATCAGCGAAGATAAGGATCACATTGAAGGCATCCTGATGGCCAAAGACTTGCTGCCGTTTATGCGCACAGAGTCCGAGCCATTCAGCATTGATAAAGTGCTGAGAACCGCCGTGGTGGTTCCCGAAAGCAAACGTGTTGACCGCATGCTGAAGGAGTTCCGCTCCCAGCGTTACCATATGGCGATTGTTGTCGATGAATTCGGCGGCGTATCAGGCCTGGTCACTATCGAAGATATTCTCGAACTGATTGTCGGCGAGATCGACGATGAGTATGACGAAGCAGAAGATCTGGATATCCGTCAACTTAGCCGCCACACCTACACCGTCCGCGCGCTGGCACCGATTGAAGATTTTAACGAAGTCTTCCAGACCCATTACAGTGACGACGAAGTCGATACGATTGGCGGTCTGGTGATGCAGTCCTTCGGCCATTTGCCTGCACGAGGCGAAAGCATTGAAATTGACGGTTACCTGTTCAAGGTTGCGATGGCCGACAGCCGCCGTATTATTCAGGTTCACGTAAAAATACCGGACGACGCGCCGCAACCGATACTGGAAGAATAATTACTCCATGGCAATTGCCTCTTTATACCAACGCCAGCGGGTTCGCGCCCTGCTGGCGCTCTTATTCGGTGCCTGTGGCACGCTCGCTTTTTCCCCCTATGATTTCTGGCCTGCAGCAATCGTCTCGCTCTGCGGTCTGCTGGCATTAACGCTGGATCGCCGTCCGGCGCAATCCGCGTGGATAGGTTTCTGCTGGGGATTTGGCCTGTTTGGAACAGGCGTCAACTGGGTTTACGTCAGTATCGCCACCTTTGGCGGCATGCCGGAAGCCATCAACCTGTTCCTGGTGATTTTGCTGGCGGCTTATTTGTCGCTGTACACCATGCTGTTTGCCGGTATTTTCAGCAAACTCTGGCCAAAAACCACCTGGTGGAAACTGGCAATTGCCGCGCCGGCGCTGTGGCAAGTTACTGAATTCCTTCGCGGTTGGGTGCTGACCGGCTTTCCGTGGCTTGAATTCGGTTACAGCCAGATCAATGGACCGCTGAAAGGCCTTGCGCCAATCACCGGTGTGAACGGCATTACGCTGTTACTGACTTCCCTGAGCGGTCTGCTGGTGTACGCCATTTACCAGCACCGGAAAGCCCCGGGTATTGTTGCGCTGGCAATGTTGCTGCTGCCATGGCCGCTGCGCTATATCCACTGGTATCAGGAACAGCCTGACAAAGCTGTTGATGTTGCACTGGTTCAGGGCAATATTCCGCAGTCCATGAAATGGGATCCGAAGGCGCTGGAAAGCGCGCTGCAAACGTACCTGGATCTCAGCCGTCCCTATCTTGGCAAATCCAGCATGATCATCTGGCCGGAATCCGCGATTTCAGATATTGAGTCCGATCAGCAGGGTTTCCTGAGCATGGTGGATAATATTTACCGTTCTCACGGGACTCAACTGGTCACCGGGATTATCGATGCGCGCCGCAACGAAGAAGGCATGAAGGTTTACAACAGCGCCATTGTGCTGGGCGGTGAACAAACTTATCGTTACCCGGACGACAACCGTTTCAATAAACACCATCTGGTACCCTTTGGTGAATTTGTTCCTCTGGAAAGGCTGCTACGCCCTCTCGCGCCGTTCTTCGATTTGCCAATGTCGGGCCTGACCAGCGGCGATTATGTGCAGAAACCGTTGTTTGTCAGCGGACTCAATCTGACCACTGCCATTTGTTATGAAGTGGTCTTCGGTGAGCAGGTGCGTGACAACCTGCGGTCGGACACCAATTTCCTGCTGACCATTTCCAACGATGCCTGGTTCGGCCACTCGATTGGCCCGTGGCAGCATTTCCAGATGGCGCGTATGCGTTCGCTGGAATTAGGCCGCCCGTTGCTGCGCAGCACCAACAACGGTATTACCGCCGTAGTGAATGCTCAGGGCGATGTGACTGCCCAAATTCCGCAGTTTACCCGTCAGGTTCTGAGCGTGAAGGTCACGCCGACAACCGGTATGACGCCGTATGCGCGCGTTGGCTGGTGGCCGGTGTGGATAGTAACGCTCATCATGGCTGTCGCGGCACTGTGGCTGGGTCGTCGCAAAAACTGAATTTTCGTATTTTCTCTTTAAATCAGGCGTCTTCGGGCGCCTGAACTGTTTTGTCGCATCTTCTTTTTAGCCCCCGTAATCTTTCCCCCCTTTTACCTGCTGCCGTTTGTTATAAACCCGGCATTAAGCGCTGATTATCTGACCGCTGATGAAGTTAAATCAGGCTTTCTGGCATGACTCTTGCTACATCTAATTGAAAGATATCTGATTAGTTACTTTTTATGACGTCGTGCATCATTTTGGAACAAAAAGGCTATTCCTCATGCACCTTCTAAGTGCATAGCCCGTTAATTGCTTTTAATTGGTGCGTGTCTCGTCTCAAAAAAGAAACAATGTGGTTTCATAAAATTCACATTCAGTTATTTTCTAGCTTCATATGACGAGGCATTAGCACTTTCTGATCCGTGATTTGGATCCCTAATGACAGCAAGGAGTTGGACATGCAATTGCGCAAATTGGCGTTATCCGTAGTGTTGGCAAGCGTTGCCGTAAGCAGCTTTGCTCACGCAGAAGAACTGACCGGCACCCTGAAAAAAATCAAAGACAATGGCGTTATCGTGGTAGGTCACCGCGAATCCTCAGTGCCATTCTCTTACTACAATAACGAACAGAAAGTCGTAGGTTATTCACAGGACTATTCCGACGCCATCGTTGACGCGGTTAAGAAAAAACTGAACCTGCCAAACCTGCAGGTCAAAATGATGCCAATCACCTCGCAGAACCGTATTCCGTTGCTGCAAAACGGCACCTATGATTTTGAGTGTGGTTCTACCACCAACAACCTCGAGCGCCAGCAGCAAGCCGCTTTCTCCGACACCATCTTCGTTATCGGCACCCGTCTGTTAGTGAAGAAAGGGTCGGAGATTAAAGACTTCGCTGATCTGAAAGGCAAAACCGTTGTGGTGACTTCCGGGACAACCTCTGAAGTGCTGCTTAATAAGCTGAACGAAGAGAAAAAACTGGATCTGCGCATCATCAGCGCGAAAGACCACGGTGACTCGTTCCGTACTCTGGAAACCGGTCGTGCCGTTGCCTTCATGATGGATGATGCCCTGTTAGCCGGTGAACGTGCGAAAGCCAAAAAACCAGACAACTGGGAAATCATCGGAACTCCACAGTCCAAAGAAGCATATGGCTGCATGATGCGTAAAGATGATGCCGATTTCAAAAAACTGGTCGATGACACCATCGTGAAAGCACAGACTTCCGGTGAGGCGACTAAGTGGTTTGAAACCTGGTTCAAAAAACCGATTCCTCCGAAGAATCTGAACATGAACTTTGAACTGTCTGACGACATGAAAGCCCTGTTCAAAGCGCCAAACGATAAAGCACTGTAAGAAATACCAGACAGACGGGTATAACCAAGAGAAGTGTAATTAAAGAATAAGGCTGGACCACCAGCCTGTGATGATGCAGACCGGATGCGGGGTGGTCGTTCCCCACCCCGCATATCCTCCCAGTCATTTTTCACGCGGACCACGTCATCACTCAGATGGGTAGTTCATTACCCGGTTTACGGAGTTTTTATGTCAATAGATTGGAACTGGGGCATATTTTTGCAACAAGCCCCCTTTGGGAATACCACCTACCTGGGCTGGATTTGGAATGGATTTCAGGTCACTGTCGCACTGTCGGTTTGCGCCTGGATTATCGCGTTCTTCGTCGGTTCACTTTTCGGGATACTGCGTACCGTTCCCAACCGGATCCTTTCCGGTATCGGCACCTGTTACGTTGAACTCTTCCGTAACGTGCCACTCATTGTGCAATTCTTTATCTGGTATCTGGTTGTGCCTGAACTGCTGCCCGAAAATATCGGTATGTGGTTTAAATCAGAGCTGGCGCCAAATGTGCAATTCTTCTCCTCGTCAGTAATCTGTCTCGGTCTGTTCACCGCTGCCCGCGTATGCGAGCAGGTACGTGCGGCCATTCAGTCACTGCCAAGCGGCCAGCGTAATGCCGGTCTGGCAATGGGCCTGACGCTGCCTCAGACCTATCGTTATGTTCTGTTGCCAAACGCGTACCGCGTGATCGTGCCACCGATGACATCCGAAATGGTTAACCTGGTGAAAAACTCGGCTATCGCCTCCACCATCGGTTTGGTCGATATGGCAGCGCAAGCCAGCAAGCTGCTTGATTACTCCGCACATGCGTATGAATCATTTACTGCGATTACCGTTGCCTACGTCCTTATCAATGCCATCATCATGTTCCTGATGCATTTTGTAGAACGTAAAGTCCGCCTGCCGGGCAACATGGGGGGTAAATAAGAATGCATGAATTTGACTGGAGTTCTATCGGTCCCGGCCTGCCGTACTTGTGGCAGGGCATGGTCGTCACCCTGAAAATCACCTCGCTGGCGATTGTTGTCGGTATCCTCTGGGGTACGCTGCTGGCGGTCATGCGTTTATCGTCTTTCAAACCGGTCAGCTGGTTTGCCTCGGCTTATGTCAACCTGTTCCGCGCCGTGCCGCTGGTGATGGTGTTGTTGTGGTTCTATCTGATTGTGCCCGGCTTCCTGCAAAAAGTGCTCGGTTTATCCCCTAAAACGGATATCCGCCTGATTTCTGCGATGGTGGCGTTCGCCTTGTTTGAAGCAGCCTACTATTCCGAAATCATTCGCGCAGGGATTATCAGTATTGCCCGCGGGCAATCTTCCGCCGCGCTGGCGCTGGGCATGACCCAATGGCAGTCCATGCAACTGGTGATTTTGCCGCAGGCGTTCCGCGCGATGGTGCCGCTGCTGCTGACGCAGGCGATTGTCTTATTCCAGGATACCTCGCTCGTGTATGTTCTGGGCCTCGCCGACTTCTTCCGCAGCGCATCCAACATTGGCGACCGCGACGGTACGCTGGTTGAGATGGTGCTGTTTGCAGGACTTATTTACTTTGTTATCAGCCTTTGTGCTTCCTTGCTGGTGCGTTATTTGAAGAAAAGGACCGTTTCATGATTTCACTGAAGAATGTTTCTAAATGGTACGGGCACTTTCAGGTGCTGACCGGGTGCAGCACCGAAGTTAAAAAAGGTGAAGTTGTGGTGGTTTGCGGGCCTTCCGGGTCGGGTAAATCGACGCTGATCAAAACCGTTAACGGACTGGAGCCGATTCAGAAAGGTGAAATCCTGGTTAACGGCACGCCGGTCAATGACAAAAAAACCAATCTGGCTCAGTTGCGCGCGAAAGTTGGCATGGTGTTCCAGCATTTTGAGCTGTTCCCGCATTTGTCGATCATCGATAACCTGACGCTTGCTCAGGTAAAAGTGCTGAAACGCGATAAAGCAGCTTCGAAAGAAAAAGGCCTGAAACTGCTGGATCGCGTGGGCTTATCTGCTCACGCCAACAAATTCCCCGGTCAGCTTTCCGGCGGGCAACAGCAGCGTGTCGCTATCGCCCGCGCATTATGTATGGATCCTATTGCCATGCTGTTTGATGAACCGACCTCAGCGCTTGATCCGGAAATGATCAACGAAGTGCTGGACGTAATGGTTGAGCTGGCAAATGAAGGCATGACAATGATGGTGGTCACCCACGAAATGGGCTTTGCACGTAAAGTGGCGAACCGCGTGATTTTCATGGATGAAGGTAAAATTGTTGAAGACCGTAATAAAGACAACTTCTTCAATAATCCGGAATCTGATCGTGCCCGCGATTTCCTGGCGAAAATTCTGCACTAAAACCTGAATTGTCTGCTTCCGGATCAGACCGGAAGCAGACAATTAAACATCACGGTTCAAACGGGCGACGGCTGAATTCGGTATTTCCACATTTAGGACATCGGCTCAGAATCTCTGGCGTGTATACCGCCAGATGGAAATGACAGTTTTCACAGACCAGATTCCCGAGCCCCACCACTTCCCCGCTGTGATAAATGCCGTGATGGCTGACGTCTTTAAACACTTCTTTCCATTCCAGCTGCGTTTTGTCGGTCATATCGGCCAGTTCTTTCCACAGGCTTTCTTTAATCACACGCAAAAATACGCTGTCAGTTCCGTCGTCTTCTGCCACCGCGCGCTGACTCTCGCCGTAACTGCGCGCGAACTCATGCAGATCGCGCCTGACGGCGGAGGTTAACTGTTCAATCTGAATTTCTGACAACTTGCCTTCATTTTGCAGACGGACACGGGCATCCTGCACCAGTGCGCTGATATCACGTTCGCCATTTTTTAACCGCTCAGTCAGCGAAGACACTAACTGGCGGTAAGATTGCGTAATATTGCTCATAACTTCCTCTCCTTGAACTGACATGACCGTTTGCCCGGCGGGAGCGTATTGTCTTTATTTTAGACGTAAATCCCTGATACGGCGCGCAGATTATCCCGGGCTGACTCGCAGATTATGAATAATGCGTCAGAAGAAGGCAGAAATCCCTGTTAGCCCTTCAGCGGGTGTTGTTGCACCCTCCGCTTATCGGCTATGCTATGCGGATCTTTTGATTAAAACTTTTTGAGCTACAGGCGTAGCTGTTTTCACTCACAGGACCACCGGCCGCCATGCAAGAGCAATACCGTCCAGAAGACATTGAGTCACACGTTCAGCTTCACTGGCAAGAGAAGCAAACCTTCAAAGTTACCGAACAGCCTGGTAAGGAGAAATATTATTGTCTCTCCATGTTGCCTTATCCGTCAGGTCGCCTCCACATGGGACACGTGCGCAACTACACCATTGGTGACGTGATTTCCCGTTATCAGCGTATGCTCGGCAAAAACGTTCTGCAGCCAATTGGCTGGGATGCATTCGGCCTGCCTGCTGAAGGTGCTGCGGTAAAAAACAACACTGCGCCTGCGCCGTGGACTTACGAAAACATCGAATATATGAAGAACCAGCTGAAACTGCTGGGCTTCGGCTATGACTGGGATCGCGAAATCGCGACCTGCAAACCGGATTACTACCGTTGGGAACAATGGTTCTTCACCAAGCTGTACGAAAAAGGCATGGTTTATAAGAAGACTTCCGCAGTGAACTGGTGCCCGCATGATCTGACCGTTCTGGCGAACGAACAGGTTATCGACGGCTGCTGCTGGCGTTGTGATACCAAAGTAGAACGCAAAGAAATTCCACAATGGTTCATCAAAATCACCGATTACGCCGATCAGCTGCTTAACGATCTGGATACGCTGGAAAGCTGGCCTGAGCAGGTCAAAACCATGCAGCGTAACTGGATTGGCCGTTCCGAAGGCGTGGAAATCACTTTTGACGTGGCAGACAGCGACGAAAAAGTAACGGTGTACACTACCCGCCCTGACACCTTTATGGGTGCGACCTATGTGGCTGTCGCCGCCGGTCATCCGCTGGCGCAGCTGGGTGCGCAAAATAATCCTGCACTGAACGATTTCATCGACGAATGCCGTAACACCAAAGTTGCCGAAGCAGAAATGGCAACGATGGAGAAAAAAGGCATGGCAACCGGTCTGTTTGCTGTTCATCCGCTGTCTGGTGAAAAACTGCCAATCTGGGTCGCTAACTTCGTTCTGATGGAATACGGTACCGGCGCGGTCATGGCCGTTCCAGGTCACGACCAGCGTGACTGGGAATTCGCCACTAAATATAACCTGCAGATCAAACCGGTTATCCTGAACGTTGATGGCAGCCATCCTGAAGTCACCGCAGAAGCGATGACCGAGAAAGGTACGCTGTTTAATTCCGGCGAATTCGATGGTCTGAATCACGAAGAAGGCTTCAACGCTATTGCCGACAAACTGGTTGCTCAGGGTGTTGGTCAGCGAAAAGTTAACTACCGTCTGCGTGACTGGGGTGTTTCCCGTCAGCGTTACTGGGGTGCGCCAATCCCGATGATCACACTGGAAGACGGTACCGTTATTCCTACGCCAGAAGATCAGCTGCCGGTTATCCTGCCGGAAGACGTCGTGATGGATGGGATCACCAGCCCGATTAAAGCCGATCCTGAGTGGGCGAAAACCACTGTGAATGGCATTCCGGGTCTGCGTGAAACCGACACCTTCGATACCTTCATGGAATCTTCCTGGTATTACGCGCGTTATACCTGCCCGCAATATGACGAAGGTATGCTGGATCCGGCTGCGGCCAATTACTGGCTGCCGGTTGATCAGTATGTCGGTGGTATCGAACACGCCATCATGCACCTGATGTATTTCCGCTTCTTCCACAAACTGATGCGTGACGCAGGTCTGGTCGATTCCGACGAACCGGCAAAACGCCTGCTGTGTCAGGGTATGGTGCTGGCTGACGCCTTCTACCACACCGGCAGCAACGGCGAACGTATCTGGGTTTCCCCGACAGATGCCACGGTTGAGCGTGACGAAAAAGGCCGTATTACTAAAGCGACCGATCCGCAAGGTCGCGAGCTGGTTTACGCCGGCATGAGCAAGATGTCCAAGTCCAAAAACAACGGCATCGACCCGCAGGTGATGGTAGACAAATACGGCGCAGACACCGTGCGTCTGTTTATGATGTTCGCTTCTCCGGCAGAAATGACGCTGGAATGGCAGGAATCTGGCGTTGAAGGCGCAAACCGCTTCCTGAAGCGCGTCTGGAAACTGGCCTACGAACATTCAGAAAAAGGCCTGACCGTTGCCCTTGATGCGGCTTCCCTGAACGAAGCGCAAAAAGATCTGCGTCGTGACCTGCATAAAACTATCGCCAAAGTCACCGACGATATTGGCCGTCGTCAGACCTTCAACACCGCTATCGCTGCCGTGATGGAGCTGATGAACAAGCTGGGCCGCGCACCTCAGGAAACTGAACAGGATCGCGCACTGCTGCAGGAAGCTCTGCTGGCCGTTGTCCGCATGCTTTATCCGTTTACTCCGCACGTTTGCTTCAGCCTCTGGCAGGCGCTGAACGGTGAAGGTGATGTGGATACCGCGCCGTGGCCAAAGGCTGATGAACAGGCCATGGTGGAAGATTCCAAACTGGTCGTTGTGCAGGTGAATGGTAAAGTACGTGCTAAAATCACCGTAGCCGCTGATGCTACCGAGCAACAAGTGCGCGAGCGTGCGGCAGAAGAACATTTGGTCGCAAAATATCTGGATGGGGTTACGGTCCGTAAAGTAATCTACGTCCCGGGCAAACTGCTTAACCTGGTTGTAGGTTGAGTCAAGGAGGATCTGTGCGACATCCTATAATGACGCTGCTGCTGGCCGCAGCAGTGCTGGTGACAGCAGGCTGTGGTTTCCACTTACGTGGAAAAACCAACGTTCCGGACGAGCTGAGAACCATCGTTCTGGACAGTGGTGACCCGTACGGTCCGTTGACGCGTGATATCCGATCTCAGTTGCGTCTGAGCAACGTGACCATCGTTGATGATCCAACCAAAGAACAGCGTAAGGGCATTCCTTCGCTGCGCATTGGTGCTGAATCGACGGGCAGAAGTACTGCGTCAATCTTCCAGGACGGTAAAACGGCTGAGTACCAGATGCAACTGGACGTCAATGCAACGGTCCTGATGCCGGGCAAAGACTTGTATCCGATCCATGTGAGAGTGTTCCGTTCCTTCTTTGACAACCCGTTAACTGCGCTGGCGAAAGATAACGAGCAGGACATTATTTTGGAAGAGATGCGCCAGCAGGCGGCTCAGCAGCTGATTCGTAAGTTACTGGCGGTTCATGCGTCAGAACTGCGCAAAGCCGATGAAGTGAATGGTCAGGTAGAAGTGATTTCAACCCGGTCATCTACCAGCAAGTCGTATGATACCTCTGAAGTATCGACCCCGGCTCCGGCCAGCACTTCCGCAAAATGATCCGAATTTACCCGGAACAACTTGCCGCGCAGCTCCGTGAGGGGCTGCGCGCCTGTTATCTGCTATGTGGTAACGATCCTCTGCTTTTGCAGGAGAGTCAGGACAGTATCCGTAAAACGGCTCAGCTTTCTGATTTTCAGGAACACTACACTTTTGCCCTCGACACCCACACCGAATGGGAGTCAATTTTCAGTATCTGTCAGGCGCTGAGCCTGTTTGCCAGCCGTCAGACCCTGATGCTGATCCTGCCTGATAATGGCCCGACTGCGCCGATGGCAGAACAATTACTCAAGCTGACTACCCTTTTGCATGACGACATCTTACTGTTGCTGCGCGGAACCAAACTGACCAAAGCGCAGGAAAACAGCGCATGGTTTAAAGCGCTGAGTGATAAAGGCGTGTTTGTCAGCTGTCAGACGCCGGAACAGGCGCAGCTTCCCCGCTGGGTCACCCGCCGCGCTCAGGCGTTATCGCTTGAACTGGATGAACCGGCAAACCAGCTTTTATGTTATTGCTATGAAGGCAATCTGCTGGCGTTAGCTCAGTCCCTCGAGCGGCTTTCCCTGCTTTATCCTGACGGAAAACTCACGCTGCCACGCGTTGAAACGGCCGTCAACGACGCCGCGCACTTTACGCCCTATCACTGGCTCGACGCACTGCTGGCAGGCAAAAGCAAACGTGCCTGGCACATCTTGCGTCAGCTACAGCAGGAAGACAGCGAACCGGTTATTTTGCTGCGAACCGTGCAACGCGAACTTCTGATGTTGCTTAACCTGAAGCGTAAAATGGATTCGACGCCATTGCGCACGCTCTTTGATCAGCAAAAGGTCTGGCAAAACCGCCGGACGCTGGTGACGCAGGCGTTACAACGTTTATCACTCGAACATCTGACGCAGGCTGTCCGTTTGCTGACTCAAATGGAAATCACCCTGAAACAGGATTATGGTCAGTCTGTCTGGTCAGAACTGGAAAGCCTTTCCATGTTATTGTGTGGAAAACCCCTGCCTGTTGATTACGTGGGTTCGGGTTCGTATTGAAGCAGGACACAAGTATGTCACTCACCACCTCACATCCTTCCTCACGCCCGGCACCCTTACTGGCTTTCTTCGGCGGAACCTTCGACCCGATTCATTACGGGCACCTGAAGCCCGTGACCAACCTGGCCGGACAGGCCGGATTTGATCAGGTCATTTTGTTGCCTAACAACGTGCCGCCTCATCGCCCGCAACCGGAAGCCAGCTCGCAACAGCGTCTGCACATGGTTGAACTGGCTGTTGCGGGTAACCCGTTGTTTTCCGTGGACTCACGTGAGCTGAATGTCGATACGCCGTCCTACACCATTGAGACACTTGCAACGTTACGTAAAGAACATGGCGATGATTGCCCGCTGGCGTTTATCATTGGCCAGGATTCATTGCTGACCTTGCACAAGTGGCACCGCTGGGAATCGCTGCTCGATTTTTGTCATCTGGTGGTGATGGCGCGTCCGGGATATCAGGAACAGCTCGATACGCCGGCGCTCCAGCGCTGGTACGACGCACACCGGGTGGTCGATGCGGAGAAACTCAAACAGAAACCCGCCGGATTCATTTATCAGGCCAATACACCGCTGATAGATATTTCAGCAACGGAAATCCGCGAACGGCGTCATGCGGGGCTTGATTGCTCAGATTTGCTGCCATCTGCCGTTGAGCGCTATATAGAATCACAGGGCTTGTACCGCGAGTAGCTAACGCGTGGTATACTGCGCCGCTTAATTTCGGCTCTCGATAACGCTGCGTGATTAACCAATACAATGTATTGATTGTTAAACGTTTTCAGTTGTTTTCCTGATAACCGCTATGTGTATCCATCATGAGACAGGCCTTTGCTTCGGTGATTCACCGGCGGCTGTCTTGTGAGGTCAATTGTTTCAAACATCCCCAGGGGGAACCTTTGCAAGGTAAAGCGCTCCAAGATTTTGTTGTCGATAAAGTCGACGACCTGAAAGCACAAGACATCATTGCCATTGATGTTAAAGGTAAATCCAGTATTACTGATTGCATGATTATTTGTACCGGTACATCCAGCCGCCATGTAGTGGCTATCGCCGGACATCTGGTTGAAGAAGTGAAAGCGGCCGGTATGGACGCGATGGGCGTGAAAGGCATCAACGAAGCCGACTGGGTTGTTGTCGATCTGGGCGAAGTCATCGTTCACGTCATGCAGGAAGAAAGCCGTCAGCTTTATGAGCTCGAGAAACTCTGGGGTTAATGCGTGAAACTGCAACTTGTCGCCGTCGGCACAAAAATGCCTGACTGGGTACAAACCGGTTTTAACGATTACCTGCACCGTTTTCCGAAAGATATGCCGTTTGAACTGACTGAAGTTCCGGCAGGGAAACGCGGTAAGAACGCTGATATCAAACGCATTCTTGAAAAAGAAGGCGAACAGATGCTGGCTGCTGTCGGTAAAGGTAATCGCATTGTGACCCTGGATATTCCGGGCACACCGTGGGAAACCCCGCAACTGGCACAACAACTGGAACGCTGGAAACAGGACGGACGAAATGTCAGCCTGTTAATCGGCGGCCCGGAAGGGTTGGCACCGGCCTGTAAAGCCGCAGCGGAACAGAGCTGGTCGCTCTCTCCGTTGACACTTCCTCACCCGCTGGTTCGGGTTCTGGTCGCGGAAAGCCTTTACCGCGCCTGGAGTATTACCACTAATCATCCATACCACCGCGAATAACGGGTGGTGAATGTCAGCAACATGAATTAAGTAGTGGGATGAAAATAGATCGTAACCCTTTTCGCGACTATACGGCTGAATCAGCCCTCTTTGTGCGCCGTGCACTGGTGGCGTTCATCGGCATTCTGCTACTTAGTGGTATCCTGGCTTTCAATTTGTATAACCTGCAGATTGTCCGTTTTCAGGATTATCAGACCCGTTCCAATGATAACCGTATCAAGCTGGTGCCGATTGCGCCAAGCCGCGGCATTATCTATGACCGCAACGGAACCCCGCTGGCGTTAAACCGCACTATTTATCAGCTCGAACTTGTGCCCGAAAAAGTCGATGATCTTCAGGCCACGCTCGAAGGGCTGAAACCTATCGTCGATTTAACACCGGACGATATCGAGAACTTCAAAAAAGAGCGCCAGCGTTCGCGACGCTTTACGTCTATCGCAGTGAAAACGGCACTGACCGAAGTTCAGGTCGCGCGTTTCTCCGTGAACCAGTTCCATTTCCCCGGCGTTGAAGTCAAAGGCTATCAGCGCCGCTATTACCCATATGGCTCAGCCCTCACGCATGTTATCGGCTACGTTTCGAAAATTAACGATCGTGACGTTGAGCGTCTGGATAAAGACGGCATTCTGGCAAACTACGCCGCAACGCACGATATTGGCAAACTCGGCATAGAACGCTTTTACGAAGACACGCTTCACGGCAAAACCGGCTATGAAGAAGTGGAAGTTAACAACCGTGGCCGCGTGATCCGTCAGTTGCATGAGGAGCCGCCTCAGGCCGGGAAAGATATTTATCTGACCATCGACCTGCCGCTTCAACAATATATTGAAGTCCTGCTGACCGGCAGCCGCGCCGCCGTGGTGGTCACTGATCCGCGTGATGGTGCAATTCGCGCGCTGGTGTCTAACCCAAGCTATGATCCGAATTTGTTCGTCGACGGGATTTCCAGCAAAGACTACAGTTCGTTGTTAAACGATCCGAACAAACCACTGATCAACCGTACCACGCAAGGCGTTTACCCGCCGGCGTCAACCGTGAAACCGTATATTTCCGTGTCAGCGCTGACGACCGGTGTGATCAACAAAAACACCTCTCTGTTTGACCCCGGCTGGTGGCAGTTACCCGGCTCAGACAAGCGCTATCGTGACTGGAAACACTGGGGTCATGGCCGCCTGAATGTGACCAAAGCCCTTGAGGAATCCGCGGATACCTTCTTCTATCAGGTTGCGTACGACATGGGGATTGACCGTCTTTCTGAATGGATGGGGAAATTCGGCTATGGTCAGTACAGCGGTATCGACTTATCCGAAGAGCGCAGCGGCAATATGCCAAACCGCGACTGGAAATTTAAACGCTTTAAAAAACCGTGGTATCAGGGTGACACTATTCCTGTCGGTATAGGCCAGGGTTACTGGACCGCAACGCCGGTGCAAATCATGAAAGCAATGACCACGCTGATTAATGACGGCAATGTCAAAACGCCGCACCTGTTGCTGAGCACGAAAGTGGATGGCAAGCAGGTGCCGTATCAGCAGCAGGAAACCACGCAGATTGGCGATATCCATTCCGGCTATTGGGAAATTGCGAAAGACGGGATGTATGGTGTTGCCAACCGTCCGAACGGCACGGCCCGTAAATATTTCGCCGATGCGCCTTACAAAGCGGCCGCAAAATCCGGGACAGCACAAGTTTACGGTTTGAAAGCCAATGAAATCTATAATGCGCATAAGATTGCTGAACATCTGCGTGACCACAAACTGATGACCTCTTTCGCGCCGTATGACAAACCAACCGTCGCCGTTGCTGTAGTGCTGGAAAACGGTGGTGCAGGCCCGGCGGTAGGGACAATTTCGCGGCAGATACTCGACCATATTTTACTGGGCGATAACACGACACAACTGCCGGCTGACGCACCCGCGCCACCGGGAACTGAAGGTGATTAACCGGCAATGACTGAGAACCAACAAAAAAGATCATTGTGGTCGAAAATGCACATCGACCTGACCATGTTGCTGATCATACTTGCGCTGCTGACGTACAGTGCGTTCGTGATGTGGAGCGCCAGCGGTCAGGACATGGGCATGATGGAACGTAAAATCGGCCAGATCCTGATGGGTCTGGTGATTATGCTGGTGATGGCACAAATCCCTCCGCGCGTTTATGAAAGCTGGGCACCTTATCTCTATATATTCTGCGTTTTCCTGCTGGTGCTGGTCGATGCGTTTGGCAGTATCAGTAAAGGCGCGCAACGCTGGCTGGATTTAGGGATTATCAAATTTCAGCCGTCAGAGCTGGCGAAAATAGCCGTTCCGCTGATGGTCGCCCGCTTTATCAACCGCGACGTTTGCCCGCCGTCGTTGAAAAATACGGCGATTGCGCTGGCGCTGATTTTCATCCCTACCCTGCTGGTTGCTGCGCAGCCGGATCTGGGGACGTCAATTCTGATTGCCGCATCCGGCCTGTTTGTCCTGTTCCTGTCGGGCATGAGCTGGAAACTGATTGCGGTCGCCGCCATTCTGGTCGCCGCCTTTATTCCGATATTGTGGTTCTTCCTGATGCACGATTATCAGCGAGACCGCGTCATGATGCTGCTTGATCCGGAGAGCGATCCGCTCGGGGCGGGCTATCATATTATTCAGTCGAAGATTGCGATTGGCTCCGGCGGTCTCTCCGGCAAAGGCTGGTTGCACGGAACGCAGTCACAACTGGAATTTTTGCCAGAGCGTCATACCGACTTTATCTTTGCCGTACTGGCCGAAGAACTGGGCCTTATCGGCGTGCTGGTTCTGCTCGGGCTTTACCTGTGCCTTATCATGCGCGGGCTGGTGATCGCGGCCAATGCACAGACCACATTTGGGCGCGTAATGTCCGGTGGTTTGATGTTGATTCTGTTCGTTTATGTGTTTGTTAACATCGGTATGGTCAGTGGTATTGTCCCGGTAGTTGGGGTACCTTTGCCTCTGGTCAGCTATGGCGGGTCGGCACTCATCGTGCTAATGGCAGGGTTTGGTATCGTCATGTCGATACATACTCATCGAAAAATGTTGTCAAAAAATTTATAGAGGTGAGCAATGCGTAAGGAGTGGCTTGGAGCTGTCATTATCGGTTTGCTGTTAAGTGGCTGCGTCACTGATGATACTCAGCAACAACAACCGGCACCGCAACAAGCCTACAACGGCCCTGTGGTGGAAATCGGCGGGGCTGATCCGCGTTACGAACCTTATAATCAGGGCACGATGCAGGATTATACCGTCAACGGTAAAACCTATAAAATCGTCAAAGATCCGTCAAACTTCTCACAAGTCGGTCAGGCAGCCTGGTACGGTCAGGAAAACGGCGGCAATACCACGGCAATTGGTGAAGAATTCGACCCGACAGCCATGACGGCGGCGCATCCTACCCTGCCAATTCCAAGCTATGTGCGCGTTACCAATATGGCAACCGGACGTATGCTGGTGGTGCGTGTAAATGACCGCGGCCCGTATGTTCCGGGCAAAATTATTGATTTGTCTCAGGCTGCGGCAGATCGTCTGAACCTGACTAACAGCACCAAAGTCCGCGTTGATTTCATTAACGTTGCGCCGGACGGTACGATGTCTGGCCCGGGCACCATCGGTACCACTGTGGCCAAGCAATCCTATGCCCTGCCATCGCGCCCGAGCCTGGGTGCCAGCAGCATGGGAACGCCGACGCTGTCCTCAGAACCGGTGAACACTTCTGATGTGCGCCCGATCAGCAACAGTA
>Ga0153981_1000099_pt1 | contig 25595 bp, 23 predicted proteins | sample TSGA065MetaG_FD_104714 | JGI IMG/M metagenome (GOLD analysis project Ga0153981, IMG submission 104714) | Attine ant fungus gardens microbial communities from Georgia, USA - TSGA065 MetaG | ecosystem: Host-associated > Fungi > Mycelium > Unclassified | place: USA: Georgia, Magnolia Springs State...
CGAGTGGCTCACATAAACGGAAAAAGTTCGTGGATAAGATAATTTGGCTTAAATCGAATGTCACTGGCAGGGAGGTGGGAATGGAAAGGTACCAAAATCGTGGAGGTAATTCGGGTATCGTTGCTTTTTTAACAACGGAAGATTCAATTACGGTGAAGTTTAAAGATGGCTGGCATTACATCTATAACTCCATTCGCCCCGGTCTGGCAGATGTGGACCGCATGAAAGCGATGGCGAAAGCAGGCAGCGGCCTCCATGGCTTTATCAACCGTAAGATCCGCAATAACTATTTCCACAAGTATCATTGAGCACGGCATGATTTCATAAATTGCAGACACGAAAAAGGCGGCTACCGCCGCCTCTTCTGCTTATTGCTGTGACATCTTATTTGTACAGTTCAGCGGTACCGTACATCTGGTTATTACCGGAAGCACCGATGATGCGGTATGAACTTGCACCGGCTTGTTCAGCTTTGGCATTCAGTTGTGATTGCAGGCTTGGCAGTGAACCGTATGTTGATGCGCTGACCACACCTATGGTTTGCTGACCGGCAGGTGCGGACTGAACCTCAGTTGCTGCCAGAGTGGTGAATGAAGCGGTAGCCAGAGTCAGAGCGGCGATGGTCATTGCGATATTTTTCATGATGTTAATTCCTGTTCGTTAATTTAGTTTGGGATGCCTTCTTCAGAAACCCCGGTTTCAGGTCAACGTTATTTATTAATTAACGTTCGATAAGTAAATACTAAGGGCTGATGAGACTTTGTGCAAGATATTTATTTAATGACCGTTAACTAAATGTGCGATCGCGTTCTGAAGCGGGCAGGAAAGGGATGAACAGACTGAAAACCGGCAGAGGCGGTAAACGCTCTGCCGCAGGAATATCAGTGGTTTGCGATAGCGGCGTGCAGGGTTTGCATTTCTACGTCCAGCTGATGTGCTTCTATCTGCCCCGGTGCCGACGGCGTGCCAAGCATCCCGAAGGTGAGATCGTCGCCAAATACTTCACCGGAAAGACGCGATACCGCACCCAAACCGCCCATCGACATGGTCAGCAACGGTTTGAGAGAATACTTATCGCGGATCTGCGCAGTGGCATCCATCAGGCTGACAACATCTTCAGGATTGTGCGGCATCACGGCGATTTTCAGGATATCCGCGCCCATGCTGTCTTGCTTGCGCAGTCGGGTAACGATTTCGGCGACCGATGGCGTTTTGTGGAAATCATGGCTGGACATCACCACTTTGATCCCCGCTTTGTGTGCGGCGGTAACGACTTCCTTAACCACTTTTGCATCGCGGAACATTTCGACGTCGAGAATATCGATGAAATGGTCTTTGATCAGCGACAGATACAAGTCGCCATACGCTTTATCGCTGATGCTTTTCACGCCACCTTCTGTCTGTGTGCGGAACGTCAGGATCACCGGTTTACCGTCAGCGGCCGCGGCAACCTGTTTGCCTAATGCGCCCACTTTGGCGGCATCAGTGGCGAAATCCAGGTAGTCGATACGGTATTCAATCAGGGATGCATCGGCGTCCGCGCCGATAGATTTAGCCTGGGCCAGGACCTGTTCTGCCGTGCTTCCGGTTGTCGGAATGATGATTTTTGGCACGCCTTCGCCAATCACAGTATTACGAATGGTGATAGGCACCGCGTGGCGTTGCAAGACTGCCGCCTCTGGTGCACTGGTTTGGGCAGCCATCGCGGTACCCTGGAGACTGAGTAATAGGGAAAGAGCTAATAAACTTTTGGTTAAACTCATTATCGTTTTTCCTGTTGACCATCGTGACGCGTCTGCCGGGTGGAAAATCCAGCCGGCGACGTTTTTTATTTGCAGGGAATGCACGTTGTCAGGACAAAAGTTTTACTTCAGCGCAACCGGTTTACTCAGTATGGAAGTGGCACCGTCGCTGGTAGTGGCGGTTGAGGTAACATTCGCCACCTGCAAATCTGCCGCGACGTTAATCTGGTCGTGAATGATGCCCTGCCCTTTGGCATTGATGGGCACCATCTGATAACCCAAATAATTTTCAGCTTCATCCTGTGTGGATTTGCTGTTGGAGAAGAACTCAACGCGGTACAGCGTATTGGCTTCGCCTTTAACCTGACCGTCGATGGTCAGCGCGTTCTGGCTGCGGCTTACGCGGGTAATCGCCGGAGCCTGCTGATCTTTACTCGGGGTTTTCTCGCAGTCTGCTGACGGGCCGTCAATCGCGCAGATTTTTTCGAGTTTGCTGGTGTCGTTACTGATACCGCCGCCACGGTTGCCTGTGAAGGCCGCGTGTTCCAGACCCGGCACGTTAAAGACGATAGCGCCTGCAAAACCGTCCAGACAACTGCCGCCGGCAAAGCAGCGTTTAACCGGTTTACCGTTATCAACCATGATGTTAGCCGTAATGCGGTTCACCGCAGGTCCGGTGATGCGGTTGATGCCGAACGCGCCATTTTTACCCGGTTCGCCCTGCGGACGCACGGAAACGGCTACGCGGTTGCCGGTCATGATATTGCTGTCGACGATATTTCCGGTGCCGCTCAGCGTGACGGCAGAGGACAGATTGGTGAAGGTATTACCGGCGATATAATTGCGGTTCCCCCAGTTGAGTTGCACGCCGTCGGAATAGTTTTCAAAATGGTTATGCAGCACTTCGTTATCATTCCCCCACAGCATTTCCAGCCCCTGAGAAGGTTCTTTATTATTTACGTTATCGGTCGTAATAAAGTTTTCCGCAATCAGGTTAAATGACGCACCGCGCGTCGCTTCCATCGCATCACCATTATTAATGAAGGTATTACGGATAATTTTATTACGCTCGGTGGTGGTCGCGGTGGAATTCCCTTTGCCGTCATCGCCGGTCATCATGATGCCAGCACCACCGTGGTTGCCCACGATACGGCTGTCTTCGATGACGTTATTTTTAGCGCGGTTAATCAGAATGCCAATACAGAAGTTGCGGACTTCGATGCCCTGCAAAGTCACGTCATGGGTATCGCGTAAAACCAGACCTGGCATGGTGGTAGTGCGGACGTTTGCGCCGTACTGGCCGCTGACCGCACCCGGACAGGATTGCGGTTCGCTGCCTTTGATATAACCGGAACCGTCGATGGCAGCGTATTTGCCATTTTTCTGCCAGTCGAGATTTATGATATCTACCGGCCCGAAAATTTCCGGCAACGGTTTAACCGGTTTAATCACTAGCGGCTGATTATCGGGGGACTGAAGCTCAATGCGATAATGTCCGGCGTTCTGGTTATTTTTCTCCAGTGCCCAGCGCAATGTGCCTGCGCTGCCATCATCGGCTGATGAGGTAACTTTTAAAATTTCTGGTGCGAAATTAATTGTTTCTGCTGCAAAGGAAGTCAAAGGCATTAATAATGCCAGCGTAACGGAAAGTTTATTTTTTATCATGACAGAACCTGTTTCTTCTTAGATAAAAACGCATTATTTCCAGTCCCTGGATCCCTGTCATTCTCAGAAAGGACGCAGCAGCAAGCCACCGCGTGCGATTGAAATCACTGGTGTATTTAATTTTCAAACATGGCTTTCTGAAATAACGTCATCCATCATTTTTATTTCCCGCACGCGCAGTCGCCCGAACATGCGGTTTAACGTCTGTTACTGTCTGCTGCTTAGTTAGAAAAAGTGAGTCCACAGGGCGGATATTGGCATCGCCAGTAACAGCGCGGGCAACATATTGGCCACCGGGAAAATCTTAATACCGCAGATTCGAAAACCGGTCGCGAACATCAGTACCCCCCCAACGGCGGAGAAATCGGCCTGCATGGCGGGCGTGGTCAGCGGCAGGATAAACACCGCGCCGTACGCCAGCAGCAGCTGAATGATTAATTGCGGAACCGCCACCACGGCGACGGCAAAACCGAGCGTGGTGGCAAAGATCGCCGCAGTGAACAAATCCAGAAACGATTTGGCAATCAGCACGCTGGTGTCGCCGGTCATGCCTTCGTGCATCGACCCGAAAATCCCGGTGCCGCTGGCGCAGAACAACACAATGATTGCCACGTAGCTTTGCAGGAATTTTTCCTGAGATTCCTGATCGCCCGGATCGGATTTCACAAACACCTCAACCAGACTGCGGGCTTTACTGCCCAGTTTGCCGATGCCTTTTTCCAGATAACACAGTTCACCGAGCAGCGCGCCGAGGATCACCGACAGCACCATCACCGGCATATGGCTGAGTTTTACCACCAGAACGACGCCCATACACATGGACGCCGCGCCGAAAATCAAGGGCATAGACGTACGGATGCGCTCCGGCAGGCGGTGACTGAGCACCGCGCCGACAATGCCGCCAATCAATACGGCGGAGCCGTTGATATAAGGTCCGATAATCATGAGTCTTTACTCCTGGTCATTAACTTCATGTTTTCACCCCAGCGAGGCAAATCGGCACAGTCCAGATCCAGCAGACCCAGCGCGCGCGCCACGCTATGCGCAATAATTTCTTCAACAGTTGTCGGCCTTGCGTACAGGGCAGGCACCGGCGGAAAAACAATTGCGCCGGACTCCGTCACCTGTTGCATGTTGCGCAGATGCCCCGCATGCAGCGGCGTTTCACGCACCATCAGTACCAACCGGCGCCGTTCTTTTAATACGACATCAGCCGCCCGCGTCAGCAGATTATCCGTCAGGCCGGTCGAAATAGCCGCCAGGGTATGCATCGAACAAGGCGCCACCAGCATGCCGAGCGTGCGGAATGACCCGCTGGCAATCGCCGCCCCCACCGCGCGGAAGGGATAAACCACATCCGCCAGTTCCGCCACATCCGTTTCAGTCAGCGTGGTTTCGTGCTCACGGTTGAGGTGCCCCGCCGGGGAGATCACCAGATGCGTTTCCACATCCAGCTGGCGCAGGTAACGCAACGCCTGAACGCCATAAGAGAACCCGGACGCGCCACTGATCCCGACGATAACGCGGGGTTTCTGTGGTGCCTTTAATGCAGACCCTGACATGCTGTTTCCTTATTGTTTATTACTGATCACTTTTTAGTAAAACCCGGGATAAAGCGGTTTACGTCCACTTCGAGGAACTCGCTGCGGTGGAAATTCGCTTTCAGGTTATAAGGTACTGTGCAGTCGAAAATGGTTTTGCAGGCAATACCGTGGTCGCGCACCGACGGGCTGAAAGCCGGATCGGATGACGGATCGAGCGGATGGCAGCGCACGCCCGGAATAAAGATGGTGCTGACATCGCCCTGATAGCGGGTGGTCATCGCCCAGATAACGTCATTGAGATCAAAGATATCGACATCTTCATCCACCAGCATGACGTGTTTCAGCTCGGAGAACGCTGAGAACGCCAGCAGTGCCGCCTGACGCTGACGACCTTCGTCAGCCGCAAAACGTTTTTTCACCTGCAATACCGCCAGGTATTTACCGGTACCCGGTGACGGACAGTGAACGTTCTGCACAAAGCCCGGCAGCGCGCGTTCAACCATCTGCAAGATACTGGCTTCAGTCGGAATGCCCGCCATATTGGTGTGTTCATCGCTCGGCCCGATACAGGTTTGCAGGATCGGATGGCGGCGGTGAGTGATCGCTTTCACTTTAATCACAGGCACTTCGGCTTGCGCGGCACCGGTATAACCCGGAAATTCAGGCATCGCTTTGCCGGTATTGGTGTTCTGGTCTTCGCGAACCCGGTAGTTCGGCAGCAGTTCGCCTTCAATCACAACTTCGGCGTTAGCGATACCGCGCGCCTTCACGGTCAGGCAATCCACCAGTTCTACGGCCTGATTGCGCAGGCTGCCCGCGATGGACAGTTCGTCAAAACCCAGCGGCGTGGTTGGCGGCTCAAAGCACGCACCGATTTCAATCGCCGGATCCACACCGATGCTGATTGAAATTGGCAGTGGTTTACCGGCCGCTTCGGCTTTCTGACGGAACACGTCCAGATGACGGCCCGGCACGAAATACATGGAGATTTCATCTTTACTCTGCACGCACAGGCGGTGAATGGTGACGTCATGCTCACCGGTTTCCGGGTCGGAGGCGTAGCACATGCCGAGGGTGAAATACGGACCGGCATCTTCCGGCGTATTGGTCGGCGCTGGCAGGATTTTCAGAATATCGAAATCCGGGTCAGTCGCCAGATGAACCACTTCCTGACACACCGCTTTTTCGCGTGGAATAACGATGGGCGCGATAGGATTCGACACGGAATCTTTCAGCATAAACGCCAGATTTTCCGGTGTGGTGCCGAACAGACGAGCCACGCGTTTGCGTGAAGACAGCAGGCCAATCAGCACCCGCATGTCGTTATAGCCTTTGACCTTATTAAAGATCATTGCCGGACCGATTTGGGTCGGACGTTTAACGGTGCCGTGGGCGCCTACGTAGCGGTATACACCGGATAATTCCGCGATCGGATCCACGGGTTCATCGGTGTAGATCAGTTCGTCGTCGTACTGGCTTAAGACCTCCAGTGCGGAACGGAGATCAGTCACTTTTTTTTGTTCTTCAGACATCTCAATGGCCCTTAAAGTCAGGTAATCGGGGGTGCAGCGGAATGTGCTTCTTTGCCGCTGCCCGGTCAGTTTGCAAAGAATCGGTGATAAGAGTCCAATAACATTACCCGGCTCTTTGATAAGGGATTATTATGAGAAAAACGACACGGAGAACGTATGGATTACCGACAATTACACTCATTTGTGGTGCTGGCAGAAGTGCTGCATTTTGGTAAAGCCGCCCTGCAACTCAACATCGCGCAGCCCGCATTAAGCCAGCACATCAAGGCGCTCGAACAGTCACTGGGGATCCCGCTTTTTACCCGCGACAAGCGCCATGTGGCGCTGACTTTCGAGGGGGAGCAGCTGGTAGAAGAAGCGCGGATTGCCATCAACCATTACGAGAAATTTCTCGAAAATGCGCGCAGTTTACGGCAGGGTTTTAAAGGCCAGCTGAAACTCGGCTACGTCGGATCGTCGATTCTGGATCCGGCGCTGGCGCTGTTAATTAATGGTTACCGCAAGAAAAAACCGGATATTGAGATCGTTATTGAAGAACATAACGTTCACGAGCAGCTAACACTTCTGCTCAATTATCAACTTGATATCGCCCTCGTCCGCTCGCCGGTACCGCAGTACCCGGAACTGGAATATCTTGACGTCGCAACCCGCCCGCTGATTGCCGTTCTCCCGCGCAATCATCCGCTGGCTTCCGATCAGAAAATCGCCCTTTCCTCACTGTCCGAATGCCCTTTCCTTATCCAGAGAGATCCGCCCGGCGTCGGCCTTGGGTGGTCCGCGATGAACGCCTGCCAGAAAGCCGGATTTGTCCCCCAGAAAATTCAGTTTACGCGGGATGTATCAGTGGCTATCGGGCTGGTCTCAATGGGAATGGGCGTCGCGCTGGTGCCGGAAACGCAGAGATCGGTGATGATCCCCGACGTGAACTACTGCTTCCTGACCGACTCAGGCGCGACATCCACCCTTACCCTGAGCTGGCAGCGACACCAAAAAAATAAAGCTCTGGCGGATTTTATTCGTTATGCGAGGGAGTTGACGGTTTAGGGGGATTGAGCGACGGGGGTTAGAAACGGCCGAGATTTCTATCTGCCGCTTGAATATGCCCTGCCAGGAAAACAGTCAGGCGATGAAATTTTGCCTTTTGTACATAGCCGGGCAAAGGCTTACAGTTTCTGGCTGATAGCCGGTGATTCCTAAGATTGAACAGTATCAGACGGCTTTTTACTTTCATGAAATTCAATAATCAGCGCAGCCAGCTCGTCTTACTCTGCATAAAAATAGGCAACGGGCACATCTGATACTTTGGCGATTCGGCTCACCGTATCCTGATCGGGCTGATGCTTGCCCTTCTCATATTGATTCAGAAGCTTCATCGAGCACCGCGAGTACACCAGGTTTGTACTGAGAAAGTCCCGAACGCAGACGCGCTTCCTTGAGTCTTTTGATCAACATAATGTCGGAGTTAACCTTTATTTCCTGAAGGGATAATCTGGAACACTAATTGGTGCCGATAATAGGAGTCGAACCTACGACCTTCGCATTACGAATGCGCTGCTCTACCCACTGAGCTATATCGGCTTTTTGAGGGATTGCCGGAAGACTACGGAGTGACAACTTATTCCTTACCGACGGCGCCCGTCAAGGCTCTGACGGAACGTTTGGTGAGATCTTAATCACCCTGCGCACGTTATGGATATTGAGTTTATTTTGGCGTGAAAAAGCGGGCTGATAACAGCAGGACATCGCCGGAGCGTAGAATATTAACGTTTTGATATTTCTGGGATTAGGATCTTAAAAATGGTGCCGACTACCGGAATCGAACTGGTGACCTACTGATTACAAGTCAGTTGCTCTACCTACTGAGCTAAGTCGGCTTTTTGAAGTGTTACCGGGGAACTACGGGGTGCTAAATTAGTGAAATCTGACGCTGCCGTCAAGCCCCCTGAAGTGCGTTTGCTGTTTTTCTCATCAGCATCAGTAGTTTCAGGATTTTTCTCGCTTAAAACTTCATCACAGGTTCGTTAATAGACTCGCCAGAGCCGTCTGAAGAACCGGTATCTGTCACCCAAAGTACGGTATTTTTACGAATGCACCATAACGCAATTTCAGAAACCATCAAAACACCCAGACTTTTTATTGTTATTAATTTCCGGCCAATATACTCTCGAAACAGGAGTTGGCTAATAAAAAGGAATTTTAATGAATGATTATGATGAAATCGCCCTACGAATTGCCGAAATAATTCTATCACCTGACAGTGCATTAGGTTTTATCCACGGCATGCTCTCTGTGCCTGTTGATCTCGGCTATCTGGTTTATGGATACTTAGATACCGAATCACATTATCCCCATGAAACGGAGAGAATAAGAATAACATACGCTATAGCGAATGGGATCCTTAACCATGACCGCGTTATCGACGCAATACAGATTGTATTTAGTCAGTTCAATAAGTACGTCACGGAAAGTGAACAGAACAAAATATATAGCAGCAGCATATCATCCCTCAGTGGGAGAACACTGACTAACGCTTTTCTATCAGTCAGAATAACCAATGCCGTTTTAATCAATGCGAATTTTTTTGTTAAGGCAAGAGGTGGACTTATTGGGAATATTTTACTGGCCGGCGGAATGATGGAACGTTGTATCAGAACGTCAGAGCATCTGAGCGTAGATGAACCTGAAGTCTATGAAGCGCTGCGCCACAAAGATTATGATTTGCTTTATTTTCTATTTGAACCAGCTCTCAAACCCTTTGTTGATGCCCTATCGATAAGAAGAACTCAGGGAATGATTGCGTTTAACCAGATTTTGCAAAAAGTCGAATCTACGGTAAATGGGCACCATGGCTAAACCATTATGGATCTCGTGGATAGTGAAAAGGGTCGCGGATTTTTTTGTCGACATGTTTGCAGGATTACTTGGGGGTGCTGCATTCTGGCTTTCCATCGGGTGTGTTTTCTACTTCGATAACTGGTCAGAAAGGCTATTGGGTATTTTTTTGATAGTGGTATTCATTTATATCATTCTCAAATGTTTGGAAAAAATTCTCCCAAGGCAATAACTCACTATTATTATCGATTTAATTAAATCAATCTAATAAGGATATAAAATGTCTAATCCGGCCTATATGTGGTTAACGGATGAAAACGGCTCACCGATCACCGGCATCTCTTTAGTTTCAGGCAGAGCTGGATCTATAGAATTAACAACCGTGAATCATCACTTACATATTCCTGCCGACCAAAACACCGGTCGCCTGACAGGAACGCGGGTTCATTCCCCCATTGTTTTACTCAAAGAGGTCGATAAGTCTACACCACTTTTATATCGTGCAATGTGTGAGGGGTTAACATTGAAATCAGCAATAATTAAGATGTATCAGATTTTAGATGCCGGAATAGAAGCTGAATATTTCAATATCATTTTAGATAACGTGAAAGTGACGGCTATAACGCCGAATTTGTACCCTGGCGGGCAGACAGGCAAGCATTTTGAAAACATTCAGCTTCGTTATGAAGCAATCACCTGGAAGTGTTGTGAGGGCAACATCATCTACAAAGACACCTGGAATAATCGCGCGACGGCGTAGCGGTATAAGATTATCGCACCGGCTTCACCATTAAAGTTCCACCGGTGCAGGTTCTGTCACGGACGCACTAAATCGTCGCCATAACCAATCCATTTATACGTCGTCAGGGCTTCTAATCCCATCGGGCCGCGGGCGTGCAGTTTCTGCGTGCTGACCGCTACTTCTGCGCCTAAACCGAACTGTCCGCCGTCGGTGAAACGGGTGCTGGCGTTGACATAAACGGCCGAAGAATCCACTTCACGTACAAACCTGTCCGCGCTGCTGATGGAACGGGTGAGGATCGCATCGGAATGTTCGGTGCCGTAGGTGCGGATATGCGCCACGGCGGCGTCCAGATCGGCGACGACGGTGACGTTCAGATCCAGCGACAGCCATTCATCCGAGTAATCTTCTTCGGTCACCGCCAGCACTTTCGCCGGGCCATTTTGCAGATAAGGCATCGCCGTCTCGCTGGCATGCAGCGTGACGCCTGCGCGGTGCATTTTGTCGCTCAGCTCCGGCAGAAAACATTCTGCAATCGCCTGATGAACCAGCACGGTTTCCAGGCTGTTACAGGCGCTCGGACGCTGTACTTTCGCGCTTTCCAGCACGGTCAGCGCTTTGTCGAAATCAGCGCTTTCATCCACAAAGGTATGACACACGCCGATACCGCCGGTGATCACCGGAATAGTGGACTGTTCGCGGCACAGTTTGTGCAGCGCCGCACCACCGCGTGGGATCAGCATGTCGACGTATTTATCCAGACGCAGCAGTTCCGCTACCAGCGCGCGATCCGGGCTTTCAATCGCCTGAACGGCCGCTTTCGGCAATCCGCACTCTTCCAGCGCCATCTGGATGACGTTAACCGTCGCCTGATTGGTGTGGTGCGTTTCTTTGCCACCGCGCAGAATAACGGCGTTACCGGTTTTCAGACACAGGCTGGCAACGTCGATAGTCACGTTCGGGCGGGCTTCATAAATCACGCCGATCACGCCGAGCGGTACACGGCGGCGCTCGAGACGTAAACCGCTGTCCTGCTGCGAACCATCAATCACCTGCCCGACCGGATCGCTCAGGCGGCAGACATCACGCACGTCGCTGGCAATCGCCGATAAGCGCGCGGGCGTAAGCAGCAGGCGGTCTAATAATGCCTCGCTCATCCCGCTTTCACGTGCGGCGGCCATGTCGAGTTCGTTGGCAAGAATAATGCTCTGGCTGTTGGCTTCGAGCATATCGGCCATCAGCATCAGGGCACGGTTTTTCTGCGCAGTGCTGAGGGTGGAGAGCTGCCAGGACGCGGCTTTCGCGGCCTTGCCCATCTCGTTAAGCATGTATTACTCCTTAACTGACAATCATGTCGTCACGATGCACGGCAACCGGGCCGTACTCGTAACCGAGAATTTCGCTGATCTGCTGAGAGTGATGACCGGCAATCATGCGCATCGCATCGCTGTTGTAGCGGCTGACACCGTGCGCGAGGTCACGCCCGTTCAGGTTGCGGATGCGGATCACTTCGCCACGCGAGAAATCGCCTTTCACTTCGCGGATACCTTTCGGCAGCAGTGAACTGCCGCGCTCCATCATGGCGGAAACCGCGCCGTCGTCGATGGTGATTTCACCGGCAGGGGGCGCACCGAAGATCCAGCGTTTGCGGTTTTCCAACGGGGTCTCCATTGCGTGGAAGCGCGTGCCAACGGAAACACCGTTAATCACATCGCCAATCACGCCCGGCAGGCTGCCCGCAGCAATAATAGTATCCACACCCGCACGGCACGCGACATCCGCGGCCTGCAATTTGGTCGCCATACCACCGGTGCCCAGACCGGAAACACTGTCGCCCGCCACGCCACGCAGTTCGTCATCAATCGTCATGACTTCGCGGATCAGTTCGGCTTCTGGATTGGTGCGCGGATCGGCGGTGAAAAGCCCGCTTTGATCCGTCAGCAGCAGCAGTTTATCGGCACCGGCCAGAATGGCAGCCAGCGCGGAAAGATTGTCGTTATCGCCGACTTTGATCTCCGCCGTCGCCACTGCGTCATTCTCGTTAATGACCGGTACGATACGGTTATCGAGCAGCGCGTGCATCGTGTCGCGGGCGTTAAGGAAACGCTCACGGTCTTCCATATCGGCACGCGTCAGCAGCATCTGACCAATGTGGATGCCATAAATCGAAAACAATTGCTCCCAGAGCTGGATTAAACGGCTTTGCCCGACGGCAGCCAGCAGCTGTTTGGAAGCAATGGTGGCGGGGAGTTCGGGGTAGCCAAGATGTTCACGCCCGGCGGCAATCGCGCCCGACGTTACAATCACAATCCGGTGCCCTGCCGCATGTTGTTGCGCGCACTGGCGGACAAGCTCAACAATGTGAGCACGGTTGAGGCGGCGTGAACCGCCAGTGAGCACGCTGGTGCCCAGTTTTACAACCAGTGTCTGACTGCCACTCATTAGTCTTTCCATTAAGGTGAAATAAGAAATGCTTCGTTGTCTTTGTAACAGGGGAGAAGCGTTATGCCAACCGGCATAACGCTATAATAGCAGTATTCATCGTGGGAATGGGTAGTACAGAAGGTGTCAGGCGGAGAGCTTTACCGGTTCCTCGCTGAAATCATCAGCAGGCTCCAGTCTGAGGGACATCTCTTCGATCATCTTGTTGAGATTCTTGTGGAACCCTTTCAACGTCGTCTCAAGCTTCTCACGTACTTCAGCATCTTTAATGTTTTGCGCTTTCCAGATGCCATCTTTATCGAACAAACCGAAATGATAAACATAGGTAAAACGCTCGTCTTCAGCCTGCAACTCAATCCACCAGCCCCAGAATTCACGCTTCTCCGGTGCGGGCTTCACGTTCACACAGACAGCTAAGCAGTCAAAGAAAAAGCGGTCGTTCTCGCATTTCCCTTCTCTAATGTACGGCCCCAGCGTACCGAAACGTTTCATTAGCCTGCTTTTAGGATGACCACTTGGTAACGTCATAGTACAACCTCCATAGAAAGACGATCCTTTTTAGCAAAACGTTAGGAATTAGCAACTGTTAAGTTAACGCATATGCTTTTCCAGCCATTCACAAATTTCGTGTAACGCGCTGTCAAAGTGCTGATAAAGCGGCTCACTTTTGATGGTCAGAATCTTGCCTTCGGAGGAGGAATCCGCAATCAGCCTGGCTTCGCTCTTCGGGCTGAAGATATCGCTTTCCCAGTAGGCGGCAAGCATTGGCGTCGGTGTTCTGCGCCCTAATAATCCCTGCGTTTTCAGAGAATATCGATTAAGTTCGGTTTTCAGCGCGGAGTCCGACGCCGTCGACATTCCGATGCGGCTCGCCAGCACGTCCATGTACATATCCGGCACCTGTTCCTGACATTTCGGGTCGCTCAGCAGCGAATGCACCAGCGCGCCCAGCGTCGCCACAGCCCGTACGCGGCGCGGTTCGAGATACGCCAGCCGCACGGCGACGTTCGCCCCAAACCGATAACCCAGCAAGCTCACGCGGCTCGCATCTACCCACGGCACATCAGAAAGCTGCATGAGGACCTGCTGATGCAGAAAGCTGGTGTCCTGCGTCAGTTTCCATTTAGAGGAAAAACCGATCGACGGCATGTCGATGGTGAGCATCGCAATGCCCATCGGCGCAAGATAAGAGCGGAACAGGCGCTGATGGTCACTTTGTAACGTGTCCAGACCGCCGCAAACCATGACCGTCGGGAACGGCGCTTTGCCTTCGTTCGGCAGATGCAGGAAACCGGTGATCGGCGCACCGCCCGGAATTTTGAATTCCAGCTCTTTCAGATCATACGGCGAATGTTCGGAGGATTTCTCAAACGCTTTATTGGCCAGCGCTTCCGCCTGCTCTGCCAACGTATCGCCTTTCAGATGCGGATAACCGGCAATGCTGTAAAGGTTCGCGGCTTTCAGCCAGTATTCGCTGGCAAGATTGGCGTCTTTTTCATCGGCGGCTTTTTGCTGCCAGTGCATGGCCTGATTGGACCATTCATAAATCCAGTTACCGTTGCGATAGCCAATGACGGTATCCAGCAATAACGGGTCGCTGTGTTCGGCCTGAGAAACGGCAATGCGCGACAGCACTTCTTCCACTTCCAGCGGATCAACGCCGCGCCACATCCACATCAGACGGTTGATTGTCCGGTACCAACAATTCACGGTATCCCCTTCCAGCGCTGAGTGCATCGGCGGGTGCGTATTGTGATGATGAACGCGATGAACCAGTGTCGAAGTTTCCGGATATTTGAATGACGGTTTGAACAGTTTTTCCGTGAGATTGGCTGGAGCCATGATGCAAGATCCTCCGTTAGCAAGCAGCTTTTCGCCCGCAGGCGAACGTTTCAGGCAGGGATTATAACCCGCCCACGTTGCGACAAGACAGGAGTGAGGTCAAGCGGAAAGGATTTCAAGTCAGCAAAAGCAAAACGCCCGGCAATTAGCCAGGCGTTAAAAGGGGGTCACTGCATCCTCTAAATCATTCGTGCCGGATCAAGGCGGCGTGAAGGATGACGAGGATTTACTTACCAACCAATGGCGGGACGAACACCACGCCCATATCCCACGGCTGTTCAATCCAGGTGTTCTGCGGGATATCAACCACGTAATCGTCAACCAGCGGCGCACCGGCAGGTTTGGCGAAGATCGTGATGAAATGCGCTTTCGGATACATTTCGCGGATCGCTTTTGCAGTGCCGCCGGTATCGACCAGATCGTCGATTACGATGAAACCTTCACCGTCACCTTCTGCGCGTTTCAGCACTTGCATTTCACGCTGATTGTCGTGGTCGTAGCTGGAGATACATACGGTATCCACATGACGGATGCACAGTTCGCGAGCCAGTAACGCTGCCGGAACCAGACCGCCGCGGCTGACGGCAATAATGCCTTTCCATTGTTCTGCCGGCAGCAGACGTTTAGCCATCGTGCGGGCGTGGATTTGCAGCATGTCCCAGGTTACAACGTATTTTTCGCTCATAAAGGTGTCCCAGCCAGTGAATTAACGGCTTCTAAAAATTTAAACCCTAAATAATTCGGATTGCAGGAAGGCGGCAAGTGAACGAATCCCGATGAGCTGACCTAAGTCAGTGATTCGGGTGAGCGAACGCGGCCAACGCATCTGCAATTTGAAGTATGACGGGTGTATTCGGGGAAAAAGGTTGCGCGAGATTATAGTGAGTCCGGTTCACAAAAACCAGCGATTATCTGGCCTCGCGGCCCCAAAAAACCCGGATTTTCTCCCCGCGCCCGCGCACAGGTTAAGATTAAGTGATATTCTGTCAGGCCACTCGCCACACAGTCTGGCGGGGATTACTTAACCTTAAACCTACAGCATCTCAATCAGTTCCCCTGCAAATGGAGCCTGAATGAGCTGACTGTTACAGGAGACTTATAGTGTCTGAACTGTCTCAGCTTTCGCCACAACCGTTGTGGGATATTTTTGCCAAAATCTGTTCAATTCCGCACCCTTCTTATCATGAAGAAGCGCTGGCAAAACACATCGTTGAATGGGCTCAGGAAAAGGGTATCCACGCTGAGCGTGATGAAGTTGGCAACATTTTGCTGCGCAAACCGGCCACCAAAGGCATGGAAAACCGCAAAGCCGTTGCCCTGCAGGCTCACCTCGATATGGTGCCGCAGAAAAACAACGATACTGTTCACGATTTCACTAAAGATCCGATTCAGCCGTTCATTGAAGACGGCTGGGTAAAAGCCCGCGGCACCACGCTGGGCGCAGACAACGGTATTGGCCTGGCTTCTGCACTGGCGGTTCTGGCTGATGAAAGCGTAGAACACGGGCCGCTGGAAGTGCTGCTGACCATGACCGAGGAAACCGGCATGGCAGGCGCATTCGGCCTGCAACCAGACTGGTTACAGTCTGAAATCCTGATCAACACCGATTCTGAAACCGAAGGCGAAATCTACATGGGTTGCGCCGGCGGGATTGATTTTACCGCCACTCTGCCACTGAGCCGCGAAGCGGTTCCGGCCGGTTTCACCACGCTGAAACTGACCCTGAAGGGACTGAAAGGCGGCCACTCCGGCGCGGATATCCACCTCGGTCTGGGCAATGCCAGTAAACTGCTGGTGCGCTTCCTGTCAGAACACGCCGACACCCTCGGCCTGCGCCTGCTGGATTTCACCGGCGGTACGCTGCGTAACGCCATTCCCCGCGAAGCCATCGCCACACTGGCGATTGCAGCCGATAAAGCAGACGCACTGAAAGCCGCTGCACAGGAATTCCTGGCAACGATTCAGTTCGAGCTGTCTGCGGTTGAGAAGAAAATCGCTTTTGTCGTGGAAGCGGCAGAAAGCACAGCGAAAGCGCTGAGCAAAGACAGCCAGGGCAAATTCATTGCACTGCTGAACGCGACGCCAAACGGCGTGATCCGCATGAGCGATGACGTCAAAGGCGTGGTAGAAACCTCCCTGAACGTCGGCGTTGTCACCATGAAAGATGACGAAGTCGCGATCAACAGCCTGATCCGTTCCCTTATCGACAGCGGCAAAGAATACGTCGTTAGCATGCTGAATTCGCTGAGCGAACTGGCAGGCGCGAAAAGTCTGGCAAAAGGCAGCTATCCTGGCTGGAAACCTGAACCAAGCTCTCCGGTGATGACGCTGGTGCGTGAAACCTACGAAACGCTGTTCAGCAAAACCCCGAATATCATGGTGATCCACGCCGGTCTGGAATGCGGTCTGTTCAAAAAACCGTACCCGGACATGGACATGGTTTCCATCGGGCCAACCATCACCGGGCCACACTCGCCGGACGAGCAGGTTGAAATCGCCAGCGTTGAGTTGTACTGGAAACTGCTGACAGCTCTGCTGAAAGCGATTCCTGAACGCGGTTAATACTCGTTCAATCCCCTGAATCATTCGGGCTGTATCAAGGCGGCAATTGAGTAAATACCCGGGAGCATACACAAGTAGGTGACCGGGATTTGCGAAGGCAGCCAACGCAGAGACAGTTTGAAGGATGACGGGGATTACTCCCAGGGAAGAAGAAGTTGCCGCTCAATCTGCGGATCCTGCAACGTGACATGCAACCCCACCAGCCTGACTCCCCGCCCGCCGCGCCGCTGTTCCCACGCTTCACGCGCGACTTTCAGTAAATCTTCTTTATTGAGCACCGGCCAGACATGTTCCTGCGTCGTCTGCTGGAAATCATGGAATTTGAGTTTCACGCCCTGACGCGCGATGCGTAAATTCGGGCTGACACGGCTCAGGCGCGTTTGTAATTCAGGATATAAGCGTTCGATCAGTGCCACGCACTCTTCCCAGCTGTGGATATCTTCCGCCAGCGTGCGTTCCACGCCGACAGATTTCCGCAGCCGCTCGGCTGAAATCTCACGGTCGTCGATGCCCTGACAGCGCTCCCACAGCACGCGGCCAAACTTCCCGAAACGCTTGAGCAATTTCGCTAAATCATAGCGCTGCACATCGCCACAGGTGATCAGCCCCTGCTCCTGCAATCGCTGGGCGGTGACTCTGCCAACGCCGGGGATTTTACTCAGCGGCAGATCCAGTAAAAAAGCTTCGACCTTGTCTGGCGTAATCACAAACTGGCCGTTGGGTTTATTCAGGTCTGAGGCAATTTTTGCCAGAAATTTGATAGGCGCAATGCCCGCTGAGGCCGTCAGATTAATTTCCTCAAAAATGGCCTGACGGATTTCAGCGGCGATCAGCGTCGCGGAGCCATTGCATTGGGTCGATTCTGAAACATCCAGATAAGCTTCGTCGAGTGACAGCGGCTCGATTAATGGCGTATAACGCGCGAAGATTTCACGAATATGGTTGGACGCTTCTTTATACGCTTCCATTCTGCCGGGAATCACTTTCAGGTGCGGGCAAAGTTTGAGCGCCATTCCGGTCGGCATCGCGCTGTGTACGCCGAATTTGCGTGCCGGATAATTGGCGGTGCTGATGACGCCACGCCGGTCACGGCTGCCACCGATGGCGATAGGAATGTCGCGCAGGGAAGGATCATCGCGCATCTCGACGGCCGCGAAAAAGCAGTCCATATCCACATGAATGATTTTACGCATAGCCTCCCCCAATGACTGTATAAGTATACAGTTGAATCAGGAGATTTCAAACACAGAAAATGACGGTTAATTTGGCTTAATTAATCACCATTAATGGCATCAGAAAGTATTTACATTTCCTGAAGCGAGAATTCAATATTTGGTGATTGCTAAAAAATTAATCAGTATTAATATGGCAACGTTTCAGACAGGCAGTACATAAGAAGAAAATCAGTGGCGGTCTTACAGGCAGTTCATCTGTAGACAAAATAATCAAAATTATTATCGAGCAGGACTTAGAATGATCAGAATCGCGCTGTTTCTTGCGATGCTCCTCAGTTTGCCTTTATTTACAGCAAATTACGCCGTGGCCAGCGATGCTGTCCCGGTTAACGCGGCACTTAAAAAACAATTGTTAGGTGCTCCCGTTTATATCCAGATTTTCAAACAAGAACGTAAACTCGAATTGTATGCTCAGCTCGACGGCGAATATCGTCTGATCGGCAGTTACGGCATCTGCGATTTTTCTGGCGGTTTAGGAAATAAACGTCGTGAAGGTGATTTTAAAAGCCCGGAAGGTTTCTACAACGTGGATATTCACCACCTGAAACCGGACAGCCGCTTTTATCGCGCCATCAACATCGGTTTCCCCAACGCCTATGACATCTCGCAAGGTTATTCAGGTAAGTATCTGATGATCCACGGCAACTGCAAATCTATCGGTTGCTACGCGATGACTGACGGTTATATGGATGAAATCTTCACCTACGTGCAGGCGGCCTTCCAGTTCGGCCAGCGCAACGTGCAGATCAGCATTTATCCGTTCAAAATGACCGATGCCAACATGCAGTCGCACAAAAACTCAAGCTACATCACGTTCTGGCGTCAGCTACAACCGGGCTTTGCGTACTTTGAGAAGCACCATCAGCCACCGAACGTTGTGGTGACTAATGGGAAATATGAAGTGCTGCAACCGTTGTCAAACATCCCGCTGCCTTCACAGCTGGCGTTCGCCCCGGTGAAATAATGCGAATTCACCTGGAGCAATTTTGTTCCAGGTTTCGTTTGCCGTCAGCGGTTGCGTGGCAATCACGGTGACGACATCATCCGGTGTCGTCTGCTGCTGAAAATCAATTTCCACATCCTGATCCAACAACGTTGCCTTTCCGAAAGGCGCCCGCCGCGTGATCCAGTGCAGATTGGTCGAACAATAGGCCATCACAAAATGCCCGTCCGACAACAGCATATTAAACACGCCCTTTTGCCGTAACTCATCTGCCAGCGACGCAATATACCGGAACACCGGCGGCCAGCTGGCCGGACGACGCGGATAACGCTGCGTAAGTTTATGCAGCAACCAGCAAAATGCGTATTCACTGTCGGTTTGCCCGACCGGACGCAACGTACCGGTATCCAGCTGACGATAACCGCGAAGCTGGCCGTTGTGCGCGTAAGTCCAGTTATGGCCCCACAGTTCGCGGGTAAACGGATGGGTATTCTCCAGCGCCACTTCGCCACGGTTAGCCTGACGAATATGGGAAATCACCGCGCAGGATTTGATCGGATAATCCTGAACAAGGCGGGCAATAGGCGAATTAAAACTCGGCATCGGATCTTTAAAAGTACGACAGCCATTCCCCTCGTAGAAGGTAATGCCCCAGCCGTCTTTATGCGGGCCTGTCCCGCCACCGCGCTGCACTAATCCACTGAAACTGAAGCAAATATCAGTTGGAACGTTAGCGCTCATCCCGAGCAATTCGCACATCTCCCGCCTCCTTTACAGCAAAGGCATTACGCCTTCGCCATCTCTTTTTCGATTAATAAGATCAGGATATGAATCACTTTAATGTGGATTTCCTGCACGCGGTCAGCGAAGCCAAAGTGTGGCACGCGAATTTCCACGTCAGCAGAACCGTCCATTTTACCGCCGTCTTTACCGGTCAGGGTAATAACTTTCATGCCTTTGGCGCGCGCGGCTTCAATCGCTTTGATTACGTTACCGGAATTGCCGGATGTGGAGATGCCCAACAGCACATCGCCTTTCTGGCCCACGGCTTCCAGATAACGGGAGAAGATATATTCGTAACCGAAATCGTTACCCACGCAGGAGATGTGGCTGACGTCAGAAATCGCAATCGCCGGGTAGCCCGGACGGTTTTCACGATAGCGGCCGGTCAGTTCTTCTGCGAAATGCATGGCGTCACAGTGTGAACCGCCGTTACCGCAGGAAATCACTTTCCCGCCCGCCTTGAATGAATCGGCCAGCAGCACTGCTGCACGTTGAATAGACTCAATATTTGCCGGATCGCCGATGAATTTATTCAGCGTAGCAGCAGCTTCGTTCAGTTCAGTACGGATAATATCCTGGTACATAGCAGCCTCTTTTATGTCCATTTGCAGCCAGCTGTGGCTGGCCGATAGCAATAAAACTTTCCGCTGAGCAGTTTAACGGAAAGCCGAAACAGCGAGAAGCCAAGAAGCGGTAATGATTCTTATAGTTTCCGTTTTTGACGCTTCGTGCGGCCGGTTTGTGAGCTGTGTTGTAATTAGTATGTAAACACATTGATAAAGAAATGAGCATGAACTAAAACCATTGTATCCCTACAACAGGTCAGACCTCCTACTACTCAGGAGCTTTACTATGATGGTTCTTAGCATTGTTGCATTTGTCGTGATCCTTGGTGCGTTGTTCTATCACAAGGTCAATCTTGCCTTTAGCAGCCTGATTTTACTGGCATTTACCGCTGCCATGGGCGCCATTCATCTTTGGACGTTGTGGCTGTTACTGCCACTGGCGATTATTCTGCTGCCGTTCAATGTGCCCGCACTGCGCCGCGCATTGTTCTCCGCGCCGGCACTTCGCACCTTCCGTAAAGTGATGCCCGCCATGTCGCGTACCGAAAAAGAAGCGATTGAAGCCGGTACGACCTGGTGGGAAGGCGATCTGTTCGGCGGTAAGCCGGACTGGAGAAAATTGCAGGATTACCCTGAACAACACCTGACCGAAGAAGAGCAGCGCTTTATCGACGGCCCGGTTGAAGAAGCCTGTCGCATGGCGAACGACTTTGAGATCACGCACGAACTGGCTGATTTGCCGCCGGAGTTGTGGGCGTATCTGAAAGAGCACCGCTTCTTCGCGATGATCATTAAGAAAGAGTACGGCGGTCTGGAATTCTCCGCTTACGCTCAGGCCCGCGTGTTACAGAAACTGGCGGGTGTATCCGGAATTCTGGCGATCACCGTCGGCGTGCCGAACTCCCTCGGTCCGGGCGAATTGCTGCAACATTACGGCACCGAAGAACAGAAAGACCACTATCTGCCTCGTCTGGCTCAAGGTCTGGAAATCCCTTGTTTCGCCCTGACCAGCCCGGAAGCCGGGTCTGATGCCGGCGCAATTCCGGATTTCGGTATCGTCTGTAAAGGCCAGTGGCAGGGCAAAGAAGTGCTCGGTATGCGCCTGACCTGGAACAAGCGTTACATCACGCTGGCACCTATCGCCACCGTGCTCGGTCTGGCGTTTAAACTGAAAGACCCCGACCATCTGCTCGGCAGTGAAACGGATCTGGGTATTACCTGTGCGCTGATCCCTACGGACACCCAGGGCGTGGAAATTGGCCACCGCCACTTCCCGCTGAACGTGCCATTCCAGAACGGTCCGACCCGCGGTAACGATATTTTCGTTCCGATCGATTACATCATCGGCGGCCCGAAAATGGCCGGTCAGGGCTGGCGTATGCTGGTGGAATGTCTGTCCGTGGGCCGCGGCATTACCCTGCCGTCTAACTCCACCGGCAGCCTGAAATCACTTGCGATGGCGACCGGCGCTTACGCGTACATTCGCCGTCAGTTCAAACTGCCTATCGGTAAAATGGAAGGCATCGAAGAACCGCTGGCGCGTATTGCCGGTAACGCTTATGTGATGGACGCCGCTGCAACACTCATCACCAACGGCATTATGCTCGGTGAAAAACCGGCAGTGCTGTCGGCGATTGTGAAATATCACTGTACCCACCGTGGTCAGCGCGCTGTCATGGACGCGATGGATATCACCGGCGGTAAAGGCATCATGCTCGGTAAAAGCAACTTCGTGGCCCGTACCTATCAGGGCGCGCCGATTGCCATCACCGTGGAAGGCGCCAACATTCTGACCCGCAGCATGATCATCTTCGGTCAGGGCGCTATCCGTTGCCATCCTTACGTTCTGCGTGAAATGGCGGCGGCTGAGAAAAATGATCTGGACGATTTCGACCGTGCGCTGTTCGGGCATATCGGCCACGTCGGTAGCAACAAAGTGCGCAGCTTCTGGCTCGGTCTGACCAACGGCCGCACCAGCGATACGCCGGTTAACGATAAAACCGCGCGTTATTACCAGCACATTAACCGTCTGAGCGCTAACCTCGCGCTGCTGGCTGACGTGTCCATGGGCGTGCTGGGCGGCAGCCTGAAACGTCGCGAACGTATTTCCGCCCGGCTCGGCGATATCCTCAGCCAGATGTATCTGGCGACGGCGACCCTGAAACGCTTTGATGAAGAAGGTTGCAACGAGGCTGATTTACCGCTGGTTCACTGGGGCGTGCAGGATTGTCTGCATCAGGCCGAAGTGGCTATCGACGACCTGCTGCGTAACTTCCCGAATGCGTTTGTGGCGGGCGTGATGCGCCTGGTGATTTTCCCGCTGGGCCGTTCACACGCGGCACCGTCAGATCGTCTTGATCATGAACTGGCGCGTATTCTTCAGGTGCCTTCTGCGACCCGCAGCCGCATTGGTCGCGGTCAGTATCTGACGCCAAGCGAGCACAACCCGGTCGGGCTGCTGGAAGAAGCGTTACTGGATATTCTGGCCGCCGAACCGGTGCATAAACGCCTGTGCGACGCGATGGGTAAAAAACTGCCGTTCACCCGTCTGGATATTCTGGCGCAAAAAGGTCTGGATGCCGGTCACCTGAGCGCCGACGACGCGCGCATTCTCAGCCGTGCGGAAGAAAGCCGCCTGCGTTCTATTAACGTCGATGATTTTGAGCCACACGAACTGGCCGCGAAAAAGCAGGACGTGGAGGAAGAAAGCGCAAAAAAGGATGACGCCAAACCGCGCCATACCGAAGCCGCTTAATTCTTAAAATTTACGGTTAAAAAAAGCCTGAGTGTTTACGCACTCAGGTTTTTTCTTTTCTGGATGACGGGTAATCAGAAGTAATACTTGAATCTTACACGCCCGCCATAGCGCTGATCGCTGTCATTATCGTTGCTGTAATGTTTATCCGCTTCCAGCATCGACACGTACGCGCCCAGATAGACATTGAAGTTCTTCATGTCCATCACGTTCGGGATGAGATAACTGGCGTGGATCGTATGAATATCGTAGCTCCCCGGCTCGCTGAACCAGTCATCACCGGCGTTTTCGTCATTCATTGGCCGTAAACCGTTGGCATTAAACTCTTCAATACGGTTATGCGCGTAGATGTAACCCAGTTCGAAGTTTTTCCACAGGGCATTAGTGCCGACCGTGAAATCTTTCTCGTCGGAGGCGTCCATGTACGCCGTGCTCAGGTTCGCTACGATGCCGTTTTCCGGATCCGCTTTCTGCCCGTTCCAGGTCATGGTCATGCCGTAACCGTTACGTTTGGACTGATCAATGGTTTCGCCCTGATCGTTCTTGTAGCCGTAAGCATTGTTGACGATATTGGTTTCCATCGCCGCAGCGACGGAGAACGCCTCGCCTTTCCAGGCAATAACCGGCCGCAGATACGCGACGTTTTTATCCTGTTCAAGATGGTTTCCGTGATAGTTATTTTCGGCAAACAGCGAAGTGCCGTCTTCAAGCAGAGTATTGAGTTCGAAATACCAGTTACCGATATTTTTATTCAGCAGAATATTACCGCCGCTGTCGCTACGTCCGCGCCCTTCTTTCATCATGTAGACATAACCGTAGCCGTCAGCGTAGAGGTCATTGGCAGTATTGCCGGAATATTCGATGAAGGTATCCTGATTAAGCGGGAACATATCGTAGGCTTCAAAGCGTCCGATTTTCGCCATCCAGTCTTTTTCTTCCCCGAAGAAGAAGGCCGCATCATCGACACCCATCGTCCCATTTAAATCGGCAGTAGGTTGAACGGAGAACCCGGAGAATTGCCCTTTATCATTCCGGCGATAACCATCCAGCCCGATCAGTAAACGGCCATTGACATCCCAGCGTTCATTGCCGCCATTCCATTTATTATCATCGCCACTTTTGGCCGAAATTAATTGCCCGCTGCGGCTTGCGCCGTCGACGTTAAATTCTACGTCACCGTATAATTTGAGATTATCGAAACCATTAAGCGTTAAAAGTTTATCCTTCGAGATACCGTCTGTTTTTACTTCAACCGACGTGGATTCTTTCACGCTGGCAATTTCCTGTTCACGCTTCACATCTTGTTTTTTCAGCTGCTGAATTTGTTTTTCAGCCGATTCTGCGCGCGCTTCCGCTTGTTGAAGGCGCTCTTCAAGCTGTGCCATACGGGCTTCCAGACTGGCTGAAGAGCCTGCTGCCATCGCAGAACCCGACATGGCGATCCCCACTAATAATGCCAGCGTCTTAATCTTTCTCATAATTACGATATCCTTTTCAATACAAAATCAAACCATCGATATAAATTTACGACGTTGTTTTGTTTTTATTAAAATAGTGCCCGGAGATTTCATAATGAGAAATGAAGATAGGTTCTGGCCGAATAAACTGTCAAAAATAAAGCGGGGAAACGTGAAGTAAAACTGTAATAACGAAATTTCATCCTTACAAAACCAATAAACATAAAAACGGGGCACTGACATTCTCAGCACCCCGCTTATTATTCATTTCATATACATTGCGCCGAATATATTTATCAGCCGAATGTTTACAGCTTAGCTTTTCTTAGGACGAATTTTCGCGGTCAGCCCTTTCAGGAAATAGCGCAGAACCTGATCGCCGCACGGACGATAGTTTTTGTGCCCTTCCTTGCGGAAGAATGCACTCAGTTCGCCTTCGGAGACTTTGAAATCTGCCGCCGTCAGCACGGCAATCATGTCTTCAGTTTTCAGCTCAAATGCCACACGCAGCTTTTTCAGCATAATGTTGTTTGTCAGACGTTTTTCCACTTCCGGTGCCGGGAAACGATCGTCTTTACCGCGTTTGAACACAATCAGCCCGTTCAGGAAGTTCGCCATGACTTCGTCCGGCACTTCCATATACCCTTCTTCGTCTTCTTTTTTCAGATAACGGGACATCACTTCAGGGCTGACCGGCGTGCCGGTGGTTTTGAGGATTTCAATCAACTGACCTTCGCTCAAATCCAGCATGTAGCGCACGCTGCGCAAGACATGGTTATGCATCATAATTCTGTATTCCTGTTAAAAGTAAACCGAGGAAATGCCACCGGGTTTACCCCTACGCACCTCGAAGGCGGGCATTATACAAGAAACCGACAGAATTAGCTGAACTGGCGGATGCGCGCGATAAAGGATTCCACATCACTGATTCGCGACGCTGTCAGAATCAGCCA
>Ga0153981_1000100_pt1 | contig 24896 bp, 22 predicted proteins | sample TSGA065MetaG_FD_104714 | JGI IMG/M metagenome (GOLD analysis project Ga0153981, IMG submission 104714) | Attine ant fungus gardens microbial communities from Georgia, USA - TSGA065 MetaG | ecosystem: Host-associated > Fungi > Mycelium > Unclassified | place: USA: Georgia, Magnolia Springs State...
GCGGAGAAAACCTTCCTGATCACCATCGGCGACCGCACCGTGACCGGTATGGTTGCACGCGATCAGATGGTGGGACCGTGGCAGATCCCGGTGGCTGACTGCGCGGTCACTACCGCCAGCCTCGACAGCTATCACGGTGAAGCGATGTCTCTGGGCGAACGTGCGCCAATCGCCTTGCTGGACTTTGCCGCTTCCGGCCGCATGGCCGTCGGTGAAGCACTGACGAACCTGGCCGCGGTCGAAATCGGCAGCCTGAAACGCGTTAAGCTTTCTGCTAACTGGATGTCTGCGGCCGGTCACCCGGGCGAAGATGCCGGTTTGTATGCCGCGGTGAAAGCGGTGGGCGAAGAGCTTTGCCCGGCACTGGGTATCACCATTCCTGTGGGCAAAGACTCCATGTCGATGAAAACCCGCTGGCAGGAAGGCAACGAACAACGCGAGATGACGTCACCGTTGTCTCTGGTCATCACGGCATTTGCCCGCGTCGAAGACGTGCGTCATACCGTGACGCCGCAACTACGCACCGATAAAGGCGACACCGCATTGCTGCTGGTGGATCTGGGAGCCGGTCACAACGCACTGGGCGCGACGGCGCTGGCGCAGGTTTATCGTCAGCTCGGCAACACGCCAGCGGATGTGCGCAGTGCTGAACAGCTAGGTGGCTTCTTCAACGCCATGCAGGCGCTGGTTTCTGAACAGAAACTGCTGGCCTACCATGACCGTTCCGACGGTGGTTTGCTGGTCACGCTGGCGGAAATGGCCTTTGCCGGTCACTGCAGCCTGACGGCGGATATCGCCGCTCTGGGCAACGATTCTCTGGCGGCGCTGTTTAACGAAGAGTTGGGTGCAGTGATTCAGGTTCGCGCTTCTGACCGTGAAGCCGTCGAACATACGCTGGCACAGTTCGGTCTGGCAGACTGCACGCATTACCTCGGTACTGTTGAAACCGGTGACCGCTTCATCATCACGCAGGACGATAAGCCGGTGTACAGCGAAAGCCGCACCACGTTGCGTACCTGGTGGGCAGAAACCACCTGGCAGATGCAGCGCCTGCGCGATAACCCCGAATGTGCCGATCAGGAACATCAGGCCAAAACCCGCGATCTTGATCCTGGCCTGAACGTGAAACTGAATTTTGCGCCGGACGAAGACGTGGCTGCGCCTTATATTGCGAAAGGTGCGCGTCCGAAAGTGGCCGTGCTGCGTGAGCAGGGCGTTAACTCCCACGTTGAAATGGCGGCGGCTTTCCATCGCGCCGGTTTCGATGCGGTTGACGTGCATATGAGCGATTTGCTGGCCGGTCGCCGTGATTTGCAGGACTTCCATACGCTGGTTGCGTGCGGCGGTTTCTCTTACGGTGACGTGCTGGGCGCGGGTGAAGGCTGGGCGAAGTCTGTCCTGTTCAACGACCGCGTGCGTGAAGAGTTCGCTGAATTCTTCCACCGTCCGCAGACTCTGGCGCTGGGCGTGTGTAACGGTTGCCAGATGATGTCGAATCTGAAAGAACTGATCCCGGGCGCTGAACACTGGCCGCGCTTTGTGCGCAACCTGTCTGATCGCTTTGAAGCGCGTTTCAGCCTGGTAGAAGTGACCGCCAGCCCGTCAATGTTCATGCAGGGCATGGCTGGTTCACGTATGCCAATCGCCGTTTCCCATGGCGAAGGCCATGTGGAAGTGCGTGATGCTGCGCATCTGGCACAGATCGAACACAGCAATCTGGTGGCGCTGCGTTTTGTCGACAACAACGGTCAGGCGACTGAAAACTATCCGGCCAACCCTAACGGTTCTCCGAACGGTATCACCGCTGTCACTAACCTCTCAGGCCGCGTCACCGTCATGATGCCGCACCCTGAGCGTGTCTTCCGCACCGTCAGCAACTCATGGCACCCGGAAGAGTGGGGTGAAGACAGCCCGTGGATGCGCATGTTCCGCAACGCGCGTAAACAGCTGGGCTAATCATTAAAAAGCTTAAGTAATAAAAATCCGTAGTGCGAAAGCCTGCGGATTTTTTTATGTACGAATATCAAAAAATAAAGTAATCATGATATTAATTTCGTGAGTGTAAGAAGATATGTCAAAAACGGCCGCTGGGTAAATTTGTAACCGGCTGTTTTACAATGAAATAGCATATCTGGGTCTCAGTAGTTTATATTTACTGAATATATTATTAAATATTTATATGTGTTAAGCGCCATATAATGCCCTGGTCAACTCAACAGGGCATTTACGCCAATGGAAAATATAATCTCCGCGAATTCTCGCGCAATACTCTCTTATTCACTTTTGACGTGTACATTATTAATGTCCATTAATGGACAGGCGCAGGAAAATGTTGCTAATTATCAGCAGCAGGAAATGTCTTCACAAGAAAATAATGACGGGCTGTGGTCTTCATTTAAAAATAATATCGCTGAAACCTGGAATGAACCTCAACAGCAAGATCTCTTTATTCCGGTATTAACCCGCCATAATCGTCACACGCACAGTAAAAAACAAATTGACGGATATAATGAACATCCGTGGGGAGGCGGTTACGGCGTTTCACGTTATGACGATAAAGGAAACTGGCACGCGCTTTATGCCATGGCGTTTAAAGATTCCTTTAATCATTGGGAACCCGTTGCCGGATATGGATATGAAAAGATATGGCAGCCTTTCAGCGATCAGGAATTTCGCCTGGGAGCCGGATACATTGCCGCCATCTCTGCACGTGACAACTATGATTACGTGCCTTTCCCTATGGTGTTACCGCTGGTGTCTGCCGGATATTCGCGGGTGACATTCCAGGCGACCTACGTGCCGGGGACGAATACAAAAGGCAATGTTCTGTTTGGCTGGTTCCGCTTTCAGTTTTAACTGAATTTCTTTACTTAATAAATACCTTTATTAAATTTAAAACAGTCAGAAGTATTACAGACTATTCTGATAATTTAAGTCTCCACCCCTTAATTTTCAGGGAATTAAGTGTCTAAACGTTTTTTGTTACAACCCTGTTTAACTTGTTTTCTTTTGCTTTGTTTATGATATTGCTTCGATAAGGAGTGACGTTGAATATGGTAAATAAGAAAAATCTCAGGGATGTCGGTTTATTAATGTCTGTAATTTTTAGCCCAAACCTGTGGGCCAACAACAGTGGAATACATCCGGTCAGCGATCCGGATACCGTGCAATACAAATCGCTGGCAGCCAATGTCTGGTCCGATTTTAAAGACAAGGTCTCCACCACCTGGAATGACTCTGATTCTCAGGATTTGTATCTGCCGGTTATTACCTGGCATAACCGGCTGACCTACGATAAAGAGAAAACTGACAAATATAACGAGCGACCATGGGGCGGCGGTTACGGTATTTCCCGTTATGATGATAAAGGAAACTGGAACGGCATTTATTTTATGGCGTTTAAAGACTCGCACAATAAATGGGAACCGATCGGCGGTTATGGCTGGGAGAAAATATGGACACCTGCGCAGGATAAAGATTTCCGTTTAGGTCTGGGTTATACGGCCGCCGTGACGGCGCGTGATGACTATAAATATATTCCTATTCCTATCGTTTTACCGCTGGCCTCCATCGGTTATAACAAGCTGACTTTCCAGGCCACGTATATTCCGGGAACCTACAACAACGGCAACGTGTTCTTCGCCTGGCTGAGGTATCAGTTCTGATGCTCTGCATTGTTACACTTTTGTAACAGTGCAGGCCGGGGTTGTGAGCACGATCTCCCTCTTTTTCTCAATATTCACCTATGCTGAAAATTCACCGCACTTATCAATCTGTTGAACGCAGAATGAGTGCGGTACTTTTTTTATTTCAGGGAATATTCATAAAGAGGAACACTCGTGAAAACAACGTCGCGTTATCTCGCTTTAACCGCACTTGCCTGCTTGTTACCACTCTCACTGCCCGCCGCTCAGGCCGCACAATCCGATAACCTGGAACTGCAACAGGTGCTGGTTCTCAGCCGTCACGGCATCCGTGCACCGCTGGTGAATTATGGTGATGTCCTGGCGGAATCTACCACGCACACCTGGCCGGTCTGGAAAACAGAAGGGGGGTTACTGACCCCGAAAGGCGGCCAAATCTCCGAGCATATGGGGCATTACCTTCGCGCATGGCTGGCGAAAGATAAGCTTCTGCCTGCTGCGGGTTGCCCGGAAACTCAGCAGGTTTTCGCCTATGCCAACAGCCTGCCGCGTACAATTGATACCGCGAAACATATCACCACCGGCGCATTTCCAGGCTGTGATGTGCCGGTCATCAACCGTGTAGAAATTGGCAAAATGGATCCGGTATTCAACCCGATCATTACCGCCGAAGTGAATGACAGTTTTAAAACCAGTGCGCTGAATTCCATCAGCCAGCACGCGGGCGAGGGCGGTTTGCCGGGCCTGAATCAGCGTCTGAAGCCGAACTATGCGTTGCTCGAAAATATTCTCGATTATAAAAACAGCAAAATCTGCAAAGAGAAACAGCAATGCGATCTGGCGTCTCAGCCTTCGGATGTAGTGCTGACGCAGGGTAAAGAACCGGGAATTACCGGGCCGTTGCGTATGGCAACCGGTGCGGCAGATGCATTCATGCTGCAGTATTACGAAGGTTTCCCGCTGAAGGATGTAGCGTGGGGGAAAATCAGCACAGACGATCAGTGGACGAAACTGGAAACCATCAAAAATCTGTATCACGAAACGCTGTTTGGCTCTCCGGCGATTGCTGCCAATGCCGCGAAGCCTTTACTGACGTTCATCTCCGGCGCGCTTGATCCGAAACAGGCCTCGACCGCGGATGAGAAAGCTGCACAGCAGGCAAAACTGGCTCTGCTGGTCGGGCATGATTCGAACATCGCTTCATTGCTTGCGGCACTGAAAACGCAGGATTACACCCTGCCTGGGCAATTTGAACGTACGCCAATCAGCGGTACGGTGGTCTTCCAGCGCTGGCATGACAAGAAAGCGGATAAAGATCTGATGAAGATCGAATACGTTTATCCGACAGCACGTCAGATCCGTAACAACGTAGCCCTGAGCCTGAAAAATCCTCCTGAGCGCGTCACGTTGCAAATCGAAGGCTGCAAAGTGGATAAGCAGGGCTTCTGCCCGATGGAACAGTTCACTCAGGCCGTACGGAAAGATTTGCAGGGCTGAGCCGGCTTTAACCGCTAACTGGCAATAGATAGTGTTTTAAGTTAGTTAGCGGCAGCAAACTGTCATCCGATAATGTGCCGACGTTTTCTTACTCCGGCACATTATGGCGTCCTCTTCTTTCTATCTTAGCCCGCACCAACGGGGCGAAATTAAAGCGCGTTCCCGCAGCCTTTGGTGGCGGCTGGAAATACCGACGTGGTGCCTGATTTTCGCCATTTACGGCGGCTGGTTTTCCGTGGTGTACTTCTGGAACAGCCTCGGTCCGTGGCTCGGCACGCCTTTGCTCATCTGGTTTACCGCCTGGTATATGTCGCTGCAACACGAACTTATTCACGGCCATCCCACACGTAAAGCCTGGCTGAACCAGCTGCTCGGCACCTTGCCGCTGGCGGTCTGGTATCCCTACGGGCTTTACCGCGACACGCATTTGCAGCATCACAAAAATGAACATCTGACGATCCCCGGTGACGATCCCGAAGCCTATTATTTCAGCCGCAGAAGCTGGGAAAGCCTGACGCCTGCGATGATGGCCGTTGTCCGTCTGCGCAATACCTTGCCTGGCCGGATGATACTCGGCCCGCTGATGGATATTTTCAGCACGCTGACTGGCGCACTGCTGGCCGTCTTTCGCGGTGAATGGCGTACCGTCGCGATGTGGCTGGTTCATGGGATTTTGCTGGCGCTGTTGCTGGTCTGGATGGCGCGCCAGGGGGTATCTCCGGGCTGGTTTGTGCTGGCAATCAGCTATCCGGCCCTGAGCCTGACGAAAGTGCGCTCGTTCTATGAGCATCGCGCTGAACACTCGCCCGAAACACGTTCCACGCTCAACGAAGCCGGTTTTGTCTGGCGCCTGTTATTTCTGAATCTCAACTATCATCTGGTACATCATGATTTGCCGGGCGTGCCGTGGTTTGCGCTGAGGCAGATATATTTTGCTGACCGCGATGCGTATATCCGGCGCAGCGAAGGGTTTGTCGTAAAAGGCTACCGCGAGTGGTTCCGGCAGCATACGCGCGCGCCGGTCGCGGTGGAAATGCATCCGTTTGCTGCGGGGGATCCGGCAGCAGAAAACAGTCACAGCGACTATGATTATCAGCAGGACACCCCCTGACGGAGCTGCCAGATCATGCTGATGTCTTTACCGATGTACGCCATTTCTCCGCTGGACGTGGAAATTTTCACCGTCGCTTTACTGGGTAAACTCAAGCGGCTGGGCATGAAACCGCTGCCGGTTTCACTGAGCTGGCCGACGAATTTGCTGGCGCACTGGCAGAATAAAGATTTGTTGCTGAGCCAGACCTGCGGTTTCCCGCTGGTGGAAAGCCTGCCGCAGGTGCAGCTGGTTGGCACATTCAGTTACCGTGCGCCCGGTTGTGATGGTTTTCGCTACCGCAGCTTTCTGCTGGCGCGTGAAGAACACAGCGGCTTACATCTGACCAGCTTTCGCCATCGCAGGCTGGCTTTCAACAGCACAGATTCGCAGTCAGGCTACAACAGCCTGCGCGCACTGGTTGCGCCGCTGGCCGAAAACGGAAAATACTTCTCTGAGGCGCTGGCGACCGGCAGCCATCTCGAATCACTTCTGTACGTGCAGCAGCATAAAGCCGACATTGCGGCGATTGACTGCGTGACTCTCGAATTGCTGCGTCGCACCGATCCTGAACGGGTCAGCGGGCTGGTTGTCGTCGGGCAAACGGCTGCCGTGCCGGGGCTTCCGCTGATCACCTCCGCGCAGACGTCCCCTGAACATCTGGCGATGCTGAGACAGGCATTGCATGAAGTTTCCCGCGAACCGGTGAGTAAACCGTTGCTGATTGAAGCGTTTACCGAGGTGCCGCGACCGGCGTATGAAGTGATCAGGCAGATGAAAAGAATTGCTGAGGAGTTTGGCGTGCGTGAGCTGATGCCGGAATCTGTCAGCTAAAAAAACCGGGCTTCAGCGTCCGGTTTTGTCTGTCAGATCCCGCGGCTAATCAGTGCGTTTCTATCGGGTAATCTTCGTTCACATCGCCCCATTCGGCCCATGAACCGTCATACAACAGCACATCTTTCACGCCCAGCGCGTCCAGCCCGAAAGCCAGCGCCGCGGCGGTAACGCCGGAACCGCAGCTGGTGATCACCGGTTTATTCAGATCCACTCCCAACCGTTCAAATGTTGCTTTCAGCTCCTGCGGCGATTTCATGCGACCTTCCTGCGTCAGTTCGGTAAACGGTACGCTGAGGCTCTGTGGAATATGCCCGCCGTGCAGTCCCGGGCGCGGTTCCGGTGCTTCGGCTTTGAAACGCGCCTGCGAGCGTGCATCGATAATCTGCACTTTACCGATGGCATCTTTCACCTGCTGCGCGCTGGCGACGACCGGGCGCACCAGTCTGGCATTGAACGTCGACGGCACGCGGGTGTGTTCGCCGCTCTGAGTTGGTTTACCTTCGGCAATCCAGGCATTCAGCCCGCCATCGAGCACGCGCACGCTTTTCGCGCCGAAACTGGTCAGCATCCACCAGACACGCGGGGCGGAGAACAAATCCCCTTCATCGTAAAGCACGATGGTTTGCGTATCGGCCACGCCAAGGCGGCTCATCGACGCGGAGAATTCTTCTGCTGTTGGCATCATGTGCGGCAGGCCGGTGGTGCAGTCGGAAATACTGTCGACCTCGACATAAATGGCGCCGGGAATGTGCGCCTCGAGATATTTGCCATGAAAATCAATCGGCGGAGTAATGCCCGGTTTCGATTTACGGCAATCGATAATGACCACGTCCGGTGAATTCAGATTCTTCGCCAGCCAGTCGGTAGAAACGGTATGGGTAGAGAAAGTCATGTTCTGTTGCCTTATCTTTTTTGTGGAGCCAGCCTCAGAGATCGCCGGGGATCAGGGAATACATCCAGGCGTCGCGCGGCTGACCATGATAATAAAGCCGGTTGCGGTGTAAACCTTCGGACGTCGCGCCCGCTTTTTCCGCGACGCGGCGGCTGCGGTCATTGCCGTCCATCGCGACGATTTCCAGTCGCGTCAGTTCGAGCTCTTTAAACGCGAACTGCGCCGTGGCCCTGACCGCCAGCGTGGCCAGACCCTGACCGGTATAACCGGTGCGGATCCAGTAGCCGAGATTAGAAAACTTATAATCCTGACTGATTCGGTTGATGCCCACGCTGCCAATCAGATTGCCGGTGGCGCGTTCAAACAGACAGAAATTGAATTCTGTGCCGCGATGACGTTTGTGCTCGCTGTCGGTGAGATATTTCCGGCTGTCTTCCAGCGAATATTTATCTGTGCACCAGGATTCCCACTCGCCAATCTCGGCGACGGAAGCCTGAACGGCAGCAAAATGCGTGATCGCTTCCAGTTCGGTTGCGGCGCGGATCTCGATTTTTTCGTCCTGATAAATCTGGCGTGTCATCATCTGCGGTGTCCTGGAAGCCGGAAATCATCTATGAAACCAATCAAATCAGCCTCACATATCCGGCCGCTGGATGTCAATTAGCGTAGAGATCAAATAAGTGAGAAAAAACAGCAGGCTGTCCGTCAGCGCAATTCAGCTTTCCGGCACCAGCATCACCAGTTTGCAATCGGCATAACCCGCCGGGAAAAACGTCTGCTGCCGGTACCGCGTTTCGCCGCTGAGCGGGTGGTTAAAACGCCGCGCGCCGCCTTCGCGCGCCAGCACTTCCTGTTGCGTCCACCACTGATTGAATTCGCTGCTTTGCCCGCGCAGGCTGATCACTTTCTGACGCACGGCGTCGGAATGAGCGTAATGGCTGGTCTCCGCACGAAATTCTGCCACCACGCGTTTAGCGCGTTCTGCCCAGTCGGGTACCAGCTGCCGGGAAAGCGGATGCAGAAACATAAAATCCAGCAGATTAGGCCGTTCAACTTTTCCCAGCCAGCCGCTGAATAGCGCACCTGCGGGGGGATTCCACGCCAGCACATTCCAGCAGCTGTCGAGCAGATAACCGGGTCCTGTGATCTGATTGACGCAATTTTTCAGGCTGTCATCCGGTGCGCCAGAGAGGGGCACGGCAAGCGGATCTTTCACCGACGCAAGACTGAACAAATATTCGCGGGCGGCCGGTTCCATTTGCAGTGATTTCGCCAGCCTGTCAAGCGTGGCGGCAGAAATAGACACATCGCGCCCCTGCTCAATCCAGGTATACCACGTGGCGCTGATGCCGCTGATTTGTGCCAGCTCCTCGCGCCGCAGCCCGCTGGTTCTGCGTCGTGCAGAACCGGGAAGGCCCACCATTTCCGGCGTGACGCGTTCGCGATGCGTGCGTAAAAAGGCGCCTAAAGCTCCCGGGCCGCTGAGCGACTCTACGTTATCAATCATATTTTTTCTCAGGCTGGAAGTAACTCATACCAGTATAAATGCTCATATTGTACCCGTATAGAACAATGCCTATAGTGATTTTGAGGTCATCTGAAACCGGCGTTTCGACGAAAATAATAAGGCAAACAGGAGCAATGAAAATGACAACAAATACCCACAGTCAGGCGGTCGATAAGCAATTTGGTTCGCAGGCGCAAAATTACCTGACGAGCGCCGTTCACTCGCAGGGCGCAGATTTACAACGTCTGGCCGTTTTACTGGCGCCATTCCCGGATGCGCAGGTCATTGATCTGGGCTGCGGCGCAGGGCACGCCAGTTTTGTTGCAGCGCGCGCCGTAAAAAATGTGATTGCCTATGATTTGTCGGCGCAAATGCTGGAAGTGGTGGCGCAGGCGGCGAAAGATAAGCAACTGGAAAATATCACCACTCAGCAGGGGGTGGCAGAATCACTGCCGTTCGCCAGCGCCAGTGCAGATATCATTATCAGCCGGTATTCCGCGCACCACTGGCACGATGTCGGGCTGGCGCTGCGTGAAGTGGCGCGTGTGCTGAAACCGGGCGGCAAATTTATCATGATGGACGTGGTGTCGCCGGGGCATCCGCTGCTGGATATCTATCTGCAAACGGTCGAGGTTTTGCGCGACACCTCGCACGTCCGCAACTATTCTCCGGGCGAATGGCTGGAAATGGCGTCCGGAGCCGGTCTGATTGCCGGCGAAGTCACCACCGACCGTCTGGTGCTGGAATTCACCAGCTGGATTGCCCGCATGCGCACGCCGGAGCATTTCTCCGTCGCCATCCGCGAGTTGCAAAAAAAGATGTCAGACGACGTTGCCCGCCACTTTGAGATCCAGCCCGACGGTTCGTTTACCAGCGACATTATGATGCTGGTGGCTTCTAAGGGGTAAAGTGCCTGAAAGGGGTTTCGCCCTCCGGTGAGAGGAGGGCGGAAGCTATGCTGCGCTATTTCTTCCCGAACATCTTCTTCCCGAGCATTACCAGTGCCAGAACGGCGGCACCGACGATAAGGCCGACCACTAAATCCGTTGCGCCGGTTATCAGCGTGTTGATCCAGCTTTCGTGGCCGTGGGTCAGCGGTTCAATCAGGCTGTGCATAAACGGCAAACCGTGGCTGATAATACTGCCGCCCACCAGGAACATCGCGATTGTGCCAACGACAGAAAGGGTTTTCATCAGCCACGGGGCGGCGTTCACGATGACGCGGCCGAACGCGCGTACGCCATTCATCACACTGCTCTCGCCCGACAGCTTACTGAGATACAAACCCGCGTCGTCAATTTTGACTATCGCGCCGACCAGCCCGTAAACGCCGATGGTCATGGCGACGGCAATCAGCACCATAACGGTGACCTGATTGATAAACGGCGCGGATGAGACGATACCCAGCGAAATCACGATAATTTCAGCAGAAAGAATGAAATCGGTACGTACGGCACCTTTTACCTTTTCTTTCTCCCGTTTTTTGGCATCGGCCTCATCTTTTACCTGCGGTGTCGCCGGTTTCTCTTCATGATGATCGCCGGGCATCAGTTTGTGCGCGATTTTCTCGAAGCCTTCGTAACATAAGTACGCACCGCCAATCATCAGCAGCGGCGTAATTGCCCACGGAATGAACGCGCTGATCAGCAGCGCCAGCGGTACCAGAATGGCCTTATTGACCATCGAACCTTTTGCCACCGCCCAGACAATCGGCAATTCCCGGTCGGCTTTAACACCGGAAACTTGTTGCGCGTTCAGTGCCAGATCGTCTCCCAACACACTGGCTGTTTTTTTTGCCGCGACCTTACTCATTGCGGCTACATCATCAAGTATGGATGCAATATCGTCGATCAAGGCCAGAAGGCTGCCACCCGCCATAAACACTCCCTTATGTCCCGGTCATCATTCCGCAGAGAAGATGCAGGGAATTTTGTTGTTAAAATCAGTTTTCGCACACGCGAAAACCGTTCTTCTGTCGCCACGGCTGTGCAGGTGATCACAGCGACAGGTAAAACCCTAAAAAATAATCATAACAGCGATTGCACTCTCTCGTCGATTTGTGCGAATGTTGTGCGGGTTATAAATAACTTTGAAAACTCTCCATACTTTCTCCATTAAATATCTTTGAATTTCGGCCAGTTATCTGGCAGGAAATGTTTACTTTCATTCTCTCCTTATTTTTACCACAATGGTTAAACTTCTTTACGTTGCATTACGTCCCCTTTCATTGATTCGCCGATAATTAATTCAACGGATTACTTCCGCTCCATTAATTAACGAAACTAACAAAAGAAAGGTGCGTATTATGAAACTCTTACCTATGTTTACTGCAGCTGTAATTACCGTCGCTTCATTCTCAGCACTTGCCGCAACGCCTATCTCTGAAATGCAGGCGCAAAGTGGTAACTACCAGTCACTGGGTATGGTTTCAGTGAGTGCACCAAGTACAGTCCCTGGCAGCCTGCATGACCAGCTGGAACAGATTGCCAGCGATAAAGGCGCGACACATTACCGCGTAGTCGGTGCCGGTACTCCCGGTGATTCCAGCCTGACCCGTGCGAACGTTGAGCTGTATAAATAAGATTAAAATTATCTGCTGATAACGAAAAAGTTTTATTAAGACGTTATTTAGCTAATAAGTGTGAGAAGGCCAATGTCACCTGACATTGGCCTTTTAATTATTTGTGCCACCTCTGTTATTTTTGACCTTTTTGAGAATCATCCCATGTGATTTTTCTGAGTTAAAACTTTCTGATGTTTATTCCCCTTATTAATCATTTCTTAAGAATTTTTTGGCTTAATGGGGGTCTGATTCCTCAGGAGGAGTTAATATGTTGAATACCGCAAGAATGACAATTAAGAACACCGGTCTTTCGCTTCAGAACCAGTTTTTTTATCTGCAGAATTTTATTACCTCACCACGGACGATGGGGACGCTGATGCCGTCCTCGCCATGGTTGTGCCATGCGATGCTGAGCCAGATTGACTGGACGACGTCGCTGGATATCGCAGAGCTGGGCGCCGCAGATGGCGTACTGACCCGGCGGATCCTCAGCCGGATGCGCGCTGATGCGAAGCTGGAAGCGTTTGAAATTCAGCCCGCGTTTGTCCGAAAGCTTAATCAGATGGAAGACCGGCGTTTGCAGGTGATGGCGCATTCTGCCGAGCACATGAGCACGGATTATGACGCGGTGTTTTCGTGCCTGCCGCTGTTGTCGATGCCGGTGCGAACCAGCATGAAGATTTTGCAAAAAACGCAGCAGCAGCTGAAAAGCAAAGACGGCGTGCTGGTCCTGTTTCAGTACAGCCAGATGTCTGAGAAACTGCTGTCGCGCTATTTCACCTGGAAAAAAATCCGCGTGGTGAAGAATTTTCCACCGGCCATTGTGTATATCTGTAAACCCCGCTGATACAGCCACTTAGACATTCTTGCTGTCTGAGATGTTTGCAGGGCATTGCGCTACAAGGATTTTTCAGTATGATGCCCTGAATGGCGTAAATAAAACGCTACAGAAGCTTCACCGGCAGGTGACAAAAATCTGCCAGTGAGGCTTTTTTGTTGTACTATCTCGCGAGTACAGCGCAAACCAGTACACCAGACCACTTTTTGCGACAAAGACTTCATATTGATGATGGATTTTCATCAGGTGAGATACGGGACTTTCGGGGAATAAAGGATAGCGGTAATGACACAACCCATTTTCATGGTAGGCGCGCGTGGCGCGGGTAAAACGACAGTTGGCAGTGAGCTTGCAAAAGCGCTGGGCTACAAATTTGTCGATACCGATCTGTACCTGTTACGCACCTCAGGCCTCAGCGTGGCAGATATTGTCGACCGTGAAGGCTGGGAGGGGTTCCGTCGCCGTGAAACCGAAGCCTTGAAAGCTGTCTGCTCACCGCTGACTGTGATCGCGACCGGGGGCGGCGCGGTGCTGGCGCAGGAAAACCGTGATTTTATGCGGGAAGCCGGAACGGTTATTTATCTGCGTTCACCAGCAACGACGCTGGCAAATCGTCTGGAAGATGCTCCGCAGGAAGATCAGCGTCCGACACTGACCGGCAGGCCTATCACCGAAGAAATGATGCAGGTGCTGAACGAACGCGAAGCGCTATATCAGGAAGCCGCTCACCACGTGGTGGATGGTACTCAGGATCCTGCGCGGGTAGTGAATTCTGTCATGAATGCACTGGCGTTGCCGATGGCGCGCTAACGTCATCGGCGGTAAAACGTCATCACGACGGGTCCTCTGAGGCCCGTTTTTTTTTGCCTGAAATCCGGTGTTAAGCTGTAAACAAAACGGGCCATTTCTCGTGACAGGGATCACATTCGCCTAAGTATTGTACTGGTGTATGAGCGGGCGTAAACTAATAACTCAGGTGATTACTTAGACGCAGCGCCGTGACGCTGAAAACCCACAACGGACCCGATGATGAAACCCCTGATGTCTTTCTTTAACCAGCACAGTAAAGCCATGCCCGCGATCTGGTCGATCACGATCATTCTGGTCGAAGCTTCTATCGCGTTGTATATTTTGCGTAATATTTAATCAAAATAATCTGCTGAGTTTTACATCGTTCACTTCATAAATACTCGGCATTCATTTCCCTCTCCTCGCCATTCGATTGCTTTAGGAATTTCTTTAAGCATATTCATTTATCTGTCTTCTTCTGGCGGTTAAATAAACGTCTTGACGCTGACACGTATCAGCTTTAGTTTTTATTTAACTTAACAGGAACCCTGTTCCATATACCGGAACTTACTCCTTTATGACCACTTTAGAAAATGCGGCTGCGGTGCTGAAGTTATTTTCAACCCAGGGGATCCGGCAGGGACATCCCGGCTTGTCATTCAGTGACGTGGTCGAAAATTTAAAATTACCGAAAAGTACCGTTTCACGTTTACTGATGACGATGGAAACGCAAGGGCTTTTGGAACGCGATCAGGACAGCCGCTTATACCGGATCGGTAAATTATTGCTGGCAGTCTCCAGCCATTATTTATCCGTGCCGCTGGTGGATTCTGTTTCACCGTATATGACGCAACTGAGTCAGTTGACGCAATGCACGGGCTATGTGTCGATGCTGGAAGGGCGCGACATTATGGTCATGCGTATGTTCCCCGGCAGAACCTATTTACAAGTAGTGACGCCAGCCGGAAGCCTGCTGCCAGCGCATGAGACCGCCATTGGCCGTGCGATCCTGGCGCGTTTTAGCGACGAAGACGTGGTTCAGCGTTTTAACGGGGAATATCAGGTTAACTCCGTCAATTCCCCTGCAAATATGGATCTTCTTTTGACCAGGCTGGCGGAAGTCCGGCAGACAGGATTATCGTTTGCCAATAATGAAACGCTTCAGGGCATCAGTTCTTTAGCGACCAGCATTTTTAATAAACACAGAAATGAAACGGTAGGGCTTTGTTTGTCATTCCCTTCTCCCGAACAGGGTAAAAATATTCCGAAAGGCATAAAAGAAGGATTAATTGCTGTGACCCGGCAAGTCGCCGAAAAATTGGGTGATGAGTACTGGCAATGATTTTTCATCGCAAGGACCAGTAACGGACCCGGATTATTTATTCATTTTTAGCCAACACCAGGGGCCTTATGTCAGACCAACGTGCAAAAGATAATAAGGAAAATCCGCTAAAGGATATTGGCACGCTCATCGTGATGATTATTCTGTCTATTTTAGGCGCTATCATCGGGGTCCAGTTAATAACGACGTTAGGTGTTACGCCTAATACCTCTATTATCGGCGCGCTGTTTGCCATGCTGCTGGCCCGCATTCCGATGCAGGCTTTTCAGCGCTACCGTTCAATCCACACCCAGAATCTGGCGCAAACCGTCATTTCTTCCGCAACTTTTGGCGCAGCAAATAGCCTGCTGATGCCGATTGCCGTGCCTTATGTTCTCGGACAGCCGCAGCTGATTATGCCGATGTTTATCGGTGTTGCCGCCGCGATGCTGCTGGACGCCTATCTGCTTTACCGACTCTTCGATACCAAAGTTTTCCCGGCCAGTAACGCCTGGCCTCCGGGCGTGGCGGCGGCGGAAGCGATCAAAGCCGGCGATAACGGCGGGCGTCAGGCGTGGTTGCTGGTGGCGGGCGTGGTGATCGGGCTCGGTGGCGCGGTACTGAAAATTCCGATGGCGGCGTTTGGGACGGCATTCATCGGTAATATCTGGGCGCTCAGTATGTTCGGCATCGGATTGCTGATCCGCGCTTACGCACAACCGGTGGCCGGGCTGGATCTTAATGCCCTGTACATTCCGCACGGCATGATGGTCGGCGCGGGGCTGGTTTCGCTGATTCAGGTGATTCAGGTGGTTCGCGCTAAAAATGCCGATGCCCGCACGACATTTACTCAGCCGGCGAAAGAAGTGCGTACGGCGCTGGGGTTGGGCGCATTCGGCTATATCGCGATTGCTGCGTTGCTGGCACTGGCCGGGGGGTTATACAGCGAAATGTCCGTCGGCATGCTGATTGCGTTCGTGGCATACGCCGCCTTTGCCGCTTTCTTCCACGAGCTGATCGTCGGCATTGCGGCCATGCATTCCGGCTGGTTCCCGGCGTTTGCCGTGGCGCTGATCACGCTGATTATCGGCATTCTGATTGGTTTCCCGCCGCTGGCACTTTGCGTGCTGACCGGCTTTACCGCCGCGACCGGCCCGGCGTTTGCCGATATGGGCTTCGACCTGAAAGCCGGATTCATTCTGCGCGGTTATGGTAAAGACTTACGGGCCGAACTGACGGGGCGTCGCATTCAGTTATTCGCCGCGTTGCTGGCTTTTATCATTGCGATCCCTGTGGTGTGGTACGCCCATTACGGCTACTTCGCACAGGATCTGGTGCCGCCGGTGGCGCGCGTTTACGCCAAAACCATTCAGGCCGGTGCTCAGCCGGGGATCGCTCACAGTCTGCTTATCTGGGCGATTCCGGGCGCGCTGATTCAGCTGATTGGCGGCCCAAAACGCCAGCTCGGCGTACTGCTGGCGACCGGGCTTCTGATCAACAGCGTGATGGCGGGCTGGGCGGTAGTCTGCGGTATCGTGCTGCGCATCATCATTATTCGTATCTGGGGTGAAAAAGGGCGTACGCCAATGGAAGTGCTGGCGGCAGGTTTTATTGCCGGTGACGCACTTTACAGCTTCTTCACCTCGGTTTTCAGTGCCAAAAAGTAAAGCGTTATTGCCAACACCAGGGCCGTTATCTGGCCAGCATTAAACACTGACTGTTCCGATGATGAACAGCGTTCGTGACCGTTTTGGCTTTTGCGCCTGTGCGCCGGTCACGAAGTTTTAAGAGGATTTTGTGATGAGTTTGCAACAGACATTAACGGTATTTGAACTGATGGATAGCGCACACGTCAGCGGTCAGGATGTTGTGGATTTATTTGCCCGTTATCCGGGCGTCATCGCCAGAACAAACCGTGCGGATGGCCCGAAAGGCGGCACGGATTTCGTCCGAATCACCGTGCCTGGCAGCAAAGGAAAAAGCAGTGGCGGCACTGCGCCGACGCTGGGGATTATCGGCCGTCTGGGCGGGATTGGTGCACGCCCGACGCGTATTGGTCTGGTGTCCGACGCGGACGGCGCGATTGCTGCGGTAACCTGTGCGCTGAAACTGGCGGACATGCAGCGTAAAGGCGATACGCTGGAAGGCGATGTCATTATCACTACCCACATCTGCCCGAACGCGCCAACCCGCCCGCACGATCCGGTAGATTTCATGGATTCGCCGATCGACGACGTGACCATGAATGACAACGAAGTCGTCGACGGCGTGGATGCGATCCTTTCCATCGATACCACCAAGGGCAACCGCATTATCAATCACAAGGGTTACGCCATTTCGCCGACGGTGAAAGAGGGCTACATCCTGCGTGTTTCCGAAGACCTTGTGCGCATTATGGAGATGACCAGCGGCAAGCCGGCGGTCACTTTCCCTGTCACCACACAGGACATTACGCCCTACGGCAACGGCGTTCATCACCTCAACAGCATTTTGCAGCCGTCAACGGCGACCAGCGTTCCGGTGGTTGGCGTTGCGATCACGGCAGAATCTGTGGTGCCGGGCTGCGGTACCGGCGCGAGCCATGAAGTGGATATCGCCCTGGCGGCGAAGTTTGCCGTGGAAGTCGCAAAAGAATTCGGGCGCGGTACGTGCCAGTTCTTTGATGCCGACGAATATCAACTCCTGTTGTCGCTGTACGGAAGCTTGCGCCACCTGCAAAACCGGAAGTAAGCCTTATGATCACGACCTTTGCGACGTTAACCATTGGACAGGCGCCGCGCAGCGATATTATGCCGCTGCTGATGGCGCATCTGCCGGCCAAATCAGTGACCCACGTGGGCCTGCTGGACGGAATGAGCACGGAGCAAATTGAGCAGCGATATGCGCCTGCGGAAGGCGATGCGGTGCTGGTTTCGCGTTTGCTGGACGGTTCGCAGGTCACCATGGCGGCGCATCGGGTTGAACGCGGATTACAGGAAAAAATCGACGTTCTGGAAGCGCTCGGCTGCATGACTATTTTACTGCTATGTACCGGCGAATTTAAAAAGCTGCACGCCCGCAATGCGCTTCTGCTCGAGCCTGACCGGATTATCCCGCCACTGATTGGTGCGATTGTCGGCGGGCATCGCGCAGGAATTGTCGTGCCGATCGAAGAGCAGATCGTCGAGCAGTCTGGCAAATGGCGGAAGCTGTCCAAACCGCCGTGCTTTGCGGTGGCCAGCCCGTATATTTCCGATGACCAGACCATTATCGAAGCGGCGATGCGTCTGGCGCAGCAGGGTGCGGAAGTGGTGGTACTCGATTGTATTGGTTACACGCGGCATCACGCCGAATTGCTGAAAAAACATCTCAGCATTCCGGTTCTGTTGTCGAACGTGCTGATGGCCAAACTGGCGGCGGAACTGATCGTCTGACGCCGGGGAGTAAAGCGGTTATGTGCGGAGCGGATAGCCACCCACAATGGCACTGTGCGACGCTAAAATCAAATCAGCGACGCCGCTTTGCGGGCGGTGTCGTCTGGTGCAGATAAAGCGGTAATAATCAGTGACAGAATGAGGTTTGTGCCCCTAATATGGAGGCTCTGAAAATTATCGCAAAGGGCCAATCTATGTTGAAAAATAATGAGTATTTTGACGGGAAAGTTAAGTCGATTGGTTTTGACAGCGACAGTACGGGTTCAGCCAGCGTTGGCGTGATGGCCGTCGGCGAATACACTTTCGGCACCGCTAAGCCGGAAGAAATGACCGTCATCAGCGGCTCGCTGAAAGTGCTGATCCCGGGTTCTCCGGACTGGCAGGTCTTCAAGCCGGGCGAAACCTTCTACATTCCGGGTAAAAGTGAATTCAATTTGCAGGTCGGCGAAACCACGTCGTATCTCTGCAAGTATCTGACCAAATAAATCATTCAGACACAGCAAAAAAAGAAAAGGCGCCAATGAGCGCCTTTTCTTATTCTTGCAGACCTGAAATTAACGTTGGGCTTCGCCGCCCAGCGCCTCAATCAGATTCTGGATTAATGCAGCCAGTTCACCGGTCATCAGCACGAAATCAGCATCGAAACGTCCGGCGAAATCTTCGCGATCGATGTCTTCGTTCTGGTCACGGATCACGTCGCTGAATTTCAGACGTTTGATGCTGCCGTCGTCGGCCAGAACAACGGCAATGCGTTCCTGCCAGTCGACGGCCAGCTTGGTGACCAGTTTGCCATTCTCGATGTGCGTGGCGATTTCGTCGCTGACCAGCGCCTGTTTCTTACAGCGGATCACGCCGCCTTCTTCAAGAATCGCTTTCAGCTCGGCTTCGTCCTGCAGGGCAAAACCGGCAGGCGTCTGGCCTGAACGCACCCATTCGGTCAGCGTCAGTTCGATCGGGCTTTCCATGGTTAATGGCACAACCGGCAGTGAACCGAGGCTTTTACGCAGCAGCGCCAGCATGTCTTCCGCTTTTTTCGCGCTGGCGGCATCGACCATGATCAGGCCGTTAACGGTGTCGATCCACATGAATGTCTGGCTGAAACGGCTGAATGCGCGCGGCATCAGGCTGTGCAGCACTTCGTCTTTCAGGGAATCTTTTTCGGTTTTCTTCAGCTTACGGTGTTGCTCACCTTCAAGCTGATCAATCTTCGCCTGTAACTCCTGTTTGATGACCGGAGAAGGCAGGATTTTTTCTTCTTTACGGGCGCAGATCAGGATCTGACCGCCGTTAACGTGAGTCAGCGCGTCGCCACCGTGGGAACCCATCGGTGAAACCCAGCCGATTTTCGCCATATCCTGGCTGCCGCACGGGGTAAAGGTGAAAGCGCTGAGCTGTTTTTCCATTTCGTCAGCAGATAACGAAACTTCACGGCTCAAACGGTATACCAACAAATTCTTAAACCATAACATGGCGTTATCCCTGTCCCGGCGCACTCGTGGTACGCTGATTAAATGAATGCAGGGCGGCATGATAACCAATTGAGCGCCGGTCGTCGTTAAGAAATCACCGCAGCATGAAACATTGCATAACAGCTTATTCTGGTGACGACAGCAGCGAGCTTCTACACTGATTTAACCTCAAAAATAACTGACCCTACCGGCAGAAACAGGAGAGAAAACGTGCGAATTGGCATTGATTTAGGCGGCACAAAAATAGAAGTCATCGCGTTATCCGGCGAAGGGAAAGAACTGTTCCGCAAGCGGGTGGATACGCCAAGAAATGATTACGAACGCACGCTGAAAGCGATTGAAGGACTGGTGCTGGATGCTGAGAAAGGCACCGGCCAGCGCGGCAGCGTCGGCCTTGGGATCCCCGGTACGCTTTCGCCGTTTACCGGTAAAGTGAAAAATGCCAACTCGGTCTGGCTAAATGGCCAGCAGCTGGATGAGGATCTGGCGCTGTTGCTCAAACGCGAAGTGCATATTGCTAACGACGCGAACTGTCTGGCGGTTTCCGAAGCCACTGATGGCGCAGGCGCAGGCCGTCACACCGTGTTTGCCGTGATTATTGGTACCGGCTGTGGTTCCGGCGTCGCGCTCAACGGCGTGGCGCACGCGGGCGGAAACGGCAACGCCGGAGAGTGGGGGCATAACCCGCTGCCGTGGCAGGATGAAGACGAAATTCAGTTTGCCCGCGACGTGCCGTGCTATTGCGGCAAATCCGGCTGCGTGGAGACGTTTGTGTCGGGCACCGGTTTTGCAGAAGATTATTTCCGGCTGTCAGGCCAGCGGCTGAAAGGTGCGGAAATTATTGAGCTTGTTGAGCAGGGCGACGAAACGGCGGAGCTGGCGCTGGGCCGCTACGAGCGTCGTCTGGCGAAAGCGCTGGCCAACGTGGTGAATATTCTGGATCCGGATGTCATCGTTTTTGGCGGCGGCATGAGCAACGTCGATCGTCTGTACCAGACCGTTCCCGTGCTGATCAAACAGTGGGTCTTTGGCGGCGAATGTGAAACGCCGATCCTTAAAGCGGTTCACGGCGATTCCAGCGGTGTTCGCGGTGCAGCCTGGTTGTGGCCGCAGTCACGCTTCGCGTTGTAATTTTCTGGCAGACAAAAGCCGCATGATGTCACGGCATCATGCGGCTGTATCGTTTACTGCGACGGGACTTTAAATTCACTGCTCAGGCGGCTGACGCCCAGCCCGTTCACCTTGGTCACTTTGATTTGCACCGGAATGCGGTCTTTCATCGCTTCAACGTGGCTGATCACGCCAATGGTTTTACCGGAGGCGTTCAGGCTGTCGAGGGCGTCCAGCGCGGTGTCCAGCGTGTCGGCGTCGAGCGTACCGAAACCTTCGTCGAGGAACAGCGAATCGATGCGGGTTTTATCGCTCACCAGATCTGACAACGCCAGCGCCAGCGCCAGACTGACCAGGAAGCTCTCGCCGCCGGATAACGTGCGGGTATCACGCACGGCGTCTGCCTGCCACGTATCGACAACCTGCAACTCCAGCGCATCGCTGGTTTTACGCTGCAACAGATAACGGCCATGCAGTTTTTCCAGCTGGCGGTTCGCCAGATACACCAGATGATCCAGCGTCAGCCCCTGCGCGAACTTACGGAATTTCGCGCCATCGCTGGAGCCAATCATCTGATTGAGATATCCCCAGTCATCACAGGTCAGCTGCGCCTGCGCAATTTGCGCGATTAACTGCTGCTGGCTGCCGCTGCGTTCCTTGTCGAATTTAAGCTGATTACTCACTTCGCCGGTGCGCTGTTGCAGCGCTTTCAGGCTTTGTGACAGCGACTCCTGCTCGGCCATCAGCGCCGTGAGATCGCTTTCGTATTCACTCAGATGCGCAGGGCGTGCGAGCCGCTGTTTCTCCAGTGTCTCTTTCGCGTCGCTTAACAGCGCCTGAGCCTGTACCCGCTGTTTCTGCAACTGGTCTTTACGCTGAAGGAGTTGCTGGCGTAATGCGTCGTCGAGCATCGCGAGTTCCACTGCGTCTTCATCCGCAAACTCGCTGTGGGCCAGCGCCTGTTGCCAGTCTGTTTGTGCCTGATGCAGACGGGCCGTGGCCTGCTGATGTTGCAGTTGCGTGCTGGCGAGCTGACCGGCCAGTTTGTCGCGAAGTTCCTGCGCCCGGTGAAGGGCAGTCTCGGCTTCGCTGACCGCTTTCTCGGCGGCCTGTTGTTGCTGATGTAAGTGCTCGCGAACCTGCGTAACCTGACGGTCACCGAAAAGTTCTGTACGCTGCGCCGTCAGTTCCTTCAGCGTTTTCTCGCCATCCGCATACTGGGTTTGCAGGCGTTCAAGCTGTTCCAGAGACTTCGTCAGGTTTTGCTGCGTCAGCGTAAAACGCTCTGCCAGCAATGCACTTTGCTGCTGGACTTTTTGTTGTTCGCCGGCGGCTTCGCTGAGGGCGTCTTTCGCCTGTTGCAGCGCACGGGCCAGCTGTTCATGCTCGCGGAGGGTTTCCTGTGTTTGCTGTTCTTCCTGATCGCATGACGCCAGCCATTGCTGAATGTCCGCCGCATCATTCAGGGTGAACGTCAGACCATGCGGAGCGCTGATTTTCTTCCAGTTTTCGAGATGCGCGTTCAGTTGCTGCTGGTCGTGCTCAAGCTGCGTTTGCAGGCGCAATTGGTGTTCTTTCAGGCTTTTAATTTTCGCGGCCAGTTCGATTCCGCTGGCTTTCGCTGCATCAAATTCCAGCTGCATTTTCTCAACACGCTGCGCGGTTTCAGACGGTTTGATCTCCTGATAACTTTCAATCGCCGGATGCGAGGTGGAACCGCACAGCGGGCAGGGTAGGCCGCTTTGCAGATTCGCGCGTTCTGCCGTCAGGCTGACGATCAGTTCCTCGCTTTTCAGCCGCGCTTTGACATCATTCAGATGCTCGAGCTGTTTCTGGCATTGCAGACGGATTTTGCCAAGGCGTTCTTCTTCTTCCGCGATTGCCGTCTGATTCTGCGCAAAATCCTGATGCTGCTGACGGACACGTGAGTCGAGCTGAGGGAAAATCTGTGCGAGTGAGAACAGCTGCTGGCGTACCGGACGCAGTTGCGCCAGTTCAGATTGCCGCTTCTGCAACGCCGTCAGCGGCTGCTGTTTTTCCAGTTCAACCTGACGCTGTTGCTGAGTCTCAAGCGCGGCGGTCAGCGTGGTGTGTTTCGCCTGATGCTGCTGACTCTGTACCTCCAGTTTCTGCCGTTCTTCGGTGATTTTCGCCAGCGTCGCGTTATGCTCACTGGCCTGTTTCTGTACTTCACTGACGGCCTGCTGCGTGTCAGTCAGTGATTTGTGCCACCGGGCAATTTCGCTATCCAGCGGCAGAACTTTTTCGTCCATCAGCGTCTGTAGCTGGCGCTGCTCTCCGGCCTGTTTCTGGCGAGCGGTTTTCGCCTGTTCCAGCGCCAAAGCCAGCGGTGTCATCTGTGCGGCCTGTTGTTGCTGTTGCTGAACCAGTTGCGTGAGCGCTTGCTGTAACTCCTGTGTTTCTTTCTCACAGCGCAACCGGTCGCTGAGCAGCGGACGCAGCTTTTCAGCCGGTTCACTGCGCGCGAGTTGTTGCAACTGCGGCGCTGCGGCGAGGTTTTCCTGCTCTGCCGCCGTCAGCTGCTGCTGAGATTGCTGATATTTTTGCTGCACCTGTTGCCATTGTTGCAGCCAGTTCAGATCCTGCTGGCGCTGAAGCGCCTGCTGGCTGAGGATAATTTCCTGCGCGTTCAGCGCGGCCAGTTCCGTTTCGAACGCCTGACGCTGCTCTTCGCTGAGCAACTCGATACCTGCCATACGCTGATACAAACCGTCAAGCTGATTTTTGGCTTCTTTATGTTGTTCAAACACGCGCTCAGAAAGCCGCCCGTAGATTTCGGTGCCGGTGAGTTCTTCCAGCAATTCCGCGCGGTCGTTGGCATCGGCATTCAGGAACGCGGCGAACTGGCCTTGTGAAAGCATCATTGATTTGGTGAAACGGCCAAAATCCAGCCCGGTCAGCTCGGCGATGGCATCAAGTTTATCGCGCACTTTGTCGGCCAGAATTTTTCCATCGGCCAGCAGTGCCAGTTCCACTTTCGGCGCCTGTAAATTGCCGTCCGGCGAGTTTTTGGCCCGGCGCTGGCTCCAGAACGCGCGGTAGCCAATGCCTTTGACCTCAAACTCGACTTCCGCCAGCGATTCGGCGGTGTGGCGGGTCATCAGTTCATTCTGACTCGGCGTGACGTTCAGACGCGGTGTCTGGTGATAAAGCGCCAGACAAATGGCGTCGAGCAGGGTGGTTTTCCCCGCGCCGGTCGGGCCGGTGATGGCAAATAAACCGTTACTGGCAAACGGCTCAGCGGTGAAGTCGATTTTCCATTCGCCTTCCAGCGAGTTCAGGTTTTTTAATCGCAGGCTGAGAATTTTCATTGTGCGCCGTCCTCCGCATTCTGACCGCTGGTGATCTGTTCAACGACCTGCGCAAACAGCGTGCGCATCCGCGCCTGACGCGGCTCATCAGGATCCGGTTCCAGCGCCAGACGTCGTTCAAACACGTCACTGACGCTCAGCTCGCTGAGCGTTTCTTTTTCCTGTTGTTCGATGCTGCTGATGCGCTGTTCTTTACTGCGGCGCAGCAGAACGACTTCCACCGGCAAATCTGCGGTCAGCGTCTGAATGCGTCGCTGAATATCGCTGAGATAATCCTGCGTGGCGACTTCGATATCCAGCCAGACCGGCTTTTGCATATCGCCGCCTGCAAACTGCGCCAGCTGTTTTTCGATTTCAGCCAGCGAACCTTTGATGATCTGCATAGGCTGGAAAACCGGGATTTCCAGCGTGTCGATGGCGTTAAGCGTAGCGCCGTCGAAATCGAGTAAGTACACACTTTTGGCTTTGCTCAGTTCGTCAAAACTCAGGGCAATCGGCGAGCCGCTGTAACGGATATGTTCGGTTTTTGCGACGCACTGGGCGCGGTGAATATGCCCGAGCGCCACGTAATCTACCGGCGGAAATGCCTGGGCC
>Ga0153981_1000102_pt1 | contig 24556 bp, 21 predicted proteins | sample TSGA065MetaG_FD_104714 | JGI IMG/M metagenome (GOLD analysis project Ga0153981, IMG submission 104714) | Attine ant fungus gardens microbial communities from Georgia, USA - TSGA065 MetaG | ecosystem: Host-associated > Fungi > Mycelium > Unclassified | place: USA: Georgia, Magnolia Springs State...
GAATGGCCTGCGGGGAACCGGCAAACATATAGCGGTACGTCAGGCGGCTGCCAGGCTGAACCGCGCCGGTTTTCGGCACATCATCAAGATTCATGATTACGCGCGGCGCGGTCTGGAACGGGTTAAAACCGGCATCCGGTTCCTGAACAATCACACCGGCAATTTTCAGCGTACTGTCGCCTACATCCAGATCATCGCCCACTTTCACGTTCAGCAGCGCCAGCAAACGGGGTGCCACCAGCACGGTTCCCGGCTGCGGTTTCAGCCCCACCGGTTCCGTCTGCAACGCCCCGTATAATGGATACGCCAGATCAGTGGCTTTTACCGACGCCAGCTGCGGCGTGTTTCCGGCAAAGGTCATGGTCATGAAAGAGAGCTGACGGCTGACTTTCAGCCCCTGCGTTTCGGCATCCTGCAACCAGGCTTCAGTAATCGGATGAGAAGAACGCAGCACGCGGTCTCCCGCAATAAACTCACGACTTTGCTGGCTCAGCCCTTTGTCCATGCGGTCGCTGATACTGCCCAGCGCCAGCACGCAGGCCACCGCCAGCGTCAGCGCCAGCCAGACAATCAGCAGCGAAGGCGATCGCCATTCCCGCCAGAACCAGCGCAAGATCATGCTTCCTCCCACAATTTCCCGTCACGCAGACGCAGACGCCGCTGACAACGCGCCGCCAGTTGTTCGTCATGCGTGACCAGAATCAGCGTGGTGGCCGCATCTCGGTTCAGTGAGAACAGCAGATCGACGATACGTTCGCCGGTGGCGCGATCCAGATTGCCGGTCGGCTCATCGGCGAACAGAAGTTTAGGTTTGCCGATAAACGCACGCGCCAGCGCCACACGTTGCTGTTCGCCACCGGAAAGCTGCGCCGGAAGATGATTCAAACGCCCGCCCAGCCCGAGACTTTCCAGCAACTGCACCGCCTGCTGACGGCTGTTGCTGTCGCTTTCACCGCGCAGCAACGCCGGAAGTTGCACGTTTTCCAGCGCGTTTAGCGTCGGCACCAGCATGAAGGATTGAAATACAAATCCGACGTTTTTTGCCCGCAGTGCGGCGCGCCCTTCCTCATTGAGAGAGTTCAGGGATTTGCCGAGCAAAATCACGTCGCCCGAGGTGCCGTCGTCGAGTCCGGCGAGGATCCCCAGCAGGGTCGATTTACCGGAACCGGATTCGCCAATCAGGGCAATTGTCTGGGCAGGTTTGACAACCAGCTCGACACCGGACAGGATGGTGAGCTGTCCTTCACCCTGACCGACGTGCTTACTAAGATGATGAACTTCAAGAACGTTTTCCGCTGGCATCTCCCCTTCCTTATGTTGTTGGGATTGCTGAGTTTTCGCGCCGTAGCTGCTGATAACTTACTGATTATCGGCGACAGTTTAAGCGCCGTCTATCGCCTTCCGGTAGCCGAATCCTGGCCGTCGTTGCTCAATAATAAGTGGCAAAAAGAAGGGGATAAACCCACGATTATTAACGCCAGCATCAGCGGAGATACCGCCGAACAGGGGCTGGCCCGTTTACAGACTTTGCTGCAACAACATCATCCGCGCTGGGTGCTGATTGAACTGGGCGCGAATGACGGACTGCGCGGCTTTCCGCCACAAAACATTTCACAAACGCTGACGCAGATTATCAGTCAGGTAAAACAGGCCAACGCCGAACCGCTGCTGATGCAAATCCGCCTGCCGCCAAATTATGGCCGCCGTTACGGTGATGCGTTCTACGCCATTTATCCGGCGCTGGCGAAGCAGGAAAACATCCCGCTGGTGCCGTTCTTTATGGAGCCGGTCGCCGCAAAACCCGAGTGGATGCAGGACGACGGTTTGCATCCCGCACTGGCGGCACAGTCTTTTATCGCCGACTGGATGGCCGACAAACTCGCGCCGCTGGTGACGCAGTAGGGTTACAATAAATAATACCGTGACGTGATTAAAACCAAGACGTTACCTTTTTCACCCGACTCCCTAGTAAATCACAGCCATGAAAAATAGGGACACCTCACAGGTAAAGTTATGCAAAAAGCAGTATTAATTACCGGTTGCTCCAGCGGAATAGGGCTGGTTGCCGCCCAAGATTTACGGGCTCGCGGCTACCGGGTGCTGGCCGCCTGCCGTAAAAGTGCAGATATCGACACGCTCAGCCAACTCGGTTTTGAAACTATTGCGCTCGATCTTGATGACAAACACAGCGTAGAACTTGCCGCCGCGGAGGTTATCGCGCTGACCGGCAATCGTCTTTACGGCCTGTTCAACAATGCCGGATACGGTGTTTACGGCCCGCTGAACACCATCACCCGCGAGCAGTTTGAGCAACAATTTTCCACCAATCTGTTCGGCATGCATCAGTTGACGCAGCTATTACTGCCCGCAATGTTGCCGCACGGCGAAGGCCGCATTATTCAGACCAGCTCGGTGATGGGGCTGGTGACGACGCCGGGCCGCGGAACCTATGCCGCCAGCAAATTCGCGCTCGAAGCCTGGTCAGATACGTTACGCATGGAGTTGCACGGCACGGGCATCCAGGTGAGCCTGATTGAACCCGGCCCGCTGAGCAGCAACTTTACGGCTAACGTGAATCAGTCACAGGCCGACCGGCCGGTCGAAAACCCGGGGATCGCGCGGCGTTTTACGCTGCCGCCGGAGGCCGTTTTGCCGAAATTGCACCATGCTTTAGAAAACCCGAAGGCACGTCTGCGGTATCCGGTTACGCTGGTCGCCCATGTGCTCACTGTGCTGAAACGCCTTTTACCTTCGCGTTTGCTGGACAAAATATTGCGCGGAAACAGCTAAGTAAACACAGCCGGGGGTTGAAGCCGTAAAACCTGCCCCCATCTGGTATTTAATGCTTTAAATGACTTTGAGCCTTAGCGCGAGAGAGACAGAATTCATGCTTGCACAACCTACTGTTATCGATATCAACGAAACCAATCTGCATCAGACGCTGGAACAATCCATGTCGGTGCCGGTGATGTTCTACTTTTGGTCTGAGCGCAGCCAGCATTGCCTGCAACTGGGGCCAATTCTCGACAAACTGGCGGCGGAATATGCCGGTCAGCTGGTTCTGGCGAAAGTGGACTGCGATGCCGAGCAGATGATTGCCCAGCAGTTTGGCCTGCGTTCTATCCCGGCGGTTTACCTGTTCAAAGATGGCCAGCCGGTGGATGGTTTCCAGGGGCCGCAGCCGGAAGAAGTGATCCGCGAACTGCTGCAGAAAGTCCTGCCGAAAGAAGAAGAGCTGAAACTGGCTCAGGCGCAGGAACTGATACAAGAAGGTAACTTCGCCGATGCCCTTCCGCTGCTGAAAGATGCATGGCAAGTGAGCAACTACCGCAGTGATATCGGGATGACGCTGGCGGAAGTTCAGATTCAGTTGAACCGTTCCGACGACGCGGAAGCCGTGCTGGCCACCATTCCCTTGCAGGATAAAGATTCCCGTTATCAGGGGCTGATTGCCCAGATTGAACTACTGAAACAGGCGGCTGACACCCCTGAAATTCAGCTGCTGCAACAGGAATTACAGCAGGATCCTGACAACGCCGAGCTGGTGGTTAAACTCAGCCTGCAACTGCATCAGGTCGGGCGTAACGAAGAAGCGCTGGAACTGCTGATGGCTCCGCTAAAAAAAGATTTAGGTGCGGCAAACGGCGCGGCGCGCAAAACGCTGATGGATATCATGGCGGCACTCGGTACCGGCGACGCGCTGGCGGCTAAATATCGTCGCCAGTTATATTCCCTGCTGTACTGATTCACGCTAAAAATTTCTTACGCGCGTCGGGCATTCCCCCTTCCTGACGTGCGTTTTTTTTCGCCTTTTCCCCTGCCTTTTATCCCCTGAACTATCCTTTATTAATACGACGCGTAAGTTATTTGTGCGACAATTGCGCACGCGCCTGACTTTCGGGGAGTGCGCCAGGGACATGTTTTTACTCGAATATTCCGCCGGAATATTCAGGACACAGTTTTACAGGAGTTTCATACTATGTTTGACCTCATTCCCATTCCTATCCTTATTCTGATCGTACTGGCGCTGCTGGTGGTTTACGCCGGGATCAAAATCGTGCCACAGGGCTACCAGTGGACCGTAGAGCGCTTTGGCCGTTATACCAAAACCCTGATGCCGGGGCTGAACCTGGTTGTGCCATTTGTTGACCGCATTGGCCGCAAAATCAATATGATGGAACAGGTTCTGGATATCCCCTCTCAGGAAGTGATTTCCCGGGATAACGCCAATGTCGCCATCGACGCTGTGTGTTTTATCCAGGTTATTGATCCGGCGCGTGCCGCCTATGAAGTCAGCAATCTGGAACAGGCGATCGTGAACCTGACCATGACCAACTTCCGTACCGTGCTGGGTTCGATGGAGCTCGACGAAATGCTGTCACAACGCGACAACATCAACGCACGTTTGCTGCATATCGTCGATGAAGCCACCAATCCATGGGGCGTGAAAATTACGCGTATCGAAATCCGTGATGTGCGTCCACCGGCTGAACTGATTTCTGCGATGAACGCACAGATGAAAGCGGAACGTACAAAACGTGCCGACATTCTGGAAGCCGAAGGCGTTCGTCAGTCCGCCATCCTGCGTGCGGAAGGTGAAAAACAGTCGCAGATCCTTAAAGCCGAAGGTGAGCGTCAGTCGGCGTTCCTGCAAGCTGAAGCCCGCGAACGTGCGGCAGAAGCGGAAGCGCAGGCCACCAAAATGGTCTCTGAAGCGATTGCTGCCGGGGATGTTCAGGCCATTAACTACTTCGTGGCACAGAAATATACCGATGCGCTGACCAAAATAGGCTCGGCGAACAACAGCAAAGTCATCATGATGCCGCTGGATGCCACCAGCCTGATGGGCTCAATTGGCGGGATTGCAGAGCTGCTGAAAGAAACCAAAGGCGGCAAATAATGCTTCGCGATTTCATGGCAAGTCCGCATGTGTTCTGGCTGTCTTTGGGCGGCCTGTTGCTGGCGGCAGAGCTGGTAGGAGCAAGTGGTTACTTACTGTGGAGTGGCGTAGCGGCGGCGCTGGTCGGGCTGGTGACGTGGATTTTACCGCTGCCGTGGGAATGGCAGGGCGTGGCCTTTGCCCTTCTGACCATTATCGCCGCCTGGCTGTGGTGGAAATGGCTGAATCAGCGCACGGACAAAACCAGCGGTAATTCGGCGCTGAACCAGCGCGGACAGCAGTTAGTAGGTACTTACGCCACCGTGCTCGAACCGCTGAAAAATCAGTATACGCGGGTACAAATCGGCGACAGCAGCTGGCGGGCGTCCTGCGCTTCGCCGCTGGAAGTCGGTGATAAAGTGGTAATTACCGGCGTCGAGGGCGCGACGCTGCGCGTAGAACGCCCTGCGCAGTAACGCCTGACGTTAGTGTTTGTGGCAACAGCCAGAAAGATTATCGATTATCGGGCAGTCTGCGCCGTCATCGCCGGGGCAGGATTCCGCCAGCGTCAGCAGGCGCTGGCGCATCAGCTGAAGTTCTTCAATGTGCCGCTCAATTTCGGCGGCCTTTTCTAAAGTGCGTGCTTTCACATCTGCACTGTGGCGATCCGGATTATGGAATAACGCCACTAACTCCTGACACTCTTCCAGCGTAAACCCCACCTGCCGCGCCTGACGAAGCAACGTCAGTTCTTCGATATGTTTTTGTGCATAGCGGCGGTATCCGTTCTCGCTCCGCGCCGGTGCCGTCACCAGCCCTTTCTCTTCGTAAAAACGAATCGCCTTGCTGGTCAGCCCGGTTTTTTTCGCCACATCACTGATATTCATTTCGCCTCCGCGTCGCCGTGTTTTTGCACTTTATCTGAACAGTATACGTGTTTACGGTTTTACGAAAATCCTCAACTGTAATGCACGGCCTGTTTTTTGGTGCGCATCAGCAACCACATGGGCAGCGGCAACGTCACGATAAGCAGGATCCACAGCAGCGAGTAAACCGACGTCACGCCGTCGTTTTGCAGGTTGATAAACATTTTGACCGGAATACCCTGTGGGAAATAACAGAACACCATGACAATGCCGAATTCACCAATCGCCCGAACCCAGGCAATGGCGATCCCGGCGGCAATTCCGCGTGAGGCCAGCGGCAACGTGAGCCGGATAAGCACCTGAAAAGGCCGTGCGCCCAGCGTCTGCGCAGCCTCTTCGACATCGCGCGGCACCGCTTCAAGTGCACCGCGCGCCGAAAGAATGAAATAAGGCAGCGCCCCATAAATCTGCGCCAGCACAAACGCGGGCGCATTGTTATTGAGCGTCATACCGATGGCAGAAAGTGTTTCACCGACCGAACCGTAAGGCCCGTAAACCGACACCAGCAAAATCCCCATCGCCAGCGGAGGCGTCAGCAGCGGGATCAGCACCAGCACTTCCACCAAAGTGCGCCAGCGTGAGGTCGTTTTTGCCAGCCAGAACGCGACCGGCAGCCCGAGCAGAATAATCAGGCCGACCGATATCAGACTCAGGCCGAGCGACACCACCACCGCATGGCTGTCGCCGTAAGCCAGATGAAAATCTGACCACGGCGTCAGGAAAAGCAGCGTGACAAAAGGCACCATCAGCAGTGCCAGCGCGGGAACCGCCATTCCTGACGCACGCAACTTAAAGGTTTCCGCCTTTAGGTTTGTCGTAGCCGTTTTGTTCAAACAGCTTCTGACCTTTGGCGCTTTGCAGGTAAGTGATAAATTCTTTCGCCAGTTTCGGATGCGGCGCGTTGTTCAGCACCACCGCGTAGAAGACCAGCGGCTGCGTGCTCAGCGTTTTCTCTTTGCCGGTGGAATCTTTCACGTTGAAAGTCACCTTGCTGTACCAGTCTTTCGACATCTGCGGATTGCTCAGGTTAATTTCATCCGGCAGTTTGATGTACGGCAGGTGCGCGGAAATCGTGGCACTTTCGTAGCCCGACGCGGCATCAACCTGACCGGCTTCCAGACGGGTCAGAAGACCGCCCTCGCCCGAAATCTGCTTCGGATTCTGTACATCGCCCAGCACGGCTTTTTCCAGACCCGGCTGTTTGTAGTAATTTTCGGCCAGCATCATGGTGAAAATAATGTTCTGACCCTGAGGATCGCTGACCGGATCGGTACGGCCGAACTGTAATCCGGGAGTTTGGAGCACTTTCCACCACGGCTCAGCGCCCGCTTTGCCTTCCTTTATCGCGGCAAATTTTTCGGCATATTTGCCTTTCGGATTATAAGCAATGACCATGCTGGTGCTGGCCACCGGGATTGCCTGCCCGGCCATGCCCGCTTTTTGCAGGATCTCAACCGGCCCCGGCGTTATCGAAACGAACACATCCGCCACGACTTTTTTCGACGCCAGCAAGTTCGCCATGCCGTAAGCGCCCTGCCCCTGGCCCTGATAATTGACCTTGTTCTGCTTCGCAAAATCCGGCCCCAGATATTTGTCCATTACCACGCCCATCGAACCGGCGTAGGTGACGCGAAAATCGTCAGCGGCTTGTGAAGCCTGCGCCGCCATCAGTCCTGCCATCAGCAGAAGTGTTGTCTGCATTTTTGCCATTGAAAATCCCCTTACCCTTCATCGTTATATAATTTTGGAGATAACGATAAGCCAATCTGCAAGGGAATTTCTAAATAAAGTGTAAATGAGAGAAAAATGAAAAATACCGGTAAGGCGAAACCGTTGCTTGACCTTCCCCTTGCTGGAAGGTTTATCCTCTGTTCTTAGTGAAAGTTAACCCGAGGAAAACCACTATGACCACCACCGTATTATCTCTGCAAGGCCTGTCCTGCGGGCATTGTGTGGCTTCAACGCGTAAAGCGCTCGAAGCGGTTGACGGCACCACCGCCGTTGAAGTTTCTCTGGATAAAGCCATTGTGAAAGGCGACGCCAGCAGCCAGAGCCTGATCGACGCCGTCGTAAATGCCGGATATGAAGCACAACTGGTGGAAGACGCGTCCCCAAAATCTGAGCCGCTGACCGATAAGGCGAGTGTTTTGCCGGAACCCCTGTCAGCGGCCGCGTCACCTGTTCCGGCTGAAAACCACATTCTTCAAACCTCAGCCTCTGATGACAGCGTGCAGCTGTTGCTCAGCGGTATGAGCTGCGCCAGCTGTGTCAGTAAAGTGCAGCGGGCGCTGGAAGGCGTGAACGGCGTCGAACGTGCGCGGGTCAATCTGGCGGAACGCAGTGCGCTGGTCAGCGGTGATGCTGACCAGAATGCCCTGATTGCGGCGGTTGAACGCGCGGGTTACGGCGCTGAAATCATTATTGATGAAACCAGACGCCGCGAGCGCCAGCAGCAAACGGCGCGCAGCAGCATGATCCGTTTCAGTTGGCAGGCGGCGGTCGGGCTGGCGGCGGGTATCCCGCTGATGTTGTGGGGATTGCTGGGCGGCGAAATGATGGTCACCGCCAGCAACCAGACCGGCTGGCTGATTGTCGGCCTGCTGACGCTGCTGATCATGATTGTCGCAGGCGGCCACTTCTACCGCAGCGCGTGGAAAAGCCTGATGCACGGCAGCGCCAATATGGACACGCTGGTATCACTTGGTACCGGTGCGGCGTGGATATTTTCCATTTCTGTCAGCCTCTGGCCGGATGCCTTTCCGATGCAGGCGCGGCATCTTTATTACGAAGCCAGCGTGATGATCATCGGCCTGATTAACCTCGGCCATGCGCTGGAACAACGCGGGCGTCAGCGCTCGTCACAAGCTCTGAAACGCCTGCTGGATCTCACGCCGCCGACGGCGCGCGTGGTGACTCCGGAAGGCGAAAAAACGCTGCCGCTGGCCGATGTGCAGCAGGGTATGACGCTGCGCCTGACCACCGGCGACCGCGTTCCGGTTGACGGCGAAATTCAGAGCGGCGAAGCGTGGATGGATGAAGCGATGCTGACCGGCGAACCTGTCCCGCAACAAAAATCTCAGGGCGAAAAAGTGCATGCCGGTACGCTGGTCAGAGACGGCAGCGTATTGTTCCGCGCGGATGCGATTGGCAGCCAGACCACGCTTTCTCGCATCATCAAACTGGTGCGGGAAGCGCAAAGCAGCAAACCGGAAATCGGCAAACTGGCGGATAAAATCTCGTCCGTCTTCGTACCCGTCGTGGTGCTGATTGCCCTGTTCAGCGGTGCCATCTGGTATTTCTTCGGCCCGCAGCCGCAGCTGATGTACACGCTGGTGATCGTCACCACGGTGCTGATCATCGCCTGCCCTTGCGCACTGGGGCTCGCAACGCCGATGTCGATTACCGCCGGTGTCGGGCGCGCCGCAGAGTTGGGTGTGCTGGTTCGTGATGCCGATGCCCTGCAAAAAGCCAGTACGCTTTCGACGCTGGTTTTCGATAAAACCGGGACGCTGACAGAAGGCCAGCCGAAAGTGACGGATATTCACACCTTCGGCGGTGTCAGTGAACAGCAAGCACTGCGCTTTGCCGCCGCGCTGGAACAGGGCTCGCACCACCCGCTCGCGCAGGCGATTATTGATAAAGCGGAGGGTCTGGCGATACCTGACGTGCAGAATTTCCGCACGCTCGGCGGGCTGGGCCTGCGCGGTGAAGCAGAAGGCAAAACGCTGTTGCTGGGGAATCAGGCGCTGATGCAGGAAAACGGCGTCGATACACAGCAGACCGATGCGCTGCTGGAAGCGATGTCTGAGCAAGGTGCAACGCCGGTGCTTCTGGCGGCAGACGGTGAAATTGCCGCGCTGTTCGCCCTGCGGGATCCGCTGCGCAGTGACAGCATTGCCGCGCTGCAACGCCTGCATCAGCTGGGTTATCAGCTGGTGATGCTGACCGGCGATAATCCGCGCACGGCACAAGCTATTGCCACGCAGGCAGGCATCGATACGGTGATTGCCGGTGTTCGTCCGGAAGGAAAAGCCGAGGCGATTAAAGCGTTGCAGGCCAAAGGCCAGCAGGTTGCGATGATTGGCGATGGCATTAACGATGCGCCCGCACTGGCGCAGGCAGATGTCGGGATTGCAATGGGCGGCGGCAGCGATGTGGCGATTGAAACGGCGGCCATCACGCTGATGCGGCCAAGCCTGAACGGCGTTGCCGATGCACTGGCCATGTCACAGGCCACGCTGCGCAATATGAAGCAGAACCTGTTAGGCGCGTTTGTGTATAACGTGATTGGCATTCCGGTTGCCGCAGGCGTGCTCTACCCGCTGACCGGCACATTGCTCAGCCCGGTTGTCGCAGGCGCGGCGATGGCGTTGTCTTCCATTACCGTTGTCACTAACGCAAACCGCCTCTTACGCTTTACCCCGAAAAAACAAGACGTTTCCTCTGTTCGCTAAAACGCTGACGCGTTAGCATGGTCTCTCATTTTTCGGGAGACCATGCGATATGGCACAGTTTTTCAACCAGGCTTTCAGCTGGCTACGCAGGCTGTTTCCTGTCGAGTATTCATATCCTGCCATGGATATCCGGCTTCCCGGCAACCGCTCGCTGCATCTGGTCGGCAGCATTCATATGGGCACGCAGGATATGCAACCGCTGCCCGCGGCTTTGTTACGCCGCCTGCAAAAAGCCGATGCCCTGATTGTCGAAGCCGATATCAGCGGAACAGAATCCCCTTTCAGCATGTCCGGCGAATTTCCGCCTCTGGCCGATCGTCTGACCGAATCCGAATATCTCCACGTTGAGCGCTTATGCGAAGAGCTTGGCGTTTCAATGTGGACGCTGAACCCGCTTCCTTCCTGGCAGGTCGCGCTGATGTTGCAGGCAACACAGGCACAGCGTCTGGGATTGCGCGGGGATTACGGCATCGACTATCAGTTGTTGCAATCGGCAAAGCAGCAAAACACGCGGGTCATCGAACTTGAAGGGCCGCAGGAACAGTTTGAACTGTTGCAGCAACTGCCCGACGGCGGCAGAGCGCTGCTCGAAGATACGCTGACACACTGGCACACCAACGCCCGATTACTGCAAACGATGATCAGCTGGTGGCTTGATGCCAAACCGGGGCTGGCGATTGAACAGCTGCCGAATACGTTCAGCAACGATCTCTACGATATTCTGATGAATCAGCGCAATGTGCGCTGGAAAAAACAGCTTTCCGAACTTCCGCCGGGAAATTACGTGGTCGCCGTGGGCGCGCTACATTTGTATGGTGAAGGGAATCTGCCGGAATTGCTGAAAGGATAAAAAAATGGCCGGTTTTTAAGGCCGGCCAGTCAAAGAGGAATTTCATTTTTTTGTTATAGCTTCAGTACCGGCCTTTTCAGGCACAGCACCGGCGCGCACAGGGTAGCAACCTGTAGCGGGTCTTGGCAATAACCATTCATTGCTCTACTATTTCCCCTCCGCGTAATAAAGATACTTTGTTGTTAAATTTCATCAGATTGAGCTGATGACGTTTTTTCGAACAAAAAAACAAAATAAGGAGACAGGTATGACCCCTGCCGTATTGCTCCTGGAAAAAAATAAAGTCAGTTTTACCCTTCACCCGTATGAACACAGCAGCGACGAAACCAACTTTGGCGACGAGGCGGTAAAAAAGCTCGGGCTGGATGCGCGTCAGGTCTACAAAACATTGCTGGTTTCACTGAATGGCGATCCCAAAAATCTCGCCGTTGCCGTCACGCCGGTGGCCTCAATGCTGGATCTGAAGAAAGTCGCCAAAGCGCTCGGCGCCAAAAAAGCCGACATGGCCGATCCCGTCATCGCACAGCGCGTCACCGGTTATCTGGTGGGCGGCATCAGCCCTCTGGGGCAGAAAAAGCTGCTGCCGACGGTGATCGATAGCCCGGCGCAGACTTTCTCTACCATTTATGTTTCAGGTGGTAAACGCGGGCTTGATCTTGAACTTGCGGCAGGCGATCTTTGCCGCTTACTGAAAGGCCAGTTTGCTGAGATCGCAAAAGCCGACTGACCGGATCGACTGATTCCCTACACGCATTTCCTATATGCACAAATAAGACAGGTTCATCTGCTATGACCGACAATACGGCCACGCCAGACAGCCCGCAGAAAGACGCAGTCAAAAAGACTGCGTTTTCTATTCTGGCGGCGATCAGCGTTTCTCATCTGCTCAATGACATGATTCAGTCGCTGATTCTGGCGATCTATCCGTTGCTGCAAAACGAATTCTCACTCAGCTTTACCCAGATTGGCCTGATCACGCTGACGTATCAGATTACCGCGTCGCTGCTACAACCGCTGATTGGTTATTACACCGATAAACATCCGCAGCCATATTCGCTGCCCATCGGCATGGGCTTTACGCTGTCTGGTTTGCTTTTGCTAGCCGTGGCGCAAAGTTTCCCGGTGGTGCTGCTGGCCGCCGCGCTGGTCGGTACAGGTTCGTCAGTGTTCCATCCTGAATCGTCCCGCGTGGCGCGTATGGCTTCCGGCGGACGTCACGGGCTGGCGCAATCTCTGTTCCAGGTCGGCGGGAATTTCGGGGCATCGCTTGGCCCGTTGCTGGCGGCGTTAATCATCGCGCCCTACGGTAAAGGCAACGTCGCGTGGTTCTCGCTGGCGGCGCTGCTGGGGATTGTCGTTCTGCTGCAAATCAGTAAGTGGTATCGCCAGCAGCATCTGATGGCGAAAAAGCGCGGACCGGTGAAAAATACCGTGACCGTGTTGCCGCGTAAAACTGTGGCGATGTCGTTGGGGATTTTACTGGTGCTGGTGTTCTCGAAGTATTTTTACCTGACCAGCCTGAGCAGTTACTACACCTTCTATCTGATTCATAAATTTGGTGTTTCCGTACAGAATGCGCAAATCCATCTGTTCGTTTTCCTGTTTGCCGTGGCAGCCGGAACCATTATCGGCGGTCCGGTTGGGGATAAGATTGGGCGCAAATACGTCATATGGGCGTCAATTCTCGGCGTCGCGCCATTTACCCTGCTTTTGCCGCACGCCAATCTGATGTGGACCAGCGTTCTCAGCGTCATTATCGGCGTGATTCTGGCCTCGGCGTTTTCGGCAATTCTGGTGTTTGCCCAGGAACTGATGCCGGGAAAAGTCGGTATGGTTTCGGGGCTATTCTTTGGCCTGGCGTTCGGCATGGGCGGCCTTGGCGCTGCGGTGCTGGGCTATGTGGCGGACAGAACCAGCATCGAGCTGGTTTATCAAATTTGTGCCTTCCTGCCATTGCTGGGGATACTGACGGCATTCCTGCCAAATATTGAACGTAAACAAGCCTGAAGCATTCCCTTCCACTGCCGATAATGATTTATCGGCAGCAAAAAAAGCCGTTGTCTCTTGAGATTCGCCCGCGAAAACCCATTTAAATCTCCCGTTCGAATTTTTTTTTCGGTCTGTCGTGCATTTAGCGCAAAAAAGGCCAAAAAATACCAACGCGTAAACGATTTTTACCATAAACTTAGAAACAATCTGCAACACATTTGTGCCATGCATAACCAGAAGGAGACTGAATGCATCATTCTACGCCTCTCATCACTACCATCGTCGGCGGTCTGGTACTCGCTTTCCTGTTAGGAATGCTCGCCAACCGCCTGCGAATATCCCCTCTGGTTGGCTATCTCGCCGCAGGCGTGCTGGCCGGTCCTTTTACACCGGGCTTTGTTGCTGATACTTCACTTGCACCGGAGCTGGCCGAAATCGGCGTGATATTGCTGATGTTTGGCGTCGGTTTGCATTTTTCCATGAAAGATTTACTCGCGGTAAAGTCGATAGCCATTCCCGGCGCTGTAGCGCAAATCGCGGTAGCGACGCTGCTTGGGATGGGTTTATCGCGTTTACTCGGCTGGGACATGGCGACCGGGCTGGTGTTTGGCCTCTGCCTGTCCACCGCCAGTACCGTAGTTCTGCTGCGTGCGCTGGAAGAACGGCAACTCATTGAAAGTCAGCGCGGGCAAATCGCCATCGGCTGGCTGATTGTCGAAGATCTGGTGATGGTACTGACGCTGGTTTTGTTACCAGCATTCAGCAGCATGCTCGAAAGCAACCACGCCAGCATTACCGGCCTGCTGACTGAACTGGCGATTACTATCGGCAAAGTCATTGCCTTTATGGTGCTGATGATGGTTGTCGGCCGCCGCGTGGTGCCCTGGATCCTGGCAAAAACCGCCAGCACCGGTTCACGCGAGCTGTTCACGCTGTCGGTTCTGGCACTGGCACTGGGCATCGCCTACGGCGCGGTAGAATTCTTCGACGTGTCGTTTGCACTGGGCGCGTTCTTCGCCGGGATGGTGCTGAACGAATCCGAACTCAGCCAGCGCGCCGCGCACGATACGTTACCGCTGCGTGATGCTTTCGCCGTGCTGTTCTTTGTGTCGGTCGGCATGTTGTTTGACCCGATGATTCTGGTGCGCGAACCGCTGACAGTCGTCGCTACGCTGGCGATTATTGTGTTCGGCAAGTCGATTGCCGCCTTCTTACTGGTGAAGATGTTCGGGCATTCGCGGCGCACGGCGCTGACGATTTCAGTCAGTCTCGCGCAGATTGGTGAATTCGCCTTTATCCTCGCAGGTCTGGGTATTTCGCTGGGGCTGCTGTCTGAGCATGGCCGCAATCTGGTTCTGGCGGGCGCAATCTTATCGATTATGTTTAACCCGCTGCTGTTCAGTTTGCTGGAAAAATATCTGGAAAAAACCGAGACCATCGAAGATCAGAGCGTTGAAGAAGCGGTGGAAGACGAAAAACAGATCCCGTTTGATCTGTGCAATCACGCCCTGCTGGTCGGTTATGGCCGCGTGGGAAGCCTGCTTGGCGAGAAGCTTCAGGCTGCAGGTATTCCGCTGGTGGTGATTGAAAATTCGCGTCCGCGCGTCGAAGCATTGCGCGATCAGGGAATAAGCACGGTGCTGGGGAATGCCGCCAATCAGGAAATTATGGATCTGGCGCGTCTTGACTGTGCCCGCTGGCTGCTGGTGACGATTCCGAACGGTTATGAAGCCGGTGAAATCGTCGCATCAGCCCGCGCAAAACGGCCCAATATTGAGATCATCGCCCGTGCGCACTATGACGATGAAGTCACCTACATCATGGAGCGCGGCGCGGACCGTGTGGTGATGGGCGAGCGTGAAATCGCCAACAGCATGATCGATATGCTGCAAATAGACACCCTGACCGAAGACCAGAAACGGCCATTTTGCCCCATCTGATTCTTTCTGAATGCCGGGCGCAGTACTTTTGCTGCGCCCGTCCCCTTCCCGCACAAATTTCCCTTTAACTTGCGCAACATAAAAAGAACCAAATCAGATCGTTTCGCGGTATCCTCTTTTTATGCCAAAAATTGACCGGTACTGCGATGTTGCTATCCCATCTGGAAACGTTGAACATTTTGAGCACGCCGGTCTGGGTTGTCTCATTACATAACCAGCAAATTCTTTTCGCCAATACAGCGGCCAGAAAACTTGCGGGTAACAGTTTGCTTGGTCCCCTGCGCAACGGTCAGTTTTCGGCCCGGTCTTTGCAATCCCTCGAGTCCTATCTGCCACATCTGAAAAAAGGCGATCAGGTGATTGAAATCTGGACCATCCACAAAGAAGGCCGTGCCTTCCCTCTGAGCTGTCGTCTTTCTCTGGCACAGTTTGGCTTGCAGGAACAGGTCATCGTGTTCGAAGGCACGCATACCTCTGCGGCCAATGTTCCGGCACCCGGTTCATTCCTGAGCGAAGCCCGACCTTACCGCCGTGATCAGAGCGGTTTCTATGAACGATTTTTCCAGACCAACACCGCGCCGATGCTGCTGATTGACCCGGACAATAACGGGCAAATTGTGGATGCAAATCTGGCGGCGACACGATTCTATGGCTATTCACGCGATGAAATGTGCATGAGACACACATGGGAAATTAATGCGATGGGGCAGGATGTATTACCCGTGATGCATGAAATCGCGCGTTTGCCCGGCGGGCATAAGCCGCTGACGTTTATGCACAAACTGGCAGACGGCAATCTGCGTCATGTGCAGACCTATGCCGGCCCGGTGGACGTGGATGGCGTGCGGCTGATGCTGTGCATCATTCATGATATTACCGAGCAAAAGCGCCTTGAGCAGGAGCTGGAACACGCGGCGCTCCGTGATCCGCTGACCGGGCTGGGCAACCGCCGCCAGTTTATGCAGTTGGTGGAAAACGCGCGGACGCAAAACCCGCAGCGAACGCATAATTTCAGTCTGATGCTGGTGGATGCCGATCACTTCAAGACGATTAATGATCAGCACGGTCATAACAAAGGCGATGATGCGCTGGTAATGCTGGCGCGAACGCTGGAAACGGGGATCCGCGAAAGCGATACTGTGTTTCGCTGGGGTGGCGAGGAGTTTCTGATTTTGCTGCCGCTGACCGGCCTGGAAGGCGCATTACATGTCGCTGAGACGCTGCGCTTAGCCGTGGAAGGATTTACGCACAATGATTTACCTGCAATGACCGTGAGCGTCGGCGTGGTGCAGTATGAAACGGGGGAAGACTTCACCCGGCTGTTTAAACGTGTGGATGACGCGTTATATCGCGCGAAAACGTCAGGCAGGAATCAGGTTCAGGCGGGCTGAAAAAAAAGGGCGGAGGTTCAAATCCCCCCGCCCTTTTCACTTCCCGTTCCCGGCCACGTTTATCGTTCCCAGTAACTTTCTTCCAGACTGTCTTCACGTTCCGGCAATCCTCGCGTCAGACGCGGAGAATGCTGATTCAGTACCTGATAGCTGACGCGGTTGGCATATTTGCACACCTGCGCCAGCGAGGAATACGTCAGATACTCACGGGCGTGTTTGCTGGAATTCGGCACAGAAGTACGGTGGAAACCGTTAGCCGCAATGTCATGCAGCAGCGCAGACAGCGCGCCATCGCCCGCCCCGTTGGTATTCATGATTTTTTCCGGCCCGCCCATATACGGCGCGATATGCGAATAAATTTTCATTGGCTGCTGGCAGCAGTCGCGGCGCATGGCGCGGCTGAATTCATACTGGTTGAATTCAGCAATCGCGCCCGGCAGCAGCGGATGCTGCGTGGTGCGCTTGAATTCCTCTTCGGTATAACTCGCCATAAACAGACCGTTCGGCCCGGCGGTACACAACACCAGATCCACCCACTCCAGAGCCTTGTCGGCGGCCATCAGCGGGTCTTTAAGACCAGTCAGTGCGAAACCCTCGTCTTCGTTCATCGCCAGAATCGAAACGTGATCACGCAGGAAATCACGCCAGGCCTGAGGATCATCGGCAATGACGTATTGCGTACCGAGCGTTAAGACCACCGGCACCTGATGTTTTTTCGCGTATTCAATCGCCTGCATCGTAGCTTCCGGCATCGGTTCGCCGGGTTTGCTGCGCAACAGATAGGACGTCAGCAGCAGCGCGGACGCCCCGGCAATGACCTCTTCCGGCACGCTTGAGGCGTGCAGTTCGTTCATTTTGCCCGGACTGATGGCAAACGTACGCTCGCCTGTATCGCTTATCAGCGTGAAGCAGCGGCCAATTGCGCCATCCACGCCTTGCAGGTAATTGAGATCAACACGGCTGGAGGTGTTACAAAGATACCGGTAGGCGTAATCGCCAATCTTCACGTTGCTGCACATCACGCCGAGCAGGACGGAACGGTCATCGGCCAGCACGGAGTAGTTGTGCAAGGTATTGCCGACGGTACCGCCCGCAAACTGATGAGAAATGAGATCATGACTTCTCAGTTCCTGATAAAGCGCTTCCGACATTTCATCATTCAGAATGTTGGATTCGCCGGGCGTCAGCCCGTAGCGGGCCACAAAACTTTCATCAACGCGCGCTTCAATATCGACCATGGTCTGGTCGATACCCACGATATAAGACGCGCCGCCTTCGGATTCCGGCTGCATCTCCTGCAACATGGAGTCACGCAATAAGGGGTCACGTGCGCTGACCGGAAAATAGTGTTTAGACTTACGTTTACCAGGAAATTTCATTCATTGTTCTCGGGAAATTCAAAAAGCTCAGGCTTCAGTCAGAAGTGCTGAGTGACCAGCTGTTGCAGCAAATCGATATGCTCGGGCTGGTCGTTTAAGGCGTCAATATATTCGAAGCGCTCGCCGCCTGCATGAATAAAAATCTCACGGTTCTCTTCTTTGATTTCTTCCAGCGTCTCCAGACAGTCCGCCGCAAAGCCCGGGCAGATAATCTGAATGTGCTTAACGCCCTGAGCCGGAAGGCCTTTCAGCGTTTCATCGGTATACGGCGTCAGCCAGGGTTCGCGGCCAAAGCGCGACTGAAACGTCAGCATAATTTTGCCGGCGGGAAGTTGCAGCGCCTCGGTCAGCGCCTGCGCCGTTTCATGGCAGCGTTTTTCATAATCATCGCCTTCCGCTACAAAACGTTTCGGTATCCCGTGGAAGGACAATACCAGACGATCCGGTTCACCATGCTGAGCAAATGAACGTTCGATGCTGGCTTTCAGCGCAGAAATGTACGCCGGATGCGTGGCGTAATCGCGGATAAAGCTCAGGGAAGGCAGGCGACGCTGGGATTTCAGCACACGCGCCACGCCGTCAAAAACGGCCGCGCTGGTGGAACAGGAATATTGCGGATACAGCGGCAGAACCACCATTTTCGTTACGCCCTGCGCCAGCAATTTTTCAATCGGCTCTTTCATGCCCGGCTTGCCATAACTCATCGCCAGTTCCACCGGCGTCCCCGGCAGACGCTCTGCCAGTGCCTTTTGCTGACGGCGGCTGAACACCATCAGAGGCGAACCTTCTTCCATCCAGACCGCTTTATACAGTTTAGAAACGCGCGGAGAGCGCAGGGGCAAAATCACGAAATTCAGAATAGGCCACCACAGCAGACGTGGGGTATCCACAACGCGGATATCACTCAAAAACTCAGCCAGATATTTTTTAACGGCCTGCGGAGTTGGTGCTTCCGGTGTCCCGAGATTGACCAGAAGGACACCGAATTTGGTCTGCGTCATGCGGAATTTCCTAAATTGAAGGCCCTGAAGCCAGTGTGAAAAGATGGGCGCCGCCGTTTAACTGAGACATGGCAAAGTGGCGCACGTCATTGTAACGAAAACAAAGACAATCGGAACAACGGCAATAGCTATCAATGCGAATTGTTATTAATTACCCGTCATACTTCGGGTTGCAGAAAAACAAACGGGGCGACCGAAGTCACCCCGTGATAGTGCAGAACTTGTGAGAATTAGCCTAAAATTTTAGCCAGTTCATCACGTACTGCGGAAACCTGCTGTGTACCGTCGATTTTGACGTAATGGGTGTTACCCGCAGCGGCTTCTTTGCTGTAGTAGGAAATCAGCGGCTCAGTCAGCTCATGGTATTCCACCAGACGTTTACGCACGGTTTCTTCCTGATCGTCTTTACGGGTGATCAGTTCTTCGCCAGTGACATCGTCTTTGCCTTCAACTTTCGGCGGGTTGTACTGGATGTGATACACGCGGCCAGAGCCCGGGTGTACACGACGGCCAACGATACGGTCAACGATCAGTTCATCCGGCACATCGAATTCCAGCACGTAATCCACGCTGATGCCTGCGTCTTTCATGGCGTCAGCCTGCGGGATCGTGCGCGGGAAACCGTCTAACAGGAAACCGTTGCGGCAATCTTCCTGCTGAATACGTTCTTTCACCAGTGCGATAACCAGTTCATCGGTCACCAGTTTACCGGCATCCATAATCTCTTTTGCTTTCTTGCCGAGCTCACTTCCGGCCTTCACAGCGGCGCGCAACATATCACCGGTAGAAATCTGAGGAATACCAAATTTCTCCATGATGAATTGAGCCTGAGTACCCTTACCTGCGCCCGGAGCGCCCAGCAGAATGATACGCATTGCGTAAATCCCCTTGCATGTAATTATTATGAATCTCGAAAACCGGTCAACCATACCATTCTGAGCACTTTTGCTCAAGGAACAACCCCTGCGGGCACCGGGTTAACGCAACGGAAAACGCAGCGCCCATAAAAAAAGGGCCTCGTTTTCACGATGCCCTTTTCAGTGTTATTTCAGCCAATTATGCCTGCAACAGCGTATTCATGCGGCGGATAAACAGGTTTGGATCTTCCAGCGTACCGCGCTCAGCAAACAGCGCCTGATCCAGCAGCAGTTCAATCCATTCGCTGAACTGGTCTTCGTCAGCCACATCCGACGCGCGTTTCACCAGCGCGTGTTCCGGGTTCAGCTCAAAGATGTATTTCACTTCCGGCGCGTCCTGACCGGCAGCGGCGAACAGTTTTGCCATCTGCGTGGTCATTTCATCGGCACCGGTGGTGACGATAGCTGGCGTGTCGGTCAGACGGTGCGTCAGACGCACTTCTTTCACGCGATCGCCCAGCAGCGTTTTCACACGTTCAACGAACGGCTCCAGCGCTTTCTCAGCTTCTTTCTGCTCTTCGCTTTCGTCAGCCAGTTTGTCGAGCGTGTCGTCGGCTTTGCTGACGGACTGGAAGGTTTTGCCATCGAACTCAGTCAGATAGCTCATCATCCATTCGTCGATGCGGTCAGACAGCAGCAGAACTTCAATGCCTTTTTTGCGGAACAGTTCCAGGTGCGGGCTGCTCTTAGCGGCGGCATAGCTGTCAGCGGTGATGTAATAAATCTTGTCCTGACCTTCCACCATGTTCGCCACATACTCTTCCAGCGACAGTGTTTGCGCGCTGTTGTCATTGCGGGTGCTGGCGAAACGCAGCAGTTTGGCGATCGCTTCTTTGTTCGCGCCGTCTTCTGCCGGGCCTTCTTTCAATACCAGACCAAACTGTTTCCAGAATTGCAGGTATTTTTCGTTGTCGTCTTTGGCCAGTTTTTCCAGCATTTGCAGAACACGCTTGGTCAGCGCGCTGCGCAGGTTCTGGGTAATACGGCTGTCCTGAAGGATTTCACGCGAAACGTTCAGCGGCAGATCGTTGGAATCTATCAGGCCCCGCACGAAACGCAGGTAGTTCGGCATGAACTGCTCGGCTTCGTCCATGATGAACACGCGCTGAACATAGAGTTTCAGGCCGTGTTTGTGATCACGGTTCCACATGTCCCATGGCGCCTGCGAAGGGATGTACAACAGGCTGGTGTATTCCTGTTTACCTTCAACGCGGTTATGGCTCCAGCTCAGCGGATCGCTGAAGTCATGGGAAATGTGTTTGTAGAATTCTTTATATTCTTCATCGGTGACTTCGGCTTTACCACGGGTCCACAAAGCCTGCGCTTTGTTGATTTGCTCCCAGGTCACGGTGCCGTCTTCTTCGTTGCGGGTTTCGACTTCAACCGGCAGCGCAATGTGGTCGGAATATTTGCTGATGATGGAGCGCACGCGCCAGTCATCCAGGAACTCGTCCTGATCTTCACGCAGGTGCAGGGTAATTTCGGTCCCGCGATCGGCTTTTTCGATGTCTGCCAGGGTGTACTCGCCTTCACCGGCGGATTCCCAGAACACGCCTTCATCAGCGCTGGCGCCCGCCGCACGGGTACGCACAGTCACTTTGTCTGCCACGATGAAGGCAGAGTAGAAGCCCACACCAAACTGGCCGATCAGTTGGCTGTCTTTAGCCTGTTCTGAACCGACAGATTGCAGGAAAGCCTTGGTGCCGGATTTCGCGATAGTCCCGAGGTTGTCGATGACTTCATCGCGGGTCATCCCGATGCCGTTATCGCTCAGCGTCAGGGTGCGTTTTTCTTTATCAAACGCCAGACGCACATGCAGCTCGCCGTCGCCTTCATACAGTTCAGGCGTAGACAGCGCACGGAAGCGCAGTTTGTCAGCGGCATCGGAAGCGTTAGAGATTAACTCGCGCAGGAAAATTTCTTTGTTTGAATACAGAGAATGGATCATCAGATGAAGCAGTTGTTTTACTTCAGACTGGAACCCGCGTGTCTCTTGTCCTTTCATACTCATCAAATTACCTCAATCCAGATACTGTTAGTGACCAAATCAGACGTTGAGGAGTAAGTGGGGTTATGGACCGGGGTTTTCAAGCATAAGGGAAAATTTTTAAGAAGAAATGCAGAGGGATAGCAGAAATTAAGCCGGGGCAGCAAGGTGCGCCCGGCGATAACAGTCAGAACCGGAAGGGATTGCGTCCGGCGAGGGAATGCGACAGCGTGGTGCCGTCAACCATATCCAGTTCGCCGCCGACCGGCACACCGTGCGCGATACGGCTCGCCAGCACGCCATACTGGCCGCACATTTCTGCGATGTAGTTAGCGGTCGCTTCACCTTCAACCGTCGGATTAGTCGCCAGAATCACTTCCTGAATGTTTTCACTCTCAAGACGCTCTTCCAGACGGCCTAAACCAATATCGTCCGGCCCGATGCCATCCAGCGGTGACAGGTGGCCCATCAGCACAAAATAGCGACCGGAAAACTGACCGGTTTGTTCTATCGCGTGAATGTCCGCCGGGCTTTCGACCACGCAAATCTGGCCGTTCTCTTTACGCCGTGGATTGGCGCAAATCGTACAGATTTCCTGCTCGGTAAAAGTACGGCAATCGGCACAGTGACCGATTTCAGACATGGCGCGCGTTAAAGACTGCGCCAGCCGCATTCCGCCGCTGCGATCACGTTGCAGCAGCTGGAATGCCATACGCTGCGCTGACTTCGGGCCAACGCCCGGCAGGCAACGCAACGCCTCCATTAAAGATTCAAGGAGAGGGCTGGTTTGCATCAGAATGGCATCTTAAAGCCTGGTGGCAATTGCATGCCGCCAGACACCGCTGCCATTTTTTCTTTCTGAGTTTCGTCGATACGACGGGCCGCATCGTTGAACGCCGCAGCGATCAGATCTTCCAGCATGTCTTTATCGTCTTCCAGCAGGCTTGGATCGATTTCAACGCGACGCACGTTGTGCGCACCGTTGATGGTGATTTTCACCAGGCCAGCGCCTGATTCACCGGTGACTTCCAGCTGAGCGATTTCCGCCTGAGCTTGTTGCATTTTTTCCTGCATTTGCTGGGCCTGTTTCATCAGGTTACCAATGCCGCCTTTTCCAAACATAGTCTTCTCTCTCAGCAATGGCCGCGTCACAACCGCGGCGTTTAAATAGGGCGAATACTTTCTTCATCCAGCTCTGCATCGAAGAAACGACGCAAAGTCTGAATGTTGTTATCCGCAATAATAGACTGACGCGCCTGCGCCAGCTTTTCTTCATAAATGGCCTGACGCCATTCCAGCGGCGTTTTCACCGCCAGATTATCATCTTCCACCACGGTCAGTTCAACCGGAGTCTGATGCAGTGCCGATAAGGCATCCGACAGTACTTTCTGCGCCGACGGTGAATTCAGGTGCTTTTGCGATGAACGCAGATGCAGGCAAATTTTGCCCGGCTCGGGTTGCTCACAAAATGCATTCAGTGCCAGCTGTTGTACCAGTTTTGGCATTGGCATCTGGCTAATCTGAGCGGCCCATGCGTCACGTTCAATAGCTTCTTCGGCGAGACGCGAAGCCAGTTCCGGCGATTTTTCATGTTCCAGCGCGGCACGTAATGCTTTTGGCGTGGCGACCGGTTCCGGCGCTTCTTCCGGTTCGTTCTGCGCAACCCAGCGGTACGCCTCTTCTTTTACCGGCGCAGCGGGTTCTTTCTTCACGCTGGCCATTGTCTGCGCACGTTCAGTCACCGAAGCGAGGCGCTCCAGTGCTGAATTTGCCGGCCGCGCTTTTCCTGGCGCTGCCGGCTCAGCTTTTTTTGGGGTGGTACTCCCCTGCCTGAGCAACTGAGTTCGCGCCTGCAAAAGCTGGGCGGTAGTGTCCGGCATCTGCGCCGGTTCCGCATTGCCCTGCGACGGCGGTGACGAATAATTCTGTGGAGCTTGCGGAGCCTGAGGCGCGTTGTACGGCGCGGCGGACTGCGCCGGTGCCTGTGGTGGAACGTACGCAGGAGCCGCCACCGGCACCGGCGCCGGTTCTGCAATAATCACTTTCGGATGGAAGGCCAGCGCGCGCAGCAACGTCATTTCAACGCCCATGCGTTTGTCCGGCGCATATGCCAGCTCTTTGCGGCCAATCAGTAATGTCTGGTAGTAAAGCTGGACGTCGGCTGGTGGAATCACCCGCGCCAGCTCACGCAAACGTTGTTCGATCGCGGCGTAATGGTTGTCGAGGACGGAAGGTAACAGCTGAACCATCGCAATGCGGTGCAGTAATGCCAGCGTTTCCACCAGCAGATTTTCCCAGTCAACGCCACGCGATGCGGCCTGTTCCACCTGCGCCATCATCTGGCCGCCGTCCGCACTGACCAGCGCTTCAAGCATGGCCAGCGGCTGCTCGTCGTCAAGCGTACCGAGCATCTGCGCTACGGTTTCTGTCGTCACCGCGCCCTGCCCCATGGCGATGGCCTGGTCGGTAAGGCTCAGCGCATCACGCATACTGCCGTCCGCCGCGCGAGAAAGCAGTTGAAGCGCACGCGGTTCAGTCGTGATGGTTTCTTCAGTTAAAACGTGTTCGAGCTGTTTGCGGATCTGTTCAGCGTCCAGCGCCTTCAGATGGAACTGCAAACAACGCGATAAAATAGTGACCGGTAATTTTTGCGGATCGGTGGTCGCCAGCAGGAATTTCACGTGCTCCGGCGGCTCTTCGAGCGTCTTCAACAGCGCATTAAAGCTGTGGCGCGAGAGCATGTGGACTTCGTCAATCAGGTAAACTTTGAAGCGGCCACGGGCCGGTGCGTATTGCACGTTATCCAGCAATTCGCGGGTATCTTCAACTTTGGTGCGGGAAGC